>MDSV01164051.1_pt1 | contig 109033 bp, 105 predicted proteins | sample 810851 | NCBI WGS metagenome assembly MDSV01 (sample SAMN05326640, study PRJNA326480) | marine metagenome | isolation source: seawater | place: Atlantic Ocean: North East | collected 2012
ATATTCTCAGCTAATTACTATTAATTGGTACGTATATTTGATTGATCACTAAGGTTTAGTCTTTTGAGACTGCGGTGAATTTGTGATCACTGTAAAAACTCCATAGTCTAGAAAGCTGGTACTAATCACAGTAAATATTACTTATTATTCACTCAGAGGCAAATCCATATTATTTTTTATTTATGATTTGGACTTTGGTTTAGGCTCACTATATGTCTTATAGATACAGCATGTAAATTGAAAATCAAAGTCTGTTTACTGCATACCCTCCACATACGATTCTGTTGTATACATATATTTTACATATTATTACTGAATTATTATATTAGATCATATGAAGCAGTTCCAACTAAGAAAAACAACCTCATCATCTCCGATAGATTATCAAATCGATTATGAATCTGCTCTAAATCAGCAACAACTCAGCGCGGTGATTAGTCCTGCAAATCGATTACTCATACTAGCAGGGGCAGGTACAGGTAAGACCAAAACACTTATATATAAAGTATCACGGCTCATTGAATCCGGTGTACCACCTGAGCAAATAGTCTTATTAACCTTCACTAGACGTGCCGCAAAAGAAATGATGGAACGTGCGACTCAATTGTTAGATGATCGTTGTCAATATATACAAGGAGGTACATTTCACTCATTTTGTACACAAATTCTAAGAAAATATAGTAATCATATTGGCTATAACAATGAATTTAGCATACTCGATAGCACTGATAGCATTGACCTCATTCAACATGTGCGTTCTACTCTCAATATAAACCATCGTTCACAGCGTTTTCCTGCTAAACGAAGTCTTGCAAAACTGTTTACCCTTCACAAAAATAAACAGCTCGATATGAGGGTATTATTACAAGAATACTATCCTCAATTTTTGGGTCATGAAAAGGATATCATTAGACTTTTTAAAACCTATGAGTCCTACAAAGCCAAACATCATATAATGGATTTTGATGATTTATTATTTAACACTGAAAAACTTTTTATAGAGCATCCAGCAATATTAGAGCGAGTTTCAAGTATTTGCCAGTATATATTAGTTGATGAATTTCAGGATACCAACAAAATACAGGCAAGCTTGTGTGAATATTTTTCGTCATTCCACCAAAATTTGACGGTGGTTGGTGATGATGCTCAAAGTATCTATTCGTTTCGTGGATCCGACTACGAAAATATACTACGATTTCCAGAAGAATATGTTAATACAGAGCTTATCAAATTAGAGGAAAATTATCGTTCCTCGCCCGAGATACTAGAGGTTGCTAACGCTGTACTCGAGCAAAGTTCTATATTGTTTAAGAAGCAACTATTCACTAATCGCGATTCTAGTGACTTACCTGCACTAATTAAGGCTATTGATGATAAAGAAGAAGCAGAATTTATATCGCAATTAGTACTTCATCTTAGGGAACATCAAATAGCTTTAGATGAGGTTGCTGTACTTTTTCGAAACGCCAGGGATTCGTTTACACTAGAACTTGCTTTACAATCCAAGGATATCCCGTTTAAAAAGTTTGGCGGTCAAAAATTTACCGAGGCAGCGCATATAAAAGATCTATTGGCACATATTAGGATTTTAAGTAATCCTGACGATACGGTGGCTTGGCAACGAGTTTTGATGCTCATTGATGGAGTAGGTCCAAAAACAGCAGAAGATTTATTTCTGTGGATCCAAGAGGTTCAAAGTAAAAAAAGGGGGGCTTCTTCTACAGATTCCACACACTGGTTCAGTGATTCTGAGTGGATGAATAAGAATTATTTTAACAGATTAAATAGGCTTGGCACATGCCTCATAAATGCTTCAAAGTGTATACCTTGGCACGACTCCATTCCACTAATTGTGGATTATTATCTGCCCATTTGCAAAGATTTATACGATGATGCATCAAAAAGGGAAGAGGATTTGGCCTCCTTATTACAAATCGCAAAAACCTATCAAGATATACAATCATTTTTAACCGATCTGGTGTTGGAACCTATCACCGATACGGTGACTGACACCCTGGCATCTAGAGAGGAAGAAGCACCACTCACCTTAAGTACCATACACTCTGCAAAAGGTTTAGAATGGAAGCATGTACTAATAATGCAATGCTTAGACGGAACTATTCCAAGTACTTTTTCTATAGATAGTGAAGAATCACTGGATGAAGAACTTCGGTTGCTCTATGTAGCGGCTACTAGAGCAAAAGAAATGCTTTATTTTACCTATCCAAGGACTTCATTTAGGCAGAGAGAAGGGGACTACCTGACAAAAGCTTCTCGCTTTTTAGAACCCATTACTGCCAAATTAGAACCCTGGGAGCTCATCCATGACACCAATGAACCTAATCTAAATGAAGTTAAAAAACCGCCCTTATTAGAATAATCAATTGTAACTTATGCCCCTAGACGTACGATCGCATGACTGGTTCACTTATATAATGGGGAGCTTTTGGCTTACTACACATGTGCATTGTAACAGATTAAAGTAGAAAATTGCATCGAAACCATAGCGAGCATGATGAACTACACCTCAATCTTAACATAACTATACAGCCTAATTTATTTGATAGGTTAATCATATAATGAACTGCTGCATAATAAGTTAATTATTTTTTACTTGTATTCATTACAGTGAAGTGATTCCAAATTTGGCTAATAATCCAGGCGATTGGGAATATTGGAACAACAATGGCAAGCCATACCATCCAAGACTTATATCGAACTTTCCCACCATCTTTAGGCTGAGTGATCCCTGCCATACCTGCTAACCAAAGAATTGAAAACAAGAAGATCACAAGGGAGAGAATTAAAGAGCCTACGAATCCAAAGTTTTCAAAAATAATCTTTAACATCCTAGCTGATTATATATTTGCGTATCTTAAAAGTTAATTTAGCTAAATAACTACGTAAATGCTCCCTACAGTATCCATAGTCGGTCGGCCTAATGTTGGAAAATCAACCATATTTAATCGTCTTGTTGGCGAAAGACAAGCTATTGTCCATGATGAATATGGAGTTACAAGAGACCGTCATTACGGCGATAGCTATTGGAATGGGGTTGATTTCAACATTATCGATACCGGTGGTTATTTACCCGATGAGCTGGATACGATAACAGTTGGTGTACGTGAACAAGTTATCATTGCGATTGAAGAATCCGACGTAATACTCTTTGTGGTTGATGCAAAAACCGGAATTAACATGCTAGACGAGTCGGTTGCGCAGATATTACGAAGACAAAAAAAACCCGTTTTACTCGTCGCAAATAAAGCAGATAATGAAGGTAGAAGGTTAGAGGCTTCTGAATTCTACAGTTTAGGATTTGATGAATTATATTCTATCTCGGCCATCAGCGGTACAGGTACTGGTGAACTCATGGACCGAATAATTGAATTGTTACCCGATCATAAGCCAGAGCAAAAAACAAACATTCCCAAATTAGCCTTTATTGGAAGACCAAATGTGGGAAAAAGCAGCTTAGTGAATGCATTAGTTAACGATGAACGATGTATTGTGACAGATATTGCAGGTACAACTCGCGACACTATAAACACCTACTTATCCTTCAATAATAAAGAATACACACTAATGGATACAGCTGGGCTTCGAAAACGAGTAAAGGTGAAGGAAAATATTGAGTTTTATAGCACCGTTAGGACAGAAAAAGCCATCCGTGAATGCGATGTCGCAGTGCTCATATTAGATGCTGAAAGAGGATTTGATGCACAAGATAAGCGGGTACTTCGACAAGCAGAAGAATACAATAAGGGATTAATTATTGTTTGGAATAAATGGGATTTAATTGACAATAAAGACACACACACAGTACGTGAATTTGAAAAAGTGGTGTATGAGGCGGTTCCCCAGATGGATTATATACCCATTCTCACTATTTCCGCGACTAACAAGAAACGTATTCATAAAGTCTTGGAATTGTGTGATGAAGTAATTGAAGAAAGAAAGAAGCAGATAAGCACCTCGGAATTAAACGACTTTATTGAGAAAATGCTTTATAAACGACCATTGCCTATGAAAAGGGGCAAAGAATTAAAGATACAGTATGGCTCGCAAGTAAAAGCCAACCCACCTGTTTTTAAATTTTTCATGAATAGCCCACAAGACTTACCTGCTAATTATCGACGTTATTTAGAGAATCAAATCAGAGAAACCTATAAATTTACCGGCGTACCCATAACGATGGTATTTAAGCAGAAGTAGGAGAGAAATGGAGATTCTGAACGTAAAACATGGATTAGAGATTATTGTAGCTCTTTTATGCTTTATTATTCTACTTCCAAGTTCATTAAATCTACGAAATCTAACCAAAGTATATCTTTTAGGTAGCTTATGTAGCTTTTTCACCTCGAAAATCTATGTTTTAATAGGGCCAAGTTACTTAGTGCGAGATGTTGAGACATGGGGTAATTTTATATGCATTAGTTTAGTTTTATCTGCTTTATTTGTAATAATTAGAGACTCTAAACCGATGTTCGCACGGTTTCCAGTTTATCTTACTTTGCTTCCTTTATCTGGGATTATATTCTTTGCAGTCATTTCGACGAGTTATGCGATTAAAGATATATTAGAGTTTATAATGCAGGCAGGCGCCATACTAGTTGCGCTGCTAATTTTCGGGGTAAATACCTACCTGTTCAAGTGGAAATGGACATTTCTAGGATCAATTCTGGCCTTTTTATGTGCATATATTATTCCGTTCATCAATTTTAATGGTCCGTCGAATGGCTTGTTATTAGGTAGTATCTTATTAAGTCTTGGAATGATTTTATTAACTTTTAGTTTAGTTAAATATCCGTTTAACACTGAGATAACTTAAAATAATGACATTTACTTATGAGCTACCAAATTGGCGATAAAATACCCAGCTTCACATTACAAGACACAGAAGGGACTCAGATTACAATTGAAGCAGGAACCAACAATCACAACGTTTTACTTTTTTTCCCCTTAGCTTTTTCAAGCGTTTGTACAGATGAGTTATGCTTGGTACGTGATAACATGAAAGCTTATGAGTCGTTGAATGCAAAAGTTTACGGTATTTCAATTGATAGTTTTTTCAGCTTAAAGGCTTTTAAACAATCTCAAAACCTAAATTTCACTTTATTAAGTGATTTCAACAAAGTACAGTCAACTAATTTTGGCGTTTTAAACAACGATCACTTCGGGATGATTGGTGTAGCTAAACGAAGTGCATTCGTTCTTAATGGTGACTTGAGATTAGTATACTCTGAGATACTACAGGATGCGGGTAATTTACCTAACTTTGACAAAATCAAAGAAGCCCTAAAATAAACTCTTCCTATAAAGTTCTTTATTATAGATTGGAAACGTCCAAACTGTAGTAGAGGTGTATAGTATATATGGTATGTGATTTACAGAAATGTGATAAATACATATTACTTTACATAATATATATTATGAGACAAACATATATAGTCTTGTTAAGCACTCTTGTCATTAATCAATGGTTTCAATATGAACATGAAATAGACCATCCACATCTTTTTGGATGGGAATTCGATCAATGACCGCATCAATAGATATTTTTCCCTGTAAATGAACTACTTGATAGCGTTTACTATTACCAAAACTATCTTCTTCGGTATTTGGTTTCAAGTAGTTTAATTCGCTTTTGATCGGAACCGTTATCCTAATGGGGTCAATAAGAATAAGTAAAAGATCATTTTGATCTATAAATTTAAAGTTGAGTATTTCTTCAACAACTGACGGTGTGTAGGCTTCTATGCTATAAATATACTTGGAATCTTCATGTTGATTAGGTTCGATAAACCCTCGTGATGAACATTCTTTCCATTGTACCATATTCAAGGGGATAAATAATAAATCTACGTCCATAAGGGTTCTGTTTTATACGTTTTGGTTTATTTCTATTTTCTTCGATCTGTTGTGCAACAAATCGAACGTTTTCTTTCAATTCATAAACATTTATTATGTTAAAAATACGTCATTTTTCCAAAAGCAATACAACCACTCAACCTATGATTGAAAAACCTCGTTTAGTTCTTGATAAAGAAATTGTATTTCGAAATTGTTCTAGAATCAGTAAAAAAATCCAGCAAAATGCTAAACACTTTCAACCACACTTTAAAACCCACCAATCTATTGCAATAGGCAAATGGATACGTGATTTAGGGGTTACTGACATTACTGTATCCAGCATGGATATGCTTGCCTATTTTATACAAGATGATTGGGATTCCTTTTTACTAGCCCTCCCTTTGCACTCTGGACTTTTTAAATCAATTAACGAGGTCAATAATGAGTGCAATCTAAAAGTCTTATCTAGTTCGATTGAGCACCTGAAACATCTTAACAACATTCTCGACAAACCTTTACAAGTACTCCTTGATATAGACCCAAACTATGGACGAACCGGGATACCAATTGACCACCTATCAAACATATCCGAATTTTCTAAAGCCATTCAGTATCTTTCTAAAATAGCACTAATTGGGTGTTATATTCATGCAGGTAATTCGTATCAACAACCTAATAAAGAGTCCATTCTTGCTTTTTCAGATGTCTTGATGGCATCCATAACCCAGTTAAAGAAAACTCTGAACTTGCCCATTTATTATGGGGATACTCCCACCTGTTCATTGATGGATGACTTTTCTGTCATTGACGTACTGACTCCGGGTAACTTGTTTTTTTATGACCTAAGCCAACAATATATAGGAAGTTGCGGGCAGGAAGATATTGCGGTTTGGGTAGATTGCCCTATTATTGAAGTAAAGGCCCGGAATGCTTTGGATTTACCCACACATTTGACTCAGTATGGTGATAAAGAATTTGCTCAAATTGTGATACACGGTGGGGCCGTTCATTTCTCAAAAGATTACCTAGACATCGATGGTAGAATAGTTTATGGCCGTATAAAAGAGAATTCTAGTTTATATTTGGATAAAATCTCCCAAGAACACGGCTTAATTATTGGTCCAAAAGATTTGATCTATGAGGTGGCAGGCGAACCATATCTTTCGATTTATCCGGTTCATTCCTGTTTAACAGCTGAATCTATGGGCGGTTATACCGACTCTAAAACGTTTACTTGCTATGACCATATGAAGGGTAACTTGTGAATCTCATAGGTTATGCAGAGTTTTTATTGTCCAATTATCAAGCAGATACTACTGTTTTAAATGGCACTATCATGAATTAATTACTGCAGGCTCCATAAGTTGTATAGATCCCAATTCTGCAATCATACTAGCCTTAATTCCTGCCGGTATGGTACTATTATCTATTTCATGGCTTATGAGTGCACCATAAAAAGCTGGGATGTTTAGCGGACTAATATGTTCGTTAAATACTTGCTCTAAGCTCAAACTATTTGCTCCTGCATCACAATTAGTGCACTTACCAAAAACAAATCCGTTAATCTTATTTAAAATCCCACTCATCTTTAATTGGGTTAACATTCGATCCACTCTATATACATCCTCTCCAACATCTTCTAAATACAAGATTGAGTCCGTAAAATCTGGTAGATATTCACTTCCAATCAAGGAACATAAAACGGTTAAATTACCACCCAAGAGTATTCCTTCTGTCGTTCCAGGTTGAATGGTGAGGTGATCATCTCCATGATTTTCGGGATATTGGTATTGCGGGATACCTCCATTCTCAATTACTTCTTTAAAATATTGAGTAGAATAAGAACTCCAACTAGAAGTTCCTACTGGACCATGAAAGGTATGCAGTCTTACTTTTTTCCAGAGAGCCAGATGTAGAGAGGTTATATCACTGAACCCACAAAGTATTTTAGGATTTGATGCAATGACTTCAAAATCTAAATAAGGCAACATCCGATTACAACCCCAGCCACCTCTAACACAGAGAATCCCGTCAATAACTGGGTTTTGAAACATGTTCATAAGATCTTTTGCACGATCTTCATCCGTGCCTGCTAAATATCCATGTCGGTCTCGCACATGTTCCCCAAGTACCACTTTATAGCCTAAGGAATTAACTTTAACGAGCATTTGTTCGAAATCGTCTGGGTTATATACTGGACTTGCGGGAGAAACCAACCCAATTGTATCGCCCGGTTGTAATGCCTTTGGCTTGATCGATTCATATTTTATGTTTGGGAATGGTGAACTACTCTGCACAATTGGCTGGCATCCTGCTGAGGGTGCTTTTTGAACACTCGATTCAAGTATGTGAAATGCTGTTCCTAATCCTAAGGTTTTGAAAAATTGACTTCGATTTATAGGCATAATCAACGGTATAAGTTGTGTTTACTAATATAGTCTATGGTGGTTGAATGAAGATACTCGTCTAAAGGTTCTCCCGTTTGAAGTTTGTCTCTGAGATCAGTTGAAGATATAGTCATTAATTCGTGCTCAACAATTATAGCCTTCGATTTCAGGTAGGCTGGCAAAGTAACATCAGCCTTTCTCTGCGCAACTAATAACCTAACCCTCTCAAGTATTTTTTCATAATTTTTCCAAGACCTAAAACTATCTATACTATCGGATCCTAAGCAAAAGTATACTTCAGGGTATCCTAAGGTGTCAATGACATAATCAATCGATTTATAGCTGTAATTGGGGTTTGGTAGATCTTCTTCTATCCGTGAAATCAAGCACCCACTTATTTCCTTAGTAGCTAAATCTACCATATTCAAGCGATCTGTATAGCCCGCATCTGTAGTTTGTTTGTGAGGTGGGTGTGGATTAACAAGCAACCACAATTCATCTATGTATCCACTTGAAAGAAATGACCGCAGAATGGCTAAATGACCTAAGTGTATTGGGTCAAAGCTACCTCCAAAGAGCCCAATTCGCTTATGTGACATCCTCTGGTGATTTAATTAATACTAGCGACCGGTTCTAGCTTTCGAATCTCACTTACAGCTTGTAGATAATACGACTCTGCTTCCGAACGAAGCGTACTCTGCGGAAATAATTGTAGAAATTTTTCGTAGTTCTCAAGAGCTAAATTATACCGCTCTAATTGCTTAGATTGTATGCTTTGCTCAGCGTAACTAACATAGGTCTCTATGATTTTTAGTAAAGCCGATTCTGCCCACCGAGTTTCAGGGTATAGATCTATAGTCTGATCAAAATAAATAGTTGCCGCTTTATATCTTAACGTACGAAGATAGAATTGACCAGATTCATGGATTTTACGAGCCAATTTATTTCTGAGTTCATCTATTTTCTGAGCACTTTCTTCAATAAAGGGTGAATTTGGGTAGTTGTTATTGAACAATTGGAATAGCTCAATAGCTCGCATGGTCGGTCCTTGATCCAGTCGGTAACGTGGAGATTGCTGATAATAACTTAGAGCTCTATTAAATTCAACTTCTTGTCTACGTTCATCTTGCGGATAATAGCTAATAAAACGTTCGTACTCAGAGGCGGCAAGTAAATACTGCTTATTTTTGAAGTAACTTTCGGCTAATAAAAACTGGGCTTCCTTTGCGTAAGTGGTTCCTCTACCCATTCGAGTCACCAAATCAAACCCATAAGCTGCGTCCGAATACTCTTCTTTCTCATAGAAAGCAATGGATTTTTCATATGCTGAGTCAATTGGTTCCCCTGGTTTAATAAGCTCCTTATTGGCACATGAAAGTGTTACACTTAGTAATAGAAAAGTGGCAAATCGTAATAGCATAGTTATTTTATCCGGGACGTTAAGTAGTCTATAAGTTGATGGAGTTCATTGCGGTATTCAGAATGTTCAAACTCCTTTACAATATCGTAAATCTGGGCGTATTTATTGTTGATAAGTTGAGATATTTCGTCAATGACCTGATACTTGTACATAAACTCGGTAACCGAGGTTACCCATGCATGGTCTAGTAACTCTTTAGATGCTTTGTAGGCTAAATCCATCAATGCTTTCTCATCATTGGTGCACTGCTCGTAAGTTCTTATCCATAAGTAGGTTTTTTTTCCTTCTAGTATATCACCAGCCTTCTTTTTTCCAAAGTTTTCAGGTTTAGCAGTCACATCCAAAAGGTCATCCTGCATTTGAAAGGCAACCCCCATTAATCTACCTAGTTCTTGCATATTAGCTAGAAGATCCAACCTTCCACCTACAATTACGCCAAGCCCAAGAGCCGCAGATAACAACGCCCCTGTCTTACCTTCAATCATCTCAACGTACTGCTCAACCTCTACCTTTTCACGCTGCATCAGCTCCATATCTAACGCCTGCCCATCACATACTTTAATGGTTGCCTGAACAAATACTTCCATCATTGCGTGATAGGCTTCCTGCCCAATATCCTCTTTCTTTCCATAGTGTGATAATTGCTGAAAAGCGTAGACATACATGACATCTCCACTTAGAATAGCAACATTAGGACCCCATTTATTATGTACACAAGGGAAACCTCTTCTTGTCTCAGCCTCATCCATAATATCGTCATGGACTAAAGTAAAATTGTGGAGTATTTCTATCGCAAGGGCTGCATGCATTGCAATATTATGGTGACCAGATGCAATTCCAGATGCTAATAGAGTTAAATATGGACGAATTCGCTTCCCCCCCATGCCCATTGTATATTGAAATGGGTTATATAAGGATCTTGGTTTAGTAGGCAACTCTAACTGCTGAATTGCCCTTTCAATTTCATCGAGCCAACGTTTATTCATGAATAATGAGGTGTTATATGTTCTTCACTTAAGAGTCTCCATTCTCGAACTCCTAATAAAGTCATAATCATTGTTGCTTCTTTTCGCCATAAGTTAAACCATATTTCTAACCCTTTTAACCCTTCCTCTTTTAATACTCGAACTACTGGTTGGGCAACAGCCACAAAATGGGCCCCTAAACATCTGGCTTTTATCATATCCTGTGCATGCCTGATTCCTCCAGATGCAATAATTTCAAATTCTCGCTCCCATGCTAGTTCCTGTAACGATTTTAGACAATAGACCGTGCTATTCCCCCATTCGTTAAAGCGTTCCTGCATTTCAAGTTCGTATTTTCTTGTTAAAGTACTTCCTACTTTATTTGTAACTGGTCTTGAAGATATTCGCGCTGCTTCAATTCTTGACCATGATGTTCCTCCAACTCCAGCAACATCAATCACCTTTACACCAACGTCCAGTAGTCGCTTTGCGACAGCAGAATCAATCCCCGCACCTGTTTCTTTAACAATTAGTGGGACTGAAGATTCATTTACCAACTGCTGAATCCCCTTTAAGACACCATCAAATTGAGTGTCTCCTTCTGGTTGAATTAACTCTTGAAGTGGATTAAGATGGACAATAATGGCGTTGGCTTGGATAGAATTGATCATTGATTGAAGGCGGTTACTTGGCATTCCCCCAATAAGTTGTGCCCCACCGATATTGGCTGCTATAAATGCATTTGGCGCTTTTTTACGAACAATGGCAAAGCTTTTTTCGTGGGTACTATCCTCAAGCATCACCCGCTGACTTCCCACCCCAAAAGGAATCTTAAAGTGCTCACAAAACGTAGCTATATCAGCATTTAGGTTAGTAGCCTCTCCGTGGCCTCCGGTCATAGATGATATAAATAAGGGGAACTCAAACTCACTACCTAATAAGTGTGAATGAAAAGATATATCCTCAAGTCCACATTCAGGCAATGCGTTGTGCTTGAGTTGATACATTTGAAAGCCAGTTGGTCGTTTGTATTGACTACTTTCGGTCAAGGTAAGATCTATATGATCTTTTTTACGGGTAGAAATAGAACTCATACTGTAAGTTAGCAAACTTAAACAGGGATTAAAATTAAGCGAGTTAAAATCTCTGCATACATTCTAGAAAAGATAAGAACCCGAATTAATGTGAAAAGTCTGACCGGTCGCATGCTTGAACTCCCCCGTGCCGATTCGATATGCAAGAGTTGCTATATCTTCAGGAGGTACTATGGTATTAAGTGCCAGTCCTTGGGTTAGATACTCTTCCCCATACGTTTTAATCGATTCTATAGCCATATCGGTATGAACAAAACCTGGGGCTATGCTAAACGCTGTAATACCTTGTTTTCCGAAATTACGTGAGATACTTTTAACAAATGCCATCATCCCAGCTTTAGAGGCAGCATATGCGGCAAACTCTTCGGTATCTCCTCGCTGCCCTGCACGCGAAGAAATATTAATAAGAATTCCTTCTATTTGTGAATCAGACCATATTTTTATTACTTTTTTTGCAAGATAACTACTAGCTGTTAAGTTAATTGACAGAGTTTTATTCCAGTTTTTCAACCAAAACTCGTCAGATGAGCTAATGGGATTTTCAATGAAAACGGCGGCATTGTTAACAAGGACTTGAGGGAATTTTTCAAGTTTTTCTAATGAGTGTACCCAAAAATCAATTGTTTCTTTATACTCAATCAGGTCTAGAACAGTATGGGTATACTTTGAGCGATCATTCAAAAGCGAAATATCTGTGGTAGAAGTACCAAAAACATTCCACTGTTCATCTAAGTAGCGGTCTACAATAGCTTTTCCTATTCCTCTTGATGAACCTGTGACTATTATACTTCCCATATCTTATTATTTATTTGACTTGCTCATGTACACAGGCACAAAAGAGCAAGCTTCACCGTACATTATTTTTTTTGCTGTACCAATGAGCTTTTTTGTTATGTTAGCATAAATATCAGGTGTTACAGACTTATTAGAGCAACCCTTAACTAATACGTATTTCTCTTCATAAGAACTAAAATCGGCTTCGTCAATATTCCGCTTGATTAGCTGTGATTTTGCAACTGTTGGGTTGGTAAAGAAAACATCTTTTGCGTGTCGGTTGCCTATTTCGGTAAGTATCATATACGCCCATGGAGCTAATAGAGCGTCTTCGTTAATTTCAATGCACAAATAGGAATCCTGATATTCCTGCCAATTGTGCTGGTCAATGCTGTCAGTAAACAATTTTTCTTTCAGAATAAGACCTTTAAACAACCAAGGAGTAATATCTAAAGATTTTATTGGAAATTTAGGTCCAAAACTTTTGGCAATATCAATAGAAACTAACTTTTCATTAGATTGAACTTTATTCTTAATCATACTTTTTTCAAAATAATCAACGGTTTCACAATTCGATGTAAGAGTCACAAATTGACCGTAGGTACAAACTCACAAATTACTATATCGAGAAACTATCTCCACAAGAGCATGTGCGACTTGCATTAGGATTGTGAAAGTGAAATCCTTTCCCTTCTAATCCATCACTAAAATCTAACTCTGTACCCGCTAATATTAAGTAGCTTCGCATATCTATGTATAAACTGAAATCCGGATATTCAAAAAGGTGATCTGTTTTTTTTATGGTTAGTTCATGCTCTTCAACTAGCTTTAAATCATAGCTTAAACCACTACAACCTCCACTGATGATGGATATTTGCAATAGATTTTTTTGCTCATCCGAATCGATCCCTTTTATTTCACATATTCGATGATAAGCAGTTTCACTAATGGTAATCTCTGACATGTTACACCGAGATGACTTGTATTTCTGGATCTACTCTCTTGACCATACTTTCTATGGCGTACAAGGTACCCGTTGTCGCTGTTGGGCATGTTCCACAAGCACCTTGGTAATGTACTTTGAGTCTATTTTCTTCTAGGCTGATCACTTTCAAACCTCCACCATCAGCTAGTAGATAGGGACGTACTTGCTCATCAAGCATCCGGTTGATTTCCTGTAATCTAGGGTCATCCGAATCTAGAGCTTCTTTACTCACGTGTACTTCGGCATCATCAACTAGATTTTCTTGTGCTTCTGCCTCACGAATGGGTGGGGCTAATTTCCTTAATAGCTCTGACCAAACAGCTCCACCATCTTGAGTTACAGTAATGTAACGATCCACATAATACACATTGATCACATGTTCTATTTTAAATATGGATGCAGCTAAACGGTCATCCTTAGCCTCCTGCGCATCTTCATAGGACCGCGTTACCCCATTAGTCAAAGGCTCTGCGAGTACAAATCGCATGGCGTCAGGATTTGGTGTTCGTTCTATTTCTTTAATTTTAGCCATTTCAACAATTTAATTAAAAAATGATTGTGTTTCAATTATGCCGTTAATCAATGAATCAATATCTGCTTCATTGTTATAAAAAGAAAGTGAGGCGCGTATGGTACCTGGAATGCCATAGCGTTCCATAATCGGTTGTGTACAATGGTGTCCGGTACGTATTGCAATACCATACTTATCTAATATAGTACCTGCATCTGTTGGGTGAATGTCATCTAATAAAAAAGAAATGACCGATGTTTTATTATCGGAGGTGCCTATGAATTGAACATGATCCAAAGTACTAAAACCTTCCATGGCATAATCTAAGAGATAAGACTCTCGTTGAGTAATTTCATCCAACCCAATATCATTTAAGTACCGTATAGCCTCGCCAAATGCTATACCAGCAGCAATAGGTGGTGTTCCAGCTTCAAATTTATGAGGAAGATCATTGAAGGTTGTTCCTGAAAAACTAACCTTATCTATCATATCTCCTCCTCCTCTGTACGGGGGCATAGATTCTAAAAGTGACCTATCTCCATATAATACACCAAAACCTGTAGGACCACACATTTTATGTGCAGAAAAGGTGTAAAAATCAACTCCTAACTTCCGTACATCAACCTTCATATGTGGAGTTGCTTGTGCACCGTCGATCAGTACTTTTGCTCCAACAGATTTTGCTTTTTCTGTTATTTCTGCAACAGGATTGACTGTACCTAACGTATTAGATACATGAACTAAGGCAACCATTTTTGTTCTCTCAGACAATAAAGTTGAATACACCTCTAAGTCTAACTCACCATTATCAAGAAGTGGCACCACTTTAATGATGGCTCCTGTTTTTTGAGCAATCATTTGCCATGGAACTATATTAGCATGGTGCTCCATCTCCGATAATATAATTTCGTCGCCCGCAGAAAGGTTGATACTGCCCCACGATTGAGCCACTAGGTTGATGGAATCGGTTGTTCCTGTCGTGAATATGATTTGCTCAAGACTCTCAGCATGTAGAAAATCCCTAACCAAACTACGGGTATCCTCATAGACTGAAGTAGCTGTTTGTGACAGATGATGTACACCACGATGAATGTTAGCATGCTCATAACGATGGTAGTCGGTTAATCTAGTTATAACGGACTCTGGCATCTGGCTAGTTGCACCATTATCTAAGTAACTCAGTGCATGCCCATTCACTTGTGTTTTAAGCACAGGGAATTGACTTCGTATGTGATTCCAATCTATATCACCCATCGTTATCTTTTGAATATGTTCAATCGTCTACTATACAATTTAATCTCTGTTGGTGTAGGCGATTACTTCTTTTAATAATAATTCTTCTACTGATTTAACCGCCATGCTCTCAACCGATTCAAGAGCAAATGCATAAACCAGTAATTCCCTACTTTTTTGCTCAGTAAGCCCTCTACTCTGTAAGTAAAACACTTCTTCATCTTGTAATTGACCTATGGTTGCACCGTGAGAGCACCGCACATCATCAGCAAATATTTCAAGTTGTGGTTTTGTATTTACTTTACCTGTGTCAGAAATGAGTAAGTTTCTGTTTTCTTGAAAGGAGTCTATCTTTTGAGCGTCTTTTGCTACAAAGATTTTACCATTAAAGATTGAGTGGGCCTGGTCGTTAACAACCACTTTGTGTAACTGATGTGAGTTTCCATGAGAAAATCGGTGATCCATGATAGAATGCGTATCTGCAATTTGCTCTCCATCAATAAGTACTAAACCATCAACAGTGAAGTCCACCTCTTCCGCGTTCTGTATAACTCTGGGTTCATTACGGAATAATTTAGAACCCAAGCAAATAGTGTATGAATGGTATTCTGCATAGGCATCTAACATAGCGACAGGTCGTGATATGTGCGACGCATTTTTGCTGTCACGCTGTATCCGTGCATGGTGAACATGAGCCCCGTTATAGAGCCTAAATTCATTGACAGGGACATTTAAATATACATTATCCGAAAGGCCAATATGCTCTTCAATAATTGTAGCCTTTGAATACATCTCACCCACAAATAATACTCGAGGTGTTACAAAATGTGGATTATTTCGATTGGTAAATACATTCAGAATATGTATTGGTTGTTCAATAACCGTTTCCTTGGGTACATAAATGAACGTTCCATCTTGAAAATTGACATCATTCAGAGAGACAAATACATCATCTTCGTAGTTGGTTATGGTCCCTAAGTGTGAGCGAAGCAGCTCATGATCAGGGAAGTCATTAATATTACCTACAATTACTCCATCTGGCATCCCTTCAATAGCAGAGTGCGTCGGACTGAAGTTACCATCGATAAATACTAATCTTGAGTTCATGGCTTCAGCTAAGTGGTATTCGTCCAACTCAAGATCAGCTTGAGCTACACTGGTTTCTACCGTTTCAAATTTATTCGATGTGATGGACTTGAGATCCGTAAAGCGCCATTCTTCATCCTTTTTAGTAGGGAATGCGCAGTTATCTAGGTTTTCTTTTGCCTGTGATCTCAGTTCTATGAAATTCTCACAGAGTACACCTGGTAATTGGACATAGGAATGAATTAACTCTTTTGTACTTACACTGCTCATTTATACCATCTCCTATTTAGGCTAATTCTTTTTGCATCTTATCATATCCGTTGGCTTCCAATTCTTCAGCTAACGAGATATTTCCAGACTTAACAATTTTACCATTCATCATTACGTGCACAAAATCTGGTTTTATATAATTCAAAAGTCGCTGGTAATGGGTAATCATAACAATTGCATTTTCTGGACTTGCGATCTTGTTGACACCGTCAGATACGACCTTTAGTGCATCTATATCTAAGCCCGAGTCGGTTTCATCTAGAAATGAGAGGCGTGGGTTTAATACAGCCATTTGAAATATTTCATTTTTTTTCTTTTCACCACCCGAGAAACCTGTATTGATGGAGCGATTGAGAAATTCATCTTTCATTTCGATAATTTCTAATTTAGATATTAGATAATCCTCAAATTCTAGAGGGTCCAACTCCTCACGTTCGTTGGCACGAGCAATGGTATTATAAGCTTCTCTAAGCAAGGTTTTATTTGTTATACCTGGTACCTCAACTGGATACTGAAAGGCTAAAAATAATCCCAAATGGGCTCGCTCATCGGCATCCATTTCAGTAATATCCTCTCCCTCAAACAAAATGGTTCCTTCCGTTACTTCGTATTCTGGATGACCAGAAACTACTTTGGAAAGAGTACTTTTTCCACTTCCATTTGGGCCCATAATTGCGTGGATCTCACCTTTGTCAACTGTTAAATTAACACCTTTTAAAATTTCTAGTTCTTCACCTTCTACAACGGCATGTAGGTTTTTAATTTCTAACACTATACTATGATTTGATTATTACTATTTATGGGTTGTTCGGTACGTTATCCTACACTTCCTTCTAATTTGATATCCAATAGCTTATTAGCCTCGACTGCAAATTCAAGAGGTAATTCCTTTAAGACGTCTTTAACAAAACCGTTAATAATCATGGAAATCGCGTCTTGTTCACTGATACCTCGTTGCATTAGGTAAAAAATCTGCTCCTCTCCCACTCTCGAAGTCGTAGCCTCATGTTCAACACTACTACTCGCATTTTCAGATGAAATGTAAGGGAATGTATGAGCGCCGCAACTTTGACCAATAAGCATAGAATCACAGACTGAATAGTTTTTCGATCCTGTAGCTTTTTTGCCAATTTTTACTTCACCACGGTAACTATTATTGGACTCACCGGCTGAAATACCTTTAGAAATGATGGTACTGCGGGTATTCTTACCCAAATGAATCATTTTAGTTCCAGTATCTGCTTGTTGTTTTTTTGTAGTAACCGCCACGGAATAAAACTCCCCGATTGAGTGATCACCTTGTAGAATTACCGATGGATACTTAAGAGTTACCGCAGACCCAGTTTCTAATTGGGTCCATGAAATCTTACTATTATCTCCTTTACAAATCCCTCTTTTAGTAACAAAATTGTAGATTCCACCCTTTCCATTTTCGTCACCAGAATACCAATTTTGTATAGTTGAATACTTGATTTCAGCATGGTCTAAAGCGATTAATTCTACTACTGCAGCATGCAATTGATTCTCATCATACATAGGAGCAGTACACCCTTCCAAATAACTAACACTCGCTCCTTCTTCCGCAATAATTAGCGTGCGCTCAAACTGACCTGATTCCATGTTATTAATACGGAAATACGTGGACAACTCCATCGGACATGTCGTATTTTTAGGGATATAGCAAAAAGATCCATCCGAGAAGACTGCAGAATTTAGGGCCGAATAGAAATTGTCGCGTGCAGGTATAACCGCGCCCATATACTTCTTCACTAAGTCTGGGTATTCTTTTATCGCTTCAGAGATAGAGCAAAAAATAACCCCCGCTTCAGCCAATTTTTCTTTAAACGAGGTAAATACGGAAACGCTGTCAAATACCGCATCAACTGCCACACCAGCCAACATTTTTTGTTCTTCAAGAGGAATACCTAATTTTTCATAGGTCTCTCTTATGTTGGGATCCACATCGTCTAGACTGTCTAGACTTGGTCTTTTTTTGGGTGCTGAGTAATAAAGTAAGTTCTCAAAATCAGGTTTCGTGTAAGTGGCATTGAACCATTCTGGCTCTTCCATCTCTAACCAAGCACGATACGATTTCAAGCGGAATTCAAGCATCCACTCAGGTTCTTCTTTTCTGCTAGAGAGTTCACGTATTATGTCTTCACTTATTCCTTTTGGAAAATCTTCGTATTCGATGGCGGTTGTGAATCCATATTTATACTCTTCACCAATCATAGACTTTAAGGCCTTGGTCTCTTTACTCATATTATGCTGTTTTAATAGATTAATATTACCTGCTAAACCTAAGCAATGATGCTTCCGTTCATTAAAAGAAGCCTATTTAGAACAACTCTAAACATAGTGAATTACCTGGCTAATTGTCAGGCTTTCTTATTGAGTTTCTCTATCGGCTCGATAAAAAACTACAGCTAGTCGGGTATTTGAATTTCTAGTAAAATACTATTGCCTTCCGGTGTCAATGTAAGTTCTTCAATGCAGCTTGGTATAAGAACAGTAGTGCCTTTTGAAATAGTAGGAAGTTCCTCAAAAAGGGATACCTCAAGACTTCCCTCTATACACATGAGAACAGTGCAAGAAGAATGACCAAATTCTAAAGTGGTGAGTTCATTTATGAACCGCCTTTTGGTTACAAAATAATCTGAGGCTCCAATAAGCTGCTCTCCCGCTTCAATATCATAGCTAGTCTTGTAAGAATCTGGGATGGAAAAATCTATGGCTTCAACAGCTAAATCGTTGTGTAATTCTCGTTTATTCCCATTCGCATCGACCCGGTCAAAATCATGTATTCTATAGGTAATATCCGATGTTTGTTGTATCTCGGCAATTAATAAACCCTTCCCAATAGTGTGTATCCGACCAGCAGGAATAAAAAACACGTCATGGGGCTGTACCTTCTCCCGGTTTAGTACACTCATAAGCTTGTTGTCCTGAACGCAGTCCATATACTGGCGAGCATCTACTTGTTTATTAAATCCAACAATAAGACTGGCATCCGGATCCGTATCGATCACATACCACATTTCTGTTTTGCCAAAACTATTATGACGTATGTGAGCCAATTCATCATTTGGGTGTACTTGTATAGATAAATCTTGTTGAGCATCAATAAACTTAAACAACAGAGGAAACATATTACCGTGCTTATTATACACGTGGTCACCAACCAAATCGCCTTTGAATTGCTCGATGAGTTCTGTCAGGCTTTTACCGGTATGTGGGCCGTTACGAACGATTGAAATATTTCCAGGAACTCCAGATAATTCCCAGGATTCACCATCATAATCACCGGTACGTGGCTTAGCTAAGACCTCATGCAGGCTCTTACCTCCCCATAACTTTTCCTTTATGATGGGTTCAAAAATAAGTGGATAAAGATGTTCCATAACGTCAGTTTTTTGTCATTACTATGCCCACACAGGCGGTGTTTACTATATCATTGACATCACAACCTCTAGAGAGATCCAACATGGGTTTATTTAGCCCTTGAATAATTGGCCCAGTTGCCCTTGCGCCAGCTAACCTCTCCACCATTTTATAGCCTATATTGCCGGCCTCTAAACTTGGAAACACAAAGACATTCGCCTGCCCTGCTACTATACTATGCGGGGCTTTACGACGCGCGACAGCGGCATCCCAGGCTGCATCAAACTGCAATTCACCATCAATTTCAAAGCAACCGCCCTGTTCTTTATACACCTGCAAAGCATCAATTGGGACTTGTACACGCTCATGATCGGCACTGCCATTAGTAGAAAATGACAATAATGCAATCTTAGGTTCTACACCGGTTATAGAGTGATATACCATAGCAGAATCATGTGCTATTGTGGCTAATTGTTCCGCATTTGGCATAGGAATAACCGCACAATCTCCAAAACTCACTACCTCACCAGTAGATAATTCAATGATAAAACTACTTGAAATGGTGTTTGAACCAGATCTTAGTCCAATGGTATGAATGGCCGCCCGCAGCACATCTCGCGTTGTTGAAACCGAACCTGCCACACCAACATCCATATACCCCATCGCTAACAGACAACCTGTGAAATAAAGTGGATCAAAAATAACTTTTTCGCAGCGTTCACGACTCCATCCCTTGTTTTTTCTTTTTTCATAAAGAAAGTCTGCGAATTCTTCTCGACGTGAATCTTCCCACGGATCGATACAATAAATCTTTGAGTTTAGCTCAATCGACGCATCATTCCCTCGGGTTGATGCAACCACCTTTCGATTATTATCTACTTCGGTGCTATCCAAAGAATTTAGCCCCCCCTCACTATGATTCCGAACCAAATAGACTTCTCCTATTTCTAGTTCCACAAGTAGATTAGCCGCTTGTTGTACTCTTGGATCTGAGGATCGGGCTAATACTATTTTTGATTGACTTTCTTTTGTCTTAACGCGTAGCAACTCGGTGAAATTCATGACTATGTATTTACCAGACTTTTTAACTAGGTTTTCAGATTTATTGGGCTTCGCGAACCAAAGTTTTTGATATAACAATAAAATTAGTTTTTAGCACTACACTTCAAGTGAATGCACCCTATTAGAACTCAATATTTGCATTACCAAAATATACAACATTTTGGGGTGTATCGTGTAATCTACGAGCGGTATAGTCCACATTTCTTTGAACATAATTAAGCAACTGATTAGACGTGTAATTCCCTTTTTTTATCGCATCGGCTAAGTAATAACTAAATATACTGTGATACTTTTGAGCAATAGCCTGCTTAGAGTACAATTGTGAATCGCTCCTACCATCAGATGAAAAAAGCAGGCCAAAGTTAATTCCTCTGCTAGCTAATAAAGTAGAATTTAGAGCATAGAAAGCATCGTAATACTTATCCCTAGAGACAGTATTTGTCTCATTTCCGGTATCAAAGAATAAATCTCCTATCATAAAAAGCTCGGTAAAGCCCGCATCAATTGCATCTTGGAATAAATGGGCAAGTACTAGGCTATTATTCTGACGATAACTTGAAGCCTCATCACCTAACATATACATTAAATTACCTTCATTATCTATTGTAACATAACCATTTACATATAATATGAGCTGTTTTCTATTTGCTTGTTTACGTTTTAAAAATTCATCCCAATTGTATCTAAACTGCTCTATCCTTGATGTATTTATGGACGTTCGAATACCTGCAAAACCCAATCCAAAACTGTTGATAAGATACTCTTCTATGAGCTTTGCATCCCTTTCTGCATATCGTTTGTTAGGGAAACTATCTCCATAATATTCGTTGCCTAAGATAAAGGCCCCCGCTTGGTTATTTTCGGTCAATCGTACAGGTATCTCGCGCTCTATATCTACATTTCCAAAGGGTACATTTGGAAGGGTAATTATGGACAACTCACCTATGTAATCAGTTGGACGCCAAATTAATTTGGAGTCATTTTTTGAGATGTAAGTTTCAGCAATTCCGTAACGCACAACATACCAGTTGTCCAATTCACCTAGCAATAGCAACTCACTTCCCCTAGCTAAATCAGTCAATATGGAATTGTTGGTATTGTCTGGATTTTGCCGCAAGGCCGTAACTTCTGTTTCAACTACTACAAAACGCTCAAAAATATCTTCTACAGGGATAATCTGAGAATAGAGACTATCATTAAATTCAAGTTCAACTCGTATACTTTGGTTTTCTTGAACTAAGAAACTACTGGGATTAATATCTTCTAATAAGTTGATGAAATAGCTATTCTTATCGAAGGTAACATTATTTCGTATGGCGATTGCCTCAAGATCATTGTAGATAGTGTAGTTTGGGGATATAGTAGGCTGCTTAGTTGCTCTAAGTGTATCACTTAATTGAATTACACCGGTTTGCTTCAATAGCCTTTGTTCACCAGTAGATGTAGCTTTACCCCAACTTCTATCTCCCGCTAAACCTGTAACTAAACTTAAAGCGCCCAATCCATATAGTATATATTGCTGTGTGCTATTAGGTGACAATAAATCCGCTGTCAAGTACGCAGCACTAGCACCTAAAATACCAAAAAATGCGGAGCTTAAGGAAGGTCTATAGCGTTGCAAATATCTATTACTTTGAATCTTTAGGGAGTAATCATAGGTCTCTATATGCCAAACATCAAACACTAATATAGGCATATTGGGACTAGATACTTGACTCATTTCCAGGAAAACATCTTCTTCTATTAAATCAAATTCTGTACGATCAATTGCCCGGGTCGACTCTATTGTCCACTTAGAACTGGTACATGCGCTAAAGGATAGACCGATAGCCAAGCATAAAATCACATATGATGTCTTTATTACGCCCATGGAGTTTGTTGAGAGGCAATCGCTATTTTTGCGGCATCGATTGCAATCACCAATTCTTCATTTGTTGGAATCACATAGATTTCTACTTTGGAGTCATTCGCATGAATAGCTGAAAAGCCTTTTACTTTCTCATTTTTCTCGTCATCTAATTCTAAGCCCAAATAACTTAGATTATCTACAATTTTTCGCCTGATAATCGCTGAATTTTCACCAATACCACCAGTAAATATCAAGGCATCCCCTCCATTTAAAGCTGCCATATATGAGCCAATATACTTTTTAGCTCTGTAGCAGAACACATCTACTGCTTCTGTACACCTGCGATCTCCTTGTTCAGCTTCTTCCAATAAATCCCGCATATCACCGGCATAACCACTTAATCCAAGTAATCCACTATGCTTATTTAGTAATGCGTGTACGTTGGCTAGTGATAATTCTTCTTTTTCAATTAAAAAAAACAAAATAGATGGATCTATATCCCCACTTCTGGTTCCCATTACTAATCCTTCTAATGGAGTAAAGCCCATAGAAGTATCATAAGAATTTCCATCTTTTATGGCAGTGATTGACCCGCCATTTCCCAAATGACAAGTGATTAGCTTGGACCCTATTTTTTTCTTTCCCAATATGTTAAAGTACTCTCTTGAAACATAATAATGAGAGGTGCCATGAAACCCGTAACGACGTATTTTATATCGTCTGTAAAGCCGATTAGGAATGGCATATAAGTATGCATGCTGTGGTATAGAGTGATGAAACGCTGTGTCAAAAACAGCGACATGCGGTACGTTTGGCAAAAGCTTTTTTGCAGCTCTAATGCCTTGCAAGTTTGGAGGATTGTGTAATGGTGCAATATCAAATGCTTGTTCAATTGCTGATTCTACATCCTCATCAATAAGTACAGAATCTTTAAAAAGCTCACCCCCATGAACAACCCGGTGACCCACCGCTTCTATTTCATTAATATCATGTAAATGTTCATTGTCAGCCTCCATGAGTAATTCCATAAGTTTGGAAAGGGCTACTGAGTGATTTTCTAAAGCGATCGATTTTTTGACGGGTTTTTCATCGGCAAATTCGTGACGAATAAGAGACGTAACTGCCCCAATCCTCTCAACCAAACCCTTACACAGAGTCGTTTTATTTTTTGTATTGATGAGTTGGTATTTGATGGAAGAGCTTCCGCAATTTATTACTAATATTATCATGTTTTTATGGCTTTAAAACCCACTCTGACACTACATGCCCATTCTGGACAATAGTTGCAATCATCTTCATAAGCCTTTGTTGTTCCGGCCAAAAAATGTGAGCAGAGATTTGGGATACACTAATCCATTTATATTGTGTATGCTCATCATCTAGCGTTGGGCTAAAGGAATCTGGTGCTTTTGCAGCAAAAACTGGAATGTGTAGAATTTGATTGGTTTGGGCCTCAAAAAATGTATTAACAGAGGGTACTACCCAAAAATAAGAAGGTGTTAACTGTATTTCCTCATGGATTTCACGCAAAGCAGCATGAGCGTAATCTTCATTTTCTTTTACCTTACCACCCACCATACGCCACTGTCCAGCATATATTTTATTCTTAGCTCTCTGAAGTATCAAAAATTCTATGTCTTTTGAACTCTCGCGATAAATATACGCGTCTATAAGTTTTTTCATTGAATGGCCGTTTAAGCGATGCTGGCTGGATTGCATCAACCAGTAGATTTAGTCTATTTCGATTTTCAATATTTCTAATTCAAGCATGCCAGCTGGTACAATAACGGTAACAACATCCCCTATTTCTTTTCCCAAAAGAGCTGCACCAATGGGTGAATCCACTGAAATTTTACCCTTTGCGAAGTCGGCTTCGTTTGGAGATACTAGGGTATATTTCATTTCCTTCTTCATTTTTTTATTGAGTATAGTAACATTGGTTAGTACACGTACTTTAGTTAAGTCTAAGTCTCTGGCGTCCAATACACGGGCATTAGCCAATATATCTTCCAATTGGGTAATACGCGTTTCCATATGCCCCTGAGCTTCTTTGGCTGCATCATATTCGGCATTTTCGCTGAGATCACCTTTTGCCCTAGCTTCTGCTATATCATCTGCTATTTCACGACGTCCTCTAGTTTTCAAATCACGAAGTTCTTGGTCTAACTTGTCATATCCTTCCTGGCTCAAATACTGAATCTTACTCATATACGTACCTTGTTTAAATAGTAAAGCAGCTATATGGCTACTTTTTCACATGTTTATTATTTGGTAAAATACGGCCTTTAAACTTGTTATTCTACCTTTATAGTAGAACTGTATGTAACGCAATTTTTTAAAATTAAGTTGCTTCGGTTTAACTAATTTCAACGCTTTTTTCAACAACATGCCCTAAGGTTTTAACACCAATAATAAGTGCTAATATGGATAAAAAAGCACCTAAAATGAAAGGGGCACCTGGCAGATAAAGCATCTGATTGGTGCTAAAGTAACTAAATGATTGAGTCATCACTGGTGGACCAATGATGGCTGAAAAACTAATAAGACTCGTTAACACGCCTTGTAGTTCACCTTGCATGTTTGCGGGCACCTGATTTGAAAGAATACCCTGTAAGGAAGGTCCCGCAAACCCTCCCAAAGCATAAGGCATAATCATTGCGAGCATAATTGAGCCGTTAGGAGCCCAAGCAAACCCTAAAAAACCAAATAAATAAGCCCCTATACCAAAATAAACCGCTTTATTAGGCCCTATTTTTGGAATCCACCACCTAGTTAACCCACCCTGTACGACGGCTACACAGATTCCAACTACCCCTAATGAAATACCCACCATCGCTTCATCCCAACTGAATTTAAACATGGTGTAATAAGTCCAGGTACTTTGTGTGGCATGTTGAGATAGGTACATAAGAAAAAATACTAGAAATAATCCTGTCGCGGCTGAGAAGTCCCTTATTTTTTTTAGAGCTCCAAAGGGGTTGGCCCTTTTCCATTCAAAGGAACGCTGCTCCTGCTTAGCTAATGACTCTGGGAGAACAAAATATCCATAAGTAAAATTGACCAAGCTCAAAGTAGCTGCTGCTATAAATGGTAAACGGGGACCATATTCTCCTAAAATTCCACCAATCACTGGACCAATAATAAACCCTAAACCAAAAGCAGCTCCTAATAAACCAAAATTTTGGGCTTTTTCTTCTGGGGCACTTATATCTGCAACGTAAGCACTAGCAGTGGTCGTAGTAGCTCCGGTTATACCTGATAAAAAACGGGCAAAAAATAACCACCACATAGTCGGTGCCCAAGCTAACAAAAGGTAATTCAAGCCATAGGCACATAAAGAACTAAGCAGTAAGGGTCTGCGCCCATAACGATCACTCAATGCACCAATTACTGGAGCGAACAGAAACTGAGTCCCTGCGTAAATAAACATTAACAAGCCACCATACACGGCTGCATTGCTAATGGTTTGACCGGTTAGTTCAATTATTAGACTAGGAACTACAGGTATAATTATTCCCAGCCCAATGACATCGATTAAAACGGTAATGAAAATAAAAACTAAAGCCGCTTTTTCTTTTTTATTCGGCTTCATTTTTCCATTCTTCGTAAAGATCTCGTAAGGTGGTCCAACGATACATTCCTGAATTGTGCCCATCTGACCAATGGATCTGGATGGCATGATTCCCGATCTGTTCAGCTCTTCGAATCATTACAGGTACTTCTGCTTGTTTATTGAAAGCAGAAGGTTCAAATATCTGCATTTTATCATGTCCACCTCTGCACATTACACATGGACAGTTTCTTCGTAAACCAAATAGTGGATATTGATAAGTTTTGCCATCACTCCACTTAATTTGAAAGTACTCTTCCTCGTTATTTATAACTACTTTATCGGGTAAGAACATGATAAGTATTTAATTTTTTTAGCATAAATATATAGAATAAATGACTCTTGTTTATCTACTTTCTATTCCTTTTTTACTACTCGGATACTTAGTTGGAAAACGCTACATCCAACTTTACACCACCACTATACGAAAAGCACTCCAGTTATCTAGCCTTATCATAACACTGTATGTGGTAGCCATGCTTCTCTTTATCAATGGGTTTTTAAGCGAATCCTTAGCTGGAACTCTTATGAGCATATTTTATGCTATTTTAAGCGGTATAGGTATAGGAAAACTACATAGCCAATGGGATGCTAAAAAGTCAGCTGGCTACCCTCTTTACAACTTCAAAAATCCTGTTGTTCACTTTACCCCTTTATTCATTGGCTCAACTCTAATTATTGCTGGATTACTTCGCATTGGTTGGGCCTTTGATTTTATAATTACCCCATTACGGTTATTTTCGGGTACTTCTCTAGTTTTATTCGGACTTGTGAGTTTCACCTTATACATAACCCCACATCTCCGAACTCAAGGTATATTAATTATTGATCATTCAATCGATTGGAAAACATTTCTTGACTACAGTTGGTTAGGAGAAGATGAAGTTCAGCTACTGTTTGAAAAAGAAGTTGATTCCTCTACTCAGCTCAAGAGTGTGCTGAATATTCGCGTTAATCCTGGTGAAAGAGTGAAGCTGAAGCGAATCTTAGAGATGAAAAAAGATGCTATAAAGGATTTGGGCAGCTGAGGCTTTTCACCCACTTTCACCCAATTTTTTATGGGCTAATTAGCATCCTATTCTGGTTGATGTAAGCAACAAAAGGGTTAAAATTTCATATGTCCATATATAATTTTACCTTGTCAGTAGCCTAAATTTTAATATAACGTATGTATTTTGTCTACAATTAAAGACGGTGATACCGTATCAGTTCATTACACAGGAACTTTAGCATCTGGAGAAGTTTTTGATAGCTCAGTTGAGCGCGACCCTTTAAAATTCACCCTTGGTAAAGGCCAATTAATTCCCGGGTTTGAACATGCTATAATGGGACTTTCTGTTGGTGAAAAAGCGACCACAAATATCCCTAGCTTAGAAGCCTATGGTGAACATAATCCAGAAATGGTAATTGAAGTCCCGATGAATCAATTACCCCCTGAACTTGATGCTCAAGTGGGTTTACAGCTTCAACTAAATCAACCTGAAGGGCAAGCTATTCCAGTTCAAATTACTCAAATCGAGGGCGAAACAGTCACCATTGACGCCAATCATCCTCTCGCTGGTAAAGATCTGAATTTTGACATTGAAGTTGTCGAAATTCACAAATAGTTATAATCCAGCTTTCAAGCAGTGAACTACAAGTTTGATCTGAGTATTCTATAAGGAGACTTTACTCTCTTGCTTTGGATCTAAGTCGTAGAGTGATGACACTGTGGCTTGAATCGTCTTGTACCACTCATTACCATATTTGTCATTAATGGTGTAAAAATCCGAGAAATCAGGCTTACGAAGATTCATCTTCCATTCCTGTGTTTTAGATTTAAAACTGGGATCTACATGAAGTAGTTCATGATATAACAACATTTCTTTAGTTTGATTATCCAACATATCCCATAATTCTCCAGATATCTCAATTAGGTAGTCGTTACCAGAGTAGTACTTTACCTCGCGACTAGCTTTCATGCACTTGGCTGCTTTTTGTCTCGAAATATTTGGATACACTAAGAAATAGCCAATCTCGGCAGGTCCAAACTCCATTTTGTGCTGCTCGACAACCTTCTTGGCAATAGCCTCCACTTCTGGGGACTCCATAAGTTGTTTTTCGGAATTGATGGTTTCTTCAGGGGATAAAAAGTCGTTGGTTGGCATAGTTTAATCATTCAAAGTTTGTACATTTAAAACCTACTGATAGAACCAATAGGTAACATTTAAAGCCCATAATAATAGCCTAAAACTTGACCAACTACCAATTCAAATATTATAGTAAAACCCTAGTTATATTTCCCTTACTAGGATTATTTTTTATTAGGGCTTTTGATGGATTTACCCGGTTAATACTTCACATTTACGCTAATGAAGAGGTATTGTGGAATGGCTATGCAAATCTTAGCGAACCTTTATGGATAGCAGTGCTGTGGCTAGTGCATTTAGCAATAACTTTTCTAGCTGGAATGGTACTGATGACTCTTAGCCAAAATAATAGGAAAGTAGCTATTAGTTTTGCCAGTATAATGACTCTACACAGCTTATTTAACTGGCTTCGATTAGTTCGTTCAGACGATGGTCAAATATTGCTTCCCATGTCCTTAGAACAAGCCTGGGATTCTGATCTAATACCATTTCTAATATATATTCTAATTGGTACTGCTAGCTGTACGTTAAGCTATAAACTTTCAAAAGCTCACATGACTGCTTTAGCTAGCAACTCAAAGAGTCCTAAATAACCTAGTCAAATAGATATTCTTAATTGTCAGCACTGAGAATGAGAGGGAAATTCATAAAGCCTAATAAGTCAGCTACTTTTTTACCAATGTCTGTATTATCCCACCATCCACTAAATTCTACCGCGTGAGGACCATAGGCCATTAAAGGAATAGGAGTTCCTGTATGCCCGGTAGATGTCCAGGCAATATCAACAATGGTATTTTCTCTGTTGACTCCGTTTATTGTCATACCTCCGGTTTCATGATCCGCAGTAATAATGACGAGCGTACCCGGATTTTCTTGAGCAAATGTCAATACAACCCCAATAGCATCATCAAAATCCTTTACTTCTCTGACAACATAAGGTGTTTCGTTTGCATGACCACCCCAGTCAATCTGTGAACCTTCCACCATTAAGAAAAACCCATTTTCATTTGAAGAAAGACTTTCTACCGCCTTATTGGTCATTTCAGCAAGGCTGGGGATTCGATTCTCACTTGGCATGCCGCTGAGTGAAAAAAGACCGATTATTTGGTCTGAATCCTCATCTATCATTGCTTGCCTATCTAAAACAACCGAGTATCCTTGTTCTCGAAAAGATGGTAGTAAGTTCAATTGATCTTCCCGATTACTTCCAGCAGAATCTGAGGGTATAAAATATTCTAGTCCCCCACCCAAAATCACATCAACTTCAGATTCAACCATTTGTTCTGCGATTTCTGAGTATTTATTTCGTGAATCGGTATGTGTGGCAAAACTCGCTGGTGTTGCATGAGTTACCCCTGAAGTCGCAACCAATCCCGTTTTCATGCCAGCTTGTTGGGCTAATTCCATTAAAGTAACACATTCATTACCTTCAGAGTTTTGAGCGATAACCCCATTGTTAGTTTTAATGCCACAAGAATACGCAGTAGCTCCAGAAGCAGAATCAGTGATTAGGTCATCTTCTGCATGTGTTTTAACTATTCCAGTTATAGGAAGACGTTGAGCATGTAAATATCCATCCGAGCCAACTTCCTTGAGTTGACCACTGTACAACTGAGCAATCCCTGTACCATCGCCAATCATAAAAATAACATTTTTAATTGGCTGATCAGCAACCAAGGGAAGTCGTGGGCCTTTTACTGTCGTTTCTGAGGCAACCACTAGTTGTTCGGTGATGAGCACTTCTTTTTCAATATCCGATGGCGTATTACAGCTAATCATAAGTGAGGTGCATAGAACAACAAAAAAATGGTAGTTTTTCATGATAAAAAGGTGGATCGTGTTTATTATTTTATGCTTTAAAATCGCATATCAATCAGAAAAACACTAATTATTCCTTGTTAAATCTTGGTAACATGCTTTTGATTATGCCCCAAACTCCCTTAGCTGGCTTTGGTGCTTTCTTAGCTCTTTTTGCGGCTTGATTAAGGGTTTTCACCTCAACTGAAGGCTTCTTTTTTGACTTAGATGAAGAACGTGGTAAAGATTTCTTAGTATCATTTTTAGAGGATTTATTGGTTTTTTTCAAACCTCTAGCAATCTCTTTACCGCTTTCTTTCTTAGACTTTTTATCGTTTTTCAGTTTTACAGTAACTATTTTTTTATCCGATGCTTTCCGTTTGCTAACTTTTTTATTATTCGTAGTAGAATCTATTTTATGTTCACCCTTTGAACGGTCTTTTTTCGTGGTATCTTGATCGTTAGATTCATCTTTGGCTTCAGGCACAACGTTCTCACCGTCAACTACAAGATAAATGACTATTTTACCGTCTTTATTGCGATTAAATTGAACGTGTTTTGCTTTATTGAAATCAGCTTCAATTGGCTCACGCACTGCTGCTGTTTCATCTTCATCAGATACATTAAGGGGTTTTTCATTCGATTCTGGAACCTGCTCTTTTGCTTCTTTTTTGGATTTTGCTGTAACTACTGTTACACTGTTTTTTTCCGATGGTGAGGTAGATTTTCCAGAGCTTTCCTTTGAGGACTCTTTATTAGATTTATCTAGTTGTATCTCCTCGAACATAGCATCTAAGTTACCTTTACTTACTTCCACTATGTGAAGTGCATTCCCTACCTTCTTCTCTATGGCTTCGAAATACTTTTGATCTTGACGATTTACCAGTGTAACTGCTGTACCTTTTTTATCGTACCTACCCGTTCTTCCTATACGATGGATATAATCCTCTACCGCTCTTGGCACATCGTAATTGATAATCATTGACACATCACTAATATCAATACCTCGTGCAAGCACATCTGTAGCTACAATTACAGATACTTTTCCATTTTTAAAAGCCTGAAGCGCATTATTCCGCTCGTTTTGATCTCTGTCTCCGTGAATACCGACAGCTTCAACATCAATTTTTTTGAGCGCGTTAACTAATTGATCAGCACCTTTTTTGGTTGCTGTAAAGATGATACATGAGTTCCATTCATGATGACCAAAGTAACGCTGAATAAAACGTAATTTTTCACGTCCATCTAGTAAATAGGCTTTTTGCTCAACAGAGTTGGAAGTGGTGGATACCTCAATTTCCACTTTTTTTGGATCCTTCATAATCTTGGAAGCAAGTTTATGAATGTCTTTAGGCATCGTGGCTGAAAATAATAGATTTTGCCTAGTTTTTGGCAACTTGTCAATGATGTGTTGGACATCAGGTAAAAATCCCATATCCAGCATTCGGTCAGCCTCATCAAGTATCAGAAATTCAATGCCAGAAAAATCAATATTCAACACCTTCATTTGATCAATCAAACGCCCAGGTGTTGCCACTAATATATCTACCCCAGCACGAATGGCTTCTGCCTGTTTACCGAAATCCTCTCCCCCAATAATCGTTGCAGAAGTTATACCTGTATGATACCCTAGTGCAAATATTTGTTCATCAATTTGTTGGGCTAACTCTCGAGTAGGTGATAAAATTAGCGTTCTAATATGCTCTTTTTTCTCTTTGAGCATGAGTTCTAAGACAGGTATTACAAAAGCTCCTGTTTTCCCTGTTCCTGTTTGTGCGGCACCTAGTACGTCATGTCCCTGTAATAAGAGTGGGATACATTGTTCTTGAATGGGTGTTGGCTCTTGGAATCCAACATCGTCAAGTCCTGCCTGTAGTAATTCGTGTAGATTAAGTTCTTTAAAATGCAATGGTTCTCTTTAGTAATCTTGTTTTTACATAATATACACACAATATGTGAAAAGTGTTTTAGTGCATGAATTATTCTATCTTATATGATTAAGAAATTATAATTAACTATTAAACACATATATCACTTTTATGCTATCATTCAAATACCTTAAATCTACCCTAGGTATCTTTTTAGTCTTTGGTTTAGTCTCTATATCCTGCAGTAACCAAACAGCTACCTACCCAGAAAAAGCTTCCATGAATACCTTAGTCGATAGTGTGAGCTATGCCATTGGGTATCAAAACGGGAGTCAATTAACTGCACAAGGATTCGAAAATGCTGACCTAGATAATTTTATTGCTGGATTTCAAGCTGGTCAAAAAAGTACTGAAAATGAAATGTCAACGGTGAATGTACAAGAATTATTTGGGCGTTTTGGACAGTATCTAATGGACCAAATGAAAGTCGCAAACATGGAAGAACAAGAGAGTTTCCTTGCTGAAAACCGAATGAAAGATGGTGTAATGGAGACCGAATCGGGTTTACAATACAAAGTCATTGAAGAAGGTACCGGTGCTTCTCCTACACCAGAAAATACGGTTGTGGTTCAATACGAAGGTACCTTAATCGATGGCACACGATTTGATGGAACCTATGATGAATTAGGCAATCCAGGAGAACCCACTGAATTTGTTCTTGGAGGAGTTATTCCTGGCTGGACAGAAGGGCTTCAGTTAATGAAAGAAGGCGCAGTGTACATGTTTTACATTCCATCTGAACTAGCCTACGGTGAAAACCCACGCCCAGGTGGTGCTATACAACCTAACGACATGCTTATTTTCAAAATAGCATTAGAGGAAGTTAAATAAAAGCCACACCCCCTGCCGCTTTTGGGGCAGCTATTGCAATTTACTTTGAAGGCCGCTTCTGCGCATTTTTGTTGTAGATAAGGCCTTTTTTAATTGTTCTTCTGTAGCCACAATCGTGACTTTCTTTCGGGCACGAGTAACAGCTGTGTAGAGCAACTCTCGAGTATGGAGCAGGCTATCGACCGATGATAAAATCACACAGACATGGTCATACTCCGACCCCTGTGATTTATGGATAGTAAGTGCATAGCCTAATTCATAGGAAGGCAAACTACTGGCAGGAAATTCTTTCCCTCCTAGCGTATCGCCTGCTTCTACACCATTGTTTAATCCATCTACTGATTTTTTTTGCCCCGCCTGGACTGTATCAAAACGAATACACACAGGATCTAAAGACGAACAAATACCAATATCTCCATTAAACAGTTCTTTGACGGCATCATTTTCTCGAATCATGATGGGCCTACCTAAATACCAAGGTCCATTTACATTATCAGAATTCTTAGAAGCACCTAAAATCTTGCTCCTCACTTGTGTATCGACCAGTGCATTGATCGTCTCAATACCCAACCATCCTCGACGAACGGCGCCCAACAAGCTATAACTATCTAAGGCCTCCACTTCCACTTCCACTTCCATTTCCTTACCCTCATCCTCACTCAAAGCACCTAGCTGCTGCTTGACAGCCGTAAACCCATGTTTTCCAAACTCAATCACGCGTTTCTTTATAGCCTCCCTTTCGTTTCTCTCATCTGAATTGAAGCCCCACCATTCAACATCCACAAGCTCATCACTCAATAATAAACTTCGGCAGGTCTCCCAATCACCACTTTTTGTTGCTTCGCTCAATGCAGGTATGGTACTATTAAATTTTTGCCGGTAGTTGGTCTCCAATTCAAATACGCCATAGCTAATTTTATTTTCCTCTGGTTGATGTGTACACAAATCGCCCAAAATATTACCAGCCTCCACCGAATCAAGTTGAAAGCGGTCCCCTACTAAAATTAACTGTGCGCCATCTTTTAGTGCTCGTACAATCTGAATAAATAAATTGATGTCGATCATTGAGGCTTCATCGATAATGACGACATCGGAAATCAACCGGTTTTTTACACCTTTAGAGAACCTACCATCGTGCCTTGCTCCAAGCATTCGATGAATCGTTCTTGCTTCTCCGTATATATCTAATAAGCTTGAATTAATGGACTCATTCATTCGCTTAGCTGCTTTTCCTGTGGGGGCTGCAAGTTGAATTTTGAGCTCTGGATGCCAGTGTTGATAGGCTTTCATTATCCGTTCAAGGGTAAAGGTTTTACCCGTTCCAGGTCCACCAGTTACAATAAGAAATTGCATGCTGAACAAATGAGCAAGTACTCGCTTTTTAAACATATCTAAATCTGAAAATTCTTGAGCTATCCAATCTATATACTCGTTCCATGTCAGTTCAGAAATACTCCGATTTTGTAAAAATGAATCCAAAGAATAGTCTACATTTTTTAGCCAATTGACAATTTCATTTTCAAAGCTAAGATGACGTTTCATATATAATCGCCCATCATCTAATTCAAATGACTCAAAACCGGATGTAAACGATAAATCACTCAACACTTGAATCAAGGCTTCTTTGTCCCATGTTGGACAGCCAATTTGATAGTATAATGCCCTCATCTTCGCACCAGGATCAAGTATGTCCTCCATTTCAATGCACACAAAACCCTGTTTATGAAACTCTAACCACCGCAGCAATGCATACCGTTTAATGAGAGTCTTTTCTTCGGTAGCCTGCGCCACACCAAATTCAGAAATGAGATAGGAATTGAAGGCCAAAAAATCGGCAGGATCACTAAAAACTTGCTTATTTTGAACTAACCAATCCGTGATGATATCTCCCTTATTGCTTACCATTTACTATCACCTCCATAGTCTTCATTCGTTGTTCTGAAGGGCGATAAAAATGTACCCCATTCGTCTGATTATCGGTAGAGAGTCCTCGTACAAACACATAAAAATATCCACCAAAATGTTTTTGATAGGAGTAATTATACTTACAGGTAGCTAAGAATTTATGCATGGCCAAACTGTACAAGTGACCTTGAATATCATAGGACAGTTTAATCATCTGATTATTCAACGAGTCAGAGCAATAGGCATTGTTTCCTTGCAAAATATTTGTCTTATAATCCAAGATGTAATACTTATCCTCATATTCAAAGCTAAGATCGATGAAGCCTTTTAAGAAGCCTGCTGGTATGGAATCAAACGAAGGCGTTCCATCCGTCAATAAACCTTGGAGTAGATCATTATCTTGGTATAGATCATTAAGTTGACTTTGATCTGAATGCAATGGTGGCATTTTAAATCCTTCTTTGGACCGAATTAGGTTGTACAATGCATCAACCTGATAAGGCTTAACGGACAAGAAAAATGGTTTCTCAATTATTAATTGATCTTTTTTAAGTGCTGAAAGTGATAAACCATTGACTAAGGGAACCCTCATCATCCTATCTACCCACCAAAAAAACTGTCGTTGCTGATGGAGATTTAGTCCAAAACTTTTGGCTCCTAACATAACCCATTCTTTATAATCGAACTCATTCAAGCACCACTTTTCTAGCAAATCCTCCATCATTTTATGATAAAAACCACCTAATTCTGTCCCCCCTGGGATTTTTGTGGTTTGCTTTATCTCCTGATCAAGCGCTGCCTGATCAAACGATGCGTTTTCAGCTAAATCATCTGCTAAACCATTGAAATCCTGATAGTCTTTGGCCGCATCTAAGGAGTTAGCAGTAAAGGCATTTGCGCCCTCACTAAAACGCTCCTTTAACCGCTTAATTGAACTGTAGGAATGTACTTGTTCATAGTTATTAACTATTTCATCTCGTTCAAAGGAGGCATAATTAAGCTCTTGAGTTGATTGAACGACTGTGGTTTGTACTAAATCTTGAGATTCCTGCAATAGCCGATTATACCAACGTGCCGATTGGTCCACTGGCTCATTATAATGCGCATTATTTGCAGCAAACCTCTCCATCAATCGACTCATCTCTTGTTTAGCAAGCCCATCGGCAGGTAAATTTTTCGTTCTAGGCTTTATAAGTTTTTCATCAATAGATTCAATGAGTTCTGTTTTATCCATTTGAGAGGCTAATAAGCCTGAATTCCAACCACGAGCACCGGTGTAAGTGTATAAAAAACATACGGATTCGGCTCTGGTTATAGAAACATAACAAAGCCGAATATTACTGGCTATTTCCTCCGTAACCATAGGAATAGCGGACTCTAAGTGAATCTCTTTCGACCTGGATGCCATCCTAAGATCGATCATTTGCTTATTATCCTTGCGGTACTTGGTAATTTTATTGGTTAGCTCAAAACCTCGTCCAGACGAGGAATATGGGCAAAAAACAACCGGATACTGAAGGCCTTTACTACGATGAGCGGTAATTATATGAACCATATCCTCATCGGTATTCAACCGGATAACATCCTCATCAAGAACCAGCTCGTCCTCTTCTTCAGTAGATTGAGCGTGTAGATAATTGATCAATGAAGAAACACCCATCCAGCTGGCCTGCTGCAATGTGTTTATAATCTCAAATAAGTGCTCTATGTTTGTAATAACACGCTCGAAATCATCTAATTGGGTCCAAGCCGACCAAATACCCAAGCTCTGAAGAAGCGTTTGAAGTAGGCTATGTATTTTTTGCTTACTGAGTGATGTATGAGCCTGTTGGATCTGTTCCATAATCCTTGCCCATCGCGTATCGTTAGTTTGTAATTTCTGCAGTTCCATTGCATTCAGAACCGATAAACGGTGTGCTAAAATCGTATTGATTAGCCGCTCCTTACTAGGGTCTTGAATAACTTGTAACCACTGGAGGATGTATTGAGCTTCTTCGGTAGTGAAAATGGATTGCTGACTATTTATAATGGCTTCAATACCCTGCAATTTAAGTTGCTTCTGAATATCATGAGCATCCCTATTTTTGTGCACCAAAATAGCTATGTCGGATGCTTTGAATGGCTTGACATCCCATTGCTCAGAGGAGGTCGAGGTACGAATCAATTGGCTATCGAGTAATTCTTTAATCCTTCGAACCACATCTTGTTTTATGGCCTCATTAGTTTCTTCGACCCCATCTCCTTCGATCCCTACCATTTGAATGGGATGAATTCGGTAGAAATCTTGGTTCTTTTGAATCCAGATATGATTTGAATAATGCAATTCCGAACTAGCCTGATTCTGATTAATGCTGTCCCTACTGTTACTTTTTTGAGAAGGATGCAGACTATCTTGGTAATCTATCTTTATGATAAAAGGGTCGTTATCCTGAGCATGTGAAAACAAATCATTCGTAAAGCTAAGTAGTTCGGGATTGGACCTATAATTATAGGATAACTTATATCGATTTTTTGCCGGTACCCAATCACGAGCTCCCATATAGGTGTGGATATCCGCCCCTCTAAAATTATAAATAGCCTGCTTGGGATCACCAATTAGATATAACGTTCCTGAATTAGTGTACAGCCGTTTAAAAATTGCAAATTGATCCTCGTTGGTATCTTGAAATTCATCAATCAGCGCTACTCTATATTCTGACCGGACCAATTGAATGAAGTCCTCATTCGCTTCTTGGATACCCTTTGATACAATAAAGATAAGATCGTCATAATCTAACAATCCCTTGCTTTCTTTTTCAGCGCGTATGTTGTCTCGAATTTGAACGACCCAATACTGTGTTATAATATGCTGTAATTCCTTATGCCAATCGGCTTCAATATAATCGGCCTTAGCTTTTTTGGTACGCTCTGCTGTTTCCAAAAAATCAGCCAACCTTTGCAAACTTATATTACCATTAGAATCCTCTTGGTAGGAAATCCAAAGAGGATGCGAGGGATGCAATTCATGCTCACTTTGAAACGCATCTTTCAATCCATCATACACTTTTTCAGGACTGTTCATCCCCTTTCCCAACTCCGAAAATATTTGCTGCATTCGTTGAATCATTCGATGGTCAGTTTGGGCATAAAACACTCTCCAAAATTCTCTAATAACTTCCAAAATGAACAGGGATGGATTAGGTAATAATTCAAAATCGGGGCGCACATCAAACTGAAAAGGATATGATCTCAATAGCCCTTGGCAAAAACCGTGAATGGTTGAAATGTTGGCCTCATCAAAGGTGGTCACTGCTTCTTGCAGACGTTTCTGAGCTTCAGGATCCTGTTCATAGCGGGTTTTACAATAAACTAGAAAGTTGTCCTCCTCCGTTTTTTCAGTTGCTTCTGCTTCAAAAAGCTCCAATACTTCCCTGCAGCGATGCTGAATACGAACCCTTAACTCTGTGGTGGCCGCTTCGGTAAAGGTGAGCACTAAAATATTTTTCAGATCCAGTGCACCCTCTGCAATCAAACGAACCATCAAGGAACTGATATTGAATGTTTTGCCTGTGCCTGCATTCGCCTCAACTAAGTGAACGCCCTCTAATGGCGCCTGAGTGACATCAAAATGCTCCATATATTAACCCTCCAGCACTTTTTTAGTAGCAATATCCATCCAATTTGCCCAAAAGGTATGACTATTATCCTGAAAGGCTTGGGTGGCTAAGGGATCTTCATCAAACCAACTTATATTGTTCCAAAGATCTTCTCCCTCCCCAGGATACCCATATGACTTATTTTTCTGTTTCCAAATCGACATTGCTTTTCCAAGTGCATAGAGCTCGTCCCCTTTTTTATATAGCGCCTCAACGTAGCTTAGTGAACTTTCAGGGAAAAATATCAAGGACTCTTTAGACTGCATAGCGTTCACATACCAATGTATCAACTGTTCTAATTGCTGCTGAGCTATCTCAGGGCGTATTGGTGCTAAATGTAAGGCTGAGTTTTTTTTTCCGATATAAAAATAGTCGGATCCTTCTTCGGAACCAGTGGCAGCCTTCAAAAGATGTTTTACAAAGAATGCCACTTTATGCTTTGCCTGAAGCCTACCCAATCGGTATTCCTTGAATTCACCACTGCTTAAAATCGGTAGTTGGCCTTCCAAACTATGGGTATAAGTGCTTAAGGCTAAAGACCTCAATTCTAAGCCTTGAATGCTAACTTTAACCTGTGAATAAAATTGCTGAAGTTGATCAAATAATTCTTCAAAGACCGGGTAATAGGTTGAATGTGGGGGTACTACTTTAATGCTCCGTAGATACTCATAACACTTTTTGGACCCTACCCCTTCCTCCAAAGCCTCCCAAATATGAAGCTTAACTTCATACTTGTCCAAACCCTCCACAGTATAACTCTCATAATCCTGAACGACCAAGGGAGCGTAAGAATCTTGCAAATGCAATGTCGTTTCAAGGTAAAACCTAGTTGGATGCGTGTAAAACCGTATCAAATCATCTAGGTCAATCTTTGATTGCCCTTGACTTTCAGACTCCATTGTAGCGGTTATAGCACTGCTCGAGCCATTTAATACTAAGGTAGTATCCACAAAAAAAGTATGTTTAGAGGATTCTAAATCACCATATAGTGAACAACATTGCTGATAATGCTCTTTATTAAATGAATTTTTTTCCTCTTTCTGGCTAAAATACGGTTTAGCAAAGGCATGTAAGCGATGTTCATGAAAAGTTAAAGCGGCTTTGTTACTGCTATCCTGGGAAATAGTTTTCCCTTTTTGAGTAGATTTAACCCCTTTGTGAAGATAGCGTAACTGGGTAATGAGTGGGGAGGGATTTTTCTCAGAATTAGTGTGTGCATCCCTGCCAATATAGCTTAAGAAATACTGAGATTTAGTGAGAGCCAACCGCTCTATGAATAAGCGAGATGTGTCTTTTTTCCGCTGCCGTTCTCCCTCTAAAGGCTGCTGATGGATGAGGTCAAAAACAGGACGCTGCGGATTACCAGGAAATTCACGTTCATTTAAGCCCAGCATGGCTGTATACGAAAATGGCAATAGTCGGTTTGGGATATAACTACTCACTAACACACCGGTTCCAAAAGATGATGAATGATCCTGCTTTTGCACAAGTACATTACGGAACCAGCCCATAAATACCGCATAGCTAACAGAGGTCGACGCATAAGCTAGTTCCTCTGAAAGTTGTTCAAACCAGTGAATTACCCAATTGTATCCGCGAAGATTTGAGCCGGCGCTATCCTTAAATATCCGAACAAAATGTTCTTGTAAGATCGCTAACCACTCCATGTTAAGCCGTTCGGCTTCTGGTGAAACAACTAAATCTAGCATCTCATCGTAAAGTATTTGTAGCTTGGAAAGAGTAGACAATTGATCGGAATTTTTTACTCTTTTAGAGGGAGAGATTTCGGGTTGATGTGTAAAACTTCGGTGTTCTACAAAATAACCTCTCCACCATGACGTTAAGGCATTCGATAAACAGTACTTATGAGAATTAACTAGTCCAAAATGTATGTTGTCACTGACTATCCAATCCCTAATCGTACCCAATTCGGATTCATCGAATCCATAACTTTCCATGATGTTAGGATCGGTGAGTACGTCCATCAAATCACTCATTTTACAATCGTTATACGCCAAATCTAGCAAGGCTAAAAAACTATCTTGAAGTGGACGTTCTTGCCCATCATACAGGTACACAGGTATGATGGGTTCTTGGGCAAACACCTGTTTAATGATAGGCGAATAAGCTTCAACATCGGGAACCAAAATGCCGATTTCACTCAAATCGATTGCTTCAGATGTATTTAGGAAATGCAATAAATCATCTTTTAATACTTCTACCTCTCTTTTTATGGAATGACAAGCGTGTATTGAACCAGGTATAGATAGTATTTTAGACAATTTGAACCAATGATCTTTAGGCACAATATTAGCTGTTTGGGAGGCCATACTGTTCCTCCTTAATGCATGCAAATAAAGAGAAAATTTACCGTTTTCCCTCCATTTTTCAGCTAAATGCGAGATGAAATTCTGTTCTGCCCCAAAACTAAACCCTATTTGTTTTGGCTCGGATGGCATTCTATTCAAGTCCTTTTCAGTTTTAGGGGAAATATCGTTTTCTAATTCAGGATAATTCACCACGTGTACATTCGTATGTCGGCTAATTAGCTTTACACTCTCCACTAACAAGCGATTCCAATCTCTTTCCCCAACAAAGAAAATATCAGCTGGTAGTTTTTTCTCTATATCAGGGTTTATTAGCTGTTTCAACCAATTTTTATAAATCTGTATTCTTGACCATTTAAGGATATGACCTCGATCAAATACGCTGTTCAAGGACTGCCAAAGTTTTTTTTGAAACTGAATGTACCCTTCTAATCTTTTTGGCGAACCAATGAATTTCTGAGTTTTTTTCCCATCTGAAATATCAGGGATTTGGGCATTTGGAGATGCATTCGGATAGAAATTTGTTTGGGTAACAGAATGTATTGTTGCATCGGATACGTAGTCAATACCAAAGTCTGAATCGGAAACGGAATCTTCCCACTCAAAAAGCATATGAGGTCGGACATTAATGTATTGATCAAATACATCTGCAAGTTGAACTGCCAATGCAAAACGGTGCGAATGATCTTGGAATTCGCCAAACAATGATTTCACCTGTTCATTATTGGCGAGTAGTTCAAAAATTTTAAAACTAAGAGCATGCAGGTCAGTGGGTAATTTTTTGGGTAAATCTGGCTCGATAAGCCGATATAATTTCCAAATAAACTCAATAGGGAAGACAAAATTGAAATGAGGACTACTACCCACTTTCTTAGCAATCTCACGATCTATCCACTCTTGGAATTCTCTGTTTGGAACCACAATCCATGGTGCAAGAAAAGGACGATCGCTAACAGGATAGGCCTCAATGAGATAATCTATAAGCTCATATGGATTCGCAGATTCAATGTATTTGAGCATAAATGCTAAAAGAAATGGGTTTTATAACGCATTTTCACGTAATTTGAGTTTGCACTTATTTACTCTTTATTATATAACAAAATATATTTTTTTATGCAATTTTATAGTAGAAAAATAATTAAACCTCAAGACTTGAATAACAATGGCACTTTGTTCGGTGGAGCGGTCTTAAGTTGGATAGATGAAGAAGCCGCTATTTTTGTTGCATGCCAGCTGGGTAAAAAAAACATTGTCACTAAATATATATCTGAGATAAATTTTGTTCACTCTGGGGAATTGGGCGATGTGATTCAAATTGGGATGGAAACAGTAAATTTTGGAACTACTTCCATCACCGTTCGGTGTGAGGTTCGAACCAAATTCAGTGAAAAAACGATTATCACAATTGAAAAAATAGTGTTTGTTCATGTTGATGAACATGGTCGGCCAAAGGCACATGGCATTACAGAACCTGTAGAATAATGCAGTATTGTTCCGAAAAAGAGTTAAATGACCTAGATATTGTTCAAGCTTATCTAGGGAATCCGTTCAAAGAACCCGGAAAATTGCTAACTGTTACCGGATCAGGGGGTTATTTCATAGAAGATTTAACTCTTCCCAACACCCTTTCGACGGATATTCCTGAGGATGCCAAAGCTACTATTCAGCGCTATGAAAATGGTATTTTTGTGCTGTTCAATAAATCCAATAGACAGTATGGAATCATGTTAGCTTGGAATGATATAGTTTCCCTTGAATTAAAAGAAGGTATAAGCTATTACAAACCCATTCCGTTTTTACCCATGTGGTGGCTATTGAAATTTGGGATAAAACAAAACATAGCTCGTAATGTTGGGATATTTGGAGAATACCAACAGGAACCACTACAGCTACTAATAAACTTGGGAAATTATCGAATTTGCCTCTACAGTAATGGTTTTTCATTTACTGAGAAACGTGCGTACTTTAATTCAATGAGTAAACTAATAACGGTAACCATCAACCCGAAAGAATGACCATTTTAGTTACCGGTGGAGCCGGATATATAGGAAGTCATACCTGCATAGAGCTACTAAACCAAGGCCATAAGGTAGTGGTAGTAGACAACCTAGTTAACTCACATATTGAGTCTTTAAAGCAAGTGGAAGAACTAACAGGTAAAAATATCCCCTTCTATGCCATTGACCTAATTAATGAAGCTGAGATAAAAAAAGTATTTTCAGAGCACTTTATAGAGGCGGTCATTCACTTTGCTGGACTTAAAGCAGTGGGTGAATCGGTGGAACAACCCCTTAGATACTATGATAATAATATTAGGTCCACACTTGTACTTTGTAAGCTTATGCAAGCGTTTTCTGTTAAACATCTCGTTTTTAGTTCATCAGCGACCGTGTATGGATTAGCAAAATCCAACCCAATACCCGAAACTGCGTCATTATCTGCAACCAATCCTTACGGCAGAACCAAATTATTTATTGAGTATATATTAAATGATTGGATTACCACCTTTGATGGAGCTTCAGTGGCTTTGTTACGGTACTTTAATCCGGTAGGTGCGCATGCTTCAGGAAGAATTGGAGAGGACCCGCAAGGAATCCCCAATAACTTAATGCCTTACATAACCCAAGTAGCTGCTGGCCGTAGAGAAAAACTCTCTATTTTTGGTAATGATTACGATACTGTTGACGGTACTGGGGTACGTGATTACATTCATGTCGTTGACTTAGCGATGGGACATGTAAAAGCCTTAGATGCTTTAATTGATTTAGCCGGATCCCATGTGTATAATCTTGGAACTGGAAATGGCACCAGTGTATTAGAATTGGTTCAGGCATTCCAACAAGCAACTGGTCAACCTATTCCCTACAAAATTAGTGCGCGTAGACCCGGTGATGTAGCTACTTGTTTTGCAGATTCTTCAAAAGCTAAGCGAGAATTAAACTGGATAGCTGAAAAGGGTATTGTGGAGATGTGTAAGGATAGCTGGAAGTGGCAAATTGAAAACCCAAATGGCTACAAATAGAGCTATTATTTTAAATAGAATGCTCTTATTTTACTTGCTAAAGCCAAAGTGGTGGAACTGGTAGACGCGCACGACTCAAAATCGTGTTCCTTCGGGAGTGTGGGTTCGATTCCCACCTTTGGTACAACAACCTATTCCCTCAGAATTTTACATTTAGAGATTCTGCTTATCCAGAGCTAATACCATTCTTACTAAAAAAATATGAATAACATCAATCGATTAAGTAGAACATAAGTTGGCGTAAATGTAGCTGTATTACTTGACAGGAGTAATTAGTGGCACATTGGGTATAGTTTTACTTTCTCTTGCCTCTATTTTTGTATTAACCATCCTTATAAGCTTTTACCCACTTTTCACCTTATTTGGTATACAAACTTGCCCGAGCAACACAACGGGCTAAATACAGTGCTAATTCTTTCTTAGGATGGTACAACCATCTCGTAAAGGAAGCAGTACTTGGCTAACACAATTATCTATTTTGAGTTGCTTATTAAACGCATTTAAGACTTGAGATTTAGGATCTTCGGAAGTTAACACTTGAGCAACCCAAAGCACATTATCGGCTAGCAGGATTCCTCCACTTTTCAAAATAGGGATGCAATTATCGTAATAATATTGATCATAGAGTTTATCTGCATGTAGGTATATAAGGTCATAGATCTTGTTTAACTTAGTTATTTCTTCTCTTGCATTGGCTTTAATAAGTTGGATTCTGTCATCAAATCCATACTTTTGAAAATTCTCTTGAGCAATTTTTTGATATTGGATATTCATCTCAATCGTATCAATTTGTCCCCCTGCCGCTATAATTTCGGCCATTTTAATAGCGTTATACCCTGTAAAGGTTCCAATTCTAAGCAATTTTTAGCTCCTGATAGTTGAACTAAGATTTGCAATAAATTCCCTACTAATGGTTCACTAAGCATACCAATGTAGTCAAGTTCTTCATCAGAACCCTGGATCAGCTTTGTAATAAATTCACTTTAAGCAGTAGAATGTTCTTCTGCATACTTTCCAACTATATTATCAGTAATAACTCGGTATGGCTTTGGACGATTTTTCACTAATTTGGTATTCATTTTATTAGTTTAGATAAAAAATACTCTTTCTTGTGAACTTTATCCCTGCCAAAGAACATCCCTTCTATTCGTGGTTTTTCTACTACGTAACGGCTTATTTGCTGAAACGCCGATTTAAAGAGGTGCATATCGAAGTAGAATACTGCCCATCTAAACATACATCTACACTTTATTATTTAAACCATAATTATTGGTGGGATGCCCTATTACCTCATTATCTTAACCGCCGTTTTTTTGGACAGAAGTCTCGCGGGATGATGGATATTAGACAGCTAAAAAAACATCCGTTTTTCACAAAAATAGGAGTATTTTCTGTTGACTTAGATCAGCCTAGCAGCTCTATTTACAGTCTCCGATATGCATTGAATCATCTCCAAAAACCCAATGCTTCCATATATCTATTTCCAGAGGGTGAAATAGTTCCCGTTCATTCAGGGCCCTTAGAGTTTAAACGAGGTCTATCATGGTTACGAAACCAAGCCAGTACCGCCGACCTTGTACCAATAGCTATTTATATCGATTATTCAAAGTCATCCAAACCCAATTTACACATCCATATTTGCTCAGTGCTTAAGGCTGATGAAAATCCTACTGCACATCTCGAAAGAAAGTTAGCACTAATGAAAAGGCATCTTCACGGTACTAATTGATCTCTAAGTATAATTTTTTTAACAATTTAACTAACTATAAATTACTAGTACTATTTAGGTTATCACCAAGTTCTTGAGTAGAGAAAGCGTGATTTTTGCACCCAGTGGGCTTTTGTAGACAAATATCTTAGGCGCATGTTAATCATCCACCAATACTTTCGGTCATATATACGTTCTGGCATTATGTACTCCGAGATTCCCCGTTGATTTCTCTTAGTCTCACCTGTAATAAGAGTTGCCTCACTAAAATATCGCTGATAAAAGGGGCCATCGTCAATCGTTTGATTGGTTAGTACCTCACATTCTACCCCAGGACCTTCCATCATTATACGCCGAAATACTTGTAATCCATGCCGATTGGGTGCCTTATCCATGAGTTCAATATTTCGAATACTAAGTTCTGGACTATCATCTTCAACTGGAAACAACCAAGCTTTTTTGTCCACCCCTTCCCTAGTATTCATAATATAATATACTAAGGTATAGTCAGTGAAATGAACCCGTCCCCAATACCAATCCTCAAAACTGTCTTTTAATGGCTCAAAGCCCACATTGTGATCGTGATAACCCAAGCCATTAAAGGCTATGTTATACATATCGGATCGTCCATCGAGCAATATATTCCCCATAACTCCTGCCCTTGGTTGTATTAAATTCCAGGCATGTTGAAAATTTATTTGCTCAGGTTCCTCTAACAGAGAGCTAAAATCGGTAGCTTTTTGCATTTTAATAGGCTCATGCACAAACTTTATCCTTCCTCTTAGCTGATAACCAGAATCCAGCACCTGGTTGAGTATAATCTCATACTCTATTTTTTCATCCAACACCCTACGTTCAAAAATATTACTGCCTAAAGATAATGAAAATGGTTCACTTTGAGAGCATAGCCTATTGGGTGCATACTCCAAAAAACTATAATATTCTGTTTTTGTAGTGTTATACACTGAGACGCTTATTGCAGGGAATGAGCTCGCAATGTCCTTTGTTTCAAGGGAGTCTCTGGATAAATGAGTGTCTGAACTACTCGCTTCTTCTTGTGCTTTGATATAAGCTGGAGAAAAAGGATTTCCTTCATAAAAAATAATCACTATAGCCCATTTTTTATCTGCGGACATTGCATCAAAATACCACCACTCATAACTCTCAGGAATTTCTTTTTTATGAGGTAATTCAGATGATAGCTTAGAACGTATATACATCTTAGGTTAGTACTGTAGGTGGTTTATATAAGAGTTCGTTACCTTCCATTATGGAAACAACGCTATCCCAGTTATTAATGGTGCTAATGAGCTTTGCCCTACTCTTTCACCTAGGAACATCACTCAATTATTTACGAAACCGTAAACATATTAGCTGCATTCCGCAACTCGGTGATGAAGATACCAATAATTCCATCAATAATTGTGATACTGATCTAAGTGTTTGTATTCCGTGTAGGAACGAAGAGCAAAACCTTAGAAAAACTCTGGATTCGTTGCTTAATCAAACCAAGAAAAATATCTCCATACTAATTCTAAATGATCAATCAACCGATGGAACGAAATCCATTCTAGACAAATATATGCTCAAATATCCGAACATAAGGGTGATTCAAGGCAAGGATAAACCCGAAGGTTGGTTCGGTAAAAACTGGGCCTGTCACCAGCTCTCTGAACAAGTATCCACTAAATTCATAGTTTTTCAGGATGCAGATGTCTGGTTAAGCCCCACAGCCTTGGAGAGAATTACTCATTTATTACACGTCTACGATGCTTTAACTGTTTGGCCTCATCAAAAATTACTCAGCTTTTTCGAACAATTGATCATTCCCAGTGTCTATTATTCGCTATTTACGTTATTTCCAGCAACATATTTACATCGTAAACCAAAATGGCTACCTAGCTTTCTATTTCCAAGATTTAAAGAACTTTTCACAGCTGCAAATGGTCAGTTTATTGCATTTAACAAAGCCACCTATTCCGATATAGGTGGTCATTACGCCGTCCGAAATGACGTAGTTGAAGATATGGCATTAGCGCGATTGGTAAAAAGATCCAATCATTACATGGGTATGTATCATGGCAAACAAACAATTTTTTGTAGAATGTATCATTCTGCAAATGAAGTTTGGGATGGATTTGGAAAGAATTTTTTACAAGGCTTCCCGAATATGTTCACCTTTATGGTCATGGGTTTGTTACACCTTTTAGTATTTATTCTACCCGTGATTATTCTAATAATTTCATACTGGGTTGACTATTCAACACTCCCTGAGCATATTACTACTTTAGTGTTAGCTTCATTAGGTGTGCTAACATACACTCTTCAACGCTTGTCATTGGACCGATTATTTGATTGGAACCCAATGTATTCGCTCCTCCATATTTTTTCCGTGATTTGGTTTCAAGCACTTGCAATTCGTTTAATTTGGAATAAATTAAGTGGTAGGAAAGTCAAATGGAAAGAACGCCCTATTTGAAATATATTTTTTAATCTTCTAATGCATATAAAAGCATGATAAGCGCATATTTAGTAAAATTTATGGCTTTTTTGAGAGTGGAAAAAAATGCATCAGATCACACCCTAAGTTCCTATGACACTGATCTTCGACAGTTTTTTGATTTTCTTTGCAGACACTTTGATACCGAAGATTATTCCATTGACCAAATTGACCGGTTAGCCATTCGACTCTGGCTCGGTGAATTAGCTGAGCAAGATTTGGCTCAAAGTAGCATAGCACGAAAAGTAGCGGCTCTACGATCCTTCTTTAAATATGCGTTTAAACATAGTTGGATTCACAAGAACCCGGCACATCTACTTGTCATTCCAAAAAAAAATCGTACTCTTCCTAAAACAGTCCCCGCTCCTGATATACAACGTATGCTCGATGACTATCGTAATGTAGAAAATCCAATTGGATCCTTCCAAGATTCCGTTATTCTCGAACTTCTTTATAGTTCTGGGGTGCGAGTAAGTGAATTGTGTGGACTTAACACACAAGACGTACAGCTAAACCAAGCATGGATTAAGGTTCGTGGTAAAGGGAACAAAGAAAGAATAGTACCTATCAGTACGTCCGTAAATTCTATGCTTCGACAGTTTATAAATCAAAGAGAACGACCTGCACCCGATAGTCTGATAGCTACTACTGATCTCAAGAAAAATGAAACTCCCCTATTCTTAGCACCTTCTGGTCAACGCATGTATCCCAAACATGTATACCGTATTGTTCATAAAGCTCTGCAACAATTTTCTGAGGTAACACAAAAAAGTCCTCACGTACTTCGCCACAGCTTTGCAACCCATCTACTGGATAACGGAGCCGATATTAGAATGATTAAAGAATTTTTGGGCCATTCCAGCCTTGCTTCAACCCAGGTATATACCCATACTAGCGTTGAGCGTTTACGTACGATTTACGAACAAGCACACCCACGTGCGAAATCCTAATCATAATGGAGTATATTATGAAGACAACAATTACATCCCGACACTTTGAAGCAAGCGAACAACTAAAGGATTTTGCTAACGAACACCTACAAAGACTATCTACGGTGTTTGATAGAATAACTTCATGTTCTTTGATTATGGAAGAACATCCAGACCCTGATTTTCCACAATTAGCAGAACTCATAGTACATATTCCTCAAAAAAGCTTAACAGCGAAATGCGCCAAAACCACCTATGAAAAAGCCGTTCATGATGTAGTAGAAAATATGAAGCGACAACTTAAACGCTACAAAGAAAAAAAACTTCAATACTGAGTATCTCTACACAGTAAATAAACTACCTAACCTACCGGTCTATGCCCTTTTCAACCCACTCACCCATACCAATAAACGAAAAATTAACCGTCGAGGAGCTTATTACAAAGCTGCGAAAACAAGTTAAGGTAAACCTTATTGCTTGTGCGGCTGAAAAGAAATGCTGTGATAAATTTGTCAGTGAAGCTGAGTTAAACCGACCAGGCTTAGCTCTCACTGGCTATTTAGATGTATTTTCTTGGCAACGGGTACAAATTATTGGCAATACAGAAACCAATTATCTTGAAAAACTACCCGAGGACAAACAACTTGAGGCCTTTGGAAATATTACCAAATTTGACTTACCCATTATTTTTCTAACGAATGGGAACACACTACCCAATGCATTGCTTGAAAATGCCACTCAACGGGGTATTCCTATATATACCACCCCTTATGAGACCACTCGTTTCATGTTGTTACTAAAAGATTTTTTAGACGATCAGTTTGCTTTACAAACTATGGTACATGGAGCAATGGTAGATGTCTATGGAGTAGGTATACTCATTGTTGGTAAATCTGGTATAGGTAAAAGTGAAATCGCTTTGGATTTAGTTGAACGAGGTCACCGCTTAGTGGCCGATGATGTGGTGATGATCACCAAAAAAGGAAGTGTCCTTATGGCTTCTGCCACGACTATGAGTAAACACTTTATGGAAATACGTGGATTGGGTATTGTCGATGTCATGTCAATGTTTGGTATTCGATCCGTTCGATATCAAAAAAGATTGGAAATTGTAACTGAGTTATCACTTTGGGATGATGCCCATGAAATTAACAGAACGGGCTTGGATCATGATCAAGTCGGTATATTAGATAATGAAATTTCTTACATACAGTTACCCATAACACCAGGTAAAAACATAACGGTGATTGCTGAAGTCATTGCCATGAATCATTTACTTAAACATTATGGTTACGATGCTGCCGAAGCTTTTCAAGAAAGGATAAAATCTTCCATAGCTGAAAAAACAAAAGGAATGAACCCAAGCATGAAACGAGCTATTGAATATTTTGAAGGCGATATAGAATGATATTAAGAACATTTACGAGCCACTTATCGTTGGATATCTAAGCGAATATCCCTAATTTACTTCAAAAAATAGCTTTATATGCACATCCATAACCATTATTTCTACGATAAAGAAACATGTGAGTTTATACCGATAGAATATAATATCTATCAACAAGTGGTATATAATCTATCTGTTTGGATTTTGACAGGAATTACGCTGGCAAGTATCGGGATGATTGTTTTGAGTAATTTTGTAGGTACCCCATCCGAATTAGCTCTCAGCACAGAAAATAAAATTCTTCTTGAAAGATTAGAGGAAACCAAGCAGTCTTTAACAAGCTTAGATCAACAGCTTCAAGAGTTGAGCCAACGTGATGCCGAAATATACCGTTCCATATTGGGATTAGATAAGGCCATGGACGAAGAAGCTTTACTCGGTGTTGGAGGATCAAATTTATACGAGGAATATGAAATATACAGCGAAAATGCTTTCGAAATATTATCGTGGACCAGTCAAAAAATAGATGAACTTGAACGACGGGTAAATATTCAAGACCTTAGTCTAGAAGAAATAAAAGCTCAATACAACGAAAATAAAGTAGCTTTAAAGAATATCCCTGCTATTAAACCAGGCAGTGGCGTTTTATTAAGTGGGTTTGGGATGAGGCAACATCCTGTTCTTGGATACGTTCGCCCTCATGATGGATTGGATTTCAGGGCTGATATTGGATCAGATGTCTACGCTACAGGAGACGGTGAAGTCATTCTTGCGAAACGATACGGCACCTTTGGGCGGACCTTGATTATTGATCACGGGTTTGGCTATAAAACGCTGTACGCGCATTTAAGTGTTTATGAAGAAAATATAAAAGTTGGAGTGATAGTTAAAAGAGGCCAAGTTATTGCAAAAACAGGTAATACTGGTCTAACTGAAGGTCCACACCTTCACTATGAGGTTCACTTTAACGACAAACCCGTCGATCCACTGTTATACCTATTTGCAGATATTTCACCAGAAGAGTACCTCTTATTCAAGCAAATCGCTGAATCAAATGACAAGTCATACTAATGACAATAAGCGCCGCTTCTTTCTTTATAGTCCGTAATATAGTTCCCTTAATTTGTTTACTGTTTTCCCTGAGCTCTTCTAGTCTAGCACAAACCAACGATTCATCTGTATATTTAAGCTCAAGCACGAAACAAGCAAACTCATTACTTATTCAACGTGCACTTTCATCAACGCTTGACTTTGATCGACTAGCTCACTTAAGTGATTACTATGGTCATCGATTGAGTGGGTCAGAAGAATTAGAGCAAGCAATAGCAAGTATAATAGCGTCTGTTGCATCTTTTTCAATGCAAACACCTCATACTGGGGTGATGTACTATGAAGATGGAATCCCAAAATTCCGCATGCCGCTATTACTGTAGAAGATGCCTTACTCATCTAACGATTCCTACATCGCGATGAAAGCATAGAGATTAGTCTATATATGGAAGCAGAGCAATTTGAGGATGCGATCTCACATAGTTATAGCTGAAATCAAAGGTTCAGATTTTCCCGATGAATTAATCGTACTCGGTGGACATACTGATTCATGGGATGTTGGTCAAGCTTCAATGGATGATGGTGGTAGTTGTGTAGCGGCATGGGAAGCAGTTAGACTCATTATTGAATCAGGTGCTCTCCCAAAAAGAATCGTTAGAGTGGTTCTCTAGACCAATGAGGAAAATAGTTTACGTGGGGCCAATCACTATGGAGAGTGGGCTGAAAAAGAAAAGCTATCTATCCAAAATCATCTTTTAGCCATGGAGTCAGATGCTGGTGTATTTGATCCTGTTGGTTTTGGATTTTCCGGCAAAGAACAAGCCTATGATAAATTAAGTGAAATTTCTCAGCAACTTGTTGAGATAGATGCCGCAGGACTTAGAAAAGGTGGAGGTGGTGCCGATATAGGCCCGCTCATGAACAAAGGCGTACCAGGCATGGGACTAAACGTAGATGCAGAGAAATATTTCTGGTATCATCATTCAGCTGCAGATACCTTTGACAAGCTAAATCATGAGGATTTCAACGAATGTGTAGCGACCATGGCAGCATATGCATTTGGTGTTGCGGATACTGAAGTACGCTTAGCCCGCTAAACTTTTTGGTGCAAGACTCTTATTCCCTACTCTAGCTACTCTGTAATTTGAGATGATAATATTTATGATTAGAGCACTTAAGCCTGGCTTTGTTTTTGCTTAATATATCTTTGCCAAATTCGTTTACCATGCTGAATGGATTTTATCATCCAGTCTATTCTCAATTCTAAGCATTCCTGCTGGCTTAACTGCCATTCACTTTTGGGTAAATGTATAAGCTTTGTTCGTAAACTGTGCAAGCAGATTGCGGCACTAACTGACAAATTATAACTCTCTACAAAGCCGAACATAGGGATACTTACAAGGCCATCTGCCAACTGCAGTACCTCGGCACTTACCCCATCTAATTCGGTTCCGAAGACCAACGCAGTTTTCTGACCTACATCTACTTCTGAAATATGAGTATTCCCATGGTGTGGAGAGGTAGCTAATATAGTGTAGTTATTACTTTTTAATGTTTTAAAACACTGCAATACATTAGATTCATGAGTAGAATACTTATGCAAAGTCACCCATTTATGACTCCCAAGCGAGGTGGTTGAAATAGACTCAAACTGATTTTTATTTTCAATGATGTGCACATCTTGAACACCAAATCCATCACAACTACGTAAAACAGCATTGGCATTGTGGGCTTTGTGTAAATCTTCTAGAACCAAGGTTATATGCCTAGTTCTAGAACCAAGTACTTCATCGATCCTACTTAGACGGTCTTCATTAATAAATTGTGATAGATAGGTGATTTCTTCTTGTAATCGTGTTAACTCTTCCAATTTTACAGAGTATTGAGATAGCTTAAACCAGATCCGATATTTTGGAAAGGCGTTTCTGTACGTTCATCTTCTACAAATAGATAATCAACTCCAGATATCTCATTTAATGCAAAAATTTCAAGAAAGGGGATGATACCCTCACCTACCGTTGTTTGATCTAAATTGCTATTCGCATCCTTCACGTGATAGGACATAAAACGTCCAGGGTATTTTTGAACAAATTCTAAGGGATCAACACCTGCCTTGCGAATCCAATACAAATCAGCCTGAAAGGATACTTTGTCTACATCGGTTTCGTTTATCAGTATTTCCATCGGAACTCTGTCATCCGAGGTTAATAAGAACTCAAAATCATGATTATGATAACCAAAACGTAACCCAGCAGTTGTACTTAGTTCACCCACTTTATTTAGATTTTCAGCAACGGCCTCGTAATCTCCTCTCATCTCTTCAACTAAATAAGGTATCACAATATGTTTGGTATTCATTGCTAAGGCAGCACTGATAATGATATCAGCTTGCTCATGAGTAAAATATCCTGTGTGTACCGAAGCGATGTACATTCCTGTATCGGTCACTATAGCATTGAAATCCTCAGGGGAATACTGTCCAAAGAATTTTCCATCAAGACCTAGACCGTAGGCTTCAATACATGAATATCCCAGATTTGCAATTGCCGATATGGTTCCTTCAAGATCTTGGTTGAGTTCATTTCTCACTGAGTATATTTGCACTCCAATGTCCTTGGCCAGATTGTTTATGGGCATTGAAGCCTTTTTAGTAGATTTACTCTGAGAGTTACATCCCGTTGTCAGATAAGGTAAGCCAACCAAACCCACTCCGACAACCCCAAGTTGTTTTAAGAAAAGTCGTCTGCTGTTTGTGTTGTTTTGATTCATAAATTTCAAAGTGTGTAAATTAATAATATAAAGTAAAGTGCGGGATATTTCTCTTTTGTACAATTAATTTTCTGACTTTTGAACAGAACTGAGGCTTTGATGTGACTCTAGGTAGCCTATCATAGCAGCTCGTAAATATTATTTTTATCTTAATGCTATGTTGAAAACCGTAGCATTTGAAACCCTGGGGTGTAAACTTAATTTTTCAGAAACCTCTTCGATGAGAAGAGATTTTCTTGAAGCAGGGTATATCGAAAAAAAGTTTCAAGAGCCGGCAGATATATACATAATTAACACTTGTTCGGTAACATTAGATGCGAACAGCACCTGTAGAAAAACAGTTCGTCGCGCTAGAAGAACCAATCCTGATGCTTTTGTAGCGATAGTTGGTTGTTATGCCCAACTAAAACCAGAGGAAATTGCGTCTATTGAAGGGGTTGATGTGGTATTAGGGGCGACGGAAAAATTTGAATTGCTTCATTTGTTCGATGATTTTGTTAAACAAGAGAAAACCATTATTCATCGAAAAGATGTAAACGAGGCAGCTGAATTTCATCATGCTTTTTCCTCTGATGATCGAACTAGAGCATTTTTGAAGGTACAAGATGGGTGCAACTATAAATGCTCGTTTTGTACCATACCACTTGCTCGAGGAATAAGCCGAAGCCCTTCTATTGAGTCAGTAATTCTCCACGCCAAACGTTTGATCAAGGACGGATTTAAAGAAATCATTCTAACTGGGGTTAATACAGGCGATTTTGGTTATGGCCGAGAAGACTCTTTTCTAGATCTACTGACCGAACTTCACAAAATTGAGGGATTGAATAGACTTCGTATTTCCTCTATTGAGCCCAATTTGTTGCATACTGAAATCATCGATTTAGTAGCCTCATCTAATACTCTTCAGCCTCATTTTCACATGCCTTTACAATCTGGTTCGGATACTGTACTTAGACTAATGAAGCGTAGGTACGATTCCCATTTATACCGCAGCAGAGTTGAGTATATTCGATCGCATATTCCCGATGCTTGTATCGGGGTAGATATAATTACCGGTCACCCTGGTGAGACTACGAAGTTGTTTGAAGAATCAGTCCATTTCTTAAACGATCTTGACGTAAGCTACTTACATGTTTTCACCTACTCAGAACGACCAGATACCCATGCATTGAAACTTTCACCTATGGTACCTAAGACTGAGCGAAAACGAAGGACGGCTATATATCGCCTTTTATCTGAAAAAAAACGCCATACATTTAACAAGCGGTTTAAGCAGACTACACGCCCTGTTTTATTTGAAACGAACTCGAAAGATGGGTTACTAATGGGATGGACGGATAATTATATACGAGTAGGAGTCCCCTATCACCCATCATTAGAAAACAGTTTGGTTTCTATACCATTGAAGAATTATACTACCCTTAGTCATTACGAAGAAGAAATTAAACATGAAATTATGCACGAACTTAAGGTAATGGAGTCTCTGGTTAATGAATAGTGAGATACTTGAAAAAGAAATAGCTCGATTTTTAGACGAACAAGACAGCTATCTAGCTCCAATTCCGATAGCAAGGCTACAAAGACATATAAAGGAGTTAGAAGAAAATAACTCACTCGCTCAAGATCCAACTACCAATGATACACCTACGGATCATGTAGTAAACACACAAAGCCCTACTGATCATATCGTATCAAAAAAGGGAAATACAAACCCAATTACTGAGAAGATCGATCTACTCATCGTAGTTACCAAACAAGATGCCTATCATATAGCTAAAAGCAGTGAAACAGAGGACTCAGAAGCTGGTTTACTCATTAAAAGTTTGTTAAAAGCTGTAGGCTTGGATCATAAAAAAAGACACATGCACGCCTTGGATGTACCTGATGAACGAGTCAAATCTACCGCTGTTAACTTGGATAAATTATCCAATGAAGAGTTACCATCAAAGATCACTGCAAGTTTACTAGATGCCATTAGGCATATGAGACCTAGCTTTATACTAGTATTTGATGAAACGTCAGCCCCCATATTGAATAGTTCTACTTTTCAAGATGAATCTATGCAATGCACTGCAAAAATGGGCGAATTATTTGAAATAGAGCGCATTAATTGTCTAATAACACACAGCATTAATGCTTTGTTGCAAAACAAATCACTTAAACGCGAAACTTGGGAACACGTCCAAAAAATTCCATCCAATTTTTAAAGTTACTCGAAACTTTCATTACATTATGAACAACTAATTGAATTGGTTCAACGGAAAAAATTTTACGTGGAGAACAGCAAAGAAAACTTACAGGGACGTGTCCCACCCCAAGCGGTAGAAATAGAGCAAGCAGTACTTGGCGCCATGCTAATAGAACATGGAGCTGCTACAATAGCTCTTCAAATGCTGAAAATGGAAGATTTCTATCAGCATTCGCATCAACATATCTTTCAAACACTTTCACGACTCTATGAAAGGGATAATCCATTAGATTTATTGACGGTCGAAAACGAACTAAAAGACCAAAATCTGCTCGATGCAGTTGGAGGTCCTTCCTATCTCTCGGACCTCACAAGGATGGTCAGTTCATCGGCTAATATTGAGTATCACGCACAAATTATCACTGAAAAAGCAATTAAACGAAACCTAATTAAAAACTGCACTGAGGTTATCACTGAATCCTATGACTCCAGTTCAGATGCATATGATGTCTTAGACGATGCTGAGCAAAGAATTTTCGATTTAGCTAATCAGAAAAGTAAAAGTAGTGCGAAGCCTGTAGCAGACGTGTTAAAAGATACACTTTCCTACTTAGAAGATATGAGAGGCAAAAAGTATGGTATAACCGGTGTGCCTTCTGGGTTACAGGTAGATCAATTGACAGCGGGTTGGCAGAAAGGCGATCTAGTCATCATTGCTGGTCGACCCTCAATGGGTAAAACGGCTTTTGTACTGACTGCTGCTCGAAATGCAGCCATGCACCCTGATGAGAGTCTGAAAACGAATGTGGCTATATTTTCCCTTGAGATGTCTAATCAATCTCTGGTTCAACGTCTGTTAACGATGGAAGCGCGTGTAAGAGCTGATGAAGCTAGAAAGGGTACGCTGAATGATGAACACTTTAAAGATCTAATTGAAGCGGCAGGTAGACTATTTGCCTCTCAAATTTTTATTGATGATACCCCTGCCATAACGCTAATGGAACTTAGAACCAAATCGCGTAGATTAAAGTCAGAACATGATATTGGGTTAATCATAATAGATTATCTACAACTCATGCAGGGATCTAGTAGAGAAAATGGAAATCGTGAGCAGGAAATTGCCTCTATTTCAAGAGGGTTAAAATCATTGGCTAAAGAACTTGATGTTCCCGTTATCGCACTCTCTCAGCTCTCACGAGCAGTTGAGCAGCGAGGTGGTGACAAAAGACCCCAATTAAGTGATCTTAGGGAGTCTGGCTCCATTGAACAAGATGCTGATGTGGTAATGTTTTTGTATCGCCCGGAATATTATGGCATAACAACCACAAATGAAGGGCAATCTACCGCTGGTATGGCAGAGGTTATCATTGGTAAGCAGAGGAACGGCCCAATAGGATCAAAGATGCTTTATTTTGTGAGAGACTACGCCCGATTTGAAAATTTAACCGTTAATGATACCAAAGGTGATTTTATTGGTGTTCCACTGGAGGATAACCTTCTTTCATCCTCGGGTAATTTTTCTGCTCCCAATCCTGGAGATGCCATGCTTCCAAATAGTTCAATGCCATCGGACGATGAAACACCATTTTAGTAGTCTAACTGTTTACTACTTCTTCGAATAGAGCATCAAATTCAAGAGATCTAACCCTCCAATCTAAATGCTTATTAATTGATTGTAAGCTATTCTTAGGTAATGCTTTGGATTTATTAGTTAATAAATTTTTTAGCAAATAGAATAACTCGTCTTCATCTTCATACAATACTTTTGAATGTAACAATGGGTTTTTTAAACTCTCAGGTATGAGCTCCGGATAATGCAATATTGAGGGAACCAATGGATGGCATCCGCAATAAATAGCCTCCATAATGGACACGCAGAAAAATTCATAGCTCGCCGTAGAAACTACAATATCACCAGAGTGAAGTAACTTACTGTAACTCTCTTTATCATCCACATAACCAAAATGGCGAATTTGATCACCAAATCGTTGCCAAGCTCTTGTGAATTCCTCTGGTTTATCATGCTTACTATCTCCAGCTAAAATAAGATCAAAAGCGATATCTATATCATTCAATCTGTTTAGCACCCTAAAAAACATGGCAGGGTTACGGTCAAACTGCCAACGCTGATTCCAAACTATAACTGGGCGCGCATTTGATGCACGGGTATCTGGATGATTATTAAAATAGCTTAGATCTAAACCAGGATACAAAACCACACTTTTAGCCCGTATTTCATCTACCGTTACGTAATGTTTATCGCCTGGAAAATGATCTAGAAAACCCGGGAGAGCCTGCAATAAATCTTCTAAATGAAATTGTGACGAAAATATCAGTTTGTCGGCCACCAACATACTCAGATAGTTAATATAGCAATAGGTCATATCTCGCTGTTCACCATTGGGAATGGGTCGGGTGAACTGATTATCATGCATGTACATAATCTTCGGGGTGTGCGCAAACCGAGGATTCGTTAGCGCAATAAAAGCCGGCAGATTCATCATGCTACTGCTAAGCAACAGGTCAATGTTATCAGGGATATTCTTCGTCATTTCAGCAAGAGTCACGGAATCCCCATGCATACGCCATTTCCAGCCTTTATAATTAAGTTTGACAGGGATGATTTCATGAGCGGAATGCCTAGCAAGACCTTTAAGAAAAGCGCGATGGGATCCACTGTAATATGGCTCAACTGCTAAGACATTCATTAACGGAACCTCTGTTGAATTTCACTCATCGACATAAACAAAATAGTAGGGTGTTTTAAAGGATCATAATAGGGTTCTTCACAAGCAAATAATTCATCAACTAGCGCTTCCATTTGCTCTTGTTCTAGTTTTCGACCTTTTTGTATAGCAGCCCTAGCGGCAAAAGCTAAGGCTAAACGTTCTCTGGCATCAAAACTAACCACTTTATCGAGTTCGCGGTAGGTTTGTAATAAATCGGTAATCATACGACCCTCATCTCCTTTGGTAATATCTGAAGGTACCCCGTCAATCAAAATCGAATAACCGCTTAATAAACTTACTGAAAAACCAATTTTTTGGATGAGTGGGTGTATCTCTTTAAGTATCGTATAATCACTCGCAGACAAATCTATTTGCTGTGAAAAAAGTAATTGCTGAGTGCTTGGAAGAGCTAAATCAGCTGCTTTCAATGTTTTCTCAAACAATATTCGCTTATGAGCATAGTATTGGTCAATTAAACAAAAGCCGGTACGTGTTTGTGTTACGATATAACTAGAATGTAGCTGCCAATAAAAACCATTCGTAAATCGATCTTCATCCCCTTCTACTAGCGTTGTTTGACTGTTCTGCTCCCAAGGTTCATTTGAATAAAGTTGTCGTGCAATTTCACCGCCATGTGTATCGAGCTTAGTATTTGATTTAGCTGCGTTTAAAAAGTTTAATCCCTTAGCTTTAGTACCAAAAGGATGCTGCTCATCTACGATTGTCTGGTTTTGTTCAGAATTAAATCCGGCACCCTCTAATGCCGACCCACTGGGTATAATTGGAACGTGAAGGTGTTCATTTAACGCTCTTTTCAATACAGAAAGACTTAATTGAATGACTGAACGCTCGTCTTCAAATTTAATTTCCGACTTCGCAGGATGAACATTTATGTCAATTTTGCCGGGTTCTATTTCGATAAATAAGATAAAGAAAGGATACTCGTTTGCATGCGTCCAATTGTCGTATAAACTTAATAAAACATGCATAAGGTATCGATGCTGGAATGGCCGACCATTAACAAATAAAAACTGTTCCCCGCGTGATTTTTTGCTCAACTTTGGATCTCCAGCAACTCCGTGAACAGTAACGTAGCTAGTTTGTTCACTAAAAGGAATTAAGCTAGCTTTATATCGTTTCCCAAACATACCTACAATGCGATCTTCTAAGGATTGAGAAGGTAGTTGGTATACGGTATCAGTATCTGAGACAAAGGTGAAGGAAATTTTCGGATGACTAATTGCTGCATGTTGAACGGTTTTTAGGATATGCCGAAATTCAGTTGCATCCGTTTTCAAAAATTGTCTCCGGGCGGGTACATTAAAAAATAAATTACGGACAGTTACTTGAGTCCCATTTGTGGTAGCAACGGGACTTTTTTGCTGAATCTCTCCACCATTTAACCGTATTGACCAACCGGCATCCTGATTATGCAACTTTGATTTGGCATCCACTTGAGATATCGCCGAAATTGAGGACATAGCTTCCCCTCTAAATCCCATCGTACGGATTGCATATAGATCATCTATTCCTTGAATTTTAGAAGTAGAATGCCTAGTAAAGCAATGATCTAGGTCAACTTCGCTCATTCCACAGCCATTATCGGTTACTTGAATGAGGGTTCTGCCAGATTGCTCAATGATCAATTGGATATGATCAGCACCGGCATCAATAGCATTATCCAGTAATTCCTTGACCACAGAGGCCGGACGTTGAATGACCTCTCCAGCCGCAATTTTATCGATAATGGTGTCTGGTAATAAACGAATGTAACTCTCAGGTTTTTTTACCTTCCTCATAAAACACCAATAAGGTAAACGACTAGTGATAGCAGAATGAAGAGAAAGAATACCCGAACAAACTGCTTCGGCTGCACACGATTATGTGTCTGGAATTTTATGCGCTTTTTCCTGTTTTCTTTTTCATCTTCTTCTGGATTATAATACCTCAAAGGTAAATCGAACTGCTTGGGTTTTGGTCGATGACCAAACATGGGTTTCATCATAGCTTACATCTTTTTATTCTAATTGAATAATACCGAATACAGAGTCAAATTTCAGCATTAGCAACAAAGGATCATCAATTAAACAAAAGCGCTTCTTTTTCGCATCTAACAAACCTCTAGTTCGTGTATATACGCTATTAACTACTAAGGTATTTATCCGGGCAGATAAACTATCTATTCGGTCTTAAAAGACGAATTAATCGGACCAATTCATCATTTTTAAAAGGCTTCTTTAGCTGATGCTTCACTAGTGACTGGATAGGACTACCCATAAGCATCTCATGAGTCCGTTCATGATCGGCACTCAGTAAAATAATTGAACTTTTATTGGCAAGTAAACCTTCTGATGTTGAATTAAGCCATTGGATGCCCAAAACGGACGGTAAGAACAAATCACAAATAATTAAATCTGGAATGTACTCTTCTAGCCAATCATTGGCCTCTGAACTATCCCCGACGGTTTTGACCTTAATTTGGTTAATATATAATAGGTCTTCAATCACTTCGCGAAGCAATTGATCATCCTCAACTACTAAAACAGTGTCTTTTGACATATATCATTATTGGAAAGAATTAATTCAGCAGTGGTTCCTGGCACATTTTTGCGATCGTATAGTAATAATTGAGCTTGGATGCGTTGAGCAGCAGCGTGCGCTATACTCAAACCAAGGCCACTACCCTCAATGTGTTCTACCTCTTGCCCTCGCTCGAATGCTTTTATTAAGTTTTCAGATGAATTAACCCCTAAACCCACTCCGTTATCTATTACTTTTATTCGCAGGACTTCTTGGGTCTGTTCAAGTAAAATGTCAATACTAGCATTATCCGGTGAATACTTAGAGGCGTTCTCAACTAAAGTGCCTAATATGATACTCAGCAAATGATAGTCTGTAGTGTACTCAAATGACTCATCCAGCATTTGAAGCTCCAAATCGAGTATTTGTGAGCTTTTAATTAACTCAACAAGGCTTTTTCTTTCATTTATTAACCAGTTTGTTAATTTCTTAATTTGCCTTCCCGCAGATTGCGACGAATAATCGTTGTTATGTAATTGTTTCATATTCTCTAACAAGAACTCCATACGAGTACTTAACTTTTCTAATCGATCACACCACCTTTGTAACATATCAGGCAGCACGGTTTCATGTGCTTCTAGCTGAGCTTGAAGAAGCTGTACAGTACTTAATATGCCCGCTAGAGGCGTTCTGAGTTCATGTTCAAGTACAGAGCTTACAAAATGATCATACTTTAAATGGGCATTTATTTGTAAAAGCAAATGCTCAATATTCTGACTTAGTTGAATTTGAGTGACATCTAAGGGTACAGAAGTAGCATCTCGCACCTTATTCCTCTCGTTGAGAAATTCCTCAACCAACGTTGCCAATAATGGGTGTAATTCATTCACTGAAATGTGTTAGAGCCTAATTGTGTAACCGAGTAACCGATCCCGATGTTCTATTATTTAATTATTGTCTAAAATAGGAAATCCATAGGTAGATTTCCTATTTTATGATTTAACTATATCAATTTAAAAAAGCCTTAAGAATATCTCGGCTTTATCTAAAATACCTGTTGAGCATGGCACCAACCAAAGAAAAAATTATATACACCTATACAGATGAAGCTCCAGCCCTAGCTACCCACTCTTTTTTACCTATAGTAGAGGCCATAACTAGAGCAGCTAAGGTCGAACTAGAACTCCGAGACATTTCCCTAGCTGCTAGAGTTCTTTCTCAATTCCCAGAATTTGTTACACCAGAACAGGTGGTGAGTGATGACCTAGCTGAATTGGGTGAGCTAGCAAAGACACCTGAAGCTAATATAATCAAGCTACCCAACATTAGCGCCTCTATCCCTCAACTTTTGGCGACTGTAAAAGAGCTCCAAGAGACTGGCTTCGCTATACCTGACTACCCTACCATTGCGAACTCACAAAAAGAAATGGATATAAAAAACAGATACGATCGTGTTAAAGGAAGTGCGGTAAATCCTGTGTTGCGCGAAGGTAATTCTGATAGACGTGCACCAATAGCGGTCAAAGAATATGCACAGAATAACCCTCATAGAATGGGTGAATGGTCCAGTGATTCGAAAACCTCTGTAGCAACAATGACCAAGGATGATTTTGCTCATAACGAAAAATCAGTGACTGTTTTAGAAGATGGGAATTTCCGTATTGAACATGTGAATGAAGACATGGAGGTTACTGTACTTAAGTCTAGGACACCTGTTCAAAAAGGTGACATTCTGGATGGAACCTTCATGAGTGTAAAAGCACTAAGAACTTTTTTAAGGGAACAAATTCAAGAAGCAAAAGAACAAAATGTGTTGTTCTCTATCCACATGAAAGCCACTATGATGAAGGTTTCTGACCCCATTATTTTTGGTCATGCTGTAGAGGTTTTTTTCAACGAAATATTCCAAAATTATTCTTCACTACTTGATAAAATTAATTTCAATCCCAACAATGGATTAGGTGATTTATATAACAATCTAAATAAACTGTCTTCATCTGAACAAGAGAATCTGCAAGAGGCCCTCGAAAAAGTTCTTGAGCATGGCCCTGAAGTAGCTATGGTGGATTCTGATAATGGTATTACCAATCTACATGTTCCTAGTGATGTAATCATTGATGCGTCTATGCCTGCAATGATTCGTACGTCTGGAAAAATGTGGGATAAAAATGGGGAAACACAAGATACATTAGCGGTTATTCCCGATAGCAGTTATGCCTCCGTTTACCATGAAGTGATAGAGGATTGTAAGCGACATGGTGCCTTCAATCCATCTACTATGGGAAGTGTGCCAAACGTGGGATTAATGGCCCAAAAAGCAGAAGAATATGGCTCACATGATAAGACCTTTGAGATTCATCAATCGGGTACTGTTCGAGTGGTTACTGACGATGGCCAGGTAATGATGGAACATCAGGTTGAAAAGGGTGATATATGGAGAGCTTGCCTGGTTAAAGATGCCTCCATCCAAAACTGGGTCCAGTTGGCTGTAAATCGTTCTAAAGATTCCAACACTCCTGCTGTATTCTGGTTAAATGAAGAGCGGGCACATGACGGGCAACTAATTAGTAAGGTCCATACATACCTCAAAAAGCATGATACTAAAGGTTTTGAATTAAGCATTCTGTCCCCCAACCAAGCGACTGCATACACTCTCAAGCGACTTCGTCAGGGTCTTGATACTATTTCAGTAACTGGAAATGTGTTACGGGATTACCTAACTGACCTCTTCCCAATTCTTGAATTAGGAACAAGTGCAAAAATGCTTTCGATTGTTCCTCTGATGAATGGCGGTGGGTTATTTGAAACCGGTGCCGGTGGATCAGCTCCAAAGCACGTACAACAATTTAAAAAAGAAAATTATTTACGTTGGGATTCTTTGGGTGAATTTCTAGCGTTAGCAGAGTCGTTAGCCCATTTAGCCAAAACGTTTTCTAATGAACGTGCTTTGATTCTATCTGAAAGTTTACACATTGCTAATAGTACCTTTCTTCGCGAAAACAAGTCCCCAACACGTGAGTTAGGCGGCATTGACAACCGTGGTAGTCACTTTTATTTAGCTATGTATTGGATTGAGGAATTAGCTAAACAAAAAACAGACACCGCTTTGGCCTCTATGTTTGCTAATATACATCAGGAACTAAAGGATAAAGAAGAAACAATTGTCTCTGAATTAATCGATGTACAAGGTCAAAAACAAGATATTAAAGGGTACTATTTCATAGAAAAAAGCGTATTAGATGTAGCTATGCGCCCAAGCAGCACGTTTAACTCCATACTTGATAAAATTGAAATCCACTAACAATCAATCTCTCATAACGCGTATACATATTAATAAACCAAGTATTGATAAGCCCAAAAGAGGTCTTACCAAACTAATTGGTTATGGATCAAAATTTCTGTTCGTTTTATTTCTAGGCCTTATCAATAAACTAGACTTAAAGGCTCAAGCAATTGAATCCTATGGATATTTGGCACAAAGCAAGATCCAGAAAGGTTTTGATATAGATTTACAATGGATTCAAGCAAAAAAAGATTCTGCTCTTTTAACAGTTTTCTTATCTATACCCCATCAACAGTTATCCTTTGAAAAACAGGCTGATAGTAGCTATGCCGCTCGCTATCAATTAAACTTAGAAATCTACAAAGGATTCTATGAAGACGAGAATACCAGAGAATTGGCTGAAAGAATATTCATTGGAGACACGGTCATTGTCAATCAGTACGACCAAACCCTAGACCCCAATGAGTTTACCCAGGTGCTAACGACACTATCTCTACCTTTAGATGAGTACACCATTCACGTGGATTATAATTATTTAAAAGGTTGGCCTGCGATTACAGGAATACAAATCGATTCAAATAAACTTGAACGACTCAATCCAAATAGGCGGAGAACTAGAAATCCTAATTCTAAGAGCACCACATTCAAACAATATATTCCTAAAGAAATTCTCCGAGAAATTGGGTTACAATTATATCCCCCTAAAACCCAACTTCCCCTCTACTTGTTTAATACCTCAGAAGTTACCACAGCAAATGCTTCCATAGCTTTTTTTACAAAGGAAGAAACGAAAATTGTTAAATGGATTGGTTCTACCAACCGGGTAATCTTTAGCGAAAAATCCTACCTGGGAATTCCAATTTTTGCACTAGATTCCTTATCCAATTTTGAGTTAGTTTTTTCCACAAAATCAACACCAACGTCTGTTTTAGGTACGAAAACTATTCAACGCTCTGAACTATCCGTCTTTGAAGTGGGCCTACCGTTAAGCAACCAACTCCTTGAGAGTACTTCAATATTTTATACACAATTCTACCTGATTGAACTAGAGACAGAAATTTTAGAAAATAAGGGGTATAATTTAGAGCTAAAATCCAATGACAAAGTAATTCACTCATTGAATTTCGAGACTTACTGGCAAGATATGCCGACCAGCCTTTTACAACTCGATGTTGCTATAGAAATGCTTCGTTATATAATGACCGAGAAAATGATTGAAGATGTTTTAAAGAAAAATCAAGAAGAAAAACTTCGTTGGTTTAATTCTTTTTGGGAACCAAAAGATCCTATACCGACGACCGCTAAAAATGAATTAATGAGCGAATACTATCGTAGAATTGATTATGCTTTTGACCAATACTCGACTACAAGTAAACCCGAAGGATACGATTCTGACCAAGGTCAAATCTACATTAAAATCGGACCACCTAGAGAAATTGTGCGTAGTTTTCCTACTAACGGAAAGGTTATTGAAGAATGGATTTACCCAAATAGAACCTTTGTTTTCACAGCAAGTTCAGGCTTTGGAGATTTCACTTTAATTAACGCAAATCAGGAGAATTAATATTGAGCACTAAGCCTCGTTTAATTGTCTCAATTGGTGATCCAAATGGTATTGGTCCTGAGGTTAGTTTAAAAACGCTCTTTAACATTGATTTATCTCAATCCACTCCAATTGTAGCTGCCCCTCACCACCTTGTTCATAGACTTATCAAGGATCAAAAAAGTTATTTCTCAACATCATCAAATCCACTGCCAACCCTACACTATATTAAAGATGTAACTGAGATAATTGAAGGGGCTATTAATGTGCTTGAGTCCTTTGACTCTTGGTCTGACTTAGACTTTTCTGGTAGTAACTATGGTCAAAATAATTCTTTGGCTGGTATGTTAAGCATGCAATCGTTAGATACAGGGATTAAACTCTGCCTAAACAAACATGCACAAGCCCTAGTAACCGCTCCTATTTCAAAAGAGAGTATTCACCTTGCGGGATATTCTGTACCAGGTCATACCGAATATTTGATGGAACAAACGGGCGCGAATGATGTGGTCATGATGCTTTCTGGTAAGGGGTTAAATGTGTGCTTGCTAACCACTCATGTGCCATTAAAATCGGTGGTTGAACATATTAATCAAACGACCATACAATCTAAAATTAAGGTTATCTGTTCTCATTATAACACTTACTATTCAGACCGAATACCGAAGATTGCATTATTAGGTATAAACCCTCATGCAGGGGACGGGGGAGTACTTGGTACAGAAGAGCAGGAAATCATGGCTCCTATTCTGCGATTCTTTCAAGATGACCCAACTATCGAGCTAACAGGTCCATTCCCAGCTGATGCTTTTTTTGGCAGAAAACAATTTTTAGAGGTTGATGTTGTTCTTGCCGCACACCATGATCAAGGCTTAGCCCCATTTAAATTATGGTCTATGGGAAAAGGGGTAAATTGCACCCTAGGATTACCATTTATTCGTACTTCTCCGGATCACGGAACCGCCTTTGATATTGCAGGGAAATGGATTGCTGAACACGACTCAATGTTAGAAGCATATAATGTGGCATTAACTTACCTAAAACATGCAACGGAATCAAGCTAAGCATAATGAACGAAATCCAAAAAAAGCCTATCTATTCAAAACTTGCTGAGATTTATGATCATATCATGAGTGATGTAGACTATGCTTATTGGGCAGAATATATAGATGATCTATTGCATCAACATCATCCAGGGCCAACTGCGATAACCGAGCTCTCTTGTGGAACTGCCTCCTTGACCTTCGAATTGAGTAAATTAGGAGATTATGACTTACAAGCTTGTGATGCATCCCGAGATATGGTTAGAGTTGGTAGTAAAAAGCTTGATACTTTAGCTCAAGCTATTCCCTGTTTTGAGGCCTCATTTGATGATTTATTGTCAATTAGAGAACAAGATGCCCTAATAAGTGTGTTTGACAGCGTTAATTATTTGTTACAACCAGAAGAAATTGAACATTTTTTTCATGAAGCAGCAAAATGCTTAAAAGTAAATGGACTGATAATTTTTGATTTTTCAACTCCGAAAAATTCTATTGAAGCCGTACAACATTTGAATGAAATCGAAGGTGACTATCATAATATTTGTTACTATAGAACAAGTTCCTTCGACTCTAAACATAACATCCATACCAATTCTTTTGAAATTATTGATCGTAGTCGAACAGCTAATCAGGCATGGATTGAAGTGCATCAACAAAGAGCGTACGAACTGATGCAGATAAAGAAACTGCTGGATAAAAGTCCCCTGAAAGCATTAGCTTTTTATGATGCCTTTTCCTTTAATGAAGCAAGTTCCACATCAACCCGAATAAACGTTGTAGCCAGATGTCAGAAGCCATAGTTCAATTAAAAAACGTTTCGTTGAATTACGACCATCGTAGTATTCTAATCGATGCTAATTTCAAATTAGTACAACAAGAGTTTGTGTATTTAATTGGCCCAACAGGTGTAGGAAAGAGCAGTATTTTAAAATTATTATACCGCGATGTAATTGCGCAATCAGGTGAAGTTGTGGTGAATGGTTATCAATTAAACAGCCTAAAAGGCAAAAAAATACCTGAACTTCGGCGCAGTATGGGTATTGTTTTTCAAGATTTCCAACTGCTCATGGATCGTAATATTTTTGATAATGTGGCTTTTACTCTACATGTAACAGGCTTTTCTTCGTCAAGGATACCTGCAAAAGTAAATGAATTGCTGGCTCTAGTCGGTCTTAGCCATCGTTTTAAACAAATGCCACAAGATCTTTCGGGCGGAGAGCAACAACGAGTAGTTATCGCTCGTGCTTTGGCAAATGAACCTCGACTATTACTAGCCGATGAACCCACTGGGAATTTAGACCCCGATGCCTCAAGAGAAATCATGGATATTCTATTGGGAATACACAAAAGAGGTACTGCCATTCTAATGGTTACACATGATCATAGCCTTGTAAAGAAATACCCAAGTCGAACGGTCATGCTCAAGAACGGAAAGATTAATGATTTGGATATCTAGGCAGCTAGTATCATATTTATGTAATTAAGTAGTTAGAACTATTATTCTTTGAATCTCTGCATTCCAATAGTGCCTATAGCGCCAAATAAAACTTAGTAAAATAAAGCCGTAATTCAGAGCTAAATAAAGCCAACCATGATTACCCAAGAACAAGCGCAATGGACTCAGTTTATTCGAAACACTGCCCTTGAAATGGGCTTTGATGCCATTGGATTTGCTCAGGCAACCTATTTAGAAGATGACGACAGACGACTTAGTACATGGCTTGAACAAGGACGTAATGGGACCATGTCATGGATGGAAAGCAATCATGATAAACGAGTTGATCCACGTCTACTTGTTCCAGGTACTCAAAGCGTCATTTCCCTATTGGTGAGTTATCATAGAAAAGATGATCACACCCAGTCAAAAAAAGGTGTATCATTTGCTAGATATGCTCAGGGACGAGATTATCACCGGGTAATCAAAAAAAAACTCAAACTACTTTACCAACGAATTCAACAAGAAATACCATTAGCAGAGGGGCGCTATTTTGTGGATTCAGCACCGGTACTCGAAAGAAGTTGGGCTCAACGGTCGGGCCTAGGATGGATTGGTAAAAATGGCAACTTGCTCAACAAACAGTTAGGCTCATACTTCTTTATTGCTGAAATGCTGTTGAATATACCCTTGTTATATGATCATCCTACCACCGACCATTGTGGCACATGTAGGCGTTGTATCGACGCCTGTCCTACCGATGCTATATACGAGCCACAAAAAATTGATGGAGCTAAGTGTATTTCTCACTGGAATATTGAACACGATGGAGAAATATCGTCATTCTTTCAGGAAAAAATAGGGAACTGGATTTTTGGCTGTGATATCTGCCAAGAAGTATGCCCTTGGAATAGAAAGGCGCTTTTAGGGCATTGGCCCGAATTCCAGCCAAACGATAATTGGATGTCTCTTACTCCACTAGAATGGACCCATATTAGAGAAGAAGAATACGAGGAATATTTTAATGGAACAGCGGTTCGTCGTGTCAAATACAAGGATTTCCTACGAAATGCTACCATCGTGTTAAAGAACCATCAATAATCTTGGATGGTATCCTTCATGTACATATACAATAATTCTCTTGCTCTAAATATGTGAGCCTTTACCGTGCCTAGTGGTATTTCCATCTCCTCGGCAATTTCTTGATAGCTTTTCTCCTCGATATGCCGTTTTAATATAACTTCTCTATATTTTTCAGATAATTGATCAATAGCCTCGTGTACTTTATTTTTCCGCTCCCGCCTTATCATGGGCTCATCTGTAAAACTATCTACATCCACTAGCTGAATAGTAGCATGCGTATCATCGGAATCATCCGCATGAATACTAAGAGTTTCAAGCTTTTTCTTTCGCAAATAATCGATGGTATGATTCGTTGCTATTCGATAAAGCCAAGTCGAAAATGCGTAATCATTTTTGTAGCTTTTCAAGCTTTTAAATGCTTTTAAAAAAATATCTTGAACTAAATCCTCCGTAAAATCGGGATTTCGGATCATTTTACATACATGGAAATAAAGAGGTTTTTGATATTTTTGAGTTAACTCAGAATAGGCTTTTTCATCACCCTTAACAGCCAATACTACCCAATGATCATCTTGTAATGAGCTACTAGAGGCATCTTGACGGGTGGTATGTTCGGAGTTATGGCTAGACATGGTACTTAACTTAGCAGTATACCGTGTCTAATTCCACAACTAGACACAATGAATTCCATAACGCTTGCGTATCGAAGTACCCCTTCTAGTATAAGTAAGCCAGCTAAAAATACGTCTGCTCTACCCTGCATTACTTCGGGATGTAATTCAATCAATTGTTCGTACGTATGCAAACTGAAAATCTCAATACTCTTGGCTAATTTGTTGGTGTTTAATCGATAATTATTTATTCGGAATAATTCATAAGGAAATAGCTGTTGATCAATAGCTGCTAATGAGGTAGCTGTACCAGAGACAGCAACTACGCGTGTATCAGAAGGGAATCGTAGTTTCTTTGACTCCAATAATGCTTCTATTGAACGCCTACACTCTCCAATTTCTTCTTGGTAAGGGGGATTGTGAAACAAATAACGTTCGTTGAACCGAACATATCCCATATCAACTGAAATTCCACGTAGCCATTGAGATGAGTCGCCCATAGCTAATTCGGTACTACCCCCACCAATATCTACTACTAATATGAAATTTGATTCCACCGTTGTTTGACTGATCGCTCCTAAATAGGTGTATTTTACTTCTTCTTCCCCACTTAGAATCTGAATTTCAAAGCCTACAATCTCCTTGACAAGTGACAAAAATTCGTTTTTATTGGCTGCATCTCGAACAGCACTTGTTGCCATGACCCGTGTTTTTTTGAGTATTCCATCACCATGGGTTTGGATAATCTCGGCATACTCCGTTAATACCTCAAGAACCCTATCTATACTCTGACTAGCGAGAACACCATTAGAATCTACCATAGCACCCAATCTAGGCAAACGCTGCACTTCTTCATGTACCTGCAATCCTAGTTCTGTTTGATCGGCAATGAGCAGCAAAACAGAATTAGTGCCTATATCAATTGATGCTGTATACAATAGTTTATCCGATTAAAAAAAGCTTTTATGGTTGGAGAAAGCTTGAACTAACTTGATTGAAAATGCTACTGAATTTAGTAAACAACGGGCCTTAACCAAAGTGCAGACCACTCTCCTAACTCATTTAGCTTAATTATAGTGAACTCGTCTCGAATGACCTGATCCGTGAATAAATCTATGTCAATGCTCAGCAAGCCAGATATTAGTAATGAACCATCTTGCTTTAGATATTTTTTAAATACAGGAACTAATTCTCTAAGGGCAACGATATTAATATTGGCTAAGATAACATCAAATTTTTGAGCTGGATTAATTTGTTCCATACTTCCAAAATGAACCTTGAAGTTAACTACCTCATTTTTCTCAATATTTTCGGCTACATTTTCAACACTCCATGGATCAATATCAAAACCCTCTATAGAGCTCGCTCCAAGCTTACTGGCTGCTATTCCTAAAATGCCTGTTCCGGTGCCAGCATCTAAAACTGTATCCATTTTTTTTACGGCTGATGATAACCAAGATAGCAATAGCCTCGTTGTTTCATGGGTGCCCGTTCCAAAAGCCATTTTAGGATCAATCATGAGCGGAATAGACGCTGTGGGAATTACTTTTTTATTCCAACTAGGATAAACATAAAAGGGTCCAATTACCTGGGGCTGAATATTCTTTTCCCATTCCTCATTCCAATTCTTTTGCAGGATGATTTGCTCAGCAACTATAGTTAACTCCGGTAGGCTCGCCAAAAATTTCTTTAGCTCTGTTTGCACATTAGACCATATGGAATGTTCAATGTATGCCTTTAGTAGGTCTTCAGTTTCATCGAAGCCAGAAAATCCCCAATCGTTCAGCTCAGCAATAATGAATGAGGGATCTGTATTGTGCAACTGAAACTGAAGCTCTATATAGGCTTGATGCATGTAAATTATCCTAAGCCTGAAGGCGCTCTATTAGTCTAGCTGAGGTAATCAACCTTTCTTCTTTGCATACAGGTGCCATAAATTGTACACCCATGGGCAAACCATTAGTATGAAATCCAATCGGCACATTAATCCCACCAAGACCCGCTAAATTAGCCGAAATAGTATATATGTCATTGAGATACATTTGCACCGGATCATCTAATTTACTTCCAACAGGAAATGCGGTTGTAGGTGCAGTAGGACTAACAATAACATGAACCTGTTCAAACGCTTCTAGGAAATCTTGTTGGATTAGTCGTCGCACTTTCTGTGCCTTAGCATAATAAGCATCATAATATCCAGAACTCAGGACATAGGTACCGATCATGATGCGACGTTTTACCTCCATTCCGAAGCCTTCAGTCCGGCTTAGTTTATACATCTTATTCAAAGCTGTATCTTCACTCTCAAGCTGTTTTATTTCTTCTACGGATGCTCTGTGGCCATATCGCACACCATCATAACGAGCGAGATTACTGGAAGCCTCAGCAGTGGCCAATATATAGTAAGTGGAAATTGCGTATTCACTATGAGGAAGTTTAATGGGAACCAATGAAGCCCCTTCTACCTCTAGCTGACTCATCATCTTCATTATTTCTTGTTGGATTTCAGCATCTAAACCTTCTCCAAAGTATTCCTCAGGTATACCTATACGGAGGTTTTGAGTTGGATTATCGACTGCACCCATATAATCAGAAACGGGCGCAGCAACCGAGGTCATATCATTTTTATCATGACCGGCAATGCTGCCTAATACTAATGCAGCATCTTCAACTGAATTAGTTAATGGTCCGATAGAGTCAAATGAAGAGGCATAGGCAATCAAACCATATCTTGAAACTCTACCGTAAGAAGGTTTAAGCCCTACAACACCACAATACGCTGCAGGTTGACGTATAGATCCGCCAGTATCTGAACCAAGGCTGGCTTGTATAAAATGTGCAGCAACTGCGGCTGCACTGCCTCCGGATGAACCACCTGTTACATAATCCGTATTATGTGGGTTTCTTGCAGGCCCGTGTATGGAATATTCATTGGTAGAACCCATAGCAAACTCATCCATATTGAGTCTTGCCAAAAATAGTGCATCGTCCTTGTGCATTCGATCAATGACAGTAGCATTATACACACTCTTGAAATCACGAAGCATATTCGAAGCACAGGTAGCGGGTTTTCCAGCTTCGCAAATAGCTTCCTTTATTCCCACTACAGCCCCTGCTAAAGCTCCTGCAGTGCCTTCTAGAATTTTAGCTTCAATACGGTCTGCCCTCTCAAATACACCTTCTATGTCTAGGTGGGTAACCGCATTAATCGCTGTGTTATTTTTTTCAATGGTCGATAGGTATTCTGCTACCAAATCTCGCAGCCGAAGTTCTCCATTAGCGATGCGTTTTTGAACGGATCGTATCGTTTGTTTAGACAAAATAACGCCTTCTTATTTCGCAGATTCTTTTTCTTCGTTATTTACCGATTCTTCAATATCGCGGGTAGATTCTTCAATTTCCCTTTTAATATCTCGAGAGGCTTTTCTAAACTCTTGTATCCCTTGCCCTAATCCTTTAGCTAACTCTGGAATTCTCTTAGCTCCAAAGAAGACTAATATGAAGAGTGCAATGATAATAATTTCGGTTGGTCCTAATGAATTAAACATAAAAATGTATATTCGTTAATTCGATGATGTATTTTTCATAAGATAGCAATATTTTCGGCACGAATTGAGTATAAAAAAAATTCTGGGAAAGACTTGAATTTTTAGCTACTCTCTCGTTTAATATATTATCAATCTTAAAGTACGTAAAAAATTATGATTTGGACCGTTGAATTAGCCGCCGCTCTAGACGAGGCACCCTTTCCAGCAAGTCGAGAAGAGCTTATAGAATGGGCAGAGAGAAATGGCTTACCTAACCAAGTTATTGTAAACTTGGAAGAACTCGAGGAAATCGATGAAGGCGAAGAGATCATCTATGAGGGCATAGAAGATATTTGGCCAGATTACATTAGAAAAGAAGATTTTTTTCACAACGAAGAAGATGAAGGATTTGACTACGACGATGTGTAACTAGCGTAATTCAAGCGCTATCTTTTGAAGTGGCGCTTGTTTCCTATCTGCACATTATTCAATTTCTCTGGTCATTCTACCATTTATATTTGCAGGCGTTATCTCCGCACTCACTCCATTTATTTATCGTTCTCTATATTTGCATACACTCTGGAAAGCATCCTCTAAAAAAATTAGCCATTGACAAATCATACAGGCTTTATTTTTCTATGAAAGTGTAGTCGAAAGGCGGTTTAACTATCTTATTTTTTTTACCTTATAAGTACTCTTTAACCTTTTTTTGATTGCATATATTTTCCGCTTTTGAGCACTAAGTGTATTTTTTTTATTTTTTGCTTTGTTGCCAGCCTTGGTAGCACACACATCTATGCCCAAAATTCAATACAAACATCAGAAAATATTGAGTTTAACCTAAATACTGCAAACCTAATCAGAAAAGTTCGCTTTAGTGGCAATTCCACCATAAAAGATAGAGTTCTAGAGGGACTGATTAAAACCCGGACAAACCGAGAGTTTCTCGCCATACCACGCTTCACTCCATGGTTATATATTCATACTCTTAGTAATGGACGCATAGGAGAAGACCCCTCCCTTCTCGACCGAATTGTTGTGGGGAATGATTTAGAAAGAATTCGCCTGTATTACGAATCACTTGGTTACCGTGATGTTCAAGTAGACACCACCATTGTAAACTTACGAGAAAATAAAGTTGAAGTATCGTACATCATTCAAGAGGGTCCTCAATATTTTATTGAGTCCGTAAGTTACACTGGATTTCCGTCCAGCTTATCCAAAGAGACAAAAACGCGCTTTTACTCTCGAAGTCCACTTACCAAGACAGCCATTAATGACTCAACTTTTCAATTATTTGAAGCCTACAATGCGACTGAACTTAGACAGGAGCAAGAACGCATTTTGTCTTTTTTAAAAAACAATGGATTTGCATCAGCCAGTCGTGACTCGGTTATTGCTTTTATTCAACCTGGTGAACAAAATCATGGTCTTAAATCACTTTTTTATGTAGGTGCAGGACCTTCATATAAATTTGGTGATGTCAATATTGTCTATAAAAACGCTCAGAATCCAAGCCCTGAAGTAAGTAGTTTACGTTACAGTGCTGACAAAATTGTGCTAATGCCTACGTCTACCTCCACATTGGAAGATACAACCCTTGTATCCAAACAAACCCTTCCTTCGTCTATTAATCTCACAAAGACGATAAACCTACCCACAAAAAATCAGATTATACTTGATCAAATTGCGATTAAACCAGGAGAATTATATTCGGAAACAGATTATTTACAGAGTATCAGGGAATTACAAAACCTTGGTATGATAAGCATAAAACGCTTTGGATTATCCGAGTTTGGGATTAATCCCGATTTTAGCGCGGAAATTATTCCGGTGTATATCGAGCTTGAAAGCATTACTCCACACCGCATTACTACAGAACTTTTCGGGATGAAGAGGTACGGATTCGGGACCGGTGTGGGTATTGATTACAGTAATATAAATGTAAATGGCCTTGCGGAACGGCTTAATATTAGCGTGAACTCAAGTTTTGAATTTGTGAGTGAGGAAACCATACAGCAAATCACTCCTGAAGATCAGGTACAATCCTCGCTGTTTCGTAGCTACGAATTGAGGGGAGAATACACCCTACCTAGATTAGCACGTCCTTTTAGAAGCTTAAATGAGGTGCCTAATTTTGTAAGTGCACGATCAACCTATTCACTTTCATACAGCCGTTCCGATCAACTTTATTTTGACATAAATTCCGACTTACAATTCAATTATCGGCTAGAAGTGCCCCATTCTAATTCCAGACTCTCCACCCTTGATCTATTTGAATTAGACATTATCGATACGAATCCATCAACCGAATTTAAAAATAATCTAATTGATGAGTTTGGACAAAATAGCCTAGAATACATTCGTATCCTTCAAGATTTTGAGCCCCAAATCTCCTCTATTATTCGATATAGTTTTAGGGATTACACCACCAGTCTGATTAAAAGAAACAACGGCTATTTCAAAGAGTTTTCTCTATCAGCAGGTGGAAATCTACCCTATTTAGTCGATCGGTTTTTAGTCACCCCAGGCGCACTTGAAGGTGAATTACCTACCCTATTCAAGCTAAGTGATAACCAACTGTTATATTCTCAGTTTGTAAAATTCACTATGGACCTTCGTCAATACATTCCACTAGCTTCTGGTACTATTTTATCGTACCGCCTGTTTGGTGGAATTGCGCATCCTTTCGGAAATAACACTTCTATTCCTCTAAACCGTCGCTTTTTCGCCGGCGGAAGCAATGATATAAGAGGTTGGGCTCCCTTTCAGTTAGGTCCAGGAACTATCAGTTCCGATCAAGTAACCATCAATGGTGGTGAGATTAAACTTGCTGCATTTGCTGAAAGTAGACAGGTTCTAATTCAAAACCTGTTAGGCGCTGATTGGTACGGGGCCTTGTATGCCGATGCCGGTAATATTTGGTATGGTCCTCGAAACGATTTTCGATCTCAGGATAACAAGGATCAATTGGAGCAAGGCCGGTTTTTGCTTTCGAACTTTTATAAACAAATGGCACTTGGTACAGGATCCGGAATTCGTATCGACTGGGATTATGTGGTTATTCGCCTCGATTTTACCCTCAGAGCTCATGATGTGAATTTGGGATGGTTTAATGACAAGAAATTGTATTTTAGTTTTGGAATAGGTCACTCTTTTTAAGATTTACATTATGAGTACATACAAGCGTATAAAACAACAATCCAAAATAGTCCTTCAATCTCGATTTTTACAAAATCTCAGTACACTGGAACGATATGAGTTTTTACAACTATGCCATCGTCGAACTTACAAATCAGGGGAATATATATTTTACCGAAATGATCCAGGAACTGGAATGTATTTCATCGAAGACGGATCAGTTGAACTAACCGTCATGACAAGTCTGGAGGATAATCAAGAAATACAGGATCAATCAAATGCATTCTTATTAAGTTCACCTGATAGTTTTGGAGCTTTGTCCATTGGTTACAATCTAAAACGTAAAACATCCGCACTATGTAAAACGGACTGCACCTTATTGGGATTCTTTAAGCCAGATTTCGAAGTACTAATGGATCGTCATCCTCAAATTGCTGTTAAGTTTTTGCAGATGTTAACTAATATAGCCCTTCGTCAACTAGAGACTGCGCTTACCACCATTGAAGAGAATCATGACCCTAGGATTGCCGCTCAAATAGAATTTGATGCCTACTATGACGACGAAAAGCTTGATTAATGAAAAAAGGCCAACTAATTGAGCTCCCCATTCATGGCACTGCATTTAAAGGTAAAGGTGTAGGTCGTTATGAGGAACGAGCTGTTTTTGTAAAAGGTGCGGTCCCTGGTGATGTTGTGAAGGTACGCATCATCAAGAAAAAGAAAAGCTTTCTAGAGGCCAAGTTACTTGAGATTATAGAAGCCTCTGAGGACAGAATCACACCAAAATGTCAACATGCAGGAATATGTGGTGGATGTAGTTGGCAACAGGTACCATACGAGAAACAACTAGCGTATAAGCGTCAGCAGGTAGAAGATCATATTCGTAGAATTGGTAAATGCGATACCCTAGTGAATGATACCCTTCCATGTGAACAGCCTTTTTATTATCGAAATAAAATGGAATATAGCTTCAGCCCTCGAAGATGGCTAAGTGATGATGAAATTCATCGGGAAGAATTTATCGATGATAGTGGATTTGCAGCTGGATTACATGCCCCTGGTCGGTTTGACAAAATTTTGAATCTAAATGAGTGTCATCTACAGGATCCGATATCTTTTAGACTCTTAGATTTCGTTCGAAACTATGCCTTAAAGCATAATATTGAGGCTTTTGATACCTTTGAGAAAACTGGTTTCTTTCGGCATTTGGTTATTCGTAAATCGTATCATACCAGTGATCTAATGGTTAATCTGGTCTGTTTTTATGAAGAAAAAGGTATTATCGAGTATCTATATGCTAAAATGATAGAGCAATTCCCCTCTATAACCACCTTTATAGTCAGTATCAATGACCAACCAAACCCTACTGCAACAGGGCGTTATCAGTTTGTCTTGCATGGCTCCGGTCACATAGAAGACTATATTGGTCCTTACCGTTTTACCATTGGCCCAAAAGCTTTTTTCCAAACTAACACTGCTCAGGCAGAAGCCTTGTACTCTGTGGTGGCAGATTTTGCGGACATACAACCAGCCGATGTGGTCTATGATTTATATTGTGGAGTTGGAACACTGAGTCTGTACCTAAGCAAACAGGCATCGAAGGTTGTGGGTATAGAATTGGTAGACGAAGCCATTGAAAATGCCCGAATCAATGCGTCAAAAAATGGGGTTGAACATGCTTTTTTTGTCAAAGGGGATATGAGAGACACCTTCAATGAAACCTTGATACAGCAACATGGTCATCCTAATGTATTAATTACAGACCCACCAAGAGTAGGTATGCATCCAGACGTCATTACTCAACTATTAGATTTAAAAGCACCAAAAATAATCTACGTTAGCTGTGACAGTTCTACCTTAGCGCGGGACTTAGCATTACTTTCTGAAGCGTACAGTATTGACGCTATTCAACCAGTTGATATGTTCCCTCAAACTTATCACATAGAAACGGTTGCCGCTTTGACCTTAAAGTTATAAACACGTCGTTTATGAAAATGTGTTTGCCTAACTTTCGTTGCATTAAAGGACTCGATTATGGATTGCCTTATGCTAGTTTTTCCCATTTTACATCTATGATTACAGGGCTTCTTGTCATTCTAACTATGGCAGGATATTCTTTGGATTTAGCAGCACAAAATGGCGAATTAAGGGGCTCTATTATCGATCAAAAAACAGGTGAACCCCTTTTTGGCGCTACAGTCTTCCTAGCCGATACTGACTTTGGTGCGGCCACCAATTTTGAAGGAGAATATGTACTTTCCAATATTCCCCCAGACACCTATAACATAAGAGTTAGCTTCATAGGCTATCGTTCGCAAATCATCTACAACGTGGTAATTCGCTCCGAGGGGAACATAGATATCGACGTGCAATTGGAACAAGCTGAAATTGGATTGGATGAAGTAGTTGTTAGTGTGAATCCATTCACTAAGCTTGAAACAACCCCCCTCTCCATTCAGAATTTAAACCAACAAGAAATTACTTCTTATCCTGGTGGAAATAATGATATAGCTAAAGTAATACAGTCATTTCCAGGTGTATCAGGTTCGGTTGCTGGATTTAGAAATGATGTAATTATTCGGGGTGGGGCCCCCAATGAAAATGTGTACTACCTAGATGGGATTGAAATTCCCACCATCAATCATTTTTCGACTCAAGGTAGCGCTGGCGGTCCCGTTGGTTTACTTAATGTATCATTCTTTGAAGGGGTCACTCTAAGTGCAAGTTCATTCGCCGCATCCTACGATAATGTTCTTAGTGGGGTATTGGAATTCGATCAACGAAACGGGAATACTAGAGAGTTTGTCGGAAATTTCCGCCTAGGCTCCTCTGAATCTGCCTTAACTTTTGAAGGACCACTATTTAAGGCAGATGAGTCCGAAGCACAAACCAGTTACATCGTAAGTATACGACGCTCCTACCTTCAGCTACTTTTCCAAGCTATTGGCCTGCCTTTTTTACCCGATTACTGGGACTACCAATACAAAATAACCCATCAAATAAATGCAAACAACAAATTGCTTTTTACGGGAGTGGGTTCCATTGACAACTCTTCAGTAAATGAACTGGATGATTTTGATGCCGAACAAAAAGCCATTCAGGATCAAGTTCCTGTGCTAGAACAACAAAGTAACACCACTGGAATTCGATGGCGTCATAGATTTCCAGACAATAATGGACTAATGGATATTATTCTAAGCCAAAATAGTCTTTACAATAAGTTTTCCCGATTTACTGATAACGTCAATGAACTAGGCCTGTATTTTCAAAACGATGCAAATGAACTTGAACGTAAGTTAAGGCATCAAATCAAGCTTTTTTCTGGCCCATGGACCTATGCATTTGGATACTCTGTACAGCAAGTTGCCTACGATAATACTACACAGGATTTAGTTAACGACAGAAATTTCGTCTCTGATTTAAGCTTCATTCGATACGGTGCTCATCTTCAGGCATCCACAAAAGGGTTACGAGATAGATTACAATTTTCAGTTGGATTAAGAGTCGACGATAACGATTTCATGAGAGATGACGTGGGTTTATTTGGGCAAATTAGTCCACGAGTATCGTATTCTTATAAGCTCGATGCTGGCGGACAATGGAAGTGGAATCAGTCATGGGGGGTCTATTACAAAATACCCACATATACAATACTGGGATTTGAAGATAACATAGGTTTTTGGGCAAATAGAGAAGCTAAATACATTCGAAGTGAACACTTTGTTAGTGGTTTTGAATATGTCATCGATGAATCCTCTCGAATCTCATTAGAAGCCTTTTATAAAAAATATTCCAATTATCCCGTCTCTGTGGTAGATGCGGTATCATTAGCAAATAAGGGGGGCGGATTTGAAGTGTTTGGAAGTGAATTAATTCAAAGTAATGGATTGGGAAAAACACAAGGATTAGAATTATTATTGCAGCAAAAATTTACTGGTAAATGGTATGGAATTGCATCCTTTACCTGGTTCAAGAGTGAATTTAGCGGGAGTGATTTAGTTTACCGACCCTCTCTATGGGATAATCAATTCCTTATCTCTGCTTTAGCAGGATATAAACTCCAAAACAATTGGGAAATAAGCTCTCGATACCGGTATTTAGGTAGGGCTCCTTTTATTCCCACCAATTTGGACCAAACGTTAGAATTTTATCCTGCCATCATTAAAGATTACAGCTCTGTAGGACAGAATAGGCTAAATTCATACAATCAAGTAGATATACGGGTCGATAAAAAATGGAGTTACGCGGCGTGGAGTTTAGATGTCTTTTTTGAAGTGCAAAACATCTTGGGTAATGCAAATCCTGAGGAACCCAGCTATGGTTTAGATCGTGATGAAACCGGAGAATTAGTGTTTCCAGAACGCTTAGTTCAAGTTAACACAAATACCTCGGTGAATGTATTACCTTCTATCGGTTTAGTGATTAATTTTTAAGACTATCGCGTATTTTAGCTCAGGAAAGTCACCCTTTTTACAACAAAAACCCAGTGATGATCAGGATAAATTCGGGTAAAAATGAGTGTTAGCTCTCCCCCGTCCTCAATACCATATTTTTTCTTAATAGCTTGACTTGAGAGTGGATAATTCAACGTCCATATGTTGATGTACTTAGATAAGTTTGCTTTAATCCACTTTTTTAGAAATTTATGAGAAGGAGAAAATCCATCCAGAATTTCAAAAATGCGTCCAGGGAAATGCTCAATCAAGTCTTTCGAAAAATACAGGTGGGTATGGCTATTTAATTTCATTAATCCATATTCTAATGCAAGATGATCCATACATGCTAGTTTTTTCGCCCCAACCATAGGGTCATACAAATATGAGTTCAAGCCATCAGCAACCTGCTTTTCTTTTGTATTATTAGAAAAAGAATTAGTAATCGTGCTGATACTAGTCAACCAATCATTTTGAATGTATGGTACGCTCACTGGAGCTAGTCCCTGTTTATCGGCTAGAATAGCAAAGCTCTCCTGACTTTGTTCAACTCTTTCATTCTTCCGGATATCAACCGATTTATACCATATTTGCCCCCTATTATTAGCTTTCTGTTCTACTCGTTTAAACCGATAATGGTAGAGTAGTTCTTTTAGCTCATTATTAACTGATACGGCATGTATACTATCAATAGGATATTCCACAGCTAGGACTTCCTCGACATGCGCCATAGGCGAAGCCTTTACTACAAGCTGATCAACGCTAGAAGCAATTCGAGCCCACAACCTAAATATATTAGGTTCAGAATCCGCTAATCCAGCTACCTTATTTCCTTGCACCCGTCTAGATGGATCTATAAATAACGTTAGCGAAGACGAGGAAGCACATAGATCTTCAAACTCAGGCGATACCAAAAAATCTTCCAGCCTACCATGTACAACCTCAGCATTTATCCCCAAGATGGAAAAATTGTTCTGGGTAATCCTACACAAATGTTCATTTGATTCTATATACCAAAGTTTCATTCCTCTTTTTGCAAAAAAATAACTATCTACTCCCATTCCACCTGTACCGTCAATGATGACTTCAGTCTCTACTAATTTTGCTTTATAGCTTGCCGTCCACTCAGAAGAACTCTGCTCAACATGAATGGGTGGTGGATAAACTAGACCTTTGACTGATGACAAGCAGGGAATTTTCTGTTGTACTTTTTTATGGCTGATTAATTGATCAATCAAAAACTGTTTTGGTAAGCTACTGGGAAACGACTTTGAAAGGATTAGTTCTTCTATCGAACCATCGCGAAAGGCCTCTAAGAAATCCGTATAATCGGAATTATATTCTGCTATTATAGATTCAATATCTTGTGAGTACATTTGCTGCCTGATGTGATTTCAAGCTAATAATAAGATTTTTCGTACTCGACAACTTGTAAATATTACTCTTATACAAAGCTATGCATCAAACTCCTGATAAGGATGTACCTCTGCCCGACTCAAACACCGTTGGTATTGTTGGTGGTGGTATAGGTGGTCTAATGAGCGCATGTTTACTTGCTTCCGATGGCTATAAGGTTAGTTTGTTTGAAAAAAATGCTCAATTGGGTGGAAAAATGGATGAGCAACGTATTCAGGGCTACCGTTTTGATACTGGGCCTAGCCTACTGACCATGCCTTTTTTATTAGAGACCTTCTTTACTGCTTGCGGGGAATCATTAGATGAATGGCTCATACTCAAAGAAGTTCATCCTATTTGCCGATACAACTATGCCGATGGCCAACACTTCGATTGTTATGACAATACCAATCAAACAGCCAAAGAAATAGATCGTATTGCTCCAGAAGATAGTCAAGCTTATATGGATTTTTTGGAGTACATACGGCGTCTCTACGATAAGACAGCCGATGCATTTTTGTTCAATACACTGAGCAGTCTTTCCGATTTGAAAGGGCTCAACCTATCTTCTTTCTTTAGTATTGATGCTTTCAAAAGCGTAAGCGATGTGATTGACGACCATTTTAGCTCGCCCTATTTACGTCAGTTCTTTAAACGATTTACAACTTATAATGGCTCTTCCCCCTACTCAGCACCTGGAACACTTAATGTAATTCCACATGTCGAGCTTAATATTGGAGGGTATTACATACAAGGGGGCATGCATACCTTAGTGAAACAATTAGAGAAACTCGCAAATAAGTTAGGGGTCCAGTTATATACCCACTGTGATGTACGTAGAATCTTGGTAGACACAAGCAGTGCTAGAAAAAAAATTCAGGGGATTGAATATATAAATACTAAAAACCTAACACCTGACACCCCCTCTGTGGAGTCAGAGCAGCTACCCTTATCTAGATTTTATTGTAATAAGGTAGTCTCGAACAGTGACGCCTATGAAACCTACCAACACCTCCTGCCTAGCAGTGTACGCCCAACAATTCAACAACTACAAACCCGCTATTCTGAGCCTTCATGCTCAGGTTTTGTGTTGTTACTAGGACTTAATCATACCTACGACCAGCTAAAACATCACAACATATTTTTCAGCGCAGACTATAAGCAGGAATTCCATGACATTTTCAACAATAAGCAGCTGCCAGATAATCCCACTATCTATGTTGCCAATACCTCCTACTCCGAAGCTGAGGACGCTCCAAATGGTGGTTCAAATCTATTTATTTTAGTTAATGCACCTTACCTCAACGAGTTAGCTGAAGACCCTAAAACACCAGATTATGCACAAAAAATCATCTCCGAACTTGAAGAACGAGGGTTAAACGGACTATCAGAACACATTCAATATCAAGAAATACGATCTCCATTTCATTTTTACGACCGCTATCGATCGAACAAAGGCAGTATCTATGGCACCTCCTCTAATGGTCTTTTATCTGCATTTTTACGACCTAGAAACCGTTCTAAAACAATAGATGGGCTCTTTTTAACGGGAGGCTCAGTACATCCTGGAGGGGGTATTCCACTGGTCTTACAATCGGCATTTAACGTCCAAAAACTTTTAAACACGATCTAGCTGCTGCCAACACTACTGTCAACCAAGCTCCTATGCACTTAATTTAAACCATTTCCCCATAAATTTAAGACCGTATTTTTAGGTTAATGTTACTCGAGTTCATGTAACCTGGGTTAATATACCTCGGGTTTATGTACCTCGAGTTCATGAAACCTACTTCGATTACAAAGGTTGCTTTTTCCCCAATTCACCCAGATGAACCACTTGAGCATCGGATAATTTACCTTGGTTAATTTCAAACGTTACAACTGTTCTGTATTGCTGAAAACCTTGCTTACCTGCTGCTCCAGGATTCATGTAAAGCATGTTCTTACATTCTTTGTCCCTAACAATTTTCAAAATATGAGAATGTCCACAAACAAATAATTCAGGTGGGTTTTGCATAATTTCTTTTCGGATTGGCAGGCAATATCTCCCTGGTATACCACCAATATGTGTCATCCAGACATCAATTCCTTCACATTTAAATCGCAGATGTAGAGGATATTCTTGCCGTATATCTTGCCCATCAATATTGCCATAAACTCCTCGTAGCGGTGCAATTTTTTCAAGCTTTTCTGCTACTTTTAATGTACCAAAGTCTCCGGCATGCCATATTTCGTCACAATCCGAAAAATATGAACGTAACTGTGGATCGAAATAACTATGTGTATCTGAAACTAAGCCTATTTTCATAATTAATTAGTATCATGTACTGTAAATTACAGCGGCATTAGGCATACCTAATTGACTAATTCCAAAGTACAAGTTTTTTAATAAAACGACCGAAATACTTGACTTCATTTAGCATTGTCATACTGAATTGGAATGGATTAACTCACCTACAGGAATGCCTGCAAAGTGTACATGTAACAAACTATCCATCCATGGAAATTATTCTGGCAGACAATGGATCAACAGATGAAAGCCTTGCATGGGTTAAACAACATTTTCCTGATATTTCCATACTAGAGTTAAAGAAAAATTATTTTTTTGCAGGAGGAAATAACCGTGCTGTTAAACATTGTAAGAATGATTATTTAATTTTTTTAAATAATGACGTTAAAGTGCACCCAATGTGGCTCAATTCCCTTCACACCTGCATCATTAAGAACCCAAAAAGCGAACTATTTCAACCTAAGATCTTATCGGCCAAAAAACCAACACATTTTGAATATGCGGGTGCTGCTGGAGGCTATATTGATCGGTATGGCTACCCCTATTGTCGAGGCCGTATTTTCAATGTAGTTGAGGAGGATATGGGCCAATACGATAAAGATGAGTCCATTGATTGGGCATCAGGAGCCGCCATGGTGATAAAAAAAACGTTGTTTCAGGAACTCCGTGGGTTTGATGAAGATTTTGAGATGCATATGGAAGAAATTGACTTATGCTGGCGTGCACGACATATTGGGCATACCATAACCTACTGTCATAATTCAAAAGTATACCATATTGGTGGGGGGTCATTGGCTCAAGGGTCTTACAGAAAAATTTGGTACAATTTTAGAAATAATTGGTATATGCTCATTAAAAATCTACCGAAGCATCGCCTATTTCGAGTACTATTTATTAGGTATCTGTTGGATATCATTGCTCTTAAAAGAGCGCTACTAACCGGTAAATTCAGTGAGGCAAAAGCCATTTTTTCTGCTCATTTATCTTTGGTAAAAGAAATACCTAACTTATTGCACAAAAGGTCTTTAAATACACCTTTACACTCTAAAATGACTACTAGTGTACTAGGCACTTACACTGCCTTTAAAAGGCCTTTTTTAGTCTGGGAGTTTTTTTTCAAAAAGAATACAACTTTCAGTGAAATTCAAGAACGACAAGTAAAAGTTAATGATTGATCGCATACCAATAGATGCTGTCGGGATTCAAGAGCGTGTAGCACGAATATGTACTAGAAGCATTAAAAAAGAATCCAAATTGCAGGCACTTGATCTAGCACTTCGTATGATGGACCTCACGACTTTAGAAGGAAGTGACTCGGAAGGTAAAGTGCGTCAGTTGTGCAACAAAGCACTACATCCCTACACCGAACTACCCAACATACCTTCTGTAGCAGCGGTCTGTGTGTACCCCAATCGAGTGGCATTAGCAAAATCCATCCTATGTAACTCTTCTATCTCAATTGCCAGCGTAGCAACCGCATTTCCAAGTGGTATGTCTTCATTACAAATCAAACTGGATGATGTGAATTATGCCGTTTCTAAAGGGGCTGATGAAATAGACATGGTAATCTCTAGAGGAGCTTTTTTGTCAGGTGAGTACGCAAAGGTATACGACGAAATTGCCCAAATCAAAGAAGCCTGTGGAACTGCTCACTTAAAAGTAATATTAGAAACTGGAGAACTTGGATCCCTAGAAAACGTGCGAATGGCCAGTGATTTAGCAATGAAAGCGGGTGCGGACTTTATAAAAACATCGACAGGAAAAATATCTCCTGCAGCTACAATGCCGGTTGTATTAGTCATGTTACAAGCCATTCGAGATTTTCACGAGAATACCGGGAAAAAAATAGGAATGAAACCAGCGGGTGGAATTCGAAGTTCGAAGCAAGCCATTCAATACTTAGTCATGGTCAAAGAAACACTCGGAAATGATTGGTTGGATCCTTCACTATTTCGTTTTGGTGCAAGTTCATTAGCAAATGATATACTCATGCAATGGGTTAAAGAGAAAACAGGACGTTATCAATCGCTAAATTATTTTTCAAACGATTAACTATTATGTCAGAAAAGAATTTATCTGATCAATCAACCCGATCAAATCAAGCATCTATTTCAATAGATTGGTCATATGCAGAAGCGCCTGAGAGTACCTCTCATGTTACGTTCAGTAAACACTATGGGCTTTTTATTGATGGAAATTTTACAATATATAACGAAAACCAATCTTTCGAAAGTATTAACCCAGCAAATGGTGAAAGCTTATATCGATGCACGGAAGCCAACGAATCAGATGTGGATGCCGCTGTCAAAGCTGCTAGAAAAGCATTTAAAGGTACATGGGGAACTACCTCAGGGACCCAGCGTTCGCATTACTTATATCGAATAGCAAGAATGCTGCAAGAACGTGCTAGGGAATTTGCCGTGCTTGAAAGTATGGATGGTGGAAAACCCATTCGTGAATCAAGAGACATCGATATACCTTTAGCGGCAGCTTATTTTTTTTATTACGCTGGGTGGGCTGATAAATTAGCCTATGCTTTCCCTGGAAAAAGCCCCCAGCCTTTAGGAGTATGCGCACAAATTATACCTTGGAATTTTCCTCTTCTCATGCTCGCTTGGAAAATAGCCCCTGCCCTAGCGTGTGGAAATACCGTTGTGCTAAAACCAGCGGAAACAACCTCCTTAACCGCTCTAAAATTTTGTGAATTACTACAAGATATTGGATTACCTGATGGAGTGGTTAATATTGTAACAGGAGCTGCAAAAACCGGTGAGTATCTGGTTCAGCATCCTGACATTGATAAAATAGCCTTTACCGGATCTACAGGGGTTGGGAAAGTGATTCAGAAATCCATTGCCGAAAGGCAGCTACCAGCGACCTTCGAACTCGGTGGTAAGGGAGCATTTATTCTTTTTGATGATGCCGCTATTAACGAAGCCGTCGAAGGTATAGTGAACGCTATATTCTTTAATCAAGGACATGTTTGCTGTGCAGGTTCTCGACTCTTAGTTCAAGAAGGTTTGGGGGAAAAAGTAATTGATCTGTTAAAAAAACGAATGCAACACCTCATCGTTGGCGACCCCCTTGATAAAAATACCGATATTGGAGCCGTTAACTCTAAAGAACAACTTGAGACAATTCAACGCTATGTAAAAACAGGCATACAGGAAGGTGCTACCTGTTTTGAGTGTTCAGGCTCCTTACCTACCTCGGGATATTATTTTCCTCCAACTATTTTAACCGGTGTATCACAATCCTCAACGGTAGTGCAAGAAGAAATTTTTGGACCTGTTTTAACCATTCAAACATTCAGAACTACCGATGAGGCCATTGAAAAAGCAAACAATACTCCTTATGGACTAGCTAATGGTATTTGGACAGATAAAGGATCAAAGATATTTTATGTTGGTAGTAAGCTCAAGTCCGGTGTAGTGTGGTCAAATACCTACAATAAATTTGACCCAACATCCCCTTTTGGTGGGTTTAAAGAAAGTGGTAAAGGTCGAGAAGGTGGTATTTCAGGCCTAAATGCTTACGTGAAATTAGATTATAATGGAGGGATGTACTAATGGCCAAAAAACAAACTAATGATAATACATCTCAGATCTATACGATGAATTCGATACCAAAAACGTATAAAAATTATATAAACGGAGAATTTCCTCGCACCGAATCTGGACGCTACTATTCTATTGAAGCGCTAGATGGCAAGAATATTGCCAACGTTGGCCTCTCGACTAGAAAAGATGTACGCAATGCGGTTCAGGCAGCCCGTAAAGCACAGGCATCATGGGCTAATAAAACTGCGTACAATCGTGGACAAATTATTTACAGAATCGCTGAAATCTTATCCGGACGACGAGAGCAATTCACCAACGAAATGGTGCTTCTTGGGTATTCACAAGAAGCTGCGGAACTTGAAATCAATGCTTGTATTGAACTCATTGTATATTTTGCTGGATGGACAGATAAAATAGGTCAGGTTTTTGGAAGTGTGAATCCTGTAGCAAGTAACCACTTCAACTTCAGCAGACAAGAACCCGTTGGTGTAGTAGGTATTATTAGTCCTGAAACACCCAGTTTGTTGGGGATGCTAGGATTACTCCTACCAAACATGGTGGCTGGTAATAGCCAGGTAATTATTGCCTCTAAACAATTCCCTCTACCCTCTTGTACATTTGCAGAGGTTTTGGCAACCTCTGATGTTCCAGCGGGTACCGTCAATATCATTACAGGCTTAAAAAGTGAGCTCATACCTCCTATTTCGCAACACATGGATGTAGACGTATTAGTTGGTGATCATTCGTTAGACATTGAGCTTCGCGTTATATGCGAACTAGAAAGCGCATCAAATATGAAAAAGGTGTATTTTTGGAAATCGTTTATTTCGTTAGAAGAACTCAATTCTTCACCTAATGAAACAATATATACCTGTTTACATTCGCTGAAAGATCCCTACCATATTTTACATGTCCAAGAAGTCAAAACTACCTGGCATCCCATCTCTGAATAACCTCATGTTGTATAGTTTAACTAATAGTAAATCAATGTCTGGTTGTGTAACTACCTTTTTGTTTGTTTTACTCAGTATCAGTGTATCTAGCTGTAGCAGTATAAAAATAGTACCAGAAAGCGTCATCAGCCAAGCCGGGCGAACTCCTACAAACTCTGATACACTATATCAAGATGCTATGGAAGCAACAGCGCCCATGCAGAAAGATCATATTGACATCCCATTGGTACCAGACGTAACAAAAATGCCGAACGAAGCGGATGCCAATGCACCTGCCGAACCCAACATTCCACTATTGAGTTGGGCAGATTTCTATGCTAGCATACGACCAGGTGTACCTGCCGAACTTGCTGAAAGTTTAGAACTAGAAAGCACTGAGAATGAAGAAAAAAATCTCTATGAGGGTTTTAGAATTCAAATTTACTCTGGACCCTCACCAGCGATGGCAGATACGGTATCTAAACAGTTTAGAACCTGGTCAGTTCAGCATGTCTCTGGATATTCTCCGGAGACTTATACGTTTTTTAAGGCCCCATACTATAGAGTGCACGTTGGGGACTTTCATGATCGCACAAGAGCATATTCGGTATCGCAGATTGTTAAAAGGCAATTTCCAGATGCATGGGTTGTATATGATCGGGTCATACCCTGGAACGTTCCAGCTGATTCTGTGCTTATTCGTTTTCAACGAAACTAGCCAGCTCAATACATGTTATCCTGCACCTAATTCTATTCTTTAACTTACTCCAGATTTCTTCTTGTATCCATAAACCCTAATCCACTACAATTGTTAACAAAAAAATGGTACTTCATCGCAGGTATTAAAGCAATAATGAGATTTGTAGGGGTATTGGTGCTAATTTTCACGCTAACCCTGTTGCTTTTTAAAGGATTGGATGTTTTAAGTATTGAAGACATTAAACACTGGTTACAAGAGGCTCAAAAATGGTCTCTAATATGGGTTGGCAGTCTTATTATTGCACTTCTAATGGTAGATCTTTTTATCGCAGTACCAACCCTTTCCTTAACCATCCTCTCAGGTTTTTTTCTGGGTTTAGAAATGGGCATACTTTTTTCTTCTGTTGGATTAATGTTGGCTGGATCATTGGGCTATTTAATTAGTCGCTATCATGGAGCAAAATTATTGACTTGGGTGTGTAAAGATGAATCCGAACAAAAAGGGATGATTCATTTGTTTAAAACCCTAGGATCTTTATCTCTATTGCTTTGCAGGGCAGCTCCAATGCTCCCAGAAATAACTTCTTGCCTAGCTGGCACTACCCGAATGCCCTACTGGAAATATGTCTTATACTATGCTTTAGGAAGCCTACCCTACTCTGCTATTGCAGTTTATTCAGGCTCGATAAGTACGGTTGATAATCCTTCGCCTGCATTATATACCTACGTAGGTATGTTCGCTGTTTTGGGACTTATAGGATTAATCGTTTTGTACTTCAAACGGCATGAACTTATGTCCTTGGGGCATGAAGATCATGGACCATCAAAACCATGATGATCAGATAGAAAACGAACTACCGGTTAATGAGATACAATTCTTATAGCAGTCCATCTTGAACCCTACATACCTAACGCATTTCTGAGCTTTTTCTCTATACATTAAATCTGAATAGTAGCACATCACCATCTTTGACAATATACTCTTTCCCCTCTTGTCGCATTCTACCGGCTTCTTTTGCCCCTTTTTCACCGTTGAATGAAACATAATCATCAAAGGCAATGGTTTCCGCTCGAATAAAGCCCCGTTCAAAATCAGTATGAATAACTCCTGCTGCAGCAGGTGCTTTTAAGCCTGAACGAATAGTCCAAGCTCGAGCCTCTTTAGGGCCTGCAGTAAAATAGGTTATCAATCCCAAGTTGGCATAAGCCGCTGTAATGAGTCGGGCAAGCCCTGCTTGATCTATTCCCAATTCTTCCAAAAACATGGAGCGCTCATCATCATCAAGTTCAGCTAATTCGGCTTCAATTTTTGCACAAAAACTAACGGTTTCATCACCCTGTGAGCGAGCATATTCAGTAACCTGTTGAACATAAGAGTTATCTCTCGCAACGATATCATCTTCACTCACATTACAAGCATAAAGAACTGATTTCTGTGATAAAAGAAATAAATCACGGAATAGGACTTCCCCTTCTCTAAAGCTTCTGGCACTATTGCCTTCCTCTAAATGTGCAAGCAATTCTTTTGCATCATCTAAAACAGATTTTGCTTCTTTATCACCACTCTTAGATTGCTTCGAAAGATTCTGAATTTTTTTCTCCAAACTTTCGATGTCTTTGAGAATTAATTCATACTCAATAATTGAAATATCTCTTTGAACATCAACTGAACCTTCCACGTGAATAATATCATCATCATCGAAACACCTAACAACATGAATGATTAAGTCCACTTCTCTAATATTTGACAGAAAAGCATTTCCCTTTCCTTTCCCCTCAGCAGCACCCTTTACTAAACCTGCTATGTCTACAAATTCAATAGTAGTTGGTACAATTTGCTCTGATTGAGCAATCTTTGCTAAGGTGAGAAGGCGCACATCAGGAATAGATACCAATCCAACATTAGGTTCAATAGTACAAAATGGAAAATTTGCTGATTCGGCTTTTGTATTGCTTAAAGCATTAAATAAAGTAGACTTACCCACATTAGGTAAGCCCACTATTCCACAGGTTAAACTCATAATAACTCGTTAAAAATCGATTCGTTTTTGTTGAAAAAAGTGTCTTTCGGGTAAACTTACGGCCGTTAATTTACCAAATTGAGGATAAACACAACCCGTATCTATCCCAATCATATTGGTTTTTTGTATCGGACTTCGGACGGGTGTATGCCCAAATATCACGGTTTTTTCCCATCTATTATACGTAGAGTTTAAATGATCTCTACTCCATAAAAAACTACTATAGAGTGACTCATTTTTAATCGACTCTGAAATAGACTGATCTATCGGAGGACCACCATGAACAAAGAAAAATTCCGGGGTGTCATAAAACAAACGAGTATTCGTAAAAAAACGTAAGTGCTCCAATGGTATTTGCTCTTTCCCCAATGCTTTTCGGTACGATTCCATGGTCGCAGTACCTCCATTTTCAAACCATTTTAACCATGTTTTATCCTCAACATAATTCAAGAGCATTGCGTCATGGTTACCACGTAAAAATACGCAACTATATTCTTTGTTTAGTGCAATTAGATAGTCCACTACCTCTTTAGAATGGGGACCTCTATCCACATAATCGCCTAGAAATACATAGGTACGATCTGTGCCGAATTGGGCCAATAAATCTGCCATTAGTACTTCTAAACTTTTAACACACCCATGAATATCCCCTATTGCAACGTATGAGTCAGGGATATTCACACTCTTATTCCTATCCAATTAGACCTCTTCCTGTTTTCGAGATTTTTTGTAGTTTCTGTAATTGTATAAGTGATGCGTCTAAAATACCGTTCACAAAACGACCAGATTTTGCCGTAGAATACTTTTTTGCAATGTCGATAGCCTCATTGATTGTTACTTTAGTGGGTATATCAGGAAAATTAGTGAATTCACTGAGGGCGATGTACAGAATAATCTTATCAATCAGGGCCAACCGACCTATTTCCCAATTTTTTATATGTTGTTCAATAATTGCGTCCCAATCATCGGTCTGTTCTAGGGTCAACACAAATAAGCGCTCTCCAAAGCGTAGGGCTTCTGCATCCTCCTTTAGATTTTCTTTTAATAAGGTGGATATAATGTGAGAAACTGATTCCCCACTTTGAAGATATGCGTAGACTGCTTGAAGAACAGTTTCACGAACAAAACGTCGCTGAATCATAATCAAAGAATACTTTTATGTGAATGAATTGTGTGATGCACGTCTTACTATACGTCTTTTAAACTTACAGGATGATTAGTTTTACACAAAATGCCATTAAAGATACAGAATGCTTATATAGCATTGAAACATATTAGTTATGTTTGGTATCTTTAGTTTCTTGCGTCCTTAGCTCAGTTGGTTAGAGCGTCACGTTGACATCGTGGAGGTCACTGGTTCGAATCCAGTAGGACGCACTCTTAACCATTCAGGCTTAACTATTTCATGTCTACTGATTCAATTCGCATTACCCTACCCAACAATACTAGGAAAGAATTTTCTAAAGGAATTGCCGGAATGGCTATTGCAGAATCTATTTCTGCTGGCCTTGCACGTGTGGCTTTAAGTATTACGGTCAATGGAGAGATATGGGATTTGGATCGTCCTATCACCGATGATGCACGTATTCAACTCCATACATGGGATAACGAAGAAGGCAAATACACCTTTTGGCACTCATCAGCCCACCTTTTAGCCGAAGCTATTCAAGAACTTTTCCCCAATGCAAAGTTCGGTATAGGACCTCCTATTGAAAATGGATTCTATTACGATGTAGATTTTGGGGATCATACCCTTCAACAAGAAGATTTACGTGCTCTGGAAAAAAAATTTTTAGAATTAGCACGACAGAAAAATAAATTTTTGCGAATATCGATTTCTAAATCAGACGCTCTTACGCACTATCAGAAAATCGGTAATGAATATAAAGTTGACCTTATTGAAGGACTTGAGGATGGTCAAATAACCTTTTATGAGCAGGGTAACTTTACTGATTTATGTCGAGGCCCACATGTTCCTAATACAGGTATTGTTAAAGCTGTTGCATTAACAAGCATAGCTGGAGCTTATTGGAGAGGCGATGTTGACTCTAAACAGTTAACAAGAATTTATGGAATCAGTTTTCCCAAACAAAAACTGTTGGAAGAATATCTAAAACAAGTTGAGGAAGCAAAGAAGCGGGATCACCGAAAGCTAGGTAAAGAAATGGGCATCTACATGATCGACAAAATGGTCGGAAGTGGATTACCTTTGTGGCTCCCAAAAGGTACTACCTTGCGAAGAACTCTTGAGGCTTTTTTACGTGATGAACAAATCAAACGAGGTTACCAGGAAGTAATCACACCACATATTGGCAATATTAAATTGTATAAAACATCGGGACATTATCCCTATTACAAAGACTCACAGTTCGATCCTATTGAAGTAGACGACGAACAGTACATGCTTAAACCCATGAACTGTCCACATCATCACCGAATTTTTGATTCTACCTTACGTTCTTACAGAGAATTACCGATTAGATTAGCTGAATTTGGTACGGTTTACCGCTACGAACAATCTGGAGAATTAAGTGGGCTTTCTAGAGTACGTGGTTTCACTCAGGATGATGCGCATATATATTGTTCTCACGATCAATTAAAATCAGAGATTAAGAACACTATTGAACTCACTCAATTTGTATTCAGTACCTTTGGCATGCCAGTAGATATCCGACTCTCATTCAGAGACGATAATGATCAAAAATATGGTGGGGATCTACGTTATTGGAATCGTGCGCAACAAGAAATCCAAGAAGTTGCCAATGACATGCAACTGGATTATACCATTGCCTCTGGTGAGGCAAGTTTTTATGGCCCAAAAATTGATTTTATAATCCGAGATGCTATTGGTAGAAAATGGCAATTAGGCACTGTTCAGGTCGATTATGTCATGCCTGATCGGTTCGAACTAAATTACATAGGCTCAGACAATAAAAAACATCGGCCTGTAATCATACACCGAGCACCATTCGGTTCCATGGAACGATTTACTTCTATATTAATTGAACACTTTGCCGGTAATTTCCCCTTATGGCTTGCTCCAGAGCAAGTCAGGATTTTACCTATATCTGATCATCAAAATGAAGCAGCACAAAGTCTATGTAATGAACTATTGGATGAAGGGGTTCGTGTCACTCTAGATCTTCGATCAGAACAGATTGGTGGGAAAATTCGCCTTGCAGAAACTGAAAAAATACCCTACATGGTTATTTTAGGTGCTAAAGAAATTGAAAATAACCAAGTTTCGTTGCGGCGACATAAAATGGGAGATATTGGAAGTGTAACAATTAATCAATTCAAAGCGGATTTATTGAGAGAAATCAACGAAAAAGACCTCCCTTCCGAGTCTTAAACCTGAAAAAAAGCTTTTACCTATTTCAACAAATCATTCTTTACCTATTTAGAGATAAATTCAATAATTTAGTATTATTGATTGAACACATTAACAACCATTGAGGATTTAACTATCGCTAAGAGACATTTTCGAGGAAAACCTGAACCACAAGGCCCCCGACTGAACGGACAAATTAGAGCACAACAAATTCGACTCATAAAGCCGGATAATAGCCACGAACTGACAACGCCTGAGCGTGGTATGCAACTCGCAGAAATGTACAATTTGGATTTGGTGGAAATTTCACCCAATGCCAACCCTCCCGTTTGTAAGATAATTGACTTCGGAAAGTATCAATACGAGAAAAAGAAGAAAGAAAAAGAAGCTAAGAAAAAGCAGCACACCGTCAGTGTTAAAGAACTTAGATTTCGTCCCAATACCGATGATCATGATCTAGAGTTCAAGACCCGACATGCTCGAGAGTTTTTAGAAGCCGGCGATAAAGTTAAGGCAACTGTTCAATTCCGAGGACGTGATATGTTATACACCGAAAAAGGTGAATTATTATTGTTACGACTGGCTAAAAGTTTGGAAGATGTAGCTAAAATCGAATCTAAACCAAACATGGAAGGCCGACGGATGATCATGATTCTTACACCAACTAAATAATACATCTTCGTATTGCTTGGCCTTAACATAGTGCGTATCTTAGTTATCTATGTAAAATTCATCAATTTGTGATTGATTATGCCTAAAATGAAAAGTAATAGTGGCGCAAAGAAGCGATTTAAAACGACCGGTTCCGGTAAAATTAAACGCAAGAAGGCTTTTAAGCGTCATATTCTAACTAAAAAGAGTAGTAAGACCAAGAGGCAATTAGGCCAAAGCACATTAGTTGCTACTGCCGACGTACCTCGAGTGAAACAACTCTTAAGCCAATAAACTTAACTCTCTAAACACACATAAAAATGCCACGTTCACTAAACCTAGTGGCTTCCCGTCGCCGTCGCAAAAAGATTTTAAATCAAGCGAAAGGTTATTGGGGTAAGCGAAAAAATGTGTACACGATTGCGAAAAATGCGGTAGAAAAAGGTCTTCAGTACCAGTACCGTGATAGAAAAAACCGCAAACGTGTATTCCGAAGATTATGGATAGCTCGTATAAATGCAGGAGCTAGACTTAATGGTTCAACCTATTCTAAACTTATTCATGCAATGAGTCAAAAAAATATGGTGATCAACCGTAAAGTTTTAGCAGATTTAGCGGTTCATGATCCAGAGACTTTTGCTGCCATTGTTACGGAAGCCCACGCATAATAAGATCTAAGACCATTTAAAACCGGTATACCTCAATCTATTGTATTGTAAGGTGTACCGGTTTTTTTATTTTCGTATGTTATTATGATTAGTATGCAAACAGTGAATCATCACATACGACCTACTTAAAGCACGTAGAAACCCTCTTATATGAATCCAGAAATTGCCCAAATAGAGCAACAAATAAAGAATTATACGATTTCCAATTCGGACGAGTTAGAATCTTTTAGACTACAGTTTCTTTCTAAAAAGGGCTCTATCCAGGAATTATTTAAGTTGATGGGGACCATACCAAATCAAGAAAAAGCAGCTTTTGGCAAATCCTTAAATGAATTAAAAAAAATAGCTCAGAACACCTTCGATCAAGCTAAAGAAGCTCAACATAGCACACAAACTGCTCTGGTATCCGCAATTGACGATATAAGCTTATCGCCTGAACCCTTACCTGTAGGCTCTATTCACCCATTAACAAAAACGCTTCAAGAGATGAAGAATATCTTCTATCGTCTCGGGTTTAATATTGCAGATGGTCCGGAGGTGGAAGATGATTTTCACAACTTTACCGCCTTAAATTTTCCTCCGAATCATCCTGCAAGAGATACTCAAGACACCTTTTTTGTTAGAAAAGATGACGATCCAGGGATTCCAGACTTAGTATTGAGGACCCACACCTCACCTGTACAAATACGATTAATGGAGAAGCAAGCTCCTCCTATCCGATCTATAATGCCCGGCAGAGTGTATAGAAATGAAGCAGTGTCACCAAAATCGTACTTTCTTTTTCATCAAGTAGAAGCACTTTATGTTGATCGCCATGTAAGTGTAGCTGACTTAAAAGAATCCCTCATTACTTTTGTGAAGCTAATGTATGGTTCTGATGTCATCTATCGTTTACGTCCTAGTTACTTCCCTTTTACGGAGCCCAGTCTTGAAATGGATATTTGGTGGGGTAGTAAAACCACCGGAAAATGGTTGGAGATTCTAGGATCAGGTATGGTTGATCCTAACGTATTCATAGCAGCTGGGGTAGACCCTGAATTATATTCTGGCTTTGCTTGGGGTATGGGCGTCGAACGTATAGCAATTTTGAAATATGGAATAGATGACATTCGTACTTTTTATGAAAATGATATACGATTTCTTCATCAATTCAATTAATGATCAACTCATCTAAGATGACTACAAATATCTAAACACACATCTTGCCGAACACTCTATTGATTACGCCTTTATGAAATTATCCTATAACTGGTTAAAAGAATATGTATCCCTTCCCGAAAACGTCCAAAAGACTGCCGATACACTTACGTTAATTGGACTTGAAGAAGAAGAAACTCAACATCTTGGTGCATCATTAGATCAAATTATTGTTGGTGAAATTCGTGCAGTTAATCCTCATCCAGATGCTGATCGCCTATCAATATGTACGGTGTTTGACGGAGATAAAGAATTACAAATTGTATGTGGAGCTAATAATGTAGCAAGTGGTCAAAAAGTACCTGTGGCACCCGTTAATTCTACCCTTCCAGTTAAAGATGTACAAGGTCGTTCAATAAAAATTAAAAAAACAAAATTACGTGGTATTGTTTCGGTAGGTATGATTTGTGCCGAAGATGAACTGGGTATTTCCGATGATCATGCAGGTATCATGATACTCCCCTCAGACACGACCCCAGGAATCCCATTGAGCGAACTTATTAGTATTTATCAGGATAGCGTAATTGAAATTGCGATAACACCTAACCGCCCAGATGCAACCTCACACATCGGAGTGGCCCGTGATCTTTCAGCAAAATGGGGTATTCCTCTTACCGTCCCATCTGTAACTATACCTGAACAAGTTGCTAACCAAGGCACGAACTTCACGATATCGATTGAAGACCCTCAAAAGTGTAGCCGCTATGTGGGCGTTGTGATGGAAAATATTCAAGTATCCCCATCCCCTGCTTGGTTGAAAAATAGATTAGAAGCAATTGGTCTTCGTTCCATAAACAATATCGTCGACGTGACAAATTATGTTATGTATGAGTGGGGACAGCCGTTACATGCATTTGATGCAAACAACTTAAAAGGTTCTTCTATTCACGTTAAAAGCTTTGCGGAACCCTATGAGTTTACCACTTTGGATGGGGTTAAAAGGAAGGTGCCAAGAGGAAGTCTGTTTATTTGTGACGATGAGCAAGCGGTTGCTATAGCTGGTATCATGGGTGGTGAAAACTCAGAGGTAAGCGACTCTACAACTAATATTGTACTGGAAAGCGCCTACTTCGATCCAAGCACCATCAGAAAATGTTCCAAGGAACTCAGCCTACAGACAGACGCTTCCTATAGGTTTGAACGCGGTATAGACTCCAATATCCAACTTACTGCGGCCATTCGAGCGGCTGATCTGATTAAAGAAATGATCCCCGAAGCACTTATTACCGAAACTATTGACCTACACCCTATTCCCAAGAAAAGCTTGGAATTATCACTCAGAGTGTCCCGTATTCATCAAATTTTAGGGGTCGAAATCGAAGAAGAATGGATCATCAACCAACTAAACAGATTGGAGATTACCAGTAAACGAAGTGGTTCTGGAATGATTGAGTGTCATATCCCTAGTTTTAGACCCGACATTGAACGTGAAATTGATCTAATTGAGGAAATTGGTAGACTATACGATTATAACAATATTCCTTCGCCCACCAACGGAATTAACCTATCATCCAGTCCATTTTCTGATTGGGAATTAGACAAACAAAAAATTATTGAAACCCTTGTCGGTTTAGGGTTCAATGAAATTTACTCAAATTCATTAATATCGGAAGCTGAGGCCTCTCAATTTGGTGATCTTGATCAAATGATTGCAACATTAAATCCGCTTACCAAAGATATGACCACACTACGGCCGTCTTTGCTTCCGGGATTCTTAAAGGCATGTTCTTATAATAAAAATCGGAATGCAAAAAGCTTGCGGTTTTTTGAACTAGGCAATGTATTTTTAAATGATGAACAAGGTACATTTCACAAAGGTATTGGAGAACAAACGCACGTATTAATTGGTCTAGCTGGGCAAAAACAAGAGGACCACTGGCAAAGCCCTTCGTCGAAATATACTTTTATGGACCTAAAATCATCGGTCCAATCCTTATGGGTTTCACTAGGACTAGATCATAGAATTAAGGAAAAGTTAGGTGAATACAATAGTCTACATTATTACATAGGCAAGCATTGTATAGGTAATCTATCCCAAGTAAATAAATCTCTTCAAACTATTTATGAATTAGACGAGGCCGTTTACTTCGCAGAGTTCAACGTTCAATTGATCCACGAGGCGCGGCAGAAAGTAGGAGTACCTACATTCTCAAAAATTCCAAAGTACCCTGGTATCGAATATGATATCGCATTGGTTATGGACAAAGAAATTGCTGCGGGTACCATTGAGTCTGAAATTAGTCAAATGGGGACAAGGCTACTTAATAAAATCCGTATTTTTGATGTGTATGAAGGTGAGAATATACCCGAGAATAAAAAGAGTATTGCTTACCGAATGTACTTTTTAGACCCAAATAAGACATTGAATATCAGCGATATAGAGCCTATAATTGATAAAGTTGTAAGATCATTAAATAAGAAGTATACTATAAAATTAAGAAGATAATTCTATGAACGTAACGTCCGAACATACTGAACGCTTTAAAGAACTATTAGAAGAAGTATATACCGAAGTAGACCTGCTCAAAAAACATCTGAAAGAAGCTAAAAGAGAACAGCTTCATCTCATTAAGAAACTCGGAGAAGAGCGTGGAAAACAAACGGATATTTTCTCAGCAATCAGCGAATCTGAGCGCTTAGCAATGCGGCAGCAAATTACTTCTATGATCCATAAAATTGACCGCCACTTAGAAGGCAACTAACTTGTTGAATGGACTATTGTGAAATCAATTAAAGTATCCATACTAGGTAAGCAGTACCCACTCATGGTTGAGGATCATGAGGAGGAGAATATGCTCAATATTTGTCGATATGTGGACGATAAATTCCAGGAATATCGTCACCAACTAATCAAACAACCCGAATCAACAGTAATGGTACTAGCTGCCTTAAGTATTGCAGAAGAATTATTTGAATTAAGGCAACAACTATCCAAATCCGAGAAAAATGAAACGGTAATGATGAAACGAGTGAATTCAAAAATTGAGCAACTTCTCGAAGACATTAGAAGATAAATTCGTGCAAAAATCTGTGACCACCCTATTTATTGGAGACATTGTTGGAGAAGAAGGTTTGGGAGTTATACGTAGCTTTTTACCCTCACTGATTCAAAAACACAAAGCTGACTTTGTTATAGCAAACGGTGAAAATTCTCATGAAGGGCATGGCATAAATGACTCGATTATAAAAGAATTACTCAGCTTAGGCGTTCACGTGGTTACAGGTGGGGATCACTCATTTGATAAATGGAAGGTGTTTCCATATATGAGAAGCAACAACCATATATTGCGGCCCCTTAACTACCCTCCTGGCAATTCTGGTTTTGGCTATGGAATATATTCTATTTCCTCAGTGAATATTCCCATTGGAGTTATTAATATCCAAGGTAGAACCTTTATGAAAGCCATTGATGACCCATTTAAAGCGGTTGACTGGGCCATTGATCAAATTCAAAAAGAAACCTCACTTATTTTAATCGATTTTCATGCCGAAGCAACTGCTGAAAAAGTCTCCATGGGCTGGCACGTAGATGGACGAGCTTCTGTATTAGTTGGAACTCACACTCACATACCGACTAATGATGCTCGTATTCTTCCCAAAGGTTTGGGCTATTTAACTGATGCTGGCATGACTGGCTCCTATGCTGGATCATTGGGAATGGATGCTAAAGTAGCCATAAAACGATTCACAACAGGAGTTCATCAAAAATATAAAGCGGCTACTGGAAACGCTCATATAAGTGCAGTTTTAGCAAAAATTGATGTTGAAAGTGGAACTTGTATAGAAATACGCCCAGTGATATTTCCTGAATTTAATCAAGTGTCTGAAAAAACCAACATATTTTGAGTTCACTACTTAATATTACCGATGTCAAAAAAAGTTTTACAGCACCAGAAAATGGCGTTATTCGTGTTCTAAATGGAGTGAACCTACAAATAAACCAGAAAACCATTACTTCCATAATTGGTTCCTCTGGAAGCGGTAAAAGTACCCTTTTACATATTATTGGGGGCTTAGATCAGGTAGACTCAGGCGTGGTTGAATGGAAAGGTGATGATATAACTCGTTGGGACGATGAAAAAATGGCCAGTTTCAGAAATAATAAAATGGGATTTATATTCCAATTCCATCACTTGTTACCCGAATTCAGTGCAATAGAAAATGTTATGATACCCGCCATTATTCAAGGCAAATCAGAAAAAGAAAGTAATCACTTGGCTAAAGAACTCCTTGATGAATTCGGGTTAAGTCACAGAACTGAGCACCGCCCCAATCAACTTTCTGGTGGGGAACAACAAAGAGTCGCTATGGCTAGAGCTTTAATTAATAAACCTGCCCTCTTACTAGCGGATGAACCTACGGGTAACTTGGATGAAAAAAATTCAACTACGGTACTTAATCATTTACTCACCCTTAGAGATCGATTTAATGTGTCTATACTTATGGTAACCCATGATAAAAGCATTGCCGAAGGGGGTGATTTTGTATACGAAATGACCAACGGTAAATTATTATCGGTATAGTGATACTTAAAGCACCATAATAAATATTTGAATCTGTATAACATCGCCCACTGAAACATATATTATACAAATCTATTCAAACTGGACAATTTAGGTTTTGCTTAATGCACAAAGCGCCGTATTTTTGGCTACTAAAAATTTAACATTATATGTACTATGGCAGACTCTAAAAACGACGATTTAACTCAAGATCCTCTCATTCAGTGGTTTGAAAAAACCAGTGAATATATACAATCCAATAAAACATCTATTATTGGAGTTGCGGTTGCTATTGTGGTAATTACTGGATCAATCATAGGGTATTCGTTTTACTCATCTTCACAAGAAGGACAAGCACAACAGCTTTTATCCATTGCGGAAGGCTACTATGCTGAAGGGGATTACCAAAAAGCTTTAAATGGGGATAGCTTTGAATTAACCTACGGCTTCCGTGCCATTGCAACCGATTTTTCAGGAACCTATGCAGGTAATCTAGCAAGCTATTACTCTGCTATTTCAGCCTATCAGTTAGGTAATATTGATCAGGCAATAGGTTATATAGAATCGTTTGAGATTCCTGAGGGTATTCTGGGTGTAGGGGCTAAAAATCTACATGCCAAACTTTACTTAGCAAATGGTGATTTGGAATCAGCTGCCAAAACATTTGAAACCGCTGCACGGTGGGACAACAATGAAGTAACCACTCCTGATAATTTATTAAGCGCAGCTGAGTTATACGCTGAATTAGGGAATACTACCAAAGCAGCTGATTTAGTAACAGAAATTTTAACTCAATTTCCTAGTAGTAGCCAAAAGTCACGCGCTGAATTCCTCAAAGGTAATTTGGCAATTCAATAAATACTCAGCCCTCATTTTTAAGCTGAATATATTTCGATAAGTAGCGATGCGCTAACTGTGAGTTCTGTTCTAGCATAACCTTGATTGGGTGTTGAATTCTGTTCTTCCCCTCTATCAAGTTATTCACTTTGGCAATAAATGAATTCCCATATTCCGTATCTAGACGCTGCACTAATTTTTTATAGTCAGGAAAATTCCATCTGTTTTGTGCAGATGTACCCAAGCATTTCACCGCTGATTGCTTAAATTCTTCTACTGTTTTGGCTACATAACCAGGAAAATCTACTCCATCTAAGTGTACACTAAGCCCTTCACTACCTATAGGAGTAGTTACGACAGGTAATTCCATTGAGATGGCATCCAATATTTTTCCCTTTACTCCTGCACCAAAGCGTAAAGGAGCTAACAAAACTCCATATCCTGCCATAGTTGAGTACACATCATCAACCCTACCCTTCATATGAAAACCTATCGATGGATTATGTAGGCGCTCCATTGTTGCATCCATATACGCTCCATAAATATGACACTCACTATTTGCATCCCCTTGACCACTCAACGTTTTATTAATATGTGGCCATAATTGATACCGTAAAAAATGTACAGCATCTCTGTTGGGTGCATGCTTGAAATTGCCAATGAAGCATGCATCAGTACTCATATCATTATTTAATTGCCCAAATAGTCTACTAGAAAGTATAGGCAGATACATTAATTGATTGGTCGGTATGCCATAATACTTTTCTGCATAGGAAAGTTCAACATCAGATACCACAAGACTCAGATCTGATCGGTGCATGCTTACCATCTCACGAAGCGCAATAGTGTTGTAAACAGATGTAGGTTTGATTTCATGCTCAGCCACATATAAATGAGTCAGCCTCCCCTTATTTTCTAGCTCTTTTAGGGTTAGTTGCCTGGCACGACGTAAACCATGTAAGTCTTCAGTATCTAATATTCGAATTGCCTTAGGGCAAGCTTCCATTACATGCCACGAAAATTGCTCTTCGGTCGGATATCGATCAAAAACAACCACATCCGGATTTATTTGGGCTAATTTAGCACTAGTCTCACTACTGTTAGGATCTAAGTTGTGCCTATAAACCCCGTCTAGATCTTCATACAAGGCCGAATAAGGCCCCTGCTCCGAAGTTGAACTAAGGTGGAGTTCAAAGCCTTCTCTAATAAACAACCTGATCAGATAATCCAACCGCACACCAGCTGCAGATGAGGATGGTTCTGGCCATACCAAACAAAAAAACAGAGCTTTCATTAGTTAAAACTAAATCGAATAGTTGAGCTAAATCCTGGTTGAATTATAATTGACTTGCGAATGATTAGGCTCTCAGGCTTATTATAAGGTAGCCAACTGCCTTCATCCCATCTCTGGTTAGCATTGGAGTCCAAATATAGCCGAAGACTGTAGGTAGATGCGCTCAGTGAGTCTAATTGAAAACGTTCTAAGAACTGGCCTTGTTTGATTAGTCGACCTTCCTGAGTGCGTAGTTCATATGTAACAGGTTCTGTGGAAGAAGAATCGTTAGTGGATATCATTTCAATTAGTTCTATTGCTCCCCAATTACTCGGACCAGAAACTGAATAAGGTGCCAACACCCTTCGTTGAGTTCTAGGGTTCCAAGCCAGAAATTGGTAATCTACCCCATCCAACCACTCTGTATCAGGATACAGAACCAAACGATTCGTTGTAATAATGCCCTTAGACCAGCTCTCGCGTTCTACCACACCTTCTATAATTCGTAGGGAATCGATAATGGCAGCATTACGAATAGGCGCAGCGTACTGCAACTCCACAGAATCCCTCATTCCTAATATACCTTCAGGACGCACCCCGATAAATCGTTGAATCGTTGTATCTGCCGCTCCTGAACCAAGGAGATCTTGAGTAAAGGGTTCCATAGCATTACCAAACGAGTCCTCAAAACCTCTTACTCTTAATTCATACGTGCTATCCTGCAGAAGCGGCCTACTAGATTGTGCAAAAACAATGCTAGGATCTGCTGGTGCTATATACAAAGGTGTAGCTGAAAACTCAGTTTCATCAAAGCCTGCTTCTAAGGTAATTTGACCCGTAAATTCATTCAAAAGTGCCTCGGAAAAACGAATTCGAAGTCGACTGTTCGAAAGTAAACCTACCCCTAAAACCTCCGGACGCATAGTGTCTGCCTCCATTACGTAAATGGAAGCTAAGGTGTCAATAACCCCGTTCTGCACATTAAGTGAACGAATATTAAAAGCATGAGCAGATTCCAACGATGAGTCCCAGATTTTATTTCTGTTGCGATCTTCAAAATGAACAATACTGTACTCAGTTTCACGTACGTAGTTAAATCGAAACGTACCTCCAGTGTCCGTTTCCGTTCGATAAAGTGCTTTTTGCTGTACATCATACGTATTGGGAAATAAAAATACTTTCTTTCCTTCAAGGCCTTTTCCCGTTTCTGCATTCAATACTTTACCTATCAAGCCACCTGTGTCTATTTGATCCCCTGTTGAAAAGGCAATGACCTCAGAGGCACCCATGACATTATTTCGTGTATCTGAGACTTTATTGCCTAAGGTAATTAAGAGTGTAGTTGAATCAGGTAAAGGTGAGTCAAAATCGATAAATAATGTCTTTTTTTTCCAGGATAATTGATAATCGATACCGATATCAGGCTCGATTTGTAAATTAGACGACAAAGAGTTTCGATTCACATATTCTGAAAACTCAATTTCTACGCGTTGCGAGCTGACGCCTGTCTGTAGATTTTGCGGTACAGTCCAAATTATACTAGGACCTTCTTTGTCCGTTGGCCCTCCCGTCGGAGCAAGAGGAGTTGCACAGGAATGCAAAGTAAACAGTAACAAAACCAGGCAAATCTTCGTTAAACCGGATAAATAATTCATGGTAATTTTTTCATGTTTCACACTACAATATAAAAGGTTGCACTGAAAGTTTTGTATACTTCCACCGATGAATAATACCACAATTATCAACTTCATCCGTAGTTAAAATGCCTCATGTATTCTTCTTAAAACGACGAATGACTTCAGTTTTTTGGTTACTGTGTTTATTTTTATTTCAGGTATCCTGTGCCTCATACCTTTTAGATGAAACACAAGAGGAGATTAAAGACGCAGTGTATGATCAGCGATATAGTGAAGCTATTGTCAGTTTAGAAGAATCAAAGAAAAAAGAGATCTATAAAGAAAAAGATTCTATCCTCTGGAATCTAGAAATGGGCATGTTAAACCATTACAATGGTGCCTATGAAGAGAGTAATATGTATTTTTCAGATGCTGAAATCGCCATAGAACAGGCCTTCACTAAAAGTGTTAGTCGGGGTGTTTATGCTTTCCTTGGAAACGATAATCAACTTCAATATGACGGAGAACCCTACGAAGAATTCTATCTTCATGCCTTCAAGGCCTTAAACTATATCCATTTAAACAAAATAGATGCTAGTCTTGTCGAAATTCGAAAAATGGTCTATAAAATTGACCAACTCAATACTCGACTGCGAGGGCTTGCCGACACATATGCTAGTTTAGACACCCTGGACAGCTCAATCGCCTGGGATACCAAGGACATAAACGTGCAAAACTCTCCATTTGCTCGGTACCTAGCCGCTAATCTATTTGCAGCCTTGGGTATTGTAGATGCCGCTCGGATAGAGCGTGAGCAATTCAATAAAGCCATGAATGAACACTACAACCTAATTAATTTTTGGTCACAATCGGACACCAGTCTCACACAATCAAATAGAAATATAACACCAGAATGGAATTTAGGCCCAAATAATAACGTACTTCTGCTGAGTTTCACAGGTATGGCTCCTGAAAAAATACAACAAGACCTGCGGGTCTATAATGAGTATTGGGAGACTGAGCTAAAGGTAACCCTACCTATTCTTAATCCTTATCGGTCGGAGATAATGAGAGTTCAAATTTGGGTTGAAGACTCTCTAATTGGACACAGTATACTACTTGAATCAATGCACAAAGTAGCCCAAGAAGTTTACACTTCAAAAATGCCCATTATATACGGGCGAGCAGTACTACGAGCTATATCAAAATATTCTGGTACGCGATGGGTTGAGAATATGCCGGAAGAGGAAAATTCTTTTTTTACCCATGCCTTAGAATTTGCAGGAGACCTTTATAAAGAAGTTTCTGAAAAAGCAGACCTACGTTCCTGGTCTAGCCTTCCTGGAAATGTATTTACCCATGCCTTCCAATTAGATCCAGGGTCATATGAAATCGAGATTCGATATATAAACAAACAAGGGCTACCCATATACTCCGAATTTAGAGACGTTCAAATCAACCAGAGACAGTCAGTACACCTGCTTGAAACGCATCTAGCATATTAATGCAGTAGCTACTAAGCATATGAACTCGTATTATTATTCACAGATTACTAACGCAAAATAATCCCACTATGAAAACAACCATTAGCCTTAGCCTTTTTGTTCTTCTAATCATTGGCATTCAATGTAAACCAGTAAATACTATCAGCCGAATATCCCCCAATAGCACAACCGAATTATCCGGTAAATGGAATGACACAGACGCCCGATTGGTCTCCGAGGAAATGATTGGTGATGCCCTAAGTAATCGATGGTTAAGCAACTACACTGAATCTGCAGAAAAACCACCTGTTGTTATCGTTGGAACCGTTCGAAACGAAAGTATGGAACACATCGATACCGAAGTAATCACGAAAGAAATGGAACGGGCATTCGTTAATTCTGGATCAGTGACCTTAGTTGCAAATGTATCAGAACGAATGGAAATTAGAGATGAGCGACTAGACCAGCAAAGCTACTCCTCCCTAGAGAGCATAAGTGCTATGGCAAGAGAGCTAGGTGCCGATTATATGCTCATCGGAAATATCAGTTCTATTCTAGATGATGCACCCGATGGTCGAGCCACTGCTATATTCTATACCGTGAATTTAGAACTCATCGATATAGAAACGAACGTTAAAGTTTGG
>MDSV01020979.1_pt1 | contig 109021 bp, 104 predicted proteins | sample 810851 | NCBI WGS metagenome assembly MDSV01 (sample SAMN05326640, study PRJNA326480) | marine metagenome | isolation source: seawater | place: Atlantic Ocean: North East | collected 2012
ATACTTGAACCTGAATTGAACTCATACTTTGCTTTTAAAACTTTTGAATACTTTTACTACATTCATTTTCATAAGGAAATACTTTTCATTTTTTTTTATGCCACCTTTCAAAAGGTGGCGCCAAACTATTATACAATAAGTATTCAAATATGCATAAATACTTAATGTATCAAAAAATTTATACCTTCTTCACAATCATTTGCGAATTCAATAGTCCAAGAACTTCGGTTCTCTCCTTATTTACAGCCAAGAAAGAATCTACTCCTATCTTAAAATCTTCACTATCACACCATCCATAATCATCAAAAATAATAATTCCGCCTTTTTTTAATTTTCTAAATGAAAGAACAGCATCCTCTAAAACATATTCCTTTTCATGGTTTCCATCAACATATACAATATCAAAAAAAGAGTCGGGAAAGGATTGAATCTCTTTATGTGAATATCCACGAATAGTTTCTATCTTATGAGACACACCAGCTCGATCAATATTAGACTTATAGGTTTCATAAATACTTTTTTGCTTCCCAACATATTCAGGATATTCATCATAATCCGACCAAGGATCTACAGCATATAATCGACTAAACTCGTTCGAACCATATGTATTCGCAACAGATATAACATTTGATCCATAATGAGCACCGATTTCTAAATAATTTATAGGTCTATTCTTATACAGTTCTAAATCCACTAATGGAAACCAATTGTCTGCCAAGCGATAACAGTTTCCTTCAAATACAGTATTATCCAAAAGAAATGTTGCCATGGTAAGTTATTCTTACAGAATAATAATTAATCTTATAACAAACTAAAAACCTATTCTACTTCTGGCAAAAACTCCATAATCATAGGAAAAACTGGAGCGATAGCTTTGGCACAAGCTAACGCAACTTGCTGATGTTCTTTCTGAGTGCCATTTGCTCCACGCAACTGAACATAATGTATCCAAGACCGAACTGTTCCATTCATATACATACGACTCTTAGTGTTCCCTTCGGGTAGAACTGCTCTGGCTTGTTCTTTCGCAATACCATTATCCAAAGCCCAATTGTAAGTATCTTTAGCATGAGCAATAAGAAGTTCTTGTCTATCCGTCCACTCTTCAATTAATTTCATATCATCAGTATCCACACTATTTTGTCGATTTTTTTTATCCTGAAGCCTGGCTTCTCTCACCTCAGCACCAATATCAGCTACCGCATATCTTTGTGAAAACTCTTGAAATGAAAATGACCGGTGTCGCAATATTTGCCTGGCGATATCACGTGTAGTTTCAATTTCCAAACAAATACTTACCATCTCCAAAGGCGACCAATGTTCATGTTTCATCAAATACCGAACAAGTTTCTCTCCAGTAGCCATATTCGATTGATTCGCAGGGTTCGATACACGGGCACAATAAGCAACTAAATCTAACATACTTTGACCCTGACTTTCATCACAAGGAACAGAATGGCTGATTAGTCTAACAGTCATATATATAAAATAAACAAACATTTAGATTGTTTCTTCTCTCTTTATTCTTTATCTTCAATCGAATACAACGGTTTGTGAAAGACATGTAATTCATTATAAATTATATGAGCTACCACAAATCCCTTTGCCATATCAACTATGTAACTTGTCAAATAATTATTCAAAATAATATCACCACCATAAGAGAACAAAGCCGTTATGAATATTAAAAAAGGAATATTGAATGATTTTCCCTTTTTTATATATTGCCAATTCAACCTATAATGATTAGGAACGTGAAGAATAACCATATAAGGAAAAAAAGAAATCGGATACATTGAAAAGAGAGAAAGAAGAAAAGAACTCAATATAAACCGAGGTATTCCGAATAAATTAGGCATGTCATGACGGAAGTGAACAATAGAAAATAACAAAAACAATGTAGAGAGAACATTCTGATCAGCAAAATGAAATACATGACTATAAACCAGACTTACCCCATTAATCTGAAGAAGCTCTGACGTTAAATTATGCTGTCTCGCATGAATCAAATCAGTAATTCCATGAGGAGCAATAACACTACTAAGTGCTTTTTGTAAAATATACGATTTTACGACGAGCATATCGTATATTTTTTTTAAACATTTTTATTTGCTTAATCTTACTCAAGAAGTCAATATTCCTTTGTGAGATTCAAGCATAACAAGTCCAGTAATTACAACAAACATAGCAATTAAATGTTTATATGAGATAGTTTCACCAAGAAAAACATACCCAGCTATTAAAATAAATACAGGTAAAGTTGAGAAAAGCAAACTTACATGATATAATTTATAAACACTAATTAAATTGTAATAAACATAAGCGAATCCGATACTTACTGCTCCAGCAAATACCAAGAAGGTCCATAGAAGAGGAGCATCCGAAGAAGACATCAACATCTGAATGTCGTTGGAAATTCTTTTCTTATCGAAAAACATCAAGTAAGCTAACGAAACAAGCATAATATTTATTCCTACTACTATAACAATCACTGTTTCAACAGATATTTGTTTGGTGAGAAGTTTCATAACCACCGAACGAATACTAAAAATAATCATGACAGCTAAAAATAGTAAAAGAGCATACATATACTTAAAGGAGATTTTCTTTCAAATTATTTAAAAATCATCGCTTAGGTCAAAAGTGCGTAAATCACTATGATTAGTATTCCCTCCTACATTGGCCTTGGCATACTCAGCTACACGAGACTCAAAAAAGTTAGTGCGGCACTCCAAGTTGCTACGGTCCATAAAAGGAAACGGGTTCTTGGCATGCCAACGCTTGACATAACCTAACTGAAGTAGCAATCTATCCGCTACAAATTGGATATATTCGGTCATTAAATCTGAATTCATCCCAAGCATAGCACAAGGAATACTATCAATAATGAAATTTTTTTCTACCTCAATAGCATCTTCAAACATACCATGAACAGTTTCCTCAGGCAACTTATTTTGAATCATGGAATAAAGAAGAACAGCAAATTCAACGTGAAGAGCCTCATCTCGGCTGATTAATTCATTGGAAAAAGTCAAACCGGGCATCTTTCCTTTTTCTTTCAACCAGAAAATAGAACAGAACGCTCCAGAGAAAAATACACCTTCTACAATAGAAAACGCAATTAATCTTTGAGCAAAAGAAGCCTCCTGGTCATTAATCCACTTAAAACACCAATCAGCTTTCTGTTTTATACAGGGAATATGCATAATAGCATTGAAAATCTTATCCTTCTCTTCATTGTCTTTAATGTATGTGTCAATAAGAAGACTATAGGTATGAGAATGAATATTCTCAATTGATTCTTGGAAAGCATAAAAAAACTTAGCTTCAAGAACCTTTACTTCATTAATGAACCTCTCACCAATGTTCATATTAACAATAGTATCACTGGAACTGAAAAACGCAAGAATGTGCTTTATAAAATACTGCTCATTCTCGGTCATAACGTTCCAATGATCCATGTCTCGGCTGAAATCGATTTCTTCAGGCACCCAAAATGTGGAAACTGCTTTATTATACATATCCCAGATCTTGGGATACTTAATAGGGAAAATGGTAAGGCGAGTCTCTTCTTGTTGAAGAAGTTCTTCAGAGTCAGCCATCTTACTAAAAACGGACATATATTATCCATATACAAAATTTTAAGCCGTTATAATTATTATTAAGCGCTACATGTTAAGCACACCTCTTCATCGTCTACTTCTTCAATATTAGAAGTAGATTTTTTGTCAGGAGACGAAGAAGGAGTAGATTGTTGCGAAACATCCTGAGTTTGTTTTGATAATGTAGGATCAATTGTAAATTGTTGTGACTTGACACGAGGTCTGGTGCGAAGATAGTAACTACCAGTTTTTAATCCGTTAGACCAGCCATAAAAGTGCATACTGGACAATTTCTTGAAATCGGGTTCCTCCATGAAAATATTGAGACTTTGTGACTGACAAATGTAAGGACCACGTTGAATAGAAAGGTCAATAAGTGCTTTTTGTTTGATTTCCCAAACAGTCTTATAGATAGCTTTCATCTCATCGGGTATATCAGATATATTTTGAACGCTTCCCTCATGTAACATTATTGTATCTTTCATGGTCTTATTCCATTTTCCCATTTTTATTAAATCACGAATCAAATATTTATTCATCACAATAAATTCACCGCTCAAGGTCTTTCTTTTAAACAGATTATTTGTAAAAGGCTCAAAACTCTCATTGAATCCCATAATTTGACTGGTTGATGCTGTGGGCATAGGTGCCACAAGTAAACTATTACGAAGACCATTAAGAACCACGTTGTATTTTAAACTTTCCCAATCGTAACGATCGGATGGAACAACTCCCCACAAATCAAACTGAAGAAGAGAAGAAGAGGCAGGAGAACCATCGAAAGATACATAACTACCTGGATAATTGGAATGAAGGTTTTCAATTTCAAACTCATTGAGCTTCAAATAACTCTCGTTTTCAGTTGAAGAAACCATTTCCTCGAGAGTTTTACCTTCAGCACGCATTTTATGGATTATAGTATTACGTCTTTTGGAGATTTCCATAGAAGTTTCAACTGCGGCATGGTAAATAGTTTCAAATATATTTTTATTCAATACTTTTGCTTCCTCACTTTCAAAAGGAACTCGCAACAAAGCAAAAACATCAGCTAATCCTTGAGTTCCTATGCCTACTGGACGATGTTTAAGATTGGAGGTGCGGGTTTTTGGTGTGGGATAAAAGTTTTTGTCAATAATCTTGTTAAGATTCTTAGTAACTACCTTAACAGTACTATGTAATAACTCATAATCAAACTTAAGTTCTTCGCCTTGAAGGCGAATATATGATGGTAAACAAATACTTGCCAAATTACAAACGGCCGTCTCATCTTTATCTGAGTATTCCATAATTTCACAGCATAAATTGCTTGACTTAATGACTCCAAGGTTTTTTTGATTAGACTTATAATTCGCAGCATCCTTGTAAAGTATATAAGGTGTTCCTCCTTCAATTTGACACTCAAGAATTTTAAACCATAAATCTTGAGCGTTTATTTGTTTCACAAACATGTTTTTAGCTTCATAATCTTCGTACAATTTCTTGAAATCTTCTCCATAAGAATCTGAAAGGCCTTTACATACATCAGGACACATAAGACTCCATACACCATTTGATTTAACACGTTCCATAAATAAATCCGAAACCCATAATGCCAAGAAAAGATCACGACATCGTTCTTCTTCGTTACCATGATTCTTCCGCAATTGAATAAAGGCCTCTATATCAGAATGCCATGGCTCGAGATACATCGCAAAACTTCCAAGACGTCGGGATCCTTGATCAACGTACCTTGCGGTGCCATTTAGTACGCGCAACATGGGAACAAGACCAGTAGATCTTCCATTGGTTCCACGAATATAACTCCCCTTAGCACGAACGTTATGAATATGGAGTCCAATTCCACCAGCAAATTTAGAAATCAAAGCACAATCCTTGATAGTGTTATAAATTCCGTCAAGACTATCATCTTCCATTGATAAGAGATAACATGAAGACATTTGTTCATGTTGAGTTCCGGCATTAAATAAAGTAGGTGTGGCATGGGTGAAATACTTTTTGCTCATAAGATCGTACGTCTCAAGAGCATCTTTAAAATCTTCATCATGAATACCCAACGCCACACGCATCCACATGTACTGTGGTCGCTCCACAATCTTACCATTAACTTTAGTAAGGTAAGCACGTTCCAAAGTTTTGAATCCGAAATAGTCAAAAGAGTAATCCCGAGAATGATCGATGTAACTATTTAATTTTTCTTTATTCTTCATGACTACATCATACAATTTATCATTCACAAGGGGACTCGACTTACCCTCTATATCTTTGTTATCGTACATAATTTGTATAGTTTCGCTAAAAGAAGGGCTTGTATTTTTATGATGGTTGGAAATAATGATGTTGGCGGCTAACTTCCCGTAATCTGGATTTTCAATCATCATGCTACTACACAATTGAGCAGCAAGTTCATCGAGTTCGGAAGTATTTACGCCGTCGTAGATTCGAGAAACAACTTTCTGCGCAATATCAAAAACGTCGACGGTAAGTCCGTCTGATTTCGCTTGGAGGCGTTTGAGCACCTTGTCAAAACTGACATCTTCCATTTCACCGCTTCTTTTCACTACCTTCATACTATAATACAAGCATGATTTTTTATGCCTATTCAGCAAATTATTTTTCTTTAAGTAGTCTGGAAAAATAATTTTATCACGATAATGTATCTTGAAATGAATATAGATCTTGAAAATGTTACGTTAGAAGAATTTCAAGGATTTCCTGAAATATTTGTTACTAATATGAACGAATTAGAAGATGAATTAAATGAGGCCCACAATGATCATTTATTACCGGGAATGATGGTCCGAGTAAATGTAGGAAACGATCAAGAAAACGTTCGTATAATTACTATACAACGAGGTTTCCGTGAAGATGGTATAATTCGTCCTATGGAACAATTTATATTAGACCCCGCCAATCAACCACCACCGCCTCCAAGTGCACCTGTTAATGTAATTCCAAATACCGGAGGTGTTAGAAAATCAAGAAAATCAAGAAAAAAAAGTAAATCCAAAAAGAAATCTGGCAAAACCAGAAGGAAAAGAAAACACTAATTATGTGTATAACTTTCTTGTTTTGCGTAATCGTCTTTTTACAGGACGTGTATATCCTCCAAATGACCCGGACCTTGGCTTTTGTGCAGGATAGTCCCGACCTGGGGTAAAATCAGTTTCTGATTGTATTCTGGATAATCCTTGATTAGGAGAAACTGGTGGTGTCCTTTGTCCCATCGCAACCCGATTAGAAAATGTTCTTGTTCCCTCTTGATCTAATGCGTAGGAAGAGGAACTGGCGGTGTCAGCGGCACGGGCAGCTGCAGCATCACGGGCAGCTGCAGCATCACGGGCAGCTGCAGCATCACGGGCAGCTGCAGCATCACGTGCACCCTCAGTGGTAGTTCCGTATAGATTGATTTGTCTTGGCGGATTATCCACATCCATTCTGTTAGCAAAATATCCTCTTGAATCACCTTGCGAATATTCATTGTCACCTGAAGATCTGGAACTTTTCTTTAAACCACCAGGTTTAGGTTCGGGAAGACCCTGACAAGGATCTACTTTTACTCCAATTAAATCTTTTAAGGTATTAATTTTTTCGTTTATAAAATAGAGCATTTCATCTTTTTTACCATCATTATCCTGTAAATTATATAAAGCAATGAAAAAATCAAGAGTAAATGGTTTGGTAATCTGCTGATCACCTTTTGAATAAGTAACATCGTCATTTTCTCCACTGTAACTTAAATAAGTATATTTAACAGCGGATTCCTTTTTAATTTTATTTTGGTCTTCAGCATTATCAAAAATTTGTATTCCAAATAAATTTTTACATCCTTCACTATCCTTTTCCGCTGCCAAACGTAATATACCCACTCGTTCTTTTTCTTCTTCTCTTTCAGTTTTTTCACCAGGGTTAACAGATATATCTTGATTTTCAATAAAATAAGTAGGAATAGACAACAGCAAAGTATTTTCAAGATCAGGGACCTCGACTAAAAATTTTCGAATCTTATCAAGATTTCCGCTATTGGAAAATGGTCCATTCACCAGATTCTTAACATTATCTGCATCTTTAAGGTAATCTCGAATATCTTTAAACACTTTACAGATTTCCAAATAAGTCAGATAGCCCATAATATCATTATAATTAAGTTGGTTCTTCGAAAGGGGGGGATATCGATAATTTTTATATTTTTTGTTTTTAGTGATATAAAAATGATAGATTCGCTCCATAAAGTTATTCAATCGTTGACTTTCGATAGCAGGTACTAATTCATTAACAAAAAATTGATCTCTAACATCCCGTTCCATCCCACTTTTTTTAAGAGCATTATTCAACATGTAATAGTATGCCACAAATCTATGATATAATTTTTCAAGAAACCCTGCTTCTGATAGATAAATACCAATACTTGGACGGAACCAAAAACCTTTTGTTTTGCCCCCAGTTTTACAAATTGGATTCTTTATTACATCTCCATTTTCATCTTTCACATCATTTACAATTCCAGATGCGGAACGCAAGACTGCCGGACAATATTCAACTTCTCCAAGTAAATATTGGAGGTATGGATCGCCATAAACATAACTATCAATGGTGTATATATGAGTTAATGTTACTTGATCATTAGATTTTGGCATACTAAGGCGGTACAATTTATCACAAAATGTTTTTAATGCCATTAAAATAAGAATTCGCTCAGGTATATTTTCTTTTCTATTTTTAAAACTTAAGTTATTGATTGGATATGCTTGTGCTAAATTAGAACCTCGAAAAGGATACTCATCATCTTTATTACCAGGTATAGTTATTACTGATTGAATAACTTTATCTAATGTAATTTCTCCAACAATATTCGTTTCATATAAAACAGTTCCTGTCCCCATTTCTTGAACCTTTACGTTATTTTCAATACTACCTGATAGGTTACAATAGCTGGAATCAAGCACAATATTAAAAATCCCAAAAATACCTTCAATAGTTTCTTTTGGCAGAGATTGATATGTCTTGGGTCCTGTTCCACAGCCATCCATTTGTTGATAACAATTTTTCTCTACAACAGGAAATGTATCACCAACACCGATGTTATCAATAAGATAGGATATCAAGTATTCTACATCTTGTATGCTATTCAATTTTTTTTCGGTTAATTCTATTATGTTTATTAGAAATAATTCCTTTTCATTAGTATCATTTGGAAAATTTCTTATATAATTTCTCAGAGTATCGATTGTTACCTGTTTACCTGATTCTGCGTAGTGTTGTCTTCCCTCGAATAAATTGATAGTTGAGTCTTTTTCATACTTTTCTGTCAATTTAAATAAAAAATCAACAAAATCGGCAAATATGAATCGACGAGAAACAAAAACATCTTTTGGTAAAGCAGGAACTGTATATTGACCTGAAGTTTCAGTATGAAGCCTTACAATATTGTTTTCCTGAATACTATGAGATTCTGAAACATTAATATTATTTTCTTTGGTAACTAATGAGTTTAAAGCAGAATAAAAATGTCCACATTGCTGGTCCAGTTGCTTTTTGTTATAATCTGTAATATTAGCATAAACTTTTATAAAATCATGTGCTCTATCTACTGTATCATTAATCATTCTCCAACAATTTAGCTTTGGATCTTTAGCTTCATTTATTTGTTGCTTCAAGGATTTGGGTTTATTTGTTCCTTCGTCATCTAAACTTGTAAGTTTTTTAAAAACTTGGTCTTGGTTTTTTTTGAAAAGGTCATCTTTTTTTCTCTCTGCTACTTTTTGTAATCCTTCAACAGAATGATTAGAAATATTAAATAGAATTGCTTCAATCGGTAGACTTTCTCCTTGATTTTCACCAAGAGATTCTACATATGGGGATTTAATAGATAACTCACCAGGATTGTTTTTTTTAGCTCTTGGTGGTTCTTGTTTTTTAGGGCTATCACTTCTTAAATTGCTAACTAAATTATTATAAGCTTCTTTAAATAAATATTTTGAACGATTGGATAATTGAGTGCGGAAACTTCTTCTTTCACCTTCTGGACTTTCTTTCCCAATAGAGGCCAACCCATCTTGTGATTGAATTTCTTTTAATACCGCATTATCTTCAAGTTCATCTTCATGTTGAACATTAATATCTTTCATTATTTTGCTACTAATAATGGTACTATCACCAGAAGGTGTCAGTGTTTCTATTTGAAATCCGAATATTCCGCCTTGTTCATTAACTATGTAAGAGAGATAAAAAATACCTTTACCTGTTGGGTGATCTTTATCTGTAATTTGAAAACGAATTGTAAAAAGATTTGGAATATTAATATAGAGTGTTTCTTCAACTTGAAATTTATTTATATTATCATCAATAGCGTGTCTTAAGCATGAATTCAATAATTGTACGGTAATCATATTTTTTTCAAGTAAAGCAAATGTTAATGAATTATTAATAAGGATACCGCTACTATCGACTACACCAGGTTTAATAAGGTTGCCCCTATAATCTAATTCACCAGATGGAAAATAGATTGGTATTTTAAATCTTATAAGACCGTCACTTTTAAATACTAAAAAGAATGAAGCATCGTTAGCAAAAGTATTGAGAGTTCGATCAAATTCAAGAGTATATGAATCGGTCATTTTTATATTAAAAGGACATTTAAAGTTTAAATTAAAAACCAGTTAATTGGGTTAAACATATATACCTAATTTATTCTATATAATGAACTCACGCCTTTTCCTTACAATGTTAGCGTTAGGAAGCGGATTTTTTCCTAAGGGAAACGCTTTTATAAATATTCAAAAAAGAACAATACGTAAAATGGCTATGAAGAAAAACAATCCATATCCACTTTATGACCATGAATTTTGTAAACCAAAAAATTCACGTCAAGAAAAATACATCAACGTCTTAAATGACAAAAACACACGCATTGTGTTTGCTGTAGGTCCCGCTGGAACAGGAAAAACTTTGGTTGCTTGTAATCACGCAATGAAACTTCTAACTTGTGGATCAATTGAAAAGGTAGTTATTACAAGACCCATAGTTCCGGTAGAGGAGGAGGAGATAGGATTTTTACCTGGTAATATCAATAAAAAGATGGATCCTTGGATGCGCCCTATTCTTGACATTTTCCTGGAAACATATCAACAAAAAGAACTTGATAGACTGATTTATGATAACGTTATTGAAATTGCGCCTTTAGCTTTCATGCGAGGTCGCACCTTCAAGAATACATTTATCATAGGCGACGAAATGCAGAATAGCACTCCAAACCAAATGAAAATGCTACTTACTCGACTTGGAGAAAGTAGTAGATTAGTAGTTACTGGAGATATTCAACAAAATGATATTTCAGCTGACAAAGAAAATGGCCTCTTGGACATAGTTACAAAAACAAAAAAATATAAAACATTCATGAATCAAAAACCAGATTCAGAACCAGACACATCTGTCCAGATCGTGGAATTTAACAATAAACATATTGAAAGAAGTAAAGTGGTGCGTAAGATACTGGATATTTACGCAATTGATTCAATACTTGAAGATGAAAAGAAAAGAATAGAAATAACAAAAAATAAAGACGCAGCAGTTGTTCCCGAATCAGAAGAGCAAATTTTCAAGAAATGTAGTGAAGAGCCACAATAGAATAAAATCAATTAATTAAAATACATTTAAATTCTGGAATTGTTTTACAATGTATATCTATTTATAATGTTTAGAGTAGTAACCAACGTTTGTAATAACCCTATATTTATTGAACTTCAATATCTTCTTTTGAAAAAATTTTTAAAAACTGAATTTGAATTTATAGTATTTAATGATGCTAAAGATTGGCCAGATAAAACGAATTCAGATGACCCAACCATGAGACAACAAATTATAGATATGTGCGAAAAATGGTCTATACAATGTATAAACGTTGAAAATAATTACCAAAAAAGTAGAAATATTAGAAAATATGGAATGTCTCAAAGACACGCTGACTGTCTACTTAGAATTTACGATATGATGAAAAAAGAAAAAGGAGAATATTTATTGATGGATTCAGATATGTTTTTGGTCTCTGAACTTGACATTGAAAAGTATAGAAAATGGGAGATAGCCTTTGTGATTCAAGATAGAAAAATGCGAATTCCTACAAGTAAGCTAACATATATATGGCCAGGGTTAGTATATTATAATACAAACAAACTTGAAAATCAACAAATATTATTCCAAAGATGCGCAGCCTATACATATGAAGATTGTAAATGTGATACAGGAGGAGCCAGTTACAAATGGTTGCGTAAATATCATGATTTTTATCCAACGATGCAGGAAGTCAGAACATCTGAAAAACAACTATATACAGATAAATTTTACTTCATTAAATATTTAAATTCAGGAAGCTGGATAGATCGAGAATTTCCAGAAAATCTCAACCCCTGTATTTTAGATTTTGTAAAAAATGATCCCCGTCAAATGGTCCAATCAAAGCACATCTATGGTTCTGCTGGAGGATGGATGTTACCAGGAGGTGGAACAGGAAAAGCGGGTTTTCGAACAGAAATATTTGATAATACATTTTTACATATCGGAGCAATGTGTAACTGGTCAGATAGAGGAAAGAGTCAAGAAGCTTATAAGAAACTTGTTTCATTATGGACCTCCTGTGTTAAAAAACTGGTTAGTTCATAATAAAAAAAAGTTGCGTTTACATTATCAATATAACTTACTTCATATTGATAATGAGAGTCCTACTATACCTGATACCTATTGTATTAAGTTCTGGGTTTTGGTCAAAGCCAACACCTCGCAAACCTATTAAGTTACATTCTACTTCTCCTGGAATGTGGGATGTATTAAGTTCAGCCTTAAAAGAAAAGGCACGAAACTGGTTTATTCAAAGGGCCGAGCAGAGTGGTATTGAATGGAACCAACTTACAGACAACTATAAAAAAAATAAAGCAATACTGGACAATATTTATTGCCACAAGAATAATATTACTTTAGAATACCCTTCTTATTATACACGCCCGTTCCATGGATATGATACTGGTAACCTAAATTGGGAAGCTGCTATGGAGGGCGAGGCTGCGACCTTAAGTATGGCCGTAAATTATTGGAAAGGTAACAATCCCTTAACTACTGAACAATGGCTCCGTCATAATATTACCAAAAACCTTCTTACTTATATTGACGAAACTCAGTCCAATCGTCCTAATTGTGTTCTGGATGTTGGTTCATCGGTCGGAATATCAACAGAATATCTGTATACTTCTATGTGTGAATGTGACCAGATGACAGGAATGGATTTAAGTCCGTATTTTGTTTCTCTCGCAACTTTCAGGTCAATGCGAGAAAATTACCCAATTGAATATGTTCATCAGAACGCCGAAACACCCCATTTCGATAAGAAATTTGATTTAATTGTGTGCACGTTTATTCTTCACGAAGTTCCACGTGAACCCAGTCAGAAAATATTAAATGCGTTGAGCCGGTATCTTAATGATGGTGGAGTTTTGGCAGTTGTTGATTTAGATCCCACAAAGGTTCGCAATAATTTAATTGTCAGTACATTTAGAAAGTGGGCGTTCGAAGTGACAGAACCTCATATTTATGAATATTATCAAACTAACCTTACTACCCTTATGAAAAACGCAGGATTATCACGAATCCGAAAAGTTCACAACGACCCCATAAATAGTATTTGGATGGGAAAAAAGGAAATAACTATTTAAAAATAACTCTTAATTCAACAATAATATGCTATTTCTATTGTTGATTTCTCTTAGTCAGGTTTACGGATACCTAAACAATTGGTTTCCCGTTTTACCTTTATCTTCAACTGATTTTTCAAATCCTCATCAAGTGCGAATATTAGGAAAAGATTTTGTAGTATGGAAAAGAGACGACCAGTTAATTATTCAGGACGATGTTTGTCCTCATAGATGTGCTCCATTATCTGAAGGATATTTGGACCCAAAATCTGGGAATCTTAGATGCTCTTACCACGGTTGGGAATTCAATAATCACGGTAACTGCACCGTCATTCCTCAACTTGCCAATACATCTCAGTTATCCACTATGAGAAAATGCGACCTTAGAACATACCCCGTAGTTCAACACGAAGATATTGTGTGGACTTACTTAGGTTCAAATAAACCCAAAACTACTCCCGTAAAGAAGTTCAATTTGGGTAACACAGATACGTTCATGAGGGAAGTTCCAAATAATATGTATATTGTTCTTGAAAATTTCTTTGACCCGGCTCATATTCCATTTGCTCACCATAAACTTCAATCACTTCGTTCCAAAGGATGTCCCATAAATATCGATTTATTATGGAATGATAAATCTATTCTTTCAATGTTATTTCATGAATCAACTTGTCTTTCAAATAACCATTCACGCTCTGGCATTATGGAATTTGAAATACCATGCTATTACAGATTAACAGTATTACGACCTTCACTTAATTTATTTTCGAATCTTCATTTGTTTATGGTGCCAATTCAAGAAGATAAAACTCGTCTTTTCATTAAGTTTCAATTAAATAAGGAAAATAAATGGGGATACAGGATGTTCACCCATTCTCCAATTTGGCTCAGACACGTTCTGATCAATATCTTTCTCGACAGTGATACCTTAATTCTTCACAAACAAGAAAAATACTTACAGACGTTTTCAGATTCTTATCATAATCATTCGGCTTATTTCACACCAACCCAAAGTGATAAGGCTGTTCTTTTATATCGAAAATGGGTATCAAAAAATTTACCTAAGATCCCATTCTTTCACCATCGAACAGAATCCAAAGAACTTACCAGAAATCAAATTTTAGATAGATACAATCAACACACCATACACTGTGTACATTGTAAAAGAATTTTAAAGGTATGTCAAGTCTTTCAAAAAGTAGGAACTTTTCTTTGTGGAAAATTGTTTTCTAAAACTAAGAACCCTCTTTTTTTAGCTGGAGCTTTTGTTAATTACATTATCTTTGGAAAAGCGACTAATCTTTTTCGTTATCAAGATTACATCCATAATAAAATAAATTGACAAATGAATATTAACATTTAAAAGCTCATCGAACTGTTCAAAAATGGCGCATTAGTTCCCAAAAATAACAAGCTAAATAGTCTTTGCTCATTATATTCTTGTGTAGGGGAACTTGTGTGAATTACCTTACGATTATTGAATATCACCAAATCGTTTTCTTTGTAATGAAGCTTTCCAACATTACCAGGAGATAAAACATAATTCTTCATTATATAACGAATCTTTTCTTGGGTGTAAGCAGGAGAAACACCACTCCCCGTTCCCTCAAATTTATATAGTTTATTAGGAGTAAACATTAAAGTGCGTTTTGTATCTTCTCGGGTGGGATAAATAACCAAAGGCTGAGTTATCATCTTTGCTTCTTCCTCTGGCTTTAACTTTTTTCGCCAATATTTGTCTAATCTACCATAACCTGTATGGTCGATTTGAGCTCCATATCCATGAACTGATGAATAAACACAATTAATTTCATTACACATTTTTCGATGTTCTACAGTCATGGATTCATAAGCACCTTCCATACTTGCGAAAGAGGTATATCCACCCTTACTTGGAGTTTCAAGCATATACATTGAACTCACAACTGGTGGGAGAACACCTTTCGTTCCCACTAAATCTTGATGCCACACAGGAGTAAATTTAAATACAGGACTGTTGCGAATAGGAACATCATTCAATCCAAACATATCTGCTCTACCTTTCCCTCTCAAAGCAATTTGTTGTTTGTCGGGTATAGCAGTCTCGTAAAACGGATGTAATATTTGGTCAGTATGTTGCGAGTCAAACAAAGCACAAAAATCATATTGTTGCTTAGGGGTAATTCTCTGATTCTCAAATACAAGAACTGGTGTTGTCTTAAAAAGGTAACGTAAATCATCAATGGTTCGTTCATTTATCTTTCTCAAATCTATATCTTTGATTTTAACCATAAAATTAGTTCGATATGGAAAGTCAATTGTAAAACTTGTTGCTAACAAAGGTATAAGGCTGAATAATAGCAACATTATACCTATTATAATAAAATCTCTAAATCAATATTTATAAATCATTGGTTAATCCCAAAGATTGAATAATTTCATCATCATTCTTTTCTTTTACGGGCAACAAAGAAATTTTGGATATAAGAAAAAAACGTTTGTATTTTTTCACTCCTTGAGGTGTATATCCGTCGCTCTTCCGTATGGGTTTCATTTGGTATTGATATGTATGAAGCACTTGTCTTATTAAATTTAAAAGAGGCCATTTTTGTTGGTATTTCGCCCCTTCATGAAGACTCGTCATGTAGGAAGAACTAAACTTTTTTCTTAGGTCTGGAATCTTTTCTCGAACTTGAACATAAAGAGAATCGTTTATTAACATATCTCGAGGAATCAGCGCTCCATCTAAACAGTCGGGGTCAATATCAACTTGTTTTAATATTTCACGAGTCAATTCGTCCATTATTATGTGATGCCATATTTTTTTTCGCACTTTAATTTAAATGGGAAAACAGCCACCAACTAATTTATATCCATTGGTAAAAGGAACTTTTACTATTACCTATATTTTCCTGGTGACAACTGGTATAGTTATATTCATTGAAGCTCTCCGCCAAGGTGTGGGATTTATTAGTCATGTTATGAATTTAGAAACAGCAATCAGTGTTGTGGCTGCTTATTTTTACGGTTTATTTATGGCTGAAATTGAAAAATCAGAAAGTCTAAACCAACCTATTGATTGGAATAAGATGATAGTTTACCGTTATATTGATTGGTCAATTACAACTCCAATTATGTTGTTAGTTCTTTGTTTGTATTTAGCCAACAATATTAAACTATCCGTCAAATTAGGAACATATATTATTATCGTAGTCCTCAACTATATTATGCTTTCATTTGGATATTTGGGAGAGATAGGAGTAACTGATAGAACTACTGGCGTTATCGGTGGATTTGCGGCGTTTGGTCTCATGTATTTCATAATTTACCAAACATTCATGAAAAAATATAACTTTGCCAATTTTATTTTGTTTTGGTTTTACGCTATTGTATGGTCTTTTTACGGAATTGTTTATATGTTAGATAATAGTTATAAGATACCACTTACCAATTTATTAGACCTAATTAGTAAATGTTTTGTTGGACTTGGTTTATGGGCATATTACACAAAAATCTTGACAATTTAAATACAGTTTTTATTATAATCTTTAAGTATATGGATATTCATATTCCTGATTATAATGAAAAAAAAGAAAAATTTAAATTAGAAATTATTCAAAGCATGAAAAATGAACTTCCTCACAACCATTTTACTGAAAGTGGAAAAATAAAAAACTTATTATGTTTTATTCACATACCCAAAACATCAGGGACATCATTGGAATCACGCCAAGTTATTAAATGTTGGCATATGTTTAACGCTCCAAATATATATCGGCTTCCACCATGTAAAGGAGGATTTCCTTTTTGTGATGGAGGTGAAGCGGAATATTGGCCTCTATATAATGATACATTTAAAAAGTATAAAGACCATTATAAAATTAGTATAATTCGAAACCCATTTGATCTATTATGTTCATATTATTTTCACAATCATAAAGTTTCTGACGTTCCAGAACATTTCCGGTCAGGATGGGCAGCAGTTAATAATATTCACAATTTTTCTTCTTTTAAAGAATTTATCGTTTCTTATTGTAATTTAGATTTTGAATGGCATGTCCCTTCCCTTAAAAATTTTTTATTCAGTCAACTGTTTGATAAACATGGACAGTGTGTTTCTGATATAATATTAAAATATGAATACATAGACACAGCTAAAGAAATTTTAGAAGAGGTATTAAAAAACCCCTTCAGTAAAAAATATGAAAACAAAAGCTCAAATAAAATAAAAAATTACAAGGAATATTATGACGACGAAATGATTAAACTTGTAGAAAAAAAATGTTCAAGAGAATTAAAGTATTTCAACTATAATTTTGATGGTTCAACAGAATATGAACCAATTATCATTAATTATAAAAAAATAAATTACAATTTATACACCGATAAAATAGAGGAAATAAAATAAATAATCTTTTTTTTTGATTTTTTACTACAAGATTCCAAGAGAGGGAATTATATAATTTTCATTATCTAATTTATTATATTGAGCTATCACTCGAGGTTTGTCACGATTCATAACCACATCTTCAGGTTCATAAACGTTTCCATTATTATCTAAGTAATATGATATTCCTTTTATTTCCTGAGCCCAAACCTCAACTTTTGTTGTTTCAGGTTGAGAGGCAGAACTGTCTGTATTATTCATAAAACCGTTAGGTGTTCCTTTTACATGTGTGCCACAATATTCAAAACCTTCCTTTTTCCTTCTTGTGCATTGCTCATTATTAGCTCTTTTAGCACAACATCTGTCGTTTACTGGAACAATATTTTTAATCCTTTTCCGTTTAACAAAATCATCTTGGGTAAAACAAAATCCTTCATAATCAAACATAAATACAATGAGTTCGTTAAATTCTTGAGATGTTATTTGTCCATTGTTATCATTCAATTTTTCAAACATTTTTTCCTTCATATCATTCTTGAATGAGGTAAGATATGTCGAGAGTTTATTATTTAGCCTCCGTTCCATTTTTTTGGTTTTTAAAAAAAATTACAGAACCGTTCATTTTTTTTAAAAATTATATTTGAGGGATTGCCTTTGGTAAAAGAATATAGGCTATGCCAAGTCCTATATAAAAATAAGAATAATTAGAATAATCCTCTGCTTCCAAATTATAGAATCCCAAAATCATATTTACAACATTATAGATGAAAATTAAAGCCAATATTTTTATAAAAGTAGCGATGGAAAATAAAGAATCAGAATCCGAGTCAGTCATATATGTAAATAAGAAATAAAATAATCAATATAATCAAAACATAATTAAATTAGGTAAAAATACTTATTTTTTTTTTCTCGTACTAATAAATCGAAGATATGGAACAAAAGTATTTTTCGTATAACTACTATATCGAAAATAATGAAGACTTACGAAAATTTTCAAGCTCTCAAGCATGGGAACATTACATAAATTTTGGAAAGTTTGAAGGTAGAAAAGCTTTACCATTAATTGAATATTTGTTTGATTATGAATATTATATTTCAACTTATGATGATTTAAAATCAATGTCTGTAATTGAGGCACAAGATCATTATGTAAATTGTGGTATTAACGAAGGAAGAATTCCTTGTGATAATTATACCCAAAAAATCAAGGATTATGAGCAAATATCAAATTTTAAAAATTCAAAAGGAATTCCAGATAATATAAGCGAAACGAGTGATGAATCGCCAAAACTACTTGAAAATGTGCAGCCTACAAATTTAAAAGAGATTTACTCTAATTATGTTTCATCCCTTAAAACTTCTAACCCTGAATCAGAGGAAAAAAAGAACCATCTCTTTAATGAACCACCTATTCAACGTGACGATGTAGTCTTTGATAATAACCGTGGCCTTAGAGTTCACCTCACTTCCAATGATGTCAAAAATGTAGAACCCCATGACCAATTTGTTTTTGATTATTCATTTTATATAGAAAAATATCCTGATGTAAGTCACCTTAATCCAGAAGAAGCCAAAAATCACTTTATTCAACATGGTAAAAAAGAAGGAAGACATTCGTGTGTAGAACTTATTGAAGATTTTGATTATGACTTCTATATTAAAAAAAATCCAGATCTAAAAAATCTTACACAAGATGAAGCATTTACTCACTGGTTGACAATAGGAAAATTTGAAAGCAGAAAAACTCGTATTAAAAAAAATCCTAAAACAAAAAATTTTGACTCTGCTTTTTATGTCGAGTCTTATAATGACTTAAAAATTAAACATTTGAATCCTAGACAGAGTTTGAATCATTATTTATCCCACGGTTCAAAAGAAGGTCGTATTGGATACAAACAGTCTTTAAATTCAATAACAAACATAACAATTATTATCCATTTATTCCATTTAAAAATGCTACCAACAATGACCTATCATATTAATAATGTTAAAACTGTATTTAAAAATGTAAAAGTTATTTTTTCTGTCAAAAAAGGTATTACTAACGAAATTCAAAAAGAAATTGAATCCAGAAACCCAGGATGTTACGTTCTTAAGGTAGAAAACAAGGGAACAGACAATTATCCGTTTTTTTTAGGTATAAAATTTCTACGAAAGAATAAAATTAAAACAGACTACATTTTAAAACTTCATAGCAAACTTTCTAATAAAGAAGCAGAAGGAGTTAGTGATTGGGCAAGAGAATTAATGTATCCACTAACAAACTATTGGAACTTAACAATGCTTCAACATTATTTTGTCAAAATGGAAGACATTGGGTATGTATCAGCACAAAGTATGGTTTTGCCTAAAAATTATGACTTGGATTTCCCACAAAATATTCAAGGAGTCACAAATCTAATCAAGAAATTCCCTCACCTTGAAAGAGATTGGACTGATTTTAATGGAGGGAATATGTTTTGGATATCAAATAAAGTTTTGGACCAATACTGCACAGACGAGTTGATGGATTACTTAATACCAACATTTGGAGAAGGTAAACCACCTGACAATCTTAACGACAAAGGTATTTACCCAGAATATATTTGTGAAAGATTATTTACAGGAGTATTTTGTTACGATAAAAAAAATATTTTCATAAATACATATCCTCAAACAGTTAGAGGTGTTTCTTCGGAAAATGGTATAATCGACCATAAATATTTTTACCAACCAAAGGTTTTTTCAATTAGCATTCCTAAAACTCTTATCCTTTCCTAACAAACTAAAGTCTATAATCTAAACCTAACTGTTGGTTGTGGTCTTTTATCGCAAAAATAGGTCCTGGTTCAAATACAGAGTCGTCGTCTAAAACAACATTACCAACATAAATACTATCATAGAAGTTTTTCCATAAACCATTATGATCAGTAATCCTCATCGTTAGTCTGGCATGTTTTCGGGTTTCAATTTTATTTAACAAACATGTTTTTGTATCTGACTCGTCTGACGGATCTTCTGGATGATTTAGTAAAACTTTCATTTTCCCTAAAAATAAAACGAACCGAGATACAAACATTTGATTATTTCCAGAAACTTTTTCTTTGTTTTCTTTTGCTTTTTGATAATTAGTAAAATAAAATCCTGTTCCAAAATAAGCAGTAGTATCCATTCGATCTACTCCAAATGCTCTAACAAAATCCGCATTACTTTTTTCCACAGCAGCATATCCTACACAAGGTGTTTCAAATAATTCTCCTTGTTGGTTTTGGAGAAATAGGAAATCTCTTTCAGAAGCGAAAAATTCAGCAACTTCGTCGTCGACAATGTAATCATAAGTTGTTTTTAAATTCATGATTTCATCGCTAACTAAATAACGCATCTTAGGCATAAATAATGAAAGCATCTCAACACTTTTTCTCTGATTATTGTCTATTTCAACAAATACAAATGCGGTAGAAGAAGAATTATCCAAAAAAAAACCCTTAGATGAATTCTTAAGTGACATGTTTTTAACATCATTTTTTCCAATACGCATAAAAAAACACACTTTGGAATCGTTATAAGCATCCATTCCAAATTCCAAAAACGGCACTTTGCCGTCAAGGTTAACTTTATAAAGTAAAATTACAATAGACTCTACTTCGTCTGGTATCCAATCCAAATTAGGATTTAATTTCGATAGAGCACTATATTGATATGATTTATCTATTACCTTTTTTTCAGGGCTCCTTTGATCATTATTTTCAAATGACCTATCATCATCTAAGCAAACACTGTCCTCAGAATCTGAACTCTCCATAATTTCAATAGTATCGCCATCTCGAGAAACTCCCATCCTTTTCTCTGAAAACACGCTACGTGGCAGCATGTATTCATAAATAAAGTTTTTCTATATTTGTTTGTTATTTATCTATTTTTCGTTTTATAGTCTCTTTTACTTGTTCTTCTCTATTACTCATTACATATTTAGTTAATTCCTCAGCGGTATTGGGATCACTTTTATAATATTGCGTCAACGCAGCCATTAAAGTTTTACCAGTAATCGGTTTTTTAACTACATTTTTCTTATAAGAAATTGAACCACCCTTTATATCAAAACAATCAATTTCGTTTTGTTTCATTACACCTACCAAAGATTCAGTTAATTCTTTTTTCTTTGAGTTTAATTCTTTTATTTGATTTTTCAGTTTAAGGAGTTCGTTGTCTGTTTGAACCCATTCTTTAATTCCATTCATTAATTGTTCTTTTGTCTCCATGATATACATTAAAAGCATACTTTATACTTTTTATAAGTTTAAAAATTAATCCCTATAAAATACTAATATCCAAATACATGAACTCGTCCGATATAAGCAAGAAATTATTGAATACTGAATATGTATACTGCTTATCAAATAAATCTTTTAGTCCAAATGTATTAAAGGTTGGTTGGACAAGAAATAATCCCGCCTATCGAGCAAATCAATTATACACTACTGGCCTTCCAACTCCATTTAAAATAGAGTTTTTAATACTTACGCAACACGGAAGGTCCTTAGAGGGAAGAATACATAATTACCTTTCTCGTTGTCGTATAAGCGGTTCACGAGAATTTTTTAACATATCTCTTTCTGATCTACGAGAGATTTTAACCAAAACCTTCTCTCTTGACTTAATTCAAATATCCGATATTATTGATCATTTACCGAAAATAGATAATAATAATAAAAACAGAAAAAAGCCATTATCTAACTATAACTTTCAAACAGATTCATGGTCAACAACAGAACCACCTTTGGTTGCTCCTGAAGAATTAGAAAACATGTTTGCCAGATTTCGATATCAACCTTCACCTCCGAATACACCACCAGAAGAAAAAAATATATTTGATAAATTTAGATACAGACCAACGACACCATGATTACTTAATAAAACAATATTAAGAATACTTAATGTTGTTTTACATGGAAGATATTAATAAATTTTTTATTAAAAAACTTGACACTGATTTACTTTACAATAAAATATATCCATATACCTATCAACCTAAACCCAAAGGCTTGAATTTAGATGTTAGAAACTACAAAATTTTAATTGACGAAATATTAGATTATTATGGTAATGCTCCAGAAATGGATTTTCAACAAGGGTATGCGGACATTATAGATTTTATAAAATACAAAGAACATCACATAAAACAGAACAACCCATTAACCTTTAATTCCCCAAAAATTTATTTTTTTAAAGTATTTCGAAGAATGTATGGGAAAAAAAACCTTACTGAAGAAGAAGCAAGGATAATATTTAGGAACTTCACTATTAGTCCATTTTGTGATCGAGGAAATACTAATCCAGTAGCCAGTCAAAGGGTAAGGGATTTCTTATATAATCCTGGATTTGTAAAAAAAATAAAACAAATATTTGCCCTACTATCAATTGAAGATAGAAAATGGTTCATAGACCACTATGTAATTTTTGACGCATTTTATAATCATGATAGAGTTGTTGGAGTCTATTTGAATGGAAATCACATAAACCGAAACGCTCGAGGAGGGGTAGAGAATGATAATTTTAATAAACAATACCCTGCCCTTCGATGTATTCCAAGTTATTTACAGCGTAATCCTGGTCCTGACCCCTTCTTAGGAACAGGAATAGATAAAAAACCTAACTGCATAGTAGATTGGATTTCTGAATCTTGGAAGTTTGAATAATGTCTACTTTAAAAAAATATAAAGATGTCGTAAGGATACACCAGTACATGAATTACGATTTTGATCTGATAGAAAAAGCAAACGCAACTGCTATTAGTTTAACTAAACAAATGTTATCTTCACCACCACAATTACTTTTGGATAATGAAAATTATGATGAAACATTATTTAGATTAGAAAATGATATGCGAGTATTAAATAAGCTTAGTCGTGAAATTACTCATAAGTATGATATTTTACCACCTGTTATCGAATTAGAAAGCAAAAAAGTAAAATATGGTTACCTTATGCCAGAGATTTATTCTTATTTTGAAGGCGAGACTTACGACCAATATCAGGTTGGTAACTATATAGTAGATAAATCAAATAACACATACACTATCGTCGAAAAAGACGATGATGGTAATATTAGGGCTAAAAACAAATCTGGAAAAATTCATTTTTTTCCTATGAATCGAAATGGGATGCGAAATGGTGCTCCCATACATGGAAGACTATATGCTGCGTGGCCTAAATTGGGTTGCGAAAATAGATCTTTCTTATTTCCAGATGAGAATAGGTTTATTGTTGCCGAAAAAGCCAATAGGATTCCTGAGCATCTTGGTATCCCACTACCGAAAGGAGTAACAACTCATTTTTTTATCGATAAACAAAGAAATTATACATATGAATTAAATAGTATTGATGTTTATGAATTGCTTTCAATGTATCCATACTGGACTAAAATGATTCCCTATTTTGAACAGTTTAAATTTTTGGCAAACGAAAGGAAACACCCAAGTAATGATTCTATTAATTTCAAGAAATTATTAAGTAATTTCTTCCATAAAAGAGAAGTATTGGCTTTAACTATACAAAGATTACCTGAGCTGCGTCAAAAAAAGGGATATACCAAAGGTTTTACGCCACATCTAACAAAGCTTCAAAAAATATCTGATAAAGGTCTGGAAATTTAAACCAAACACCTATTGCTTAGGAGCATGTCGTAGGCAAAAAAAATCTGTTTTACTTTTAGCTCCACATTCTTGTCCTTTCCTACTACCAGATTTTAAAATAGCACAACAAGTAGTGTTTTGAACAATTATATTATTTGTATTTACATTTTCACAAATTAGCGATTTGTTTTGTTTCTTTGCTGGAGATGATTTAGAAGTTGTAATTTTTGAAAACATATCCATATAATGTTCTGAACAATAATGATTTAAACCATCTGGTGATAAAAGAACAGAAGTGTCCTTACAATCACTGGAAAAACAACAAGTTCCATTCTTATAATCTAAAAATTTTATGGGACGGTTTTTGGGAATATCCAACCAATTCACTCCATCTTTTTTTGAACATTTCATTCCTCGTATATAAGGAAGCACTCGACTTTCTTTGTTTCTACAATAAGGACAGCGAATTTGATTTGCTTTCAGTCGGCGAAACTCCATATGATTATTAGATTTCATACATTTTATGTCTTGATAGAGAGAAACATAATTGAACTTATGCTTACAGCTTAGAGTTATATATGGCTCAACAAGAGGCTGGTTAGATATTAAACACATCTCAACTAATTCATCGTCAGATGTGTTTTCTTTACATGATTTTTCTAACTCTTCGTAAAAATTTAACCCGCCCTCTATTTCGTATTTCACCATTTTGGATACAATAAGAAATAAATACTCTTTATATTAGTATATTAGCCAATAATGTCTCCACCTGAAGTTTGGGGTCCCCCAATATGGACATTTTTACATACGCTTGTCGAAAAAATTAACGAACGAAAATTTTCAGAACTTGGTCCAGGCTTGGTTTTTCATATTCGTAGAATTATTGCTTACTTACCATGTCCAGATTGTTCACGTCATGCTACAAATTTTTTCGTTCATTTACCTCCTGATAAATATACATCCAAAAAAGAACTAAAAAACGCATTATTTGTTCTTCATAATTTAGTAAACAAACGCAAAAACAAAAAATTGGTTCCAATCTCTACTTTAGAAGATTATAAAAATAAAAACGTCGTACAAACGTATGAAGATTTTATTCGAGTTTACAAAACAAGAGGCAATATGAAATTACTAACCGAATCTTTTCAAAGACAACTTGTTGTTACTGGATTAAAGAAATGGTTGTTAAAAAATATACGTTCGTTTAATTAGTGGTGGTAGACGTAACAAGCTCTCCATTTTTGTAAACCGCACATCGAAAAGTCTGACTTTTTGGTCTACTACATATTGTTCCATTAGCAGTTTGATCCGCAAAAAATAAAAATCTATCTGAGTTTCCAGCATACATCAAAAACACAATACCCATTGCTAATAAACCTCCTCCAACAAAATCCCCAATTACTGAAGACATTTGTTTTGAGAAATCAAGACAACCACGGACAATCTTTATTCCCAAGTCAAATAATACATAAAATATTAAAAATGCTACAAGCATCCAATTAATCACTCCCGATTGAAACATAGGTAATAATAAATAAACTAAGGTAAATCCAAAAACAAATGTAGTAAATGTTACATTTCCATAATCAGTATAACGAACGATATCACACGGATCCTTATGTTTTTCAACACCAAAGGCTTGAAGAATAATGTTTCGTAAAACAAGCATAGCCAATAAAAAACCTAAATAAACAAATCCTTTAGCATTTTGGTAAAAAAGAGAGTAAGAAATAACAATCGCAATTAGCACAATAGGAGAAAAAACGCTCAAGAACGTCACTAAATTAAACGGCTGAAAAATTATATAAGGCACACTGGGTCCATACTTTTGCGGAAGTGTGCTTGTTGTCGTAGTAGTATTCATTATAATATATAATAAACCATTATTATATTTTACATATTTTCAATTCTTTATCACGATTACTTATCAAATATAAGTTTGAATACCTCGTCAATGTGAGAAACAGCATGATATGAAACACCTTCTAATTGAGGGTTATCTTTATATTTTTCCATAAAGTCATCAAAATGTCTTTGATTTTCCTTTGGATAAATAAAAGAATTGACTTTAGATTTTAAAGATCCTATAATTTTGTCCCCTAACCCTCCAATAGCCATGACCTCTCCATTCATTGATAACTCACCTGTTATACCAAAGTTTTGTTTTATTTTCAAATTGTTTAATAAGCTATAGATAGCACAGCAAATAGCAGCTCCCGCAGAAGGTCCTTCTTTTTGAACATCAAGGTCACCCGCATGAACATTAATACCATTACAATTAGGGACGTCATATTTTTTTCTAAGTTCGTTCTGTTTTTTAACTGTTGTTTTATCCCACGCTACTGTCATTGATAAATGCATACTTTCTTTCATTACTTCTTGCTGTAACCCAGTTAATTTAAGCTTCAAGAACTTATCACATGGATAATAACGGCAAGTTATAGGTAAAATCCCTCCAGTTCCTAATGTTGTAGCATACATTCCATTTATACTACCTATCAGACTGGTTTCTGAAATAGTTCTATGTATTATTTCGTGTTTCTTTTGAATATATTTATACACGACCTCTTTGGTAACAAGATAAGGAGTTTCGATTAATTTATCACTTTTCAGAATGTCTAAATTGATGCCTCCGACAATATCAAAAAATATTTCTTTGAGTTTTCTTACTCCAGATTCAAATGTAAATTCTTCTATAATAAATTTTATAATATCATCTTCTATTTTTAAAACATTAGGTAATCCCATTTTTTTATACACTTCTGGTAAGAGATATTTGTTTGATATAACCAACTTTTCATCTAAACTTAATGCGTTAAATTGAACACGATGAATTCTATCTAAAAGAATTTTGTCAATCGAACCAGGAGAATTGTAAGATAAAACAAACAAGGCTCTTGACAAATCAATATTTATCCCGGAAAAATACTTATCTTGAAAACAGTCATTCTGTGTTGGATCAAGAAGATGAGTTAAAATTCCAATTAATTCTCTACCATGTTCTGTATTACTTACTTTATCAACTTCGTCTATAAAAATAATAGGATTCATACATTTATTATCAATCAATATCTGAACAACGTTTCCCCAGTTTGATCCTACGTAAGTATAACTATGACCAACTAACGTGGATCCTTGACAATCACCTCCCATTTGAATCATAGAAAAAGGACGAGGAGTTCCATTATCGTCTTTTAAACAGTTAGCAAGACCATATTTAGCTATAGATGTCTTTCCCACTCCAGGAGGACCCTCAAACCCAAAACAATATCCATCTTGTTCACCATTAATCCACTGTCCTATAATTCTGGCTATTTGTTTTTTGGCAACATCATGTCCATACACAGAACTGTCTAAACTCATTTTTACACCATCCATATAATCACGAATCTTAGTTATTTGATTTCGCATTTTATCAAATGGAGCAATGTAAAAGGTCGTATTAGTAGTTACAAAGTCTTTCACTTTTTGAATTAGAGTTTCTTTGGTAACACCAACATATTGAATTTTAAATGTTGAATCCATTTGGTTTTTTTTTACAAAAGAATTAATTTGCTTAACAATACCAATAATTGCCACTTTGTTAAAGTAAATCAATCGGTCCTTATAGCTGTGTATATAATTTAAAATATCAACAATAGTAATCTCTTTTTTATTTTTTACTAAATCAGAAACAGCCTCTTCTTTGACAATCTTAGAAAAGTCGTCTTTTATTTCATCCATAATCATTAAACACTTTTCCCTTCGATAAACTCCAAAAGGAATTTTTAATAATCCATCCAAGTATTGCCTCGCCTTACTACCTGAATCCTCTGTTTTGGTTTTCAATTCTTTTAGACGCATCATTGCTTTTTCTTTAACCAAATCTGGAACCTTCATCAAACAGATTTGTTGTTCCAAAGGTATTTTATTAATGTCAAAATTAGAAAGCCGTGAAGTATATTGCGCTGTAGTTTTCATAGCATCTCTAAATAACTCTTTAATACTCCAAGGAAAACTGTCGAATAAGATAGTTTGTTCTTGTGTGTCGATGGAATTATCACTCTCGTTAGTAAGAGTATCATACAACAAATATGCTAAATATTGATTTTCATAAATATGAGAGTGAATTAATAAAACAGTTAACATCACCCGTTTCATAAACATATCTTCATCAATAAATTTTTTTACTACAACAGACATTTCTTGTTGTTGGATTAACTTTAGTTCATTAACATAACCCATGTATTTTCCGTAAATATCTTTTTCGTCGTTAATTAAATAATCTTTGAGAGTCAAAGAATCAACAAATTTTGTAAACGCAATACTTTTGAAGTCATCTTCATCTGGACAATTATCTAAAATTTTATTTCTTATGTTTAAAATATATTCATCTGTTAATAGTTCCACTATAACATCATCTAAAATACCAGTTATTTGAATTGTTTTTTTATTAATATCATCATAAATTACTAATTTTATTCCGTAAACCCTCATATGATATTTTAGATTTGTAGTTATTAATTCTTCACAAATAGGGCTTTTGGGGGCATATTTATTGGAAATGACACAATATCCAACAGGATGAAAATATTTTCGCAAAAGTGTCATTATTGAATCCTTATCTTCTATGGAATCGCTTGATGTTCCAATACACACGTGTAATAGGCAATTCAAATTATTTGTTCCAAAGATTCTCATAACCGAAGACATTTCGTTGTTAATATCTTGAAGATTTTTCAATATTACCTCGGTTGTTGTATCTTTAAGATTTTTATACATAAGCTCAAGAGATGAATGAATCATCTTTAACATTTTTACGCATCGATTCATGTCACTTATTGCTAAAATATCAAAAAATTTACAAGATTCGACATGAATTATCGTTTTTTGAATCAATTCTTGGAAAAAGAAATACTTCTTTTCCACCAGTTGAGTAATTTCTTTGGTATGTCCACCCACCTTGGATTTTTTTATTCTTTTTCCTTTCATGATATAGAAAGTTATTAAAACTTTTTTGAATATATTATTTTATTCATTCATTTAAACGCAAACCTTCTATATTATACATGGGCATACCAAGTTATTTTTCAAGTATTATCAAAGAGTATCCACATATTATTAAAAAATTACTCCAATCCTCTATTTCTTGTGATAATTTTTTCCTAGACTCAAATAGTATAGTTTATGATTGCGCAAGAACCATAGATTTCAATCTGGATCTCGAATCTACTCCACAGGAAATGGTTATTAATGCCGTTTTAAAAAAAATTGAAGAGTATATTTCAATTGTCAAGCCAAAAAATCTTATCATGATATCTTTGGATGGAACACCTCCTGTCGCTAAACTCGAACAACAACGTCAACGAAGATATAAGTCTTGGTATACAGCAATAAAAACATCTGAATCTGATGAGGCTAAGATACACACTTCCAAACGCACATTCCAAACTATTGAAATTACAACAGGAACCCAATTTATGAAAGATCTAAATAACGCTCTAATCCAATATTTTTCTGACCCTTCTAAATTTGGCGTAAATCATTTTATTGTTAGCACAAGCGACGATGCTGGAGAAGGAGAAAGTAAAATTTACGAATACATGCGAACAAGTAATAACGTATCAAAAGATCATGTTTCTTTGATTTATGGTTTAGATGCTGACTTAATTATGTTGAGTATCAACAATTTAAATCACTTTCCTCAATTATATTTATTTCGTGAAACTCCAGAATTTATTAAATCGGTAGATAGTTCTTTGGAACCAAACGAGAATTATGTTCTTGATATTCCTATACTTGCTAACAATATAACCTGTTATATGAATAATGGAAAGCCAGAAACAATAGACAGAAGTCACGATTACATATTTTTATGTTTTCTACTTGGAAACGATTTTATGCCACACTTTCCAGCTATTAATATCCGCACAGATGGTATTGATAAACTATTGAATGCTTACAAACAACATTTGGGAGGGACACGTGAACTATTGATTAAAAATAACAAAATCGTATGGAAAAACGTAAGAAAAATATTAATGACCATTGTTTCTCGAGAGGAAGAATATTTTATCTCAGAAATAAAAAAAAGGGATAAATTTGAATTCCGACAATTCCCAGAAACTACACCTGAAGAAAGATTCATGAAATTTAATGCTCAACCAACATATGAAAGAGGACTTGAAAAGTTTATTCAACCAACAGAACCAGGATGGCGATTTAGATACTATAATGAACTCATGGAAATTGAAATAGACGATATAAGAGAAAAACAAATTTCTACCAATTATTTGGAAGGATTAGAATGGACTTTCAAATACTACACTACCGGGTGTCCCGATTGGTTGTGGTGTTACAAATACCATTATCCTCCTTTACTAAGTGACTTAATAAAACATATTCCATATTTCGATACTACTTATATTCCACCTAATGATAACAAAGCAGTATCACAAATTCTTCAACTTTGTTATGTTCTACCCAAACACAGTTTGTCTTTATTACCAGAAAAATTATGTATAGCACTTCAAGAAAACTTCCCAGAGTGGTATACTGATCAAGCCGAATTTCATTGGGCTTTTTGTAAATATTTTTGGGAAGGTCATGCTCGACTTCCACACATAAATATAAACGAACTATCATTATTTCTTGATAGAAATAAAGCAGCTTATATAACGGTTAATTAGTCCTCAAGATGGAAATGGAGATAGCGATGATGATAGTTTCCTTAGCGGAAATTAATAAATATGTTTATTTGTGTTCAACATGTGATACAACTTGGACAACCAATCAAACTCAATAATTCAATTAAGTTAATTAAAAATTAAAAAAAATGAAATGAAAAGCTTTTTTCTCTTTGGGAGACATATACATTAGGAAAAAGAAAAAATGAGCGATAACGAAAATCCCCCAAATCAATTAACTCCTGCTGAAAAAATGTATCAGTCGCATTTAAAGAATGTAGCAAAGTATCAAAAAAAGAACAAGGAAAAAGTAAAAGAGAAACAACAGAGATATTTAGAAAAAATGCGTGATGAACCTGAACGATATGAAAAGTTCTTGGAGAAACGTAGAAATTACTATAAAGATGTGTTGAAACAACGCAAGAAACAAAAAGAAAAAGAGAGATTTGAAGCGTTGCCGTCCATTTAGGAACTTTAGAAATTAAATTAAAATTAATTTTAAAAATAAAATAATAAGCAAGTATTTGTTTATTATTTTTTATATTACATACGTTGCTGATTTGAAAAGGTATTAATTAGTTCAATCATCCACATCATACCTATTTGTATATATTTTCCAGTTCATTACACATTGTTGGACTTCACCTAAAGTATGAACTAAATCGTCTCGTAATTTTTCCAATTCTTTGAATTCCAACGGCACCTCATCATCAAACCATTTATCTAATAAAAAACGAAAACTTGAATCACACTCTTTTAAAAAACGTAAATTGTTTGGATGACCGGGCTCTTCATCTATAGAAGACTCGCTACTTTCATGTTCCTCACTAATAGGATTCTTCTGGTTGGTCCTCATTTTTGAACGAGCAATCATCCGGTCAATTTCTTGTTGAGGAGAAATATAATCTGGTTGTTCAGGATCGCTTTGATAGTTGCTGTCCCAATCAATTTTAGATTTCTTCTGGAAATCTGTCATTTTTGTACATTGGAATATGACTTTGGTTTATATTGTTTTTGAAGTTGTATTTACATTTTGTACAAATATATTTCTGATTCTCCCCATGAACAATCTATTGTATATAAATAGTCCGGTTGATTTTTTACCAAAGGAAGTGGTTTAGTCACCAATAATAAATCTCCATTATTTAATTCTTTATTAAATTTCATACTTAGTCTTTTTAATGTTCCATTTCCCAAACATAAATTATTACATATAACTACCGATGGATGTTCAACAAATGTATGAAAAAAATTGCCGTATATGTAATTTGAATTAGGGTTTCTTTTATCTCTTTCGGCTTTTTCATGTCTTTCTTTATTAATTTCAATACCATATGATAATTGAAATTTACTACCGATGTTTTCTACAATTTTACCAAAACCTGACCCAAAATCGTAAAAATAATACTTACACGTATCAGGAATATGAGTTTTTATAATTGAATACATTTTTTGTATATCGATTATTTCTCCATAAGTTTGTTCACTATAACTCATTACATTTACATACGATTAATAAAACACAAATAAAATGCGTTTTATTAATTTATATTTTTAGTAATCACCCCCGTCTGTAGTTAGTAATCCCCTCTCTCGTCTTCTCAACTCCTCAGGAGATGGGCGTATGATAACTGTATTCAAATTAAACAGGTAAAATATCAAGTGATCACGCAAATCTTGTTGTTCACTTAAATCCATTAATCCAGCTTCATAATGGGCTATTTTATCTCTCAATTTTTGATCTTTAAAATGTTTTCCGTTTGAATCCATTGCTTTTCTATTTTGATATTTTTTAATCTTCAAAATCATTTTTTTAATGAATTATTTGTTTAATGTTTCAATTTCATGCTGTGTCTGAATACCAAAGTGTTTCATGGTGTCTATTAATCCATATTTTAACGATACGTATGGTTGCCAATTTAATTTTTCCAGAGCTTTATCAATCACTGGTTTTCGCTGTTGAGGATCATTTTCGGTAGCTTTTAAGTGTTCAACTCCTAACTTTTTCCCAAGAACTTGCTCGTATTCCTTTACCAATTCATTCAATGTAAATTCACAATGTGGATTTCCCAAATTAATAGGACCATGTTCCGAAGATTTCATCATAGAAATTAATCCATTAATCATATCAGTAACATAACAAAAACTCCTTCCCTGATTTCCATTTCCATAAATAATTAATGGGTCATTTCGTATTATTTGTTTAATAAAATTAGTTATAACACGTCCATCATCAATATCCATAAAAGGACCATAGGTATTGAACACTCTCACAACTTTTGTATCAATATTATAGCGTTTTCGGTATTCGTAAATTAGAGTTTCAGCAATTCGTTTACCTTCGTCATAACAACTTCTCTCCCCCATTGGATTTACATTTCCATAATACGACTCAGGTTGAGGATGGACTGTTGGATCTCCATATACCTCCGACGTTGATGTAAATAACATTTTGGCTTCACATTTATGAGCCAATTGGAGAACATTTCGAGTTCCAATGAAATTCGTGTCCAGGGTTTCAAAAGAATACTTTTTGTAAATAGGAGGACTGGCAATACAAGCCAAATGATAAATTTCATGGATTTGTTTTGGTAATTCACCAACTGTAATAAGATCTACTAAGCTATTAGTTATATCATATTCAATAAGATGAAAATTATCATTTTCAAATAATGTTTCAATATTTGATTTTTTTCCAGTTATAAAATTATCAATACAATAGACATGGATATTTTCTCTCCTATCATAAAATAATCGTTTACATAAATGTGTTCCTAAAAAACCAGCTCCCCCTGTAACAACTATATTCGGCATAAATTATTTAGTTAATATTAAACCTGTATTTAAACACAATAACATTTCTAACCTATATATATGAGTGTATCAAGTGAAGAATCAGAAGAAATAGCAACCTGTGGTGATTGTAAAACTCCTTTGGATGAGACCAGAGACGGGCATGAGGATGATGGAGGAAGATGTCACAACTGTTATTGGGAAGATGAAAATGCTCGAGCGAGGAGAGAAAAAGACATTGTAGAACTTGAACCTGAATACCGTCCTTCCGATTGGCTAAAGAAAAATCGACCTCATATTTGGGAAAAATTAAATAAAAAGGGAACAAAGAGAAAATCTATGGATGGAGGAAAACGAAAACAAAAGAAGACTAAAAAGACAAGGAAAATTAAAAAGATAAAGAAAAAACAAACCCGTTCAAAAAAACAAAAAGGAAGCGGAGCGTCTATGAGTTCTATTCCAGACTTTGAATCGATGAATTCTGAATTGCTCACAGAATCAACGGAGGGTAATGTGGACGTGGTAAGAGCCCTTCTTGATAGAGGAGCGGATATCAACAAGGCTGATAATGCTGGGAATACTCCCTTACTCTTAGCATCATCGAATGGTAAGGTGGAGGTGGTGAGAGTCCTGGCAGATAGAGGAGCGAATATCAACAAAGCTGATAATTTTGGGATTACTCCCTTGTCCGATGCATCATTTAAAGGTCATTTGGAGATTGTAAGGATCCTGGTAGATAGAGGAGCGGATATCAACAAGGCTATGAATAATGGGGTAACTCCCTTGATCATAGCATCAGGGGAGGGTCACATAGAAGTGGTGGAAGTGCTGATGGAGAAAGGGGCAGACATCAACAAGGCTAATAATAATGGGGCAACTCCCTTAATCGTAGCATCAGAGATGGGTCATGTGGAAGTAGTGAGAGTGCTGGTGGAGAGAGGAGCTAATGTGAATGCGAAGACGAATGAAGGCGACACCGCTTTTGACTTGGTAAGTGAGGGGCCTCCTCATACTCAGTCCGAAATACAAAATATATTAAAACAATATATGCTTGAAAAAATAATTGAAAGAACTGTAGAAAGACAAGAATTGGTAAAAGAAATGGATAGACGTGGCATTCATGACATTCCTGCTGAAATAGGAATGAATTATCTTGGTGGAAAAAGAAAAACGAGAAAATCTATGGACGGAGGAAAACGAAAACAAAAGAAGACTAAAAAGACGAGGAAAAGAAAAAAGATAAAGAAAAAACAAAACCGTTCAAAAAAACAAGGAGGCGCAAAAATACCTTATGTAGGACCTTATTATAAAAACCCCAGCGCAAAATTATGGGACGGCGTTTATGAAAATAATTATAAAATGGTTGAAGAATCATTTAAGGAAGGTGCCGATGTAAATATGAAAAACGACGATGGAGCGTGGTTTCTTATAGTTGCGGCAGAAGGTGGTAACGAAAGAATGGTTAATTTATTTCTTGAAAAAGGTATTGATGTAAATATAACAGACCATTATAATAATACGGCTCTTTCAGCAGCAGTGAGAAATTCAAGATATGATGTCGTTGAATTATTACTTAAAAATGGCGCTGATATAAACAAGGCTAATAGTGTCGGCGAAACTCCCTTATACGTAGCATCAGAGGCGGGTGATGAGCATATTGTGAGGATACTGCTTGAGAACGGAGCGGATGTTAACAAGGCTGGCTATGAGGAGCAAACTCCTTTGATGTTGGCAGTAGAGATGGGTCATGGGGAAGTAGCAGAAATACTCTTAGAATATGGAGCTAATTTGGATGCGAAGACGAATGAAGGCTACACCGTTTTCGACATGGTATATGAAGACCATTTCCCCGAAATGGCAACTTTATTAAAAAAATATAAACTGCGTCCAATTGTTGAAAAAACTGTAGAAAGACAAGAAGAAAGAAAGCACTTTGAAGAAATAATGGAAAATGAAAAATTTGATGATTTGCCATCCCAATTTAAACATGAATCGATGCAGTATCTTGGCGGAAGACGAAAAACAAGAAAATCAAAGAAATCCACAAAACGAAAAACACATAGAAGGAAATAGATCCTTGATCTTCTGTTCTTTAAGTTCAAAAATCAATAATATATATTATCGATCTTTGAAGCCTATATATTTTGAGGTATTTTTTCCAAAAGTATTTTGAGAATTTGAAAAATGGACATTTTTGGATCAGTAGAAATGTCCAATTTTGAGAATCTGAAAATAGTTTTGGAAAAAGGGTATGAAATATATGACTTGTGACGATAATCGTCTAATTTGGGATTTTTTATGAAAAATGTTGTGACGATATTTTTTTGGACATTCTGATGCGTAAACTTTAGGCGTTTTTTATCTTCGTCTAGTTTAGACGAACATGACGAACGAAAAAACGCCAAAAAACGCCGACGTTCTAAATCGTAAAAAACAACACGTAATACGCTCTTCTTGTATAGAGATTGATACAAGTGATATCAAACCAGAAAACAAAATACGAAGTCCGACGAACGAAAAAACGCCAAAAAACGCCGAAGAATTCAAATGTGTTTTTTGTGACTTTGTTTGCTTTAAAAAAAGTGAATATACCAGACACCTAAACACACGAAAACACAAAATACGAAGCTCGACGAACGAAAAATGCCAAAAAACGCCTGAGACGGAACCTCGTGTCTATACTTGCGAATGTGGGAAATCTTACAGTCACGCATCGTCTCTGTGGAATCACAAAAAAAGGTGTATAACACTTCAAAGCGAAGAAAATGTTGTCATGGCTACATCTGTGACACCAGAATCCACGTTGGGATTAGATAAAGACAAAGTTATTATTGATCTACTTCAACAGAACAACCAACTTCAGAAACATGTGATTGAGTTGTCTAAGAATGGCGGGAACAACAGTCACAATACGATCACTCATACAAACTCTCACAACAAGACTTTCAATCTTCAGTTCTTCTTGAATGAAACATGTAAAGACGCAATGAACATTCAAGATTTCATCAAGTCGCTTCAGTTGAACATACAAGACTTGGAGAGTGTGGGTGAGCTGGGATATGCTGAGGGGATTTCACGTATGTTTGTGAAGGGATTAAATGAATTAGAGGTAACAAAACGACCAATTCATTGTAGTGATTTGAAACGTGAAGTCATACATATTAAGGACAAAGACGTATGGGAAAAAGACACATCTAATCAAGATAAACTCAAGAAAGCCATCAAAGACCTTTCAAACAAGAACATCATGTTGTTCGATGATTGGCAGAGACAGAATCCAGGGTATGATCAATATGATAGTAAAAAAAATGATATTTACTTGAAAATGTTGGTTCAGACAATGGGACCCGCTGATGATATGGCTGAACGACGTGATTTTGGCAAAATTATAAGAAAAATTGCCAAAACAACTATTATAGATAAGGAACAAATGGAAGTTATATAACAGCATCAACGCTTTCCAAAGCACCACGTGTCCATCCTTGATTCAATGATAAAGCCTCTCCAACAACTAACATACCAGGCATAGGATGTTGTGCCTCATCAAGAAATTCTTCTCGATTTTCATATTCACCACATAATGGTGTAAAATAATGAGTAGCAATTGGCCAATAAAAATCTTTGATAGCCGTAAGTCGAAGAGTGTCTTTGGGTATACCGAGGGATTCTTCAACAAAACGACAATAGAAATTCCGGTTATCAGGTGTGTTTTCTAATTTTTCCTTAAAAAATCTGGCATTATCATTATCGCAATAAGCTAACATATAAACTCCTTTTTTGTGATCAATAGGAATAATTCTTTTGAGAGGTGTAGGGACAATAACTGATATTGGCACAGCTGTCTCCATAACATCAGCAGAACAGCCCGAAAATTTCCCATATAAACGTAGAAAGGGTTGACCCCGCACATTATCGTATATTTTATATGAAGGGAGTAATTTTCGATAAGTACTTGCTGTTGTTGCGATAATAACATTTTTGGCAGCGTACATTCTACCATTTCCAGTGTAAACTACAAATCCGCATTCATCCACAGTGGAAATACGTCCAACTGGATGTCCAAATAAAATAGGAAGACGACTGGCCAGTTTCTCAACTAAACGTTTCCAAGGCACTTTCATACCAGTCCATCCCCCAATATTATCATCCATTTCGTAGTTGTATAAAGTTTCATAAGCATCTTCATTTTCAAAATCAGTGTAAGGTTGACTATCTAAGAAAGCTTGATAAGTTTTGTCTCCTAATATAGGTTTGGCAAACTCTTTGAAGGTCAAACAATTATTTTTGGCTGATTTTGTTTTAAATTTCTTCTTGAGAAGTTCTAATACCTCTAAAATATTAACTTGTTTTTCTTCAGGTAAAGTGTCAGCAAATTTGAACTTGTAAGTAAACTCGGAAAATGGAATACGGAGAGCTTTAAGTAATCGAATTAAATTTTTATCTTTATCTTTTCGTCCTATTCCCGCCCCGGTTACGACAGATACACCATAAAAATCAAAATTACTCATTCGTCCTCCAACCCATTTTTTCTTTTTAGCTTCTAAAATGAGTATGTTTTTATTGGGATTTTTCTTGAGTATTTTGTATCCTGCGTAGAGACCAGAAATACCGGCTCCTACAATAATATAATCATAAACTGTCATGTTATATTATTGTTAGATTTTACTTTTATTTCAATTTAGTTTTTCTTTTTCTTTGTTTGATTCTTTTTTTTTCGTTTTTTAAAAGTAACATTTTTAATAGATTTTTTACATTTAAATGATTCTCTAACTAATCCTTTTTTGTTGAATATTGACCGTGTACAAATACCTATTCCCTTTTTTTCATCACGGATAGATCCCACTTTTTTAATACATCTACATAATTTATTGGCAAGAACATTTTCCGCTTTGGTTTTCATTTGCTTTTGTTTCTTAGGAACTGGTAGGTCATAATAATTAAGAATTTTTACATAGTCTGATTTTGAAAGAGTAGTCATAGAAGCGGGGTGCTCTTATAATAGCTTTATAAAAAAAACAAAGAGGGATATTTATTCTGGCTCTATTATAAGACATGTCCAAACCAAACATGAATCATATTTCAAAAGTAGTTGTATTTGATTTGGATGAAACTCTTGGATATTTTATTGAATTTGGAATTTTTTATGAACTGGTAGTTAGGTATTTAAATCCTCAACAATCTGATAAGATTAATTTATTTTGTGGACTTTTAGATTTGTATCCGGAAGTTTTGCGTCCAAATGTTTGGTCAGTTTTTAAATATTTAATAAAAAAAAAAGAAAAAGGACTTTGCTCTAAAATATTGATTTACACAAACAATCAAGGTCCAAAAGAGTGGACATTAATGATTAAAACTTTTATTCATCGAAAATTAAATTACGAATTGTTTGATAAGGTTATAGGAGCATTCAAAATTAATGGTATTGTTAGGGAGGTATGTCGCACTACTTCAGATAAAACAACATCAGACTTAGTGCGGTGTGCCAAACTGCCAAACAGAACCCAAATATGTTTTATTGACGACGTTTATTACGAAAATATGGATGATGTTTATTATATTAAAGTTAATCCATATATCCATAATATATCTATAAATATAATGGTTAGTCGATTTTTGAATCACGATGTTTCATCTAATTTTGGTATAACTGATAGTAAACGAAGTCAGTTTATCGAGTATATGCGTATTAAAATTAAATCATATAAATATACCTATATATCTAAAACGAATGAAGAATACGATATTGATAAAATAGTAACCAAACAATTAATGATTTTACTTCAAGAATTTTTTAAATCAAATTAGTTTTTATTCGATTAAAAATAATTTGATTAACCAGAAATATTTACTGTCCCGCAGCACAAATACCAGATTGCTTTATCCATTTAGAATCACTTCCCAAATAATTAATTAATAAGCTTTTTGTAACAATAGTAACCAAAATAAAAATTCCAGCATGAAAACTTACTTTCCTATCAAGTCTTGTATATTTTGGTTTTTTTAAAAAAGGATTATATCTTAAAATTAGAAAAAGAGCAACATATATTTTGGCCAAATAATCAACTGTCAAAAACAAAGAGGGTTTAATAAAACTGACTCCTATAATAGCAGAACCATAGAAGATGTAGGTAAATATAACAAATAAATCAAATACACGTTCTTGATTTTTTAATGATGTTGAAGCAATCTTCATATGTATTATAATAATAAAATAAAGTTTAGGATTTTATGCTTGGATATTACGGTAAAATGAATATAATTTTTATTCTGTACATGGTATATAATAGATGTCTCAACAAAAAAATACAACTCAAATGGAAGAAGACATGAATTTTGATATTTATAGTAGAAATGTTCCTTCGTCCATGCTTCAACCCTACATCAATGTTCGACCTGTATCCACCAAATATTCAATTATGCCTGTGGTTGACCCTCGACGTGAACTAAATTATCCACTTCGTGTTGACCCAACCTATTGTATGAGGTCAACTTTTAATCCTGGAAATGCTACCGCTCCTTGGTCTGGATATGCTTCTAAGGTTAATGTTGAATCGGAATTAAAAAATCAAATTTTTGCTCTTCAACATTGCGATAAGAGTGAATTTGTTCCCAATAGTTCAAGTGATTTATATAGAGCTGCGCCATGCGGGACTTCAAAACCAGTGCAGATGAACCATCCTCTATTATTCGAAAAACAAACTTTTAGCGATTGTCCACGTGTTCCAGCTTATTTACACCAGACTTTGTTTAATACTCCTACAAGAGAAGAAACAAGAATGGCTGGAATAAAGAAAGAGTAATAAAATAAATTCAATACGTATTTATTTTATTTATTTATAAATTTTTCCTTGGGTGTTTTATTATTTCTTCTGGGAGGTGGATTACCAGGAGGTTTTGGAAAAGCAAAATTATTACAATCGATAATATTTTGTTTTTTTTTCAAAACTGACCTATAATCATTCACCAATAATTTTGATGATTTTTTTTCAAGTATCATACGCACAATTTTTTCTTCTTCCTCGTTAAGAATATCGAGTGCTTCTTTGTTTTTGTAAATAGATAAAAATCGAGGACTTTCTACTCCATTTAATAAGGGAATTTCTGAATTTTCCTTTTTGGGAACATGATTTGTTTTTGGTCTGGTTGATTCAATTTTTTTAATTTTTTTTACGCTTGAAATATAATTTAATACATCTATAGAGGTGTTACAATTATAAACCTCTTGAGGAACATTAGCCATAATATAAGTATCAGATTTTTTTTCAAAACATTCACGTAACATTTTTGTGAGTTCACTTCTACGAAAAGGTATATGGTTTTTTTTATTTAATAACGCTCTTATACATTCTTTTAACGCAAATAGACTTTGATTTATAAACGCATTTTCTCTATAATTTGTTTGTTCTACGAGATTATTAGTCATTCTCGCTTTTTCACAACCAGCTAAATCAATTAAATTAATATGGTTTTGATTAATTTTAATCATTATTTTCAAATGAGAACGAGAAGAAATATCATTTTCACTTGATTGGCCAAGGGTTCTGTATTTAGTAATTGTAGTTATTAATTCAGAAAGAGTTTGAATGTTATTAATATTTTTAGTTTTTAGTTGTTTTATGACGAATCTATTTTCACTACTTTCATTTTGTGTGACAGCAGAACGTTTATTCAAAATGTCCATACATTTATTATTATAAATTTCAATCACTGAAACAGTAATAGGGTAATTAATGTCTAAAATATCTAAACAAAGTAATTCTAAAAATCCTTGCTCGTGTTGACTTCCTAATAAAGTGTGAGTTTTTCCAGAGCCAGTTTGACCATATAAGAAAAAATTGACATTCTTTTTATTTTTAATCGAATTTCGAAGCATTTTATGACCGAGTGAATTATAGATATTAACGTTAGAATCATTTTGATCATATACTCTATCGAAAGTGTATGTGTGATTAATGGAATAATCATTAATAACTCCTTTTTGATTTCTTTTTATGATAATTGACTCTTGTTCAGTCTTAATACATAAATCTTTACTATTTTTAAGGTTTGGTTTTATTCTTGCCAAAATGTTGATACTTTCCATATGTAATAGAGTTTATAAAAAAAATAAATTAAGGGCTAACTTATTACATGAATATAAAGTAAATGAGTTCCTTTAGTGACAATTTAATTAATGATTTAACACTTCAGTATTTAACAAATAAAGATTTTGTCAATCAAACGCGTAAACATTTACAAGCCAAAACTCTAAAGGTCAAACCAAAAGAGAAGAAGTTCTACAAAAAACGCATTTTAGCATTAACTAAATGTCTTATTTATGAAACCGAACCTGAAGAATCGTCTATGAATTTGGAAACTCTTCCCCCAGAAATACCAAATTTACTAACTGCCTATGTAAAAAAAACAATTGAGTATTTCAAAACATTAGATAAAACCGAAATATTACAACAAGAATATGATGACATTTTGATTTCATCTCAAGATCAAAAGGAAACAACTACTGTTGATAATTCTACGCAAGAAGAAGCAGACAAAGGTTTTTTAAAAAGTATGCAGTATAATACAGCTAATACATTAGATAATTTCGTTCAAAAGACCGTAGTAAATAAACAGTCTCCTGATTATCCTCGGAAGAAAAATGTAAACCTATCTGACCCCAGTTTAAAAAATAAAGGTGTTGGGAAAAAGAAAAATATAGATACAAAGTATGAAGAAGAATCAAAAAATACAAAACAAACAGATACCAAGAAAAAGGACAAAAAAAGTGAGAGGAGGAAAAAAGAACAAAACACAAAAGAAGATAACCAAACTCCAGTGTAGCCCAAATCCTGATAAAAAAGAGAATGATTTTACTTGTTATACGAAAGAAGATTTGTTCAAATTACAAAAATTATGGAATCTTCGTCACCCAGATGATCCTATAGAAGGTCAAAATATAGCTGATATTTGGTCGAAACTTCAAAAAAAACTTGAAAATGTTTGTGATAAAGAATCATGTTGGTTAAAACAAAGTTTCGTTAAAAAAGAAGACAGAGAAGATATGATGGATTCCTTTGCGCCGGTTGCTCCAGTAAGCTGGAAGAAAAAACCCAATGAATGGTTATCAAGCACTGAAATCATAGATGTAATGAGACAATATGAGAAAGCATACAAATGTTTTGTGTTTTTGGGACCCAGTCCTATAGATTATGACACTCGGAAATTATATGGAGAATGTATCTGGCAAGAACTTTGTGAATTTAATTTAAAAGAACAGATTGAAAATGGAAAAAAGAAAATCGGAATTATTTTTAACCTTGATCCTCATTATAAACCAGGTTCTCATTGGGTTAGTTTATTTATAAATGTTAAAAAGAAACAAATATATTATTTTGACAGCGCTGGGGAAAGTGTACCAGCCAATATAAAAAAATTCGCAGATGAGGTAACAAAACAAGGAAAATCCTTAGGAATTAATTTCAAATTTGATCAAAATCATCCAGTAGAACACCAATATGGAAATACTGAATGTGGAATCTATGCTATATATTTCATTGTTCATATGTTGGAAGATAAGATTAATAGTTATTATTTAAAAAATCATATTTTGAAAGATAAATATATTGAGAAATTCAGAAAAATTTATTTTAACGAGGACAAACTATAAGCGAATATAAGCATATAAATACTATAAGCTTATGTATAATTATATAAATGGCTGATCAATTTTTAAGTAAAGGAAATACTGATGTATTATGGGAAGTATTGGCCGATGATGATTCAGTGCCAAAGACGAAAGAAACCCAAGAAACATTTGTTTGGTTATTACCAAGATTTCATGCCAAACATTCAAAGCCTGGAATAGATTTAATGGATTTAAATAAAAACTTTATACGGGAAATGATTTTAGAAGTAAAAAAACAAAAAACAGTGACGAATTCTCCTGTCACCAAACAAGTAATGACATCAGAGGACATTCGCAATCAACGAATGACGGATTTTCAAAAAGATTTAAAAAATGCTGAAAATGACTTTCAATATTCCATGGCTCGACCTGTTCCAGAAGAACCTAATTTTAAGGATAGTTTAAAGGACCCTCCACTTGGTAACGTGTCAGCTGAAATTGAAAAGATGATGCGAGAACGTAATTTGGATTTATCAAATATTCAACAAAAACAAGATCCTAAGAAAGCCGAAAAATGGCTTTCTTCCGATAATTTTGATTTGGACACAACTACTGGATTCAAAACGATAAAAATCGATAATGATGAATTAGGAATGAAGGTTCAAAGTGTTAACTTAGAAATTGAAGAAAAAGAAGCTGTAGATTCAAAACATGTTTCCTGGAATGATGAAGTAATTGATATTTCTCAATCCAAAGATCTCTCCAATGATGATACTAATAATATTTCAATTTTTTCAAAATTGAAACCTGTTGAACAAGTAAAGGAGACTATTGAACAACAAAATCAATCACATGAAATATACAAACTTTATGAATACATTACAAAAAGGTTTGATAAATTAGAAAAAATGATAGAAGAAAGAGGATTGTCAAAAGATGTAATGGATAACGATTCTGATAATTCAGAACTGGGAGAAATAAATAATTCCGATCTTTATAAAGAATAATTCAAAAACGATTTAATATTAATCCATATATACATTCATAAATAGTATACATGGAGCCTAACGTAATTAAACCCTTGAAAGAAGGATTTACAATTTATAGTAAATCTAAGTGTAAATACTGTGACTTGTCAAAAGAATTATTAAAACAAGAAAATATACACTTTACAGTAATCGACTGTGAACCTTATTTGGAGGAGGACGATGTTTTAGAAACTTTTTTGGATATGATAGAGGAACTTGCTGGGAAACCAATTAGCAAATTTCCAATGGTTTTTAACAATGGAATATTTGTTGGTGGGTATAAAGAGTTAAAAGATAATCTTGAAAAAAATAAACTTTTATCATGTGACTGTGATGATTTTTAAATAAACAATTCAAGCGTAACCTAATATATTAGGATTATTAGCTGGACAAAATTCTATATTTAGCTGCGCAAGTTCTTGAGTTCTATTTTCAGGTATATAAGTTCTAATATATTCACCGAATTCTACCTCAGCTGAACAAATAGTAACAATTCTATACTGAAATTTTTTTAAATACTTTACTCTCATGGCGAATAGACCCAATGTTAGTGTATTATAAATAAATTCACCTGTAGCAATATTATAAAATTTACCGATACAATCAAAATTATTTTGTCCATCAACAACCTGTTTGTAAAAATAGGTGGGACCTGGGTCACATGTTAAATATCTTCCTGTTTGTTTAATAATAATATCATCGTCTTTTACTTTGAAATACTCCATTCCGTATAAAATAGTTTCTAATTCACATTTTGCTTTGTTATCGATGTTTTCTATATTATTGTTGGTGTATAGAACATCTAAGTTTGAATAATATTCTTTTAATTTATCAAGAGGAGAGTTTGTTATGTCTTTATCATTAATCAAAATAACTGGTTTAATTTCAAATTCTTTTAGATACTCCATACTATTATGAATACATCTCCAATAACGATTTATTCGGTCTACTACATCCGTGTCTGAATTAGGTCCCCATGTTCTATTTGTGGGTTTTAAGGTGACCGTAAAAAAAATATAAATCATGTTAGTTTTTTATAGTTCCAATTGAAAAAAATCAACAAATTTAATCCTATTAATAAATTGTCCGTAGATATTATATAATGAGTGAAAAAGAATTTAATAATAAAGTTTATTTTGTATGCTATGCTGATGGACCACTATATGAAAAAACACAAAGGAAATTTATAGAAACATACAAGAAGGTTGGAATAGATGAAATTGTTTTATGGAATAAAAAAATATTAAGCGAAACAGATTTTTATAAAAAAAAATTAGCAAAATTGAATAAAATGTTTGGTAGTGAAAAAGAAAGGCATGGACAAAGGATATATTTATTAGCTTGGCAACCATATATAATTTTAGATTTACTAAAGAAAGTTAAAGAAAATGATTTTATAATATATGCTGATTGTTCTTCTAAAAAATTTGCGAGTGGATTTCACTATAGTGTAAATCCTTTATTAAATTATCTACACAATAATGATTTAATTTATCCAGCAGTTCATTTGGCTTTTCGTGACCATGAGGAATCAAAATGTAACTATTGGACTAAAGACGAAACATTTGAAATTATGAATGTTGATAAGAATAAGCATGGAGAAAAAAATATGTGTCAACATTCATATTCAATATGGCGAAAAAATGATTTATGTGAAAAAATTTTGAAAGAATGGTTAGATTATACCACTCGCTATGAGTGTATATTGCCACCCCCTTCTTTCCAACGCTCAAATATTCCTTTTCCCAGGAACGTGTATCAAAGATCTCATCAAACAATACTTACTTTACTTATAATTAAATACAATTTAAAAGTTCATTCTCCAACAGGTCCCTTCCCTGATAATATAATTATCCCAGGGGACGGAAGAAAAAAAGATAAAAGTAAGGGAATATACTCGCAAAAAGCCTATTTAAAAAATCATAACTATCCATTTCAACTTGCGTGTGAAAACAATCTAGAACCTTTTGTTAATATATAAATAAATTAGTTAAGAAAAATATTCAAAGCCTGAATAATTTTTATCTATTTGTATTGTATAAACATGGTATACATGAGTGGAGGCAAAGCTGCCCGCAATCAGGCAAGTATTGTTAATAGAGCAACCTGTGGAGGTCCCAAGAAAGGAGGCCTTATGGGATATATTGGAGGTGTAGGAACTGGTGGTGTTAGTCAACGTCAAAGTCGTCAATTCTGTGGACCTAACCGTTGTAACAACAGAGATATGAACACCATGTTTGCGTTGAAGTGTGTTGGTAATTACAGCAATCCTTCGCAAGTTAAGGCAAGAATGGCTCAACGTGGTATGTTCTAAGCATAATAATAAAGTTATAAACAGATTGATTTTGCTTTTAACAATGTAAGTTAATAACTTATTTCCATATAAGTTATTAAAGGAACAAATACAATAATACTTAATGGAAACTAAAGAGAAAACAAAAACCTATAAATTGAAAATAGATTGTAGAGAACACGATCTTATTTCATTAATACAAGAAAAGTGTAATGACTTAGCTAATATAGAAATAGAAACAGGAGCTTTAGAAATAGGCGATATTGTTTTCACTGATGGGGAAAAAGATATTTTTATAGTAGAGAGAAAAAAGGCAACCGATTTAGCGGCAAGTATAAAAGATGGCAGATACAAAGAACAAGCATATCGTTTAGACGGACATTCTCTCCATAATCATAATATTATGTTTGTTATTGAAGGTAATTTGAATGGAGCCAGATTAGATAAAACCACACTTATGTCGAGTATATTTTCATTAAATCATTATCAAGGATTTTCTGTATGGAAAACAACCAATATAACAGAAACTGCGGATTTTATTATTAATAGTTTTAAATACATTTTAAAAAGCAAGAAAGACTGTTTTTATAATACTACAACTTTGGAAAAAGAACACACGATTAATGGAGACCAGAGTTATGTAAACGTTATAAAAAGCAACAAAAAAGAAAATGTGACACCTCAAAATATTGGTGAAATAATGTTGTGTCAAATTCCTGGTGTAGGGGCTGCTGCTGCTATAGCAGTGATGAATCGTTTTCATTCTATAGTTAATTTAATAGCTGACTTACAAGAACAAGGAGATGATTGTTTGAAAACTATAGAAGTAGAGGCAGCTAATGGCAAATCTAAAAAATTAAACAAAACCAGTATAGCTAATATAATCAAATACTTGGACGTCAACTAATAATTATGCTTTTAAAAACAGCTTAAAGATAAATCGGAATAACACCATATACCGTAAGAAACATGGACGAGAAATCTATCCGCCATGACGATGATGTTGTCCGTGAAGAAGACGGATTGGTTTTTAATCCTTACAATCCATTGAATGTTGAGATTACATTGAATGATGTTCAATCTATTCTCAAAGAATACGGAGTTCCACCTTTGCTTTGGAACATGGAACTTTATAAAAGAGCGTTTATTCATCGTTCTTATACAAAACGCCCAGCTTTTGAAAACCTACAACAAAATATTACTATAATGCCTCAACCAGATGATTGTATGCCACTCAAGACCAAGTCAAATGAACGTCTTGAGTTTTTAGGTGATGGTATTTTGGAACTGGTAACAAAATATTATTTGTATCGACGTTTCCCGAAGGAAAACGAAGGATTTATGACAGAGAAAAAGATTGCCATAGTTAAAAACGAAGCTATAGGAAGAATAGCTTACGAGATGGGACTTCACAAATGGTTAATTTTATCCAAACATGCCGAGGAAAAAAAGATTCGAACAAACCTAAAGAAATTGGGTTGTCTATTTGAATCGTTTATAGGAGCATTGTTCTTGGATTTCAATAAGAGAACAGTGAACGATGAAGATGGGTGGTTTCAAGAGATGTTTCATACTGGACCAGGATTTCAAATGGCTCAGGTATTCATTGAAAATATATTTGAAAAGCATATCAATTGGACAACCCTTATTCAAGATGATGATAATTACAAAAATATTTTACAGGTGAAAATCCAGAAAGAATTCAAGGTTACCCCACATTACATTGAAATGGAAAAAAGTGATGAAACAGGATATCGCATGGGGGTATTTTTATGTATAGGCCAACCGATTCACAATATGGATTGGCGACAAGCTCTACAATTTAAAGATTTGGGTTCATTTCAAACCATTCAAGATAAGCTGTTGGAGACAGATGGTAAAATATTTGTTTTCTTAGGTGAAGGAACTCATAAAATAAAAAGAAAAGCCGAACAATTCGCATGTGATAAAACATTACAAGATATTGATAATCCTGGTAATCAATCAACTTAAAAATTAAAATAAAAATAGTTTTATGTATATATAGCATATGTTTAGACATAGTGAAAACGAAGAAGTTGATGGTAAACATATGACGACTGACCATGTAGAAAAATCAATTGTGAACGATGTAAAAAGTAATCTTGATACATGCGTTGATTTGATTTTATACGCAGAAAAAAGTCCAAAAACTAATTCCAAAAAAAGACTCAGGACTGATGAATCTGAACCTGAAGATGGAGACGAAAAAGATAAACCTAAGCCTACTGAAAAAAAAATTGAATCACCTAAGAGTCCTATGAAGACAAAGTCAGTTAGTAAAGACAACTTCTTTTTGTTTTGGAATTAAAAATTTAACACGAACCTTGTAATTGTATGCGATATACACTTACATGGTTTTTATATCCTTAGATTATATACACAATGGATAGTTTAGTAAAGAATAAATTAATGACCAAACCAATGGTCTTGCCTCAACAGCCTGTTGAGGTCGTTCTTCAAAGTAATAAGGAGGGAACTGATATTAGGGGGGTTACTGTTCGAGACGCACGAAAAAAGAACAAAGATTTTGATATTGAGGACCTAAGGGAAAGATTGAAACAAACAAAATTATCTAAAGTAAAAATTAGTCGTCCAGCTATTGAAGAAGATGTGGCTCAAATTACAAGTGCGCCAAAGCCTATTGGTCCTGTTCAAAAGAAAGTTCGAAAACTTACAACCAAAAAGTTGACCATAGTCGAAGACGACGAAGATTTTGAAAAAATAAAGAAAAAGGATGGCTCCGAGATAGAAGAAGATACAGCTATAGAATTAACAGAAGAAGAATTAGAGAAAAGAAGAAAAGATAGGGATAGGAGACGAACTCCTAAGGCCAAAATAACACAAGAAGATAAATCAAAAGGCATAGCAGAATTACAACCAAAAGAATGGGAAGATATTTCTGGAAAAAAAATTATTAAAAGATTACCTGCCAAAGAAGCCCCTGTCAAAATACGTATAGATAGTTACTACATGAATAACCGCAAGATATTCGTCAATTTTATAAATGCTATGTTTCAGCGATATAAGGAAGAATTAGAAGAATCAGAAAAAACGGTAACGTGTGATGCTATGCGCTCCACTGAATCATTTTCTCTTTTGACACATCAAAAGCTGGTCCGAGACTATATGAATTTATATACACCTTATCGTGGTTTACTTTTGTTTCATGGATTAGGATCTGGAAAATCTTGTTCCAGTATTGCTATTGCCGAGGGAATGAAATCCAAGAGGCAAGTTATTGTTATGACTCCAAAATCTTTACGTGAAAATTATATTGAAGAATTGAAAAAATGTGGAGATTTCATGTATAAAAAAAAACAACATTGGGAGTTTATTTCAGACCCCACTGTTTTTGAGACGTTATCAAGTGTATTAAACCTACCTATGGACTATATAAAACGAAAACGTGGGGCCTGGTTAATGGACATAACCAAAGAGCCTAATAGTCTAACTACAACGGATATGAAAAGTCTCGATGATCAGTTAAATGAAATGATTTTCAGTAAATACAGATTCATTCCTTATAATGGACTTCGACCTAACAGGTTGGTGGAAATGAGCGAAAATTATACCAAGAACCCTTTTGACAATAAAGTAGTAATTATAGACGAAGCACATAATTTTATAAGCAGAATTGTAAACCGAATAGAAAAAGAACGTCCTATTGCTGTTGATGATAGAGGAGAAAAAGAAAAGCTTCATAAATCTCTTTCACTAAAACTTTATGAATTTTTACTAAGTGCCAAAAATATGCGAATAGTTCTTCTAAGTGGCACTCCTATTATTAATTACCCTAATGAACTCGGTATTATGTTTAATATCTTACGAGGATATATAAAAACATGGGAATTCCCTGTAGTAGTTAAAACATCAAAGAAAGTTACAACAGAAACTCTCCAAAAGATGTTAATAAACGAAAAAATTCTTGATTACCTTGAATATTCACCTTCCGGAAAGAAGATTACAATCACTCGTAATCCTTTAGGATTCAAAAACAAAGTGAAAGTAAAGACTGGATACCATGGTGTAACAAATCAAATTAGAAACGAAGAAGGTGAAAGTGAATTTGATACAAATTTCATTAGTGATAACGCATTTGAGAGAAAAATTGTAGAACTTTTGGATAGAGAGGGTATAGAAGTAAATTCAAAACTTATAAAAATAAGAAACTACAAGGCTTTACCTGATAAACTGGAACAATTTGTAAATAAATTCATTGATCCTAATACAAAAGGTTTAATAAATACAAATGTATTTAAAAAGCGAATTATTGGTTTGACTTCATATTATCGCAGTCCTCAAGAAGGACTTATGCCACGTTATGAAAAAACTCTTGAATATTACCATGTTATAAAAATCCCTATGAGTAATTACCAATTCAAAGTTTATGAAGCAGCAAGATCCACTGAACGAAAATCTGAAAAATCTTCAAAGTCAAAAAAGGGTAAATTCGATAAAGATGGTATATACAAGGAAGCAACATCAACCTATCGTATTTTCTCACGATTGTTTTGTAATTTTGTAATGCCACCAGAGCCAGGAAGGCCAATGCCTCGTGACGATAAAAAGATGATAACTGAAGGTGAAGAAGACAAAGGAGAACAAGCTCAAACTGAAGTTATCAAAAAGGCGCAAGAAAAAATTAAAGATGTTGATTTAAATGACGACAAGGAAGGAGAAGTTGAAGGTGACGAAGCTCTTGGAGCGGTTGCTGATAAAAAATACACAGAACGCATACAAGACGCTATTGAAGACATTCGAGCTAACGCTAATGAATATCTGTCCAAGGATGGATTAGAAAAATATAGTCCAAAATTCTTAACTATTTTGGAAAATTTAAAAGAGGATGAATACGAGGGACTCCATCTAATTTATAGTCAGTTCCGAACATTAGAAGGAATTGAATTATTGTCAATGACATTAGAAGCGAACGGATTTGCGAGATTCCGTGTGAAGAAAACATCTGATAAAGGTTGGGACCTTGACATTTCAGAAAAAGATTTGGGAAAACCAACGTTTGCCCTTTATACTGGAACAGAAAGTGATGAAGAGAAAAAACTTATTTTGAAAATTTACAATGGATTTTGGGATGATATCCCATTAAATATTGCTAATAAATTACGCATGATTGCTAACGATAATAATATGGGTGAAATAATCAAAGTGTTCATGATTTCTTCTTCTGGTTCTGAAGGAATTAATTTACGCAATACAAGGTATGTTCATGTTGTAGAACCATATTGGCACCCTGTTCGTATAGAGCAAGTTATTGGAAGAGCAAGACGTATTTGTAGTCATAAAGATTTAGAAGAACAATACCAAACAGTGGAAGTGTTTGTTTATTTGATGACCTTTACACGTGAACAAATAGAAGGTGAGGATGCCAAGGATTTAAAACTTAAAGACGGAAGTAAAAAAGATCCTTCAATTCCTCTTACAAGTGACGAGTTTTTGTATGAAATATCTGTAATCAAAGAGGAAATTAATTCCCAATTGACTGTAGCGGTAAAAGAATCCGCTATTGATTGTTCGATCTTTGAAAGCAAGAATGAGAAAGAGGGATTACAATGTCTTACCTTTGGGGAACCTTCTAATACTTCTTTCGCATATAATCCAGATATTGAAAAAGATGAGGATGATGTAATAGCCAATCTTAATGAAACAAAAATAACATGGAAAGCTGAACCAGTCATGGTTGAGGGTAAGAAATATGCGGCTCGTAAAGTTAAGACCAATCAATACATACTTTATGGAGTGAAAGATTACGAGAAGGCAGTTAAAACTAAAGGTCAACCCACTCCCCTAAAGAAAATGAGAATGTTGCCAGGTGGACAAATTGAAGTAGAGCCTTATCAGTAAATCAACACTAATAATCTAATTTATTAATTTCAACAAATGAATAAATTTACTTAGTTAAAAATATTTACGCGTAGTGATACACTTCATTGTCTTTATAAAATCCACTTTCAATCAAAGTTTCGGTATGTTCTTTTCCTCCCCAGTTAGGATCCATAGCATTATTACTTACAGGTTTACTTTCTTCAATAACATCTAATTGATCTAATGGAGTATGTATCCCTCTATAAAAAGGAGATGAATCATAGGATGGATAATGACCACGGTTGAAAGGAGGGTCATCGTGCCCAGCGTCTAAAAGTTTACGTCTTGGTAAATTGGGATAACGATTTGCTCCAATATCAGCACTACTGCCAGGTCTGGCATTTGAATCAGCATCGTCCACTCCTACCCCAGGTCCAGAACCGGCATCACTGGATAATGCTGCTTCAAAAGTAGTTGGGTTAACAGGAGTATTAGTTGGAGGTAATCCACCTTGAGGTTCCATGGTGCATGGTCTACTTTTACAAACTAATTTTCCCGATGCGTCATAAGTTTCCTGTAAATATAAGACTGGACATCTGATTCCTTGACTACGCTGCCAGTCGATGAATTGAGTATATTCTTCTAAATTATTGAACATGATTGGATTTACCCCAGGCACCTCAGCTATTTTGGTATTATATAGATATATTTTAGGTCCCTTTTGTATTAATACGTTAGGACAGCGGGGCTTCATTGACCCTACCATCCCTTCTTTTCCCTGAGTCTGGCAAATAAATAAAACCGCCAAGACGATACATATTATAATAAATATAGTGCGATAGGACATATATATATTATCAGTAAAAGAAATTTACAACAAATAATTTCTATGTATTTTATATACTAATGCCTGTTATTCATATTCCTAATTCTGCCCCACAAACAGATGTGTCATCAGTAAACGATTATTTAAGCTCAGATAACCCATCGTTTGTATTGTTATATATGGATGGTTGTGGACCATGTTCGGAGACACATCCCAAATGGAAAAAAATGGCAAACCAATTCTCAGGAAGAGACGATATTGGTGTGTTTGATATTGAAATGTCTAATTTAAATAATATTAATCACAAAAAATTAGTAGGAGATTTATCTGGGTTTCCCACAATGAGGTATGTTAAAGGAAACACATGTGAAGATTATGAAAGTTGTCAAGAAATTACAGCTGATAGATCATATGATTCATTTTTGAAATGGATTAAAACCAAACAAGGAAAAGGAGCTATTTCCCATATGAAAGGAGGAAAAACTAAAACAAAAAGAAAATTAAAAAGGACACGAAGAACTAAAAAAAGAAGAAAAAAAAATAAAAGAAAAACTAAAAAAAGAACCAACCGAAAAAAAAAAGCAGGGACATTGCGAAAGAAATTTTACAAAGCTGTAATCCAACCAACATATAGAGCTACAGACAAAATGGGAATAACACATCATTATGTTCCTCAACCAAAATCTAAAGAAATTAATGGTAAAAAAAAGAAAACATCTGACCTTGTATCTGCTGAAGAGGATCTAATCGGAATAACAACTGACTCCTTAGCTGACGGCGCTGCTGTGGCAGCTTAATCAATAAAAATGAATAATTTAGATATATCTCTGTAAGATTAAACAGATATATATAATACTCAAACAAATCAAAATGAGTGAAGACAAAGAATTTCGGTTGTTTGATTTTAATGTTTACGGTGAAGATCGTTCCGAATCTGATAGTGATAGCAATGACGAAAGTGAATTTAAGAAGTCTAAGGACAAGACTGAATTCATGATTCAAATGTTTGGCATCAATGAAAAAGGAGAAACCTGTTGTATATTTGTAACTGGATTTAAACCCTATTTCTATGCCAAAGTTGATGACCATTGGACACAATCTCATAAGACTAAGTTTATGAACATGATAAAGGATAAATTAGGAAAATACTATTGTGATTCATTAAGTGGATGTAAACTTATTAAAAAGAAAAAGTTGTATGGTTTCGATGGAGGTAAAGAACATAAATTTGTGCGTTTAGAATTTGAAAACATTAATGCTTTCAATAAAGCTAAGGGACTATGGTATGGAGCATATGCTACTTCTCCTGATGGACGAAGTGATAGAAAAATGAAGGAGGATGGATTAATTTTTGAAAAGACAAACACTTACTTATATGAAGCGAATATTCCACCTCTTTTGAGATTCTTTCATATTCAAGAAGTAAGTCCTTCTGGCTGGGTTTGCTTACCAAAACGTAAAACTATGGAGAATAAATATGATATGAAAACCACTTGTAATTATGAATTCGAAATTAGTTACAAAGATATAGTTCCTTTAAATCAAAAGGAAACACGTGTTCCTTTCAAAATATGTAGTTTTGATATTGAAGCCAGTAGTAGTCATGGTGATTTTCCAGTGCCTATTAAATCATATAAGAAACTGGCAGGAAATCTAATGGAACATTTGGAAGGTTTGGATAATAAATCTTTGAGCGAGGAACAGTGTAGTGTAATTTTATCAAAATGTATTTCAGCTGCTTTTGGTTATGGAGAACCGCAACGTGCTGTTGATTTGGTTTATCCCAAACACATTCCTAAGAAAAACGAAGTCGAAGTAATGATAGAAACTTGGCTAACAACATCAGTGTCTATGACATCCGAAAAAGATATTCAATTAAGCAAACTGTTAACAATAGAAGAAAGTTTTGGAAGATTGAATGAAGACGACGATAATGGAAATTTTGTCCCATCTTTCTACAAAAAAAATAAAAAAAACAAAAAAGAAGCTACAATTGTAGAAATTATTATGGATTCCAAGCTGGAAAGAGAAGAAAAAATTCGTGAAATTACAGGTTTATCAAACCGTATATTTCCAAGATTGGAAGGTGATAAAGTAACATTTGTTGGTTCTACTTTCCTCAAATATGGAGATAAAGATCCTTATTACAACCATTGTATAGTTTTAAACGGAAGTAGTAAACTTCCTCAAGAAAATACAGAACTGGAAACCTATGATTCTGAACGTGAAGTTCTCCTCGCATGGCAAAAAATGATTCAACGAGAAAATCCTGATATTATTATTGGATATAACATATTTGGTTTTGATTATGAGTTCATGTTTCGCAGAGCAGAAGAGACTGGTTGTGTAGCCGAATTTTTAAAATTATCTCGTAATAAGGACGAGGTTTGTGCTAATCGTGATTATACAACCAATGAATATAAAATAGAAGAGAGTAGTATTCAAATTGCGAGTGGACAACATGATTTACGATTTATTAAAATGAATGGTCGTCTTCAAGTAGATTTGTATAACTTCTTCAGACGTGAAGAAAACTTGGTTTCTTACAAATTGGATTATGTAGCCGGTCACTTTATAGGAGATGGAGTTAAGAATCTTGAAATTGATAAAAAGAAAAAGATTACTACCATTCATACCAACAATTTGACTGGATTACTTGAGGGAAGTTATGTTCATTTTGAGGAAATAGGTCATACAGTGGATTACTACGACGATGGCGCAAAATTTATCGTTTCTAAGGTAAATAAAAAGGACAAATGTTTTGAAATTTCACAGATTGATATTAGTCCAGATATGACAAAAAAGGTTAGGTGGTGTCTCGCAAAAGACGATGTAACTCCCAAAGACATATTTGAAATGACAAAAGGCAGTGATGATGACAGAGCAGTTATCGCAAAATACTGTATTCAGGATTGTAATTTAGTTCATTATCTAATGAACAAGGTGGATATAATTACTGGTTTTGTGGAGATGGCAAATATTTGTAGCGTTCCCATGAATTTCTTGGTAATGCGAGGACAAGGAATTAAGTTAACAAGTTATATCGCAAAGAAATGTCGTGAAAAAGGAACATTGATGCCTGTCATTGAAAAGGGGGTTGGTGACGAAGGATATGAAGGAGCAATTGTTTTGGATCCAAAATGTGATTTATATCTTGATAATCCTGTAGCTTGTGTAGATTACGCATCACTGTATCCTTCATCTATGCTTAGTGAAAATCTTTCACACGATTCAAAAGTTTGGACACGTGAATATGACTTGGAAGGTAACATGATCAAAGAAACTGGCGAGAAAGATAAAGATGGTAATTTTATTTACGATAATCTGGAAGGATACAAATATGTAAATGCTACTTATGATACATTTCGCTACATTAGAAAAACTCCATCTGCTGCAGCACAAAAAGTTAAATGTGGATGGAAGGTATGTCGATTTGCTCAATTTCCAGAAGGTAAACGAGCAATCATGCCTTCAATTCTTGAGGAGCTACTGAAAGCCCGTAAATCAACACGTAAATTGATTCCTCAACAGACAGATGATTTCATGAAAAATGTTTTGGACAAAAGACAACTTGGTTATAAACTTACAGCTAATTCATTATATGGACAATGTGGTGCTAAGACAAGCACGTTTTATGAAAAAGATGTTGCCGCCTCTACTACTGCTACGGGAAGAAAACTATTGACATATGCGAAAAGAATTATTGAAGAGTGTTATGGAGACAAAATATGTGATACTGAAAAACATGGCAAGGTAAGGTCGAAAGCAGAGTATATTTATGGTGATACAGATTCAGTATTCTTTACCTTTAATCTTGAAACATTAGAAGGTGAACCTATTAAAGGAAAAAAAGCCTTGGAAATTACCATTGAGTTAGCGCAGGAAGCTGGACAGATTGCTTCCAGTTTTCTCAAAGCACCTCATGATTTAGAATATGAAAAGACATTTATGCCCTTCTGTTTGCTTTCAAAGAAAAGATACGTTGGTATGTTATATGAGTTAGACCCAGATAAGTGTAAGCGTAAAGAGATGGGTATTGTCCTAAAAAGAAGAGATAATGCTCCAATAGTAAAAGATGTATATGGGGGTATTATTGATATTTTGATGAAAGAAAAAGATATTCAGAAAGCAATTGAGTTTTTGCGCAATAGTTTACAAGACATTGTGGATGAGAAATGTCCAATTGAAAAACTGATTATTACCAAATCATTACGTTCAGGATACAAGAATCCTAAGCAAATAGCCCATAAAGTGTTGGCAGATAGGATTACCGCTCGTGACCCAGGTAACAAACCCAGTTCTGGAGATAGGATTCCGTTTGTTTATATTCATAACAAAAAGACTACAGCACTTCAAGGAGAAAAAATAGAAACACCTACTTTCATTAAAGAGAATAAACTTAAGATAGATTATAGTTTTTACATATCTAACCAGTTGATGAAACCAATTCAACAAGTATTTGCTCTTGTGCTTGAAAAGATATGGAAGAATCAAAACAAACTAATCAAAATCAAAAAATTTAAAGACGAGGTAAAAAAGTTACAAAAAACATGTGAACTTGATAAATTTGAGACAAAATTGGAGCAATTGAAAAATAAAGAAGTAAAAGCCTTATTATTTGACGAATATTTGCGAGTTACAAACAATAGTAAGTCAGGGGTTAGTGAAATCACCAGCTTCTTTGGAAAATCAAAATAAATACACATAAAATAACTTTTAACGATTGTATTCTTTTATTTTTATGAGAAGTGATTATATGACAGAGGTCCAAAATAAAGAAGATATAGACAATAAAAAAAAAATAAAACCAATCTTTGTGACTGAGTTGATTGATGCTTCTTCTATTAGTTCCATATCACCATTATCAAAATTTAAAAAGAAAAAGATAAAGAGAGAAAAATGCCAAGTTAAAGAAACTTCAATCCAAACTGAAACTGAAGTAAATCCAATTAAATTACCTAATTTACTCACCCCTTATGAAGATACACTCAAATCAATATCTAAAAATTTAAAGACTTGGATATTTTTTGCCTTTTCTATTGCTATTGTCGCTCGTGAGAACTTTTTCAAAGGAGTTATGACTTTTTTTGTCATGTTATTTTTGGTGTATTGGATACATATGGAAAGTCATAACGTGAGAAATTGGATGACAATTTCACATCATTATCATCATGAAAATAATAATTGGTTTTCTCACGGTATTCAAATTCTTCTTGAACTTCAATTTGGACTTTTATTTCCGATTATTAATGAAGTATTTTTGGATGATATCCTTGATAAATGGGTAATTATTCTCTTATATATTTTTTATACTACAGTTCACAATATAAATTATTCTCTCTTTCATGTAAATTCTACACACGAATTACATCATGATAATATTTATACCAACATGGGACCTGATATATGTGACGTTTTATTTGAAACGAAAAATAAAGATAATATGGAGAGCGAAGACTATCTTGAAGATACTGGACATTACATTACCAATATAATATTAGGCACTATCATTGTTGTAATTTTGAAAAAAATGTGTAAAAATGAAATAACGAAACTATTTCTCGATTGGTGGTCTTATGCTGTTTTGATCTTCATAACATTAATAGTTATGGCCTCTAATACATATTTAATGAATTTTTATGAATCGTGTCCCGAAGCCAAGGAGAGAAAAGAACATACATAAAGTAAAATATTGCGATTATGTATGATTCGAAAAAAATGTAAAAATAGATTATTTTTATTAAGTGACGAATTAATTGATAAAGTATTTGAATACTATAACCCTTACAAAGAAAGATTTGAAAGAGTAATGTTTAGTTTATCTTGGAATCATTATTGGCATAAATATATTCAATCATGCTTTTACTCTGTCCGTAAGATACCTTTTTCAAAATATTATTTTCTCAAAAGAAAAGAAGACGAAGAACAAGGGTTTCCTGTTATTATTTGAACAATTTTCATTTATTATGAATGTTCTTCAAATCGACCAAAAATAGGACGACCTTGCGTATATAAAATACGAATTTGTTTGTTTCTCCATTCGTTTTGTTTTTTAATAGCATGGGTAGTAGGAAACGGATTAAAGTAATAAATATTCATATTTTCTTGAAAGTTTTTTTGATATGAATCATCAGAAAACCTTACCTGTTTTTTATTTGAATTCATTGTTTATACTTCATATAAGAAATTAATTTTCCAGTTAAACTTCCCAAACAAAATCCACTTACAGTTCCCCAAAAAATATAAGCTGGGTTTTCCTTGATTATATGTAATTCAGTATATTTCTTATCCCATATAGTTCTCATTTTCATAATATAAAATCCATACATGCTCCCTAAAACTCCACCAATTATTCCGGGAGTTATCATAGTAGTTATAGATGGTATAAGTGGCAAAGATTTTAAGTTATGTTTTTTAATTATCATATCATTAATAGGATGACGCATAGGTATCTTTGGTAATTGAAAACTTTTTCTTACTATCATGCCATCGATAAAATGATTTGACGAAGTCATTTAAGTTAAAATAGAGAAATGTTTTTAATTTTAACCGAATTAGGTAAAAGAAATAGAAGATGCTCCTATACAAGATGCTACAAAGGAAGGGGTGAATGACCTCACAACCAAAATAATGATTAGTTTACAAGTGACCATAGTCCACATATTGACAATTAATTCTACTTGTGATTCATAAATATGATTACATTTATACATAATATTAGCATTCTTCAAACAACACCGTCTTTCATCTGATAGAGAGGTATTTAAATATTTTCTCTCTAATGCTGTAAGTGGACAATCATGACAAACAACATTTGCGAATGCATCAAGTGAAATAATACATAATAAGATTAACAGATGAATAGGGTTGGTATTGAATAAAATAATAAATCCACCCCCAAAAATTATAATGTGATGAAGTAGTTGATAATAATAACCGATCATTTTAGGGGACATTCCTCTATTCGTTAAAAAATTCCTGGTTGTGTTGCTTAATTTCCGAATAGCATGATTGTGAGGAATTTTTCTTTTTTGAATATTTTTCTTATTTTTTAACTTTTTGTCTTTTTCTTGCTTCATTATCATGGAAATTTAGAAAAATAATGTTTTTTTTGCGTATAATATATCAGTTTTATCCAGATAAGAAATAATATAAAGACTTTATATAAAAAATATAAGAGAATTATGTTTTTATTTTTCACTTGTTTTTTTTGGTTTACACGTGCTTATACTCTAAATCAATATCCTATTGGTTCAATGTATACCAAAGCTACCGGTCCTATTCTTCCTCCCGGAGAAATTCCCTCAAGCCCATCGTTTATGGATACTCCCAAATTAAATCCTAATTGGTATGTTATTGGGGAAAGCAAAGATTTCAATAGTAACCAACCTGAAAAAATAACGTTGTATGGAAATCCTATAGCGGTATGGAAAGACAGACATAATAATTATGCTGCCATTAGTGATGTTTGTCCTCATCGGGGGGCATCAATATCGAAAGGTAGAATTGATAAATCTACACAGTGTATAGTTTGCCCGTATCATACATTTAAATATAATAAACATGGGCGAATGATACAGACTCCTGGTCAAAAAAATTTACGAACAACTCAAACATTTAACTTTAAAACTGACGTAGTCCATTACCCAATTGTAGAAAAGAATGGCTGGGTTTATCTTCTTAATCGTCCACTATTTGACGTAAATGAATTACAATTTTATAATAATCACAATACTATTTGGAGTGAGCCTGAAGCGGATGATAAAAGATTCAAAGGTGTATTTTTAAATAAACAATTCGAATCTGATGCGAGAACGGTCACCGAAAATTCCCTTGATATCTTACATATATCTGAACTTCATTCGTTTGGAAATCGAAAAAACCCACTTCCTACTTCTGATGTTTTGGATAAGATAGCTGATGGCCATCATAAATACACTTACCAATATGAATCTGGTGAAGACTCCATTCCCTATCGTATATTTGGTATAAAACAGTTGATAGTGGAGAATGAATACATATTGCCCCATACTACAGTTGCTCGTGTTCGTTTCGGACCATTTTGTAATACAATTATAACTTCTGCTTTTCCAAAGTCTGATACACAGAGTCAATTGTTTGTGAAAGCTTATCGTGATAATTGGGTATTTAATAATCCAATATTCGATTTTGTTTTTGATATGATTACTCGTCAACTTATGGAAAAAACATTGAATGAAGATAAAACTGTAATTGATACTATTTATCCCGAGTATCGAGATGGTAATTTTATCGTTAAATATGATAATTTAGTTAAATTGTATCGAGAAGACTACGCTGGTTACGTAGAAAATTCTATGAATTAATTTGAACGATTTCTATTTAAACATTTCCGTTTAAATAGAACAGAAATGAAGATCGTGAAGCAAAACTATACTTACGTCTTAAAGTCTATTAAGAAAGATAGATCATTAACACCATATTGGAATAGTCTAACTAACAAGAGCTTTATTGTATCAGGAGGAACCAGAGGTGTAGGTTTCGAGATTGCGAGAAATTTGGCCTTAAATGGAGCCAATGTTACTATTGTTGGAAAAACGGTTTCCAAACATCCAAAATTAGAAAGGACTATCTATTCGGCTGCTGAAGAAATTTGCGATATTACTCAAAAACCAAATTGTTTGGCAGTTCCATGTGATGTTCGAGATAGTAAACAAATAGACCATGCTATATCCGAAACTCTTGATGTATTTGGGAAGGGGTTAAGCGGTGCTGTTTTAAACGCAAGTGCTTTGTGTTTGAATAATACCTTGAATCAAACTGAAAAAGAAGTTGATTTAATGACTCAAGTGAATATCAATGGAACTTACCTATTTGGTCAAAAGTGTTTAAGACAGATGAAAGACAACGAGCGTGGTCATATGTTATTAATAGCACCACCGATTGAAATGTTATATACTGACGAATGGTGGGTGAATCATCTTTATTATAGCATGTCCAAGTTTAATATGACTCTTATGGCAAAATATTGGGGAAAAGAATTTTCCAATATTGGAGTAAATACATTGTGGCCTCGAACCACTTTAAATACTGCGCCTGTTCGGAACATTTTAGGAGGAGACGATATGGTAAAAATATCACGAACTCCCCGTATTATGGGTGACGCAGCAGGAGTTATTTTTAAAAGTGATCCTTTAATTTGTAATGGAAATAATTATATTGATGATGAGGTATTAGCATCTGTAGATGAAGATGTAGAAAAATATAGAGTATCTAAAGAGTTACAAGAGAAAGATTTGATGCCCGATTTCTTCTGTTAATTTAAAAAAAAAGATGTTCTTATTATATGGAGAAAGACAAATCAAAAAAAAAAGTAGCTACTGGAGACCAAGGTATGGAATTATTAAAATGGGAAGAATTCTGTAATCGTGTTAATAATCAAGGAGAAAATCCTCACAAAGTTCTTCGTGAAATGGGTTTGGATAAAGAATTCTTAAAAGATATTCCATTAGCAGAGGGATATTCACCAACTGCTGAGGTTCAAGGTATGCCTTTAATGGAAACTACGGGAGAAATAGCAGTTCCTTTAGCTTCCCCTGATGGTGGAATTACTTTTCGAAGAGCAAGAAGACAAAGACAGCTGAACAATCCACAAAATACTATACGTCCAATTAGGGAGAGTGATTCTTTGGATTACATATCTCAAGCAGATCCGAGGCGTCCTTCAAGGAATCCTATTCGACGCTCACCTGGAACACTTAATTTAGAAGCAATGGAAGGAGATTCAGATTCTGAAGAAGCAGATCGTAATCAAATTATCAGAAGTGTTGATTCGGAACCTGAAGCATTTACTGAAATGAGAAATCGACTTGATGAGAGTCCAACACAGGGATTATTTAACCGAAGAATAGGTGGTGGTAACAGAAAACATAAAAAAACAAAAACTAAGAGAAAATCCAAAAAGACACGAAGAAAAAAAAGATCAAAAAAGAGAAAAACCATAAAAAAAATACGAAAAAAGAAAAAGAATAACACACGTAAAAAAAAGGGTGGAAGTGGTGAGGAATTACATCCAGATACTCGAGATATAATCATTGAAATGAGTAGATCTCCCATTCCACCACTTGATAGCCAGAGTGCTTATGATAGGACAAGTAAAAAATTATTTTTGTATAATTTACTTATGCTGATTGACTCAATATTACCAGGAAACGTTTTAAAAAGACCTCCTGGTCAATTAACACTGACTCCACAATTTAAACAACTTGTTTATCAACAAATAGCAAGTTTACACCCAGATTCAGTAGACAAACGAATTAGCAACCTTCAAAATTTATTGCGAGACCATCCACAATTACCTGATTTACCAGAAGGATATGAAGCCCTACCTTTGGAACAAAAATTTGAAATTATTAAAGGTTTCAGAGAACAAACAGGTGGCAGTGATGATGACACAGACCCAGAAGTTGTGAGAATGTTATCTTCTCCAGGTCCTTCATTAAGTAAAAGAGATGAAAAAGAATTAAATAAGAAAAGAGCACTTGTGTATAACTTGTATTTATTGATTGATACTCATTCACCAGACACTTACATTTCTGTTATTTCCCCTTACAGAGGAAACTTATCCTCTGCCAGAGGAAACTTATCAATTTCATCAGAAGATGGAAAATTAAAGAAAGAATTAATTAAACAAATTAATAAATTTAGCCCTGAAACTTTGGATTCAGCTATAAATGAAATTGAAACTATACTACGACATAACCCTTCCTATCCCGATTTACCGGAAGGATATGATATGTTACCTACCCGTGAAAAATTCATGGCAATTAGAGAAATGAGAACCAACAAAGCTGAAGATAAAGCATAATTATATATTTCATTTGTTTAAAAATAAAACAAATGAATTTTTTAAACCATATCCATAACAATAGCACAATGGTCGCTTAAGTCATGTAATAATGTTCCCATGTTCTCACCACAAAAAGTGGTGTCTACATAAACATTCCATATACGGTTAACTAATCGTGGACTAACAAAAAAATAATCAATTTGACTATATTTATCACCACTATCGAAAATGCCGTTTTTGTTTTTGTCCCAGCAGTGAGTATATACAGGCTGAATACCCAAATTTCTGGATTGAATATTGGCATAGTCAAAAACATCAACAAAATTATTAGATAGAGGTGTTAATTCTCCATTTTTTCTCTCGGTATTCAAGTCTCCAGATATAATTACATTTTTAACTTCATGTCTTTTTATGTCACGTAATAATTTTAAAATAGCTTTTTGTCGTCCTCCACTGTTATTTCCAGAATAATTACTTGGAAAATGACAGTTGTAAACATTGTTAAACTGACCAGTTTGTTTATCTTTATATTTTAAACATATCATTTTGGGGTGGAGAGACCGAAATTCCCTTACGTGAAGATGTTTCTTTACTAAGAACACGTTAAATTGAACGTTACCAATGTCTTTTGTTTTATCACCAATAAACGTGTTTAATTGTTTTAATCCGTGCTTTTCAATCATCTTTTTATTTTTATCAAGTGTTTCTTTGGAAACATATACTTCATATTCTTGTAGTAAAGAATTTAATTGTTTGAGAGAAGAGTATGATGAGACTTCTTGAAGACATAGAATATCTGGGTCAATTTGTTTTATATAATTACTTATATATTGACAATAAAGTTTATTACTATCATGGTCCTGATTATTTATGCCAAAAAATCGAATGTTCCAAGAACAAATACGTGTAGAAGGATCATGAAATACATGTTTTGATACAACAAAAGCTATAAACAAAATGATTCCAAAAAATAGTGTTTTGTATTTCATAGAGTTATCTTTTATAAATGAAGAAAGTATTTTTTTCATGAAAATAGTATCATATTTAATTAGTTATAAACTTAAAATTTTATCATCTTGTTAAATCATGGGTAAATATCAAGTTCTTTTAGATAGTATGTATACATGTGAGCTATGTAAATATTATACTTGTAATAAGCGTGATTTTGAGAGACATTTAAAAACCAAAAGACATCTAAATCTTAAAGCTAAGTGTGAAGAAGAATCTTCAGCACAACTATTTAAACAAAGAATAAATGCTAAGGATGAAAACGATGATTTTACTGTAATTCCTGAAATTTTAATTAGTCCAGAAGACTTATATGATTCACAAGATGATAAAAAAACAAAAAATAAGAAAAACAAATTTACTAAAATGAAAAAAGGAGAAGAATTTTTTCAGACTAATTTAAAGAAAACAAATTCAGGCGAGAATATAATTATAACACACGTAGAGCTTAATGATATTGAAAACCCGTTGAATGAAGATAACAAAGTGATTAGTAGATATGGGGATAGAGATGAATCAATATATGAATCCATTTATACAAATCCATCTATGATAATTCAATTTTTATCAGATTCATGGCAATTTTGTCATTCTTTTAAAAATAATATATTTAAATTTACAAAAGAGATGTTTACTTCGGTCAGCACACCACCGTTGAGCCACGATAAAATATAACAATCTAAAAGAATATTAACTTGATTAAAAATACATGTTAATATTGTAAATTATAAACGAGCATTCCACGAAGCATCGTAAATAGTAGTTTCGAACCGAACTGTATTTCGAGATGGATCAATACTTAGGTTATCAATATTATTATTCATTATATTATTAAAAATATTAGCACCCATTGCTGCTGCCGTAGAGGCACTACCAAACGAACCTAATCCTGGACTTGATGGAGTTCTCCCGTTATTTGGTGAATCAATATTTAATACACCTCTAATAGCGTCTGATAATAAGTTTTCTACGGTTTCTTGCGCTTCACTATTTAAAAAAGGAGGAGATATGTTTCGAAAACTATGAGTTGTGGTAGGTTGTGGTTCTGGTGGTGGTGGTGGTGCTTGTCGTAAAGAAGGATATTCAGAATCACTACTATTGTCTGTATCCGGGTCTGGAAGGCCATTAGTGTCTTCTTCAGTAGTATTTAAAAACGAACCATTTTCCTCATTATCTAAGTCTTGATTTACTAAGGGTGTGGTTTCAGTATCGTCAACATTTGATTCTATAGTATGATCAACATTTGGTAGGGAATCTAAGTCAGCCTGATAATTTATCCCTTCTCCAATTACCTCAAGTCCAGGAGTGGTAGTTGAATGGGGATTAGGTGACAAAGCTCGTGAGGAAAAAGAGGTTAATGGTTGTGTTCTTAAAGGTTGAATAAGTGGCATAGAAGGACTTGCTCCTGCTCCTGCTGCTGCTGGAATGCTTGAATAATCTTGAATTATGGTTTGGTTAATATTATTATTATCATTTTCTGTATAATCTGAATTTGCTGCTGTTACATGAGTTCTAATATCATATCTACAGATCGGACAACGAACATTAGATGCAAACCATGTTTGAAATGAACCTGGTAAAAACGCATGTCTACAATGATTTATTTGTGTAACTATAGTATTTGGTCTGAATCTTTCCAAAGAGATTGGACATTGTGTATTCATAGGGTCTATTATTTCAGAAAACCTAAGTGTGGTTGTGGCTTCACGAATTTGTTGTGGGTTTGCGGATACTATAACTGGTTCTGAAAAATTTCTGAATATTTCGTTTGTTAAATTTTCAAAAATTGGTGTTCGATTTCTCCTATTAGAATTATATATGCGTCTATTTGTAGCTATTTGATTGGCTTGAGCCATTAATGAATTAAAAGATGTATCAGACAAATGAGTATTATTCCTCAAACCATTAGGTCCCTGAACAAAGTGATTTGCGAGAGGTGGCTCTAATGATTGAAGTCTGTGGGGTTGTTGAGGTGGATGTCGGAAATGGGTTCGTGGTGGAGAATCAGGAGAATTATTAAAGTAATTATTTTCAGTCCCGGTCCCAAAACTTGTATATTGAGGAGGAGACAACGATGCTGTATTTATAGATACTTGTGGTTGAACTTGGAATAACCTACTATTATTAGGTTGAGATGAACTGGGTGGAGATATTGGAGGTGTAGAGCCAGACGATTCAACATCTCCAAAAGCATCCTGTTCTCTTTGATTTTGGTTTAAATTTGTATTTTCAGACTCAGTTGGCGTCTGAGTTGGTAAATCTGAATTTACATTATCTAAACTATCAATATTGTAATAACGACCATTGATAAAAGCAAAGTTTCCTTCAACACTTGTAGATTCAGGTTGACGAGGAAGACTTGGTCGCCTTCTATGTATGTTTGTTCTTTCATAAAGGAATTCTATATGACTTACTATTGTAGAATAAAGTTGTGTGTAAGTATCAATAAGAGTCCTTACGTCATTGGCACTAACTGCGCTTCTATTAAAACTATTGAATCCTCCTATTCGTCGTGTTAAATACGTTACATTTTTACGTATTTCATCCAGATGTTTATATTCAAGTTCAATTTGGTCATAGATTGTTTCGAGATTATTCATTATATTATAATAACTATATAAAAATTGTTTAAATACATTATACAGTATAAGGAATGTCTTCTACAATAAATTATATAAAATATGAAAATAAAGGATTATCAGGTCTTTCAAATTTGGGAAATACGTGTTTTATTAATACATGTATGCAGATATTGTCTCATACATACGAATTAGATGAATTATTTGAAAATGGAAATTATAAATCAAAATTAAACAATGTTCATGATTCAGCATTATTTATTGAATGGGATAATTTACGAAAAATGTTATGGAACGAAAATTGTATTGTATCTCCTGGAAAATTTATAAAATCGATTCAAAAATTGTCAGCTTTAAAAAATATTCAGAATTTCACTGGAAACGCTCAAAATGATCTTCCAGAATTTTTGTTATTTATCGTTGATGTATTCCATAATGCGTTAAGAAGGGAGGTAAAGATGTCAATTATAGGAAAAGAAGAATCAAAAAAAGATAAACTGGCCAAAGAATGTTTTGAAATGGTTAAAAAAATGTACACAAAGGACTATTCTGAAATATGGAATCTTTTTTATGGAATACACGTTTCTCAAATTAATTCAGTTAACAAAGCAGTTTTATCTCGAACACCAGAGCCATTCTTTATGATAAATTTACCTATTCCATCCCAAATAAAAGAGCCTACATTGATTGATTGTTTCAATCTTTATGTGGAAGGGGAAGAGTTGACTGGTGATAACGCATGGTTTAACGAAGCAACAAGCAAAAAAGAAGACGTAATTAAAAATATTCGTTACTGGAGTCTTCCTAAAATTTTGGTCATTGATTTGAAAAGGTTTAACGGAAAAGGAATTAAAAATCAAAAATTAGTGACCTTTCCACTTGATAAATTAGATTTATCATCGTATGTAATTGGTTATAAAAAAAAATCTTATGTTTATGAATTATTTGGCGTAGCAAATCATACAGGAGGGACTATGGGAGGTCATTATTTTGCTTTTGTAAAGAATGCCAATGGAAAATGGTACCTGTTTAATGATACAATGGTTACAGAAATTAAAAATTCTGATAATATAATTACTCCCAAAGCCTATTGTCTTTTCTATAGAAAAACTGGTTAGTTTTCAGATTTATTATCAGTATTTATATATATTAATGTCGACCAATCAAGAAAATACAAAACAATACAATGAAGATATTTTCCAGTTCGCTGGGAACACTTTGTTTAGTGGGACTGGACTTATATTCTTTTTTGTTATTATTGTTGCTGTAGCAATTTTATTCTCTAATTTAGGAGATACAGCAAGTGAAAGCACCACCTTTTATCAACCAACCGATGAGGACAAAACAAATAATTTGTTCATTTTTCTATTTGTAGGAATAATCCTCATTATAGCATTAATGGGTGGAATTCGTTACTTTTTCGGAACTGACATTTATGCGTCAATTAATGGTTTATTCGGTCCTGAGCCTGAAATTGATGTAGTTATTGATCATAAAACAATGAAGGAAAATGATGACGAGGAACCAAGTGTTCCTCCAAGTGATTATGATATACCTAATGAACCTCCCGTTGTACCATCTGATCCCGCAGAACCCGCATCTACCAAGAAGCAAGTTTTCAACATACCTGGCAATTATTACCGATACAATGCTGCCAAAAACCTATGTGCTGCGTATGACTCAAGGTTGGCGACTTATGAAGAGATTGAAGATTCATATGAGAACGGCGGTGAATGGTGTAATTATGGATGGTCAGCTGGACAAATGGCGTTATTTCCTACACAACAAAAAACTTATTTAGAATTACAAGGAATAGAAGGACATGAACATGATTGTGGAAGGCCAGGAATTAACGGGGGGTATATTGACAACCCTAACGTAAAATTTGGAGTCAATTGTTTCGGAAATAAACCTAAAATAGATGATGATGAAAAATATTTAATGGCAAATCAAGGCTTATATCCTAAGTCCAAAAAGGACATTGCCAGAGATAAGGAAATAGAACGCATGAAAAAGAATCTGGGAAGTATTCTTGTTTCACCATTCAATTCCGACAATTGGAGTCGTTATTAAATCAAGATCTTAGTAAACTTCTGTTACTTTTATAAGCAAACTTATAAACAATTAATTCTGTATCTTCGTCACCTACACGATAAGGATCCTTCATAATATAGTAAATATTTTCTGTATTATGAAATAGGTCACGAACCTCCTGCTTTTTTTTATCGTTTGGAAATAATATTCTCTTTTTATTGTTAAACGGAAGTTTAGATTGAAATAATTCTTTTAGTGTTTGTGTCTGAAATGACACTTTGGGTAATACAAAAGATGAATTTGGGACATAAAATGTTGTCTTTTTTACATGTGAACTAACAGGCACATGTCTAATTTCTACATTGTATACAATTCCTTCAACATATTTGCCGTCATCAAATACTTGGTCGTTAAATAATCCTTCCATTAAATTAAGTTATTTTATTCAGGTAAATCTAAATTACATTTTTCATTTTTTTTGTTTTTCTGTAATCTGAATTCTTTCTATTCTTTTTACTCAATTTTCGGTTCGATGAAGGCTTGTTTCCATTCACCAAAGCTATTAATTTTTCGTAAAGGTCATCATCTATCTCTAAGTCGTCAGCTTCATCTTCTATATCTTCTTTGAATATTTCACGTCGCCCGGGAGCATGGAAAATTCCCATAGGAACTGTTTTATTCCTAAAGATTTGTGCTACATCATTACTATCTGATGATAATGAAGGTGATTGGTTATTATGGTATAATACAAAAGGAGACTCATGTTTTTTCATAAGTTTTGAATCTATACGGAAACCACAACTTGTAATCTCTCCATTAGGTTTTTTACAAAAAACGAAATCATCCTCCGTGTAAATAGGTCCGGAAGAAGTTAATTCGTTTAGTAACTTATCTTTTGACATATATATTATGAAAAGCGTTTAATTTCTGGAACCATCTTTATTTCCCTATTTTCTTTTAAATACTGAATTATCTGTGACACCTGTTTATCGTTTTGGATAATATTTTTTAATGAATCTTCTACATATTTAAAAGTCAAATTCGATGCTATACGAGAATTCACGAACTTTAATCTACCATCACTAATTTCCAGTGATTTATTACATAGTTTTGTATCGAAATTCTCAATATCAAGTATTTTTTCAGACACACGTGCTCTCTTTTCTTTGATTTGTTTAATTTTATCATTGTACAATTTCAATTGATTATCCAAAGCCACCCATTCTTTGATATGTTCTTCAAAACTCATTTGAAGTAGACGAACAAAATATTTACTCAGAATGAATAAATATTTTGAAAGATTATATTTTATATTTTCCTTTAATTTACCTTAAAAATTTCTTACTTTTTTTTCCTTTTCTTGCCTTTTTTCCGAAAACATGATGAGCTCCGAGCAATCCAAAGGGAACAGCAGCAGTAGATAGTATTTGTCCAAACATACCTCCTTTCTTAGTCTTTCTGTGTTTACGTGATTTCCTCATCTTTTTGCCTCCCTTTCTTGATTTTCTTCCTTTTCTTTTAGAAAGTTTGTTGTGAGCTGCTAAAAGACCAAAAGGAACCACAGCACTTTCCAACGCACCCATTCCTCCCTTCTTCTTACGTCTTCTTCTCTTTCCAGCACTTTGAATTAATTGTAAAGATTGAGCAGAGGGTATTTGGGAATCAGGAAGCTTAGTAAAGGAGTTTCCTAATGTCTTGGAGCCTTGATCAAATACGTCATTATATTGTTGATTGGTAGTTCCATACTTTGCCTCAACATAAGGGGCAGCTCCCTCCGCTCCAGGACCCTGTTGGAAGGAAGCAGAAGTTGCTGCAACATTAGTAGGAGTAGGGAAGCCTCCACGCATTTTCCTCTTTCTAGAACCAGTGCGTTTTCTATATTTTTTCATGGTTTTCGCCATTACTATACATTTATTATAGATAATTTTATTTAACTGGAGCGTTTCTAAAGAAATAGAAAAGCATAATTAAATTTACAGCAGAAAGAATAATCAGAGTAACAAGTATCATTAAGACAACATAAATATAAGGTCTAATTTCAAATAATAGAGTTTCCATAATTGGACTCATAAGTAATTTTAAATCGGTCTTAATATCATCTCTTTGTAGCATATCTAAACATTGTTGAAATAAAGAATTAGACTTCATACAATAGAAACATAAAAACGAAGCTATCTTTTTGCGTGTTATTGAATTTAATAAAATATGAAGTTTTTGTAATGGAAAATAACCCAGCCAATATGAATCAAAACGGAGGGATTATCAATCCCGATTCAAATTTTGATTTCTCAACTCTACATTTAGCAGACCCTATATCTGTTCAAGGTGGAACCTATTCTACCAAAATTACCAATAAAGACTTTCCTTTGTATATTCAAACACCTAAATGCTTAACAAAACAAGGGTTCGTCAAAACAGGTAAAAAAATTTTTACAGACTTAATCTTCAATAATCATGACGATATGTTTATCCAATGGTTAATAGATCTTGAATCGGTATGTGAAGGTTTAATATATCAGAAATCATCAGAATGGTTTCAAAATCCTCTTGAATTAGACGATATACAATCAGCATTCAATTCTTGTGTAAAAATCCAAAAAACAGGCAATTATATAGTCCGAAGTAATGTTAAATTGAACTCTTTGACTCAAGACCCTTTAATAAGAATTTACAATGAAAGTGAAAGTATTCTTACCATGAATGATGTTATTCCTCAAACAAATATAATTGTTATTTTAGAAATAAAAGGAGTAAAATTTACCACACGAAATTTTCAGTTGGATGTTGAAATGAAACAAGTAATGGTTCTAAACAAAGACTTATTCGAAAATTGTTTAATAAAACCAAGTTCACTTCAAATTAATAATGAAGAGACAGAGTTACAAAATAAAACTAAATCAAAAATTGACGGTAGTTTAGGAAAGATTTCAACAGATATAAAAAAAAAGGAGCACACCTTTGAAGATTTGGAAAATGAACATGAAAAAGAAATGGATATGATGAGTAAAGAAGACATTGAAATAGTAGATGATAACGATAGTATAGAAAGTAATAACAGTGACAAAGATTCAGATAGTGACGAAAGTAACGATAGCTCTGTGGTTAAGCTAACCCTTGGAGAATTAGTAACATTAGATGAAATCGATTCAATTGATAGGGAGGTTCCTTCTAACAAATCAGAAAAAGTTGAAGATATAGAGATCGCCTCGGCAAATATATTAAGTGAAAACAAAATCGATTTAGAAGAAAAGCAAAAATTCGAAGAAAGTAAATCGGAAGAAACAATTCAAGATTCAATAGTTGAAAATAATCCAGAAGATTTAACCAAGATTGAGACAGAAGAACCTAATGATATTCAAGATAATGAAAAGATCTTGGTAGATAATATTTTACAAGATATTAAGCCTGTTTTAAACACAGAATTAGATGAGGTTAATGTGGAACCTATAGAATCAGATAATGAAATTATAAAATTAAAACAACCAAGTGATTATTACTATAGTCTATATAAACAAGTGAGGGAAACCGCACGTGAACAAAAACAGACTGCTCTCGAAAATTATATGAAGGCCAAACACATTAAGAATACCTATCTATTGGATGATATTTCTGACACAAGTGATGATATAAATAATATTGGGTCAGATATTGAAGAATCTGTTGAACTTGAGTAAAGAATTAAGGAAAATTACTTTTACTGTTTATTACTTACTTGAAATAAACAGCAGTTTGACTTTCAAAATAATTGTATTTTGAAAATTATTTTATCGTTAGTTTTATATATAAGATGGCATCTTTACTGAAGACATTGAAGGGAAAAGGAGTAGGAACTGTTGTCATGCTTCTTTTAATACTATTCGGAGCTTACTATTTCGCCAGTTATTTAACATCTAAAGGAGCTTCTGGTTCTGAAGCAATGGGACATAAAATGAATCCTGCTTATGCTGGTGCTGCTCAGCCCCCTGCTGGTGTTCAACCTGCGGCTCCTATGGGTGAAAATGAGGTGTATTCCTCTGCTAACGGAGTTCAAACAAGTATGCCTGCTGCCCCCTCAGCTTGTGCTACTGCTACCATTCAGAATCCTTCTGAACTCCTTCCTAATGAGGGTGGAAATGATCAATTTGCTCAATTAAATCCTTCTGGACAAGGAGAACTCGCTAACGTCAATTTACTTAAGGCCGGATACCACATTGGTATTGACACAATTGGACAATCACTTCGTAATGCTAATCAACAGATTCGTTCTGAACCTGCCAATCCTCAACTCTACGTGGGTCCCTGGAACAATACTACTATTGAGCCTGATTTCATGCGTCCTCCTCTTGAGATTGGTGCTGGTGCTTCTCAGTAAGTTAACTTACTTTTTGTAAATAATCAATAGTAAAATAATGTAATTTTGAATACTACATTATTTTAACTTTCAGTAAATTACCATACTATAATATATAGTAAAAATGGGTAAATATGCCACCTCCTGCGTATACGATTCACTTTATGGATGTTCTTCAAATATGAAGGGTGGAGCAATGACCACAAAAGATATTATGGATTTGCTATACAATAAAAAAGAATTTATGTTAAAAGTGTTTGCTACATTAGTAACCCAACTTGGAATAACTTACTATGTAATGACACGTTATGATAGAGAAAAAGATAAAGATAAAATTGTTCCCAAAACATGGGTATTGGTAGTGCTTTCTTTTGCAATTATTTTTCTATTAGCTCTGGTTCCAATGAATATATACTTTAAATTAGGATTATTTACATTGTTTTCCAGTGTTACCGGGTTCCTTTTCTCAAGTTTAATGAAATTTACAAATCCAGATTTAGTCCAACTTGCTGTTGCTGGAACCATGGCCATTTTCGCATCATTCTTTTTACTTGGTGCTGGTCTATTGTTTTCAGGTATTAAATTAGGAATAAAAACAGGCTTGTTTTTATTATTTTCATTATTATTGCTTATTATTGCTATGATTGTTTCTTATTTCACGGGTGAATATTCAAACTCATATAAATTATTATCTGGAATTGGATTAATATTATTCTCAGCATTTATCGTATATGATACAAATAAAATCTTACAAAAAGACTACATGGGCGACTTCGTAACTGCTTCATTAGATTATTATTTGGACCTAATAAATATCTTTATCCGGTTATTAAATTTAAATAGGAGATAGATTTTGTAAAAACTTTAATCGCAGGTATTTATATATTAATATGATGACCAATATAATGGCTATTCTGATTGTATTTTTTATAGTCATACTTGGTATAAAAATATATATGGATTCAGACGCTTACAATTTAAAATGTATTATATCATCAGTAGACGGAAATAAATATTGTGTTAGAGATAGAAAAAAATTAGAAGAAGCGGCTAATTTATTAGCAGAGGTTACGCGTAATTGTAAGATGTTAGTTTTTTACATAAAAGAAAAATACCCAGACGACGAACGAGTAAAAAGGTTAGTGGATGGGTTTGACCCAAAAAGAATCAATGAAACATTACCAACAAGTGAATTAACAGCATATAGCGAAAACAAGGGAGAAAAAATTGCGTTTTGTTTAAATAAAAATAAGAAAACAAGAGATACAAAACTTATTGATTTAGACACATTAACTTTTGTGGCAATACATGAACTTTCACACGTTATGACCAAAACTGTAGGACATACCGCTGAATTTTGGGGAAATTTTAAATTCTTACTTCAAAATGCTAAGGATGCCAAAATTCATGTTCCAGAAAATTACAAAGAAAAACCAAGGGAATATTGCGGCATGACCATAACTGATAATCCTTATTATGATATGTGAGTATTAAAATAGAGTAAATATATAATAAACGATTTATTATATATAGAATATACATGAATATCTACAAAGTTAACTACTTAACAGGTGTAAATCGTATACAAAAAATATATGTTTTCTCAGGAGAGCAAGATAAAGACCTTGCTTCTCTCTTTAAGAATGAACCCAGTAATCCTATTTTCACAAAAATATTTAATTCCAAAGAGTTATCTTATATACAAAGTCAAAAAATTGAAGTCATTTTTTCAAAACAATTGATTCATTATGATGACGCCATAGGAAGTATTAAAGCCAAAGTCAATCACGAACTAAAAACTACATCATCTATTCCCGAAATGTTTATGTTTGCCATGAAAGAATATACAATACAAATGTCAATTATTTACAACTCTTTGACTCTGAACAAAAAAATTCCTCTTACAAAAACAAGACTAAGTTATTTTTTTATGAATATAGTAAAAGACGTAAATGGTGATAGCATTAAAATTAATTTGCCTGAAAAGGATGTGTATACTTACAAAGATCTAATGGATTTACAAATAGATGGGAAAAAAGTTTTTATAAATTACCCACTTGGTAAACGTCATATTATTCAGGATAAACAGTATCCATTTATATGTAATCCTTTTGAATTTCATCCTGAAGACCCTACTACTGAAAAATTAATACGTGATAATATTTATACATTAAATAATAATTTATTACTTAGCGGTGGCCAAGTATCCTACAATAATATCTATTTATGTCTTGCCAAAGATATACTTCAATATAGAGATACGGTATCAACTATTCATATTTATTTTCCACTTTTGTATATCAGAGGAATTAGAAATATTGACCTTTTGAACGACGAACAAAATAAATTAGTAGAAGAATCCAAATCAAAATATACTCCATCAATATTTGAAAGTGTAGATTTGTTTTATAAAATTAACTCAATGTCTTCAAATAAACTTGAATATGTGAATAAAGGAATTAAATCTATTCAAATTACCATTCGTCAAATGTATTCTCTCAAAATTCCAAATGATGTTATGTTTAAAATATATCACGCATCCAAAGATACTCCTTTTGTGAAATATAATCCTGGAGAGGGGCAGGAAAAATTAATTCGTCTTTATGCGGATAGAATAACTTCTAACGGTAAAAAAATTCCTTACTTATCCAAATCTAAAATTAGAAATTTTATAAAAACAATTACTCCACGGGGACATTCTATAGCTATTTTCTTTGAGGACATTAATGCCCAGTGTATTATGAATGAGCAAGGGGATATTCATGTGTCTATGGTTTTTTCAGAGTCTATGGACTTGGAAAGGTTAGATGAGATGCTCTATGAAAAATTAAACTCAAAATTAGAGATTTTTCAGGACTATCTTGGTCAACATGGTTATACTATAAGTATATTTAATGGCCTTTATCACAATACCACTGATATAAAAGACATGTCCTATCAGAGCTCGGTAATAATTAAAAAACCATTTATACTAAAAGATTTGAAAGGATGTGTTTCCAGTGTTTTTGTCTTGGAAAACGATAATATCAAAGAGGGTATAATCGCCAGATATAAAAGAGTTGCTAATTTCAATCAAATGACAAGTATGGAGGCTTTTGTAGTAGAAAAACAAAAGGCTGGAAACGATTACCAAGATATTGTGGAACAATTAATAACTGTTTATCCAAATTTATCGCAGGATGAAGCAATAAATCTTGTAGGTAAATTAGCGAGTGAACTACAAGTTGAACGTGGAGTAAGAAAAAACGTAATAAATTTAAAAGAAAACCCTGGTTTTCGAACTGAATTCAAATTTGACCCTATAACAAGTGAACTGTCATTAGAAATATCTGGTATTGATGACGTTCAATATATTGATTTAATCCCAATATATCTTGATTCTTTAGTTCAGTTAACACAGTTTAAAAAAGATATAGGCGTAACATTAAAAAAAATCAATGAAATTTGTAAAAAGGAAACCAAAAAGGAAAGTGTATTCGAAGAAATTGTTCCGGAAATTGACCAGTCTTACAATGATAAAATGGAGAAAGAGGAACAAGAGATGGAAGAGGATGAAAAAGAAGAACAAGAGTCAAAAGGTGAGGAATCTGAATATGAAGAAGATGCTATTGATCTATTTTTTGGTGAAGATGAAGAGAGTGAGGAAGAGAGTAGTGAAGCTGAAGAAAATGATTCTATTCAAGGCGGTGAAAAAACTACACCACCCGATCAAGATGAAAATCTGGTGAAAGATATTCAAAACTTGAGTTTGAATAATCCATATTATTTTCAAAAACGAATGTCAGACAGGGATAAAGTTTTAATCATGACAGAAAAAAAGGGAAAATACAGTGAATACTCACGGATTTGTCATCAGACTGATCGCAGACAACCGGTTATACTAAACCAGCAAGAATTGGATAAAATTAACGAAGAACATCCAGGATTTTTAAAAGAGGAAAGTGATATTGTAAAATATGGATCAAATCCAGATAAACAATTTTATTACATATGCCCTCGCTACTGGGATTTGAAAAGAAATACATTAATTACCCCCGAAGAAATCAAAGAAAAGAAACTTGAAGATAAAATAATACCACTCAAAGCAAAGACTCCTGGTCCTGGTAAATATATTTATGAATTCACAAACCCAAGAGATAATTCAAATACACCATTCCCAGGTTTAATTCCTGATAAACATCCAGATGGTCATTGTTTACCTTGTTGCTTCAAAGGCTGGAAAGTTGATAGTCAAGTAGAAAGAAAAAAAAATCTCTGTTTGGGAAAAGATGTTCCTGAAACAAGAAAGATTGAAAAAGATGATTACATTTTAGGTCCGGGAAAGTTTCCATTAAATCAGGATAAGTGGGGATATTTGCCTACAAATATTCAAAAAGTTCTTAGTTATAAACAAACCGAATGTGAAATTGGAAAGCCCTGCATTTTGAGACACGGTGTCGAATATAGTAAAAACCAATCATTTTTAGCTGCTATATCAGATGCTCTTTTTTACGTAAAAAATGGTGGTTCGGTTCCTACCATAAAACAAACCAAAGAAAAAATAGTAGGAATGTTAACTTTAGATAACTTTATTACATTTCAAAATGGAAACTTAATAACTGAATTTTATGACCAAACTAAAAAGGTAGATAGTGGTCAACCAAAATATCGTGAAACAAGACTATATTCTCGAACCAAAAATGATAAGGCCAAATTAGAATTTTACAAGAAAACATGTAACTCATTTGAGCAGTTTGTAAAATATATTAAAGACGAAGACATAAATATTGATTACACATTTTTATGGGATTTGGTTAGCACACCAAACCCCTTATTGTTTGAAAACGGAATAAACCTGGTTATATTCAAATCACCAAACGATGATAACACAGATAATTTAAATTTAATTTGTCCAACTAATCATTACACAAGTAGGTATTATGACCCTAATAAACCAACTTTATTACTTTATAATGAAGGCCAGTTTTTTGAACCTATCTATACTTTAATTCGTGTATTTGAGGGAAATAAGGAAATTAAAGGAATAATACAGTTATTTAAAGAAAATGATGCCAATTTAACACCCGAGATAAAATATATATTTGAGCTAATTATCAAGCCATTTTACGATAAAATGTGTAAACCAATGGCAAGTATGCCCCGAGTATACAAAGCAAAACAACCAATCTTATTAGATAAATTAATTGAAGAATGTATAAAATTGGAATACAGTATTAAAAAACAAGCGGTGAATTTACAAGGAAAGGTTATAGGTTTATTGATCAAAATGAAAAAGATTGATGCTAAGGGTTTTATTCCTTGTTATCCCTCAGCAATTAATTCAAATTATGAGTATGATTTTGTATTAGAAGACTATTTTTGGTCTGATTATAAAAAAACTACACTCTTTTTACAAAATGTCAAAAAAGATTCTGCTGGTTCAATTCCCTGTTCACCTATTTTCAAGGTAATAGAGGACGAGGTTATTGTTGGTATAATTACGGAGACTAATCAATTTGTCCAGCTTTCAGTTCCCGAACCTGTTTCCAATATAAAGGATAATTTAAAAGAATTGAGAAACAATAATTATGTAATTAATAAAGATAGTTCTTCTTTAAAAGGAAGTGATACAATAATTACAGAGGAAAAAGGAGAAGACGAAGAACGAAAAGAATTCGTTAAAAAAATTCAGTTGGAAACACGTTTTTATGAAGCCTTTAGAAATACTGTAAAAGTAATATTGAATCAAACTGAAAATGTAAGACATAAGGAAGAAATTGAGAAAATAATTGGTAATTTGGGAATGATATACTCACAAAAATTGCCTAAGATAGATGAAAAATTACGAACATTAGTTGGTAATATGGCTATGTTTGTGAAAGACTATAATTATCAAATGATCAATAATATTCAAACCTGCGCAACTAAAAAAAGTGATAATAAGTGTAGGGAACAATCCCCTTTATGTTCTGTCATATCTGAGGGAAAATGTCAAATTATTCTTCCAAAACAAAATTTATTGAATGGTATAGATAATGAAAAAAATTACTATCTTCGAATAGCTGATGAATTAATTAGGTATAAAAGAATACAACAATTTATGTTTTTACCTCAAATGTATTTATCTTTTGGAAAGGTTGAATTATCAGTGAACGATGATGAAATTGTACTATTACAATCTATGCTAACAGAAGAATTTTTTGAAGGATTAGTCGATTTCCAACCTAACCCTTATCTTAAATCGAATACGTATGATACAGCAACACCTTCAATAACGGAAACTTATAGTGCCGAAATTACAGTATAAAAAAATGAAAGTAATTGATGAAAATAATGATATTCAAAAAAAATATGATTATTAAGTAAAAATAAATGTCTAAGATGAGGCAAATAACAAACGAACATTTGGAAAAATTTGGTAAATACCATTACACGTATATTAATCAGATATTTGGAGACGTAACTGTTAGGGAAATTATAGCGGAGATTTTTCCAAATAAAAAATATTCATTTCGTGTAGAGCAAGCAGGAGAAGGGTTCGAACAAAATACCGATCATCATATTCTATTTGATGAAACCAATAATCAAACAATTTGTAGCACAAAAGTAAGATGTAATGGACATATATGCCAAGATATTCGTCGTGATGTTAATGATACATTATGCCAATCTTATTCCCTTCTTACTTATATGAATAGGAAAATAAAAAGAGGAAAAAAGGAACGCCAAATGGAAATGATTCGAATGTATAGAGAAATACTGAATTCCTCTGAATTTATTAAAAAACTAAATAATGAAATTTTGACCAATTATGAAAATAAATGTTTATGGTTAAAATTTACAAAAAACAATTATGATGACAAGGAGTTTGTGAATATGAATTATACTGATTTAATTAACAAAATTCATAAAGCATTGAATAAATGGGAAAAATATGGATATATGTATTTTATTGGAAAAGGTCAAGTATTATCGGAGTAAAAATTTAAATGAGAGATTGTTTATAAATTATTTTTTATGTACAACATAAACAAAACTTGTATTTTGATAATAATATCCGCCGGTCGTTTTCACCATCATTGTTTCGTATATGTTCATATTTTTTAGAATATTATCAATAATTCGCCAATTATCCACCACTGTTTCCCCAATATCTTCTACTACAAACCATCCACCATCATTTAAATTATCCAAAGCAAAGAGTAGAGTGTTGAAATTAGCGGCAATAGAATGTAAACCATCGTCAATAATAAAATCAAACTTTGGTATATCTCCAAAACTTTCCAACATTGTCTGAAAAGTTTCCGGTTTCATCTGATCTACAAAAGCAGTTTTAATTCGCTCATCTTGAAATAAAATATCTTTATCAACATCAGCTCCATAAATTTGAGCATTAGGTAAATATTCTCGAAATGCGTAAATTGAGGCACCTGGTCTCCCCTCAGTTCCCATGCTGGAAACTATATTAGGGTTATTAGTTCCCAAACCAATTTCTAATAAATTCAATTTTTTGGTTTTCCCTAATAGGTTAAGAATATGTGAATAAAGGATGTTATAATTATGGGTTGTAGATTTATCTGATTTATGATTCATTAAAATATCTCCCAAAACATACATATCATCATTATCAAACGAGTTAACATTTACAATTGGCATACTTTGGTTTGCTCTATCTAAAAGTTTGTTGAGAGAAGGAATAAATTGCGTCGCTCCTTCAACCCACAAGTGAGAATTTTCTGTATCATTCATAGAAGCTGCGCCAAAATTATATTGTAATGGAGAAATATCAACATTATTGCTTGACATAACTATGTTTATATTACAAATATTATTTTAAATAGTAATTTTAACAAAAATACTGTTTAAAAAGTTAAAGTGGAACTTGTTGTTCACTTGGTTTTCTTGAAAGTTCGGTTATCTCTTTCATATGTTTACAGTTTTCATGAAAAGTAATTAGTTCAGAAATTCCTTTCTCAAAAGGTATCTTTACATCCCAACCTAAGCTCTTTAATTTTTGATTACTAATATAATATCTTTGATCATTAAACGGTCTATCTTTTATATAGGTTATCCATTTATCATAATTTGTAGTTAAATGAATTTTATTAATGAGAATTTTAGCTACTTCAAGAACAGAAAATTCCATACCTTCATCACAACCAATGTTATAAATTTCTCCAATTTTGCCTTTTTTCAAAATACACTCGAAAGCCCTTGCTGTATCTTCAGAATGTAGAAATGCTCTTACCGAAGAACCATCTCCCTGTATAGTAACTTGTTTATTAGATTGTAGTAGGGAAATAAATCTGGGAATTAGCTTTTCTGGAAACTGATTAGGACCGTATACGTTATTTCCTCTGGAAATTATAATAGGCATTCCATATGAATGGTTATAAGATTGTGCTATGAGTTCGGCACCTGCTTTTGTAGCGGCATAAGGGTTGGTTGGACACAAAATTGAGTGTTCGGTTTTTTGCTCTTCCTCAATCGTGTTCATTGATTCTCCATATACTTCATCTGTCGATACATGAATAAACTTTCTTATTTTGCCATATTTTCTACAACATTCCAATAAAACATGAGTGCCCAGAACATTGTCCTTGGTAAATTGAAGTGAATCATCAAAGGAATTTTGGACGTGAGACTGAGCAGCAAAATGAATTACTTCATCAATTTCATATATTTGAAGTATATTACTAACCAAATCTTCGGAACAAACATTACCTTTTATAAAAGTATAATTTTTATCACCTCTAATACTAACATCAATATTTGATTCTGAAGCGCAATAATACATATTATCCAGATTTACAATTACATATTCTCCTTTTGGAAAAATATAGTTGATAAAATTTGAACCAATAAATCCACAACCTCCAGTAATTAATAAATTTTTAACCATGAAACTTCTTACAATACAATACTACTTTATATTTGTGTTTTTATTATAACGAAATTATTAAACAATAATACTATCAGTTTCTTCTGTATCTGAGTCAGATAAAGTCATATCTGAATCAACGTTTATATCAACTATCCCTCTCCTATCTCTATAGTCACCTAAACTTGTTTCTCTTAATACTTCCATACTTTCACTCCATGCTGTCATCGTTCTATATGTTCCAGCTTTTTTAGGAGATAAATGTTTTTCATTAAAGCGAAAATCACCTTCTCGAGAGTAAGAACTAACTGTTCCAAATTTTGGATTAAAAACAAAAAATTCATGAAGTTTTTTTTTTAGCAAACGACGATAATAACGATTAATTTCCTCAGTTCTTGAATATTTGCTTTTGTAATAGGTAAACAAATATGGTCTAAGAACATTAAATAACTTTTTTTCAGGAAACATGGGGTGTATATTAACTTTATCGTCAAATAAAGTATATTCGTTAATCATACAAAATAAACCCTCTTTCAAGTATTGAAAAGGGCTTGTCCTAACATAGTTTTCTAAGGCAAAATCTTGTATTTGATTGTCATAAAGAAATCTAAATCTGGTAAGATCAAATCCCGTACAAAAAAAACCCTCAATTAAAGGAGGAACATGAATTAGCCTATTTTTCAAGAAAAAATAAAAATTATATAAAACTGAAATTGGAAACTCTTTATTAGTATAAGGATTTTTAACAGGAAGAGGCATAGCTATTAAATATTGTAACTTTGTTAATGAACTTTGAAATATATTAACAAGATCAGTCAAAGAATAACAAAATTTATGATTATCGATCAGTAATGTTATTACGTTTTTTGAAGAAGTATCAAGGTCATTTAAACATAAATCTTGAAATTTTTCTTTTTTACATGATTTCAATTTCCATAAATATGATAATTTACAAAAACCGTGATATACTTTTTGATATTTTCGAAAATATTCATTGAACTCATTTACAAGTTCTATAGATATAAACTTATTATCCATTACAGCTTGGAATATTTCAAACTTTGATGCGTCTGTGACATGTTCATTAAATAAATGGTGATAATACATAGAAAAAATACGTTGAGGGACCTTGAGTCCTTTTTCTTGTATTAAGTTTCGAATCATAAGTATTTTTTCAAAGGGTAAAGTATTGGAAATTTTTATAGGCCATTCTAATTCAAATTCTTTCAAATTTTTTAGATGAGAAAAAAAATCATTTTGAATAATAAATGAAAATGCCTTAGCCATTTATTATTCTCGATTTATATTTTTAAGCATATTTTATTTACAATTGAACAACCACTTCTTTAGAAACCAGGGTCATATTTATTATCATTTCCAGTATCGACACCCTGTATGCTAACTACGTTATTTTGAATAGCCAATTGACTATCTGAACACTCGGTCTCCAAACTTTCTACTCCATTAAACATTTCATCAATTTCTTCTTCATCAGTCTTGGAGGAAACATACTCACTTGTCTCATCATACTTCAACATTGCTTCTACATCTAAAACAACTTGGAAACTGTTCGTTCCAAAATAACCCTCCTGTCCACACATAATATTAGCTGAAACTCCACGGAAAGTGTCCAGTTCACCATGTCTTGCGGCTCTCAAGAACATCTCTGGTGTTTCCTCAAAGGAAGCCTTCGCAATGGGACCAATATTATCATTATTTATACCATGACGGAATATAGATATAAGTTTATAGGTATGTGCCATTCTATCACAAAGCACACTGAAATGGTGATAGTTAATATAAGTTCCGTCAAATTTGATAACATCTACCAATTCATTGAATATAGCTTGTCTTGCTGCTTCAATGCCCAACACACGATAAATTTCCATAATATCATTACTGAAACTCCTGGCTGTATCAATATAATCGAGGGCTAAAACATCTAATAAGTTGGTTCCCACAGTGTCCAAAACCCAAATATCTTGTTTCTTATAAACATCGCCTTGCTCATAAATATTGTCCATAATTTTACGCATTGTTACTTTGTTCAGGTTGTTAACTCCACGCAAAACAGTATTATTTAGAAGCTGGTCTTGAAAGTTTTTAAGAACATAAATTTGATCTGATTGATCCAAAGGAGACATAGTTCCTTTCGTGGTATTTTTAGATGGCTTTAAAACACTGTTCATTCTGATACGAAATACCAATTTATCAGAGTTATAATCACTAAACACACATGAAATCTCATCACCATAACATGAGCTAAGTGTAAAATTAATGTCGTCCATAGTAATATTCTTTTCAAGCATAGTTGTTTCATCCATTTCTAATCTGATAATCCACTTCTGTTTTGCGGGAATATCTGAATCGTCTAACTCTTGCTCCAAACATTCTTTCATCATGTTTTCAAACGCCTTATATTGCTGAAGTGTGTCAACATCATTAGGAATAAGAGTGTTCAAATCATCAGGATCAAAGCAGATTTCAACAGATTTGACCAATTCCACCAATTTTGTGTGTTCAAGCATATACATAATTACTTGTGCCTTTTCCCTTTCGGTTTCGTCTTCTGGTTTCAAATAAACAGTTAAAGACGGGTTTTTCGGGTCGCTTGTTAGAGATAAAATCTCTTCAATTCTTGGAACACCTCTTGTTACATTTGATTTAGAGGCAACTCCTGCAAAATGAAAGGTATTGAGAGTCATCTGTGTGCTGGTTTCTCCAATTGATTGACCCGCAGTCATACCGACCATTTCACCAGGAGATACAATAGCTCTTTTATAGGTCATCACAATTGTATCCAATAGGACAACCATAGCAGCTTGATTAAATCTCTTTACAAATAATAACTCCTTAGGCGAAAGCGAATAATAATACATAATCTTGAAAAGCTCAGTAGGCTTAGTGTAATACATTGTTTCGAGTTTTTCAAATGTGGCCTCAATCATGTTGTAAGCTTCCAAAGGTGTAATATCAATCATTGAATTCACATTAATATTTTGTTGACCCTGAATATTGTTTATAATATATGAAAAGGCTACTGGAAGGTTCACCATGTTGTCTCCCTTATTCTTGAAAACATGTTGGATAATTTCGCTTCGCTTTTCAATCATCATGTCAGTGTATTCTTTATTCTTTTCTTGAAGTTTCGCTTTTTGTTTCTTATATCTCTTTCCAGCTTTATCATCGAAAATTTTTCCAATTTCCTTTTTAATAGATGTATCATCCGGAAACGTAAAATGAGAATAGATCTCTTGAATACTTTTTGCCACCAAAGGAAGAATCTGATTCTCACTTTTAATCGTGTCAATAGAATCTTCCCCATAGGAGAACTGAATGATTTTATTTTTATTGGAACGAATAGTCATATCGTAACCAACCATCAGATCCTCCAATCCTTTTACTAATCTTCTTTGGATATATCCAGTTGTAGATGTTTTAACAGCTGTATCAATTAGACCTACACGCCCACCCATAGCGTGGAAGAACAACTCTTGCGGGTTCAAACCGTTAATGTAAGAACTTTCTACAAATCCACGTGATGTAGGTGTATCATCATACTTTGAGTAGTGTGGAAGAGTTCTCTGGTCAAACCCGTAAGGAATTCGCTTTCCATCTACATTTTGTTGTCCAAGACAAGAAATCATTTGTGAAATATTTAAATCATTGCCCTTGGAACCAGCCTTGACCATAACTACAAATCGATTGTTTTTATCTAAACTTTCTAATCCAATCTTACCAGCTTCTGAAGATGCTTTGTTTAAGATATTATTCACCTGGGTTTCAAACTCTTGTTGGTTAGTTTGACCAGTAATATTTTTAAATACGCCTAACTGGGTTTCATCAATTAAGTTCTTTACATCTGTCTTTTTCTTGGTAATAGCATCAACAATTTTTTCTTTGGTCTGGTTATCTGATTTTAAATCACTAATACCGACACTGAATGAGCTTGATTTCATGTAATCGGTTACAATATTCTGTAGGTCATCAATAAAACGGGAAGCATTCATATTTCCAAATTCATTACATGTGCGTTGAATAAGACCTTTAGTTTCACCACCGAGAACTCCCTTATCTAATTGACCACGAATATATTTTCCATTGCGAATTTCTAATACGTTATTAGATTTTGAAAAATCATCCTTATCATCGGAATAAGCCGTATTCTTGTATTTCAAGGACAGTGGTGCCATGATTTGACTTAATACATCAAAACTACTAATAATACCATTCTTATCCTTTAAATCATCAGTATTAACATTTTGACTCATCATCAACAGGTTCATTGCTTCGCGGGGATTAAAATTAATATTTTCTCGAGTTAGGCGATAAGAACCAAGCATTGAGTCTTGGTAAATACCAATAATGGGTGCGTTGTTTGCTGGACTAATTAAATTATACGGAACAGCAGCAAGATTCCTAAGTTCGGATTCACTTTCAGCATCCTGAGGCATGTGAAGGTTCATTTCATCACCATCAAAATCAGCATTATATGGTTTAGTATCAGCTACATTCATTCGGAATGTATCTCCTTGCGACATAATTCTGGCAATATGACACATCATACTCATTCTGTGAAGAGTAGGTTGTCTATTAAATAGAACTGGATCACCATCCATCATATGTCTATGAACAATGTCGCCATTTTCTAAGTTAATACCCTTTCGATCCATGTAACGTAAAGTAATTGATTCTCCATTCTTTCTTTCCAGAATTTTGGCGCCAGGATGTTCATCTGGTCCATTTAAAACAAGTTTGGTTAGAAAGGCACGATTTCGTTCATTTACAACTACAGGTTTAGTAATATTTTTGGCAATTTTCATAGGAATACCAAGCTCTCGGATACCCAAATTAGGGTCAGCTGTAATAACTGAACGAGCACTAAAATCTACTCTTTTAGCCATAAGATTACCTCTCATTCTACCTCCCTTTCCATTTAGTCTGTCCTTGATTGATTTAAGAGGTCTTCCCGAGCGCTGCGCAACAGAAGCAACTCCAGGTATTTTATTATCTACCATAGTAGCCACGTAATATTGTAACACTGTTGTCCAGTCATCTATTACATTTGCGGGAGCATTATTTTGAATTTTTTCTTGTAGGGTATTGTTTGTTTTGATAATATTAACAAGAATATGACTTAGATCATCTTCACTTCTTTGTTGAGCATCATGTTTTACTGAAGGACGCACAGCTGGTGGAGGCACAGCTAATACTTGACAAATCATCCAGTCAGGCCTTGACCACAAAGGAGAGCCTCCCATAAATGTAACATCCTCATCTGATATTCTTTTAAAATTATTTAAAACCATCTCTGGTAGTAGTTTGATAACAATATTTTGTGCTCCTTCCGCTTTATTTTCCCACTCGGCTGTAATTGTGGCAAGACCTTCCTTACGAATTTTAGTTGGTTGAAGACAACCACATCCATCTTCTGTATCTTCACCACACCTTCCAATCTTACTGGCTAATGAGAATACGTATTTCCATCTGGCGTCTCCTTGAAGCTTAAGCGCTTGTTTGTATTTTTCTTTGCTAATTAACAATTTACTACATTTAAAACAACAACATCTTAGAATCTTAAGAACTTGACCCAAATATTGAATATAAAATACAGGCCTTGCCAGTTCAATATGTCCAAAATATCCCGGAGTCTGCATGTAATCTAATCCATCTGTGGGACAGATCAACCCAGGTTCAAGAACTCCCATTCGTGGGTCAAATAGACCGCCGATAACAGGTTTATTATTTATATATGTATCTCTACTTGTTATTTCTGCTACCGAACCCTGTCTAATTTCATCGGGAGACAGTATACTGAACTGCATCCCTATAATTTTAGAGCAAGTTGGGTTCATGTCGTTTGTTTTTCCAGACATTCCTTTTAGTAATACTATATATTTAGATAGTTTTCTGAATCATTTATTTTTTAAATGAATTGCGAAATAATGTCAACATAGTACATATAATGAGTATACTTAAAATAACCGCTTTTTCATCTTTAGCAGCTCAAATTGTCACTGGTTTAATTGACCTTTACGTTTTATTTTTACCAGTGTCAGTTGAATATTTATTATTGAAACAGCTTTTGGCTTTGGAATTTATGGTTCAGTTTATTGAGGCTATTTTTTATGTTTGGTTAGCAGTATATATTGCTTCGGCATTGAAAATAACTCAAAAACGTTATTATGATTGGATGATAACTACACCTGTTATGTTGATAACACTCTCTTCTTATTTAATATATTTGCGTTTAACGGCTGAACAGGGTTCAACTGCGATCCCTTCTTTCCTAGACATCATTGAAAATAATTATGTAAATTTCCTGAAAATTATTGTTCTTAACGCACTAATGTTGTTAAGTGGTTATTTGGGGGAAATCAATGTTCTTAGAACAGTTCCTTCGGTTATAGCTGGATTCATACCATTTTTTGCCATGTTTTATCTTATCTATGACAAATATGCACAATACACACCTGGTGGAATGATTTTATTTTATTATTTCTTAGTGGTATGGTCTTTATACGGTGTAGCTGCTCTTATGAGTTATAAGTGGAAAAATGTTAGTTATAATATTTTAGATTTATTCTCTAAGAACTTCTTTGGATTGTTCTTGGCGTATCTAATTGTAAGAACACGCTAAGAGCAAAAACTATGAATAATAGTTTACCTCATAAAGCTCTGGAATCGGAGGAGCTGAGGGAGTAAACCGAGTTGCTACCGCTGTTTGAATAGGACTAACTGGTCGTGCTACCACGGTAGGCAATTTATCTGGATCAAATGGTTCAGATTTAGGAATTGATTTATTTTCCAATTGAGCATGATATTTTGTATATATTTTTGTTTTTCTGTAATTTTTTTCCAGATACCTCATTTTGTTTATATACAAATTATACCATTTTTCCATCTCTTGCCTACATCTTTCTCTTTCCTGTGTGTTATTGGCTTCTCGTAAAGATGATAATCTCTGATATTTTTCTTGAAAATATTGATATTTAATTTTAAATTTACGATAGGCCAACACGTCTCTTTCCAAAATCAACACCGAAAATCTGTCTTCGTCGCTTCTGGACATAATTCTTTATATTGAAAAATACTTTATTTATTACATATTTTTTAACTTAAAGAAAAACTCTTGTTGTGGTGTCTGGTTATGAGTATTTTAGTTTTTATTAATTATGATAAACAGTAACAATTTTGTATACTTATTGTTTACCTTTTTACATGTATATTAAAAAAAAATGATTTAGAACCATGGAAGATTTTATGTTTATATATACAATAAGCTTTATGAAAATCCAAGAGATGAACGACAAAACTATAAAGAAATCACCTAAAAAGTCAAACCAAAATAAGAAGGATACTTCTAAGAAGTCTAAGAAACAAGTTGAGAGTTCAGATAGTGATTCATCAAGTGACGAGGAAGAGATTGATATGGATGACCACGAATACCGTAAGTTATTAAATTCAATCTTTCCATCCAAATACATGAATAACAAGGTTAAAGCAGGAGAAAAGATGAAAAAGGCATTTACCAAATTGAAGAAAAATAAAACAAATGAAGATGATGAAGATGATGAAGAAGTTGAGGAAGTTGAGGAAGATGATGAAGAAGATGATGAAGATGATGAGGATAACAAAGAAGAAATACAAAAGTCTAAAAGGAAATCAAAAAATATCAAATCCAAGACTTCCGATAAAAAAAAAACAACACATACCAAAAAACGAAACGCACCTCTTCCAAAAAACAAGAACAAAGGTAAAATTATCCCATGTGATACGGAAAGTGACGAAGAATCCAGTGAATATGAAGAAGAAGATGATGAGGAAGACGTTCCAGGCAAATCAGGAAAATTTAATCTCATATTTACGTTTGGGGGAGAAGACGAAGACGGAGAGGAGGATGATGAGGATAGCGATGAAGACTGGGAAACTGAGGAATCATGGGAAACTGAAGACGAAGATGAAGATGTTTCTTCAAGTGAAGATGATGAAGAAGAATCAGATGAACAAGAATCATGTGAAGATGAAAGTGAAGAAGAAGTAGAATTAGTTAGACATAGTAAATCACGAAAGTATAAAAACAATAATTCTTCCAAGAAGTCATCACCCATGAAAGAAGTTGAAGATGGAGAAATTTCGGAGGAACATGATTCTGAAGAAAACACCAAGGCTTCCAGTAATTCTGATTTCCTTGAACAACTAAAAAAACTTTATAAACAAAATAAACATAATCAAGATGCCAAGGAATGTATTCAAGCATGTGAAAAGACATTGAAGAAACACGAAAAAAAAATCAAACGTAAAGAAAAAAAGCGTCAAGAAAAAAATGTTCGTATCTTTAGAAAATTAGTGCGTGATAAGAATACAAACAACGACTTTGAATTTTTCGGAAAATTACAACTTGAAGATCAAAAGAAAATTATCAAAGAGTTGCGAGAGGTAAATACACTCATTCGTGTTGAGAAACCATATAGATTATCACTTCTTGAATCGGATATGCCTCCGATTTTCAAGGGCTCTGCTATGAAAAAGATCAATTCATTGCGTTACATGGAACCTGGTTCGGGAGATTATTACAAAATTAAGAACTGGGTGGATACCTTTATGCGAATTCCTTTTGGCAAATATAATAATCTTCCTGTTAATATTGATGATGGTGTGGATGTATGTCATGAATTCATGGAAAAAGCAAAAAATTCATTAGACCAAGCTGTTTATGGGTTAAATGATGCTAAAATGCAGATAATGCAGATGATGGGACAACTTATAACTAATCCTTCAAGCATTGGAACTGCTATTGCTATCCAAGGACCAATGGGAACAGGTAAGACAACTCTTGTCAAAGAAGGAATCAGTAAAATTCTCAACCGTCCTTTCTCATTCATTGCTTTAGGAGGTGCCACTGATAGTAGTTTCCTGGAAGGACATTCCTATACCTATGAAGGTAGCACTTGGGGAAAAATTGTTCAAATCCTTGTTGATAGTAAATGTATGAATCCAGTAATTTACTTTGATGAGTTAGACAAAATCAGTGATACACCAAAGGGAGATGAGATAGCAGGAATCCTAACTCATTTGACAGATACTTCTCAAAATTCTCAATTTCATGATAAATATTTTGCGGAAGTCGATTTTGATTTGAGTAAATGTCTATTTATATTCAGTTATAATGATGAAACAAAAATCAATCCTATTCTTCGTGACAGAATGTATCGCATTCACACCAAAGGTTATGATAAAAAGCAAAAGTCAATTATCGCTAATGACTATTTACTACCAACTATTAGGGATCAAGTTAAATTCACAAAAGATGACATTGTAATTCCAGATGACACGCTTCAATATATTATGGATAATTGTTGTAGCAAGGAGGATGGTGTAAGAAACATGAAAAGATGCCTTGAAATTATTTATACAAAACTTAACTTGTATAGACTTATGAAACCCGATACGAACTTGTTTGAGGAAAATATGTCCCTCAAGGTTGAATTTCCATTTACTGTTACAGTTGAAATGGTTAATAAACTTATCAAAAAGGAGGAACAAAATATGTCCTATATGGCAATGTATTGTTAATAAAAATAAAAAACAATATCATAAAAACATCTGTTATATTTGTATTTTTTTATGATATTTATTTAAACTATGAACCAAACTCAAAATTTGATTGAAACTCGCTGTCTTTAAATAAGGAACCAAAGCTTTGAGTGCTTATTCTTTTTGTTAAAGATGGTGATGAAGTTTTGTCAGTTATGAAATAATTAGAAACAATTCCATCAATATCGTAATCCAAGATGTGTTTGAGAATGAATTCATCTTTACATGTATATGTAAAAACTAAAATTCCTTTCCCATGTAAAAAATCAACAGCTTCTTTATCCAAAGCAGTCCAATGTAAACAAACAAAATCCATATCTTTACACAAAAAATCCAACTGATCAACAGAAAATGTATTTTCAGTTGTAAAACCAAGGTGGTATCGAAGGTGAGGTTGTTTTAATTCTTTCACAAACTTACGATTAAATCCACTTATATAAATCCTATGTAATTCTACTCTGGAAAACCACTTATCAATCATAACCTTTAAAGGGTCAACAACCTTTTCTGAACCTTTTATGTCCAGAAACAACATCATTTTGGTATTAACAAAAGCTTCGAATACATCATCCAATAAAACCATATTAAACTCTTTTAATTTTTCATACGGAGTTTCGTTAATATATTGATGATTAATCCATGTATCATGATAAACTACAATTTCACCAGTTCCACATAACTGAATATCTAATTCTATCATATCAAACCCAACCTCTTGTGCTTTTAAAAAAGAAACCATGTTGTTATCGCCATACTTATCTGGGAATCCTCGATGACCAATTTGCCACATACGATTGGTTTTAAAACAACTCGACAAAATAAAAAAAGAAAATAAATAAAAGCTAAAAAATGTGGTTGACAACATAAATATTTTTAATACCTATAAATGAAGCAGGTATTAAAAAAAATAATTTCTATCTTACATATTTAATATTCAGAATAAGGAACGTTATTTCCACCACGATTAATTAAATAGTTATATTGGTTTACAGTCATACAGGCGCATCCACTACTGTTTGAGTAGGCATTAGGACAACATTCGGGTTTGAAGTCCGTTGTGGCAAACATAGCCATTTGTCCCTCAGGCAAAGGAACAGGTTGCTCAGGACGATTCAATATTGCTTGAGCAGCAGCACTTGGCTTTTGGCCAGGAGTAATCACTAATGATTCCATACCCATTTTGGAAGTATCAATAGGGGTATCATCTCCTAATGTATATGGACTAAAATCACTGGCTCGGAAGCTGTTTCCTTTTGCTGTAAATCCCTCTTTTCCTTTACTGCACGTAGAACAACAAGCAGCAGAAGATTGAAGAACAATTAATCCGGCAACTACAGCTATCAAGATTAAAACTTCCACACGCACTTTAAATTTCCCAATCTGAAGGTTCATATACATAATTATTAGATAATAAATTTATTGCCTAATAACTATTCCATTGAATCCAAGTAATTATTGTAATCTGCCACGCTTTCTCCATTTACTACAAATCTTGAATTACCACCGTAAATCAATAAATGATATAAAGGTGTTTGACATGATTTTTCTAAATGGAGTTCATTGGATGACGAGGAATCAAGGCTTTGATAAAGAGAGAGACCAGATTTGTCAATTTTCACCGTTCCATAAATAAAAGAACCATCTCTTAATTTATCTCCTACCTTAATGTTTTTTATCTTTTTTCGAACCCCATCTTGTAAATCTACCAATGCGTCTTTTGAAAATCCACCATCAAAATAATGATGAATATAAGATTTATCCTCAAACAGTGCTTTTTTCTCAGTTAATTTGTCCGTTTTCTTGAGCGAATCATGTAACTTTCCTTCAAATTCTTCATCTATTTCATCCCAATCAGAAAATATTGTATCATGAATTGGTATTTGTTTAGTTGTAGTATTTAAACAATACAATACTGGTTCTCTATATGGTTCTATTAATTCCACATTATATGATCCTGGATGATCTTTCACGGTTGTCCATTTATTTCCATATTTTACATAATGAGTTCCACTTACCAAAACTCCGTCTAAAAGAAACATCTTTTGAGAGAACGAACTGGTCTGAAAGACGGACGTCACCTTTCCACCATCTGATAAAACATCTCCTATTTTTATGTCAATAATTGGTGTTTTATTACCATTTTTCATTTTAATGAATGTATTTTTATCAAAACATCCAAACCATAATTCCTTTGGTGGTGGATCAGGTTTGCCTGGTGGTGGAGCTATTCCAGGTAATTGTGGTCTTACTTCCATTACAGAATCCATAAAATTAATAATAACCAGAACAAAAATCATTACGATTATATAAGCGGTTGTAAACAAAACTATCAACCCTATAACAAATCCAAGAGTCCATGGCATGAGAAGAATAGCAGCAATAGCCATACCGTATAAGATTACTAAAGCGACAGCACCTACAATAAGAGAGAACGCACCAGCTGTCACCATAAAACCAACTCCAGATTTGAATGTAATATAACCACCAATTAATGTCTGCATGGCTACTTTCATTGTTCCAAGTGATTTCGCAAATAAATCCATAGTTCGAATTATCATTTCTTGTATTGGAATCAAAAACTTAAGAATACGTTGCCAAATATCAGCTACAATGGCCATAATAGAGTTACGCACCTTATCGATCATTTGACGAATGAATGTTATAATTTTATTAATCACGCCATATATGGCTACCATACCCTGCATAAGATAATCAATAGGATTAACAGCCAACTTAGTTACAGGCTTAACCATCTCATTTAAACAATAATTAAAATTCATTTGAGTATAATTGTTAACTGATTCTCCTTCAGGCGCATTTATCATTCCAGCAAATGGTATTACATCAGGATAACATCGATACTTATTCCAATTGTCACGTATCGGTTGAGAATTAATTTTACTTTTATAATAGGAATAAACTACGAATAGAATGACAAGTAAAACCACTGTTATTATTACAGATGTTCCATATTGATCGCCATAGCTTAAACCTTTATAAAGGGTGGCCACCTTTCCGGCGCTTTCATTTATGATCTTATTCATATATTACCTTAACAATAAAACTGTAACGAACACACTCATTTATTAGTTATAAAAATCTATTAATTATTATTAAAATATTGTATATATAATAATTAACTTTGAATGGGAAATTGTATTTCAAAACAAAACAACATTCCTTACTTTAATCAAGAGATTGATGAACCATATATTTGTTATATTTGTTATGATAATATTTTGTCTAAAAAATATCTGCATTGTCGTCAGTGTGGAAATTATTTCCACGTAAAGTGTTTATATCAAGTATCTGAAACAATGAATGAATGTTTTGTTTGTGATCACCCATGTCTAAGTTTAATTGATGTTAACCCTGCCTCGCATTCTAAATCAAAACCTTGGTCTGGTAAGTTTCACTCCAGAGCTTCTACCCCTTTACCGCCTCCTGAAAATTAAATCTAATTCTTAAATTTACATTTAACACTTTTTGAATCCATATAATATATCGTCATCCCAATCCCAGAAAATTTTGTCTCCTATCTTAATTTTATGAGTATCTGTCATAAAACAAAACAACTCTTCAATTTTCATATTAGGCTGTTTAACTGCTTCTGGATGATTACTTACATGAATAAATTTATCTGGGGAATCCATAACAAAATGAGAACCTGTTACTAAGATATCGTCACCATTTATTCCTTGTCCTGTGAATTTGTAATAAGTCTCATTTGAAAAATCTCCAAATTTCATAACTCCATTTACTACACTATCATCTTCTAAAATATCCCCGACATCAACCTGCCGCATCATTTTGATGCTTCCATCCTTCAATTTTACTTTTGTTTCAGGATGAAAACAAGTCATTACGTTGTGTACTTCTCGAATCATATCTCCTGGTGGTCCATTCCAGGCACTTGAACCTGTTTTAATAGAACCATCAATTAAATTCATCATAACAGCGATAACTCCAATCACTTTCATTACCAAATCTTTAATACTAACAATAAGTCTCTGAAATTCCACAATAATAGACATAAAAACGTTAAATAAAGCTTTAATTATTGCCATGATTTGCTCTCGAATATAATTAAACATTTTACGGATATTGAGTATATTACCATCAAATAAATCTGTAATCTTGGACAACCCATTAATCATGAACATAATTGGCTGCATAAGTTGTTTCATAAAAGTTGCTTGTGTTTTTTGGATACAATATGTGAAATCTTCCTGCATGTTGTCAGATAAAGGCAAAAAGAGGGGATTACATCTATATTTGGGCCAATTCAACTTAATATTCTTGAATGATATGGTTAGGTAAACACGTGAAAACATTAGAATAAAAAAGGCATTTATTAATAAAAATAGACCCCACGACCTTCCTTTTGGCATCTTACTTATATTAAAGAAACATAATTATTGATTGTAATTACGTAAATGATGTATTGTCAAGAATTTTTGTTATTTTAATATATATGACTCATCTTAGTACACCTCTCTCTATAGGTGCTATGGTCTTTTACTCCTTTCTCACCTTTTTTTTAGGACCATTAGTTACTCGTCCCTTTTTCAGTGACCATCCAGATCAATGTGTTGCTGGTTTTTTACTTGGTTTTACAATTAGTGTGTTTTTATGGATGAAATTTAGGAAGCGACTTTCCCCTCTAAATAGGTAACAATTTGAATGAAATTAGATTTTCACTTTCATTCAAATATCTGTTAATATTTATATTTATAAACTCATTTAGTTTTTCTTGTTTTTGGACTTAGTATGTCCAGCAAACGGGACCCATTTATAAGTTCCTCCTTTTGCCTTGGATATGTAAAACTTTCCATCATTTCCCTTTCTTTTCTTAGTCTTACATTTGTTAGCAGGATAAGGGGGAGATTTTCGTGTAATATACTTTTTACGTGTTTGTTTAACACAAGTAGTTTTTCTACCCCCCCCTTTTAAACTCTTTCTTGATTTTCTACTTTTCTTTTTCTTATATCTTTTTCCTCCTACCTTACTATCATTTGAAGCATTCATTTGGATAGAAGCAAAAGTCTTTGCCATAGCTGTATTGTTAGCTGCTGTATTAGAAGTTTGAGAACCTTGTGGTAAGGGTAGAACTGCAATTAGACCAGCTTTTCCTCCTCGTATTTTTTTCATAAAAAAAGAACGACCTCTTATACCACCTGTCATTGCCTTAGCTGCGTTATTTTGTGCTACATCTTTTTGAATTGTTTGAGCAGCACATTCTTGAGGACTCTGACAAACTGTTGGATCATAAGTTAAATCTATATCTTTTCCAATTGTAAAGTTGGTCATTATACATTATAATTAGATAAGATTATTGTATGTGACAGAATCTATATAAATAAATAAGTATATAAATACATATAATGGACCCAAACGTGAAAATGGATGACAAAGCCAGACTTCAACTTCAAAATATGCTCAAAGAGAATGACGTTGTTGATCAAACAGAATTAATTCGACAGCTCAAACATAGTGCTATTTTCAAAAAAGAAGTCAATACACTCTTAAACCTAAAGAAGAAATACCCTACAGACCAAGACGCACTCAATAATGAGGCAATGATTGAGTGTAGTTTCCTATTTAGCTACTATACGGACCTCTATAATAAGATTCGCAAAGACGAAATTGATATTCAAATCTTATGGCAATTCATTGACGTTTTGGCAAATATAGAAGAGGGTAAAATTGATCAACACGAGGGTTCTTTTTTGGTGGGAACTCTATTAAAGAAAATTTACGTTGATAGCGCTTTAAGAAAAGCAGATATGATTAATCAACAACATGCTGAAGACGAAAAACCTGAGCCAATTGTAGACCCACTCCCAATATCTTGGAAAGAATTTAAGAACGCAAGAAAAAGATAAAGAGCTTAAATAGACTTTGAAAATATACTCATACAGATGAAGAAATCCTATTCAACATCAACTCGACTCACACTGGTTATTGTTGAATCACCTGCTAAATGTAGTAAAATAGAAAGTTTCCTTGGTCCAGGATACAAATGTGTTGCCAGTTTTGGACATTTATGTGAATTGCCTTCTCTCAAAAACATTGATATTGAAAACAATTTCACACCTTCATACGTAGTTTCAGATAAAAAACGGAAATATGTAAATTCCCTACGTCGGGATATTTCTGAAGCTAAAGAAGTGATACTCGCTACAGATGATGATCGGGAAGGAGAAGCTATTGCGTGGCATATTTGTAAGTTATTTCACCTTAATGTTCAAACTACCAAACGCATTATATTCCATGAAATTACAGAATCAGCAGTTAAAAAAGCTATTTCTAATCCGACCATAATTAACATAAATGTGGTATATGCTCAACAGGCCAGACAGATTTTAGATGTATTAGTAGGATTCAAAATATCACCTGTATTATGGAAACATGTTGCTCGTCAAGCCTTATCTGCAGGAAGATGTCAAACTCCAGCATTAAAACTCATTTACGAGAACCAAAAAGAAATCGAAAAGGCTGTTGGTAAACTTGCTTTTACCACAACTGGATATTTTCGTATTTCAAAACTGGTTATTCCTTTTACCTTGAATAAAGAGTTTCTCTCAGATGAAGAGTTACTTGATTTTTATGATAACAGTGTTAATTTCAAACACATGATTTCTTGTTCCACACCGACAATTGTTTCAAAACCACCACCACTTCCTTTTAATACTTCACGTCTTCAACAGGCAGCAAGTAACGAGTTCCATTTCTCTCCAAAAGATACAATGAGAATGTGTCAAACTCTATATGAATCAGGTTACATAACCTATATGAGAACAGATAGTCGTCAATTTTCTGAAGAGTTCATTAAAAAAACACAATCTTATATATTATCTAATTATCATAACAAACACCTTGGCACTTCATCTCAATTAAAAAAATTGACAAATAATAATGAAAACCCTCATGAAGCAATTCGACCAACAAAAATTACACTTGAATCAGTCCCTGATAAATTCTCAGCACGTGAACAAAAACTTTATAAACTAATTCGTGACACAACACTACAAAGCTGTATGTCAGCTGCTGAATTTAATAGTATAAAAGCAACTATAACAAGTCCAGATAACGATGCTATTTATGTTCACAAAAGTGAACGCATTTATTTTCCAGGTTGGATGATTGTCGGTAAAAATTCAACAAAAGAAGCTGACGAGAAAATATTCAAAATTCTATCTTCTTTATCGCCTGGCCAAGTCTCCTATACTAAAATTATGTCTGGAGCAACAATGAAAGACCTTAAACAACATTATACTGAAGCAAGACTTGTTCAGTTGTTAGAAGACAAAGGCATTGGAAGGCCTTCCACTTTTTCTTCTCTCGTTGAGAAAATTCAAGAAAGAGGATATGTAAAGAAAACAAATGTATCAGGGAAGAAAATCATGTGTAAAGAATTTGAGTTAGACCCAAAGGGTGACATATTTGAATCAGAATCCACAAAAGAATATGGAAATGAAAAAAACAAGTTAGTAATTCAACCGACAGGAATAGTTGTAATGGAATTCCTTAACAAACATTTCACAGATTTATTTCAGTATGAATATACAAGTCATATGGAAGACAATTTAGACGCAATCGCCTGTTTAGATAATAATGCTGTTAAAATGAAAAACGATACAATGAAAGAGTATTATCAACAAATTGAAGAGTTACTTGGTTCTCTCAAAAACCAAAACTTGGAAAAGGTAGAATATAGGATAGATGAACAACACGTTTACCTTTTGGGAAAGAATGGACCTGTTATAAAATGTTCAGCCGGAGATAAAGTATCTTTTAAACCAGTAAAAGCTGATATAGATTTAATAAAATTACAAAAAGGTGAATATAATATTGATGAACTAATCGATAAAGAGAAAACAGCTGAGCATAGTCTTGGCACCCATGAAGGACATGACGTTTTGTTAAAAAAAGGAAAATTCGGCACTTACGCAAAATGGGGCGACACGAATGTTTCTCTCAAGAGTCTGGGGAATAGACCTATAGAAAATATACGACTGGAAGATGTTGTTTCCATTATGAAAGCAACATCTGAAGGCACAAGAAAGATTACAAATGATATAAGCATTCGCACAAGTAAGAAAGGACCTTATATATTTTTTAAAACATCATCCATGAAAAAACCACAATTTTTTAGTTTAAAAGATTGCCCCCATGATTTTATGAATTGTGACCTTGAAGAATTAAAAGATTGGATAGCAACTTTCCATAAAATTAATTAGATTTAAGGATTATTTCCAATGACTTCAGGAACACGAATATTATAACCAAGATTATTCTGAGGACGCATAATGCCAAATTCAAGAACAAAAGTAAAATCACTATTGTTAAAGTCGACTAACATTCCATTGTGATACCTCAAACGAATGTTTAATTTTCTTATTCGCTCGACAGGTGGAGTAAAAATCTTGTAAAAATTAGCCTCCTTTTTATCCTCATAATAATTGTTTTCATTATCATTGAAGATAAGTGGTATCTTAGCAAATGACGACTTTACCTTTCCATTGGTCTGATTTGTTTCTTGTGTAAATTTACTAAAATTGTATGGTGCTGTTTCATCTATAGAGTTCAAGAGAGAAATGTCCATGTAAAAATATGAGGGAGGTCTTATATTTAAAGATAGAGGAGCAATGACGAAATAGGCAGTGGAATTAGCAAGAACAGGGTTTGGAGTTAACCAAAACCCATTGTCCCCTGCCACTACATCACCGTAATAAAAACGGTTTTGATCAAGACTTGTTTGTTCACTGGAAGTTATGTCACAACGAGTAAATCCTAAATATCCAGGTAGACCCCAATGTTTAAAATCAGGAGAAACATTTCTATCATCACATAAACACATGAATCCTTGTTCTTCGAATTTGGCAGTATCTGTATTCGTCAATTTAAATTGAGAGCTTCTGTTTCCAAATCTTAATTGCCTATCTACTTCGTGATATGCTATAACAAATTCTTTGTATCCTCCACTTAATTTGTAGTTTTCGATTTCAGCAACAGTTAGTATAGTTGATGAACCAATTAAATAACTATTTACTGCGTAGTTCATTTTATTTTGAACTTCAGTTACCATTTGTTGAGCAGTATAAGTCCCCGTTTCAATATTCACCACAAAATTGGTTCCAATGTTTGAAGTAAGCATTGTTTGAATTTTTGTTTGTATATTATTTCCTGGTGTATGGAGGGAGGCGTTGTAAGGAAGTGTTATTTGAAATGTCAAAGTAATATTCTTACTTCTTGGTGAAAACATATGGAAATTGGCTGGAAAACATCCTGAGGCAAGTCGAAAACCCTGAACATTATTGTAATTTTGTGGTAATTCAATTTCAAATTCACTTGAATTAGGATACTTGAGAATATTGCGATCTTCTGAGTGAATAGAAATATATTGTTGTTCGAATTGATATTGTTGAGAGTTAGGTATCAAGGGATGAGAGGTTTGCGTATTAAACATGCTCATTATAATACTATGCTCATTTTATTTTCACATAATTCCGAAAATGAAATGAAAATTCCTATTTTAAAATACTCTATTATATATAATGACAGATCAAGCACAAGTTCCTTTAAAGAACAACTGGTTCCAAGTATTAACAAAGAGCATGTTTTATAGTGGCACAATTATACTATTGTTTCCTTTAATTTTAAAAGTTTCTAATCCTGTTACTGTTCTAATTGTTGCTTATTCTATATTAACATTTTGTTTGGCGATGGTGACTACATCTATGTATAATAGGTTGTCAAACAAATTAAGTGAAATGGTAGATGTAACCATAACCACTTACTTATATTTTATTCTTAAAATGATGGGACCTGTTCTCCTCATTCTTGCTGTTTTAATGTATTCACTTTATTTATTTGTTCGTTATCGAGAAGTTATAAATTCAGGATATACTTCTGAACAATATTATTCGTTTAGCAAAATTTCCATGGCTTTCATGGTCATCCACTTTATTCTTTTATTTAATGGATTTTCATCCAAATCATTTGAAGAAAAAGGAGTTATGGATGCGGTGTATTCAAGTAGTATTTACTTGACTGGAGTCGTTAATGCCTACTTGGTCATTATAATGGGATACATCCTCATGTCATACACAACTGATGGATAAATATTTTTATTCTAACACGAAACTACTCTGGAAAATTTATAAGTTAATCCATAATTAGTGTCTGTTTCCCAAATACCAGATATTTTTAATAACAAAGATACTTGTTTGGTTTCAAATCCTAAATATGTTAGATGAAGTTTAATACATCCGTTAATTACTTGTTCTTTTACCTTAAACTGAGGGGTTTTATCCTTCATTTGTCCATTAATGCGTGATAAGATGTTTTTTTCGATCTCCACTACTTTTTTGATAATATCACTATGTTCTTCGGTATCAAACATGAACTTATGTTTTTGGTAGTATTTTTCATATTCCACGTTTTTAAATGAAATATGTAAATAAACGCCATTCATAGTAAAATTAGACATACAATACAAAATTCTAATAAAGTTTCCGTTAGGCATTACGTTGTTTTTAATAGTATCACAAAAATATAGGTTTTCTTGGTTATATTGATCTAATGACTTTAATATGCTCATATCTAACTTTAGTTTTTGCCTTTGTATCGTTTTCAGAAAATTCATTTAGAAACATACATTCAGGAAATATATGATGAAATTTTTCGAAACTACTTTTGATGAATATGAAAGCACTTTACAAAAAAACAACCTTCATCCCAAAATTGAAAAGAATGTGTTTTCCAAATTTCCTGAAAAAATAGAAGATTTAAGAAATGTTATATTTTATGGACCTCCTGGGGTAGGAAAATATTCCCAAGCACTTCATTGTATTAAAAAATATAGCCCATCAGAACTGAAATATGTAAAAAAACTGTCGTTAACTTACAACAAACGGGATTATTATTTTCGAATAAGTGATATTCATTTTGAAATAGATATGAGTATTTTAGGATGTAATTCCAAATTATTATGGCATGAAATTTACCAACAAATTTCTGATGTTGTTTCAGCTAAAACTGATAAGCAAGGAATAATTCTATGTAAAAATTTTAACGAGATACACAGTGAGCTCCTTGAAAATTTTTATATATACATGCAGAATGATATCAAGGAGCGACATAATCATATTGTATTTTTCATTTTAAATGAGCATTTGTCTTTTTTACCTGAAAATATATTGAATAGATGTCAAATCATCCATTTCCCTCGCCCTACAGCCACAGCTTATAAGAAATGCACTTCTGTGAAAAAGTTACCTCCTCTTCAAGAAATAATTAATATTAAAAATCTTCATGTTGACACTTTGCCTATGAACAATCATGAACAAATGCTCCAAAACATCAGCAAATATGTGCTTGATTTCGAAAATATAGACCTAATGGCATTGCGAGAGCAACTGTATGATATTTTAGTATATAATATCGACATAAATGAAGTCGTTTGGCACATTTTTCATTTCCTTGTTTCCAATAAACATATTCAAGAAGAAGATGTAACTCATACACTATTAAAAACCTATGAATTTTTCAAATATTACAACAATAATTATCGACCTATCTACCATTTGGAACATTACCTTCTCACATTAGTGAAAATAGTCCATAAAGAAAAAATATCTCCTATTTCTATCAAAGCTTAAACACAGAATATGTTATGAATACATGAATTATGAAGAAGCTATGGAAATATTGGAATTTCAACCTTATGAAAGAATTTCTTCTACCGATTTAAAAAAACGTTATCATAAATTGGCGCTTCAATATCATCCAGACAAGAATTGTGGAAGCGAAGACAGCAAACAAAGATTTCAAATGGTAAACGAAGCTTTTGAAAAATTAGACGCACACTTGAATTTATCCTTTGACGCTGGATTTATGTCTAATTCTTCGCCTTCTCCTAATATGGAATATTCAGTTCCTAAGGATTATCAAACTTTATTTCAGTCGTTTATGGAAAGTTTTGTCCAAAATCACGATTTTCCGGAAATGTCCATAGTCAAGGAAATTGTTTTGTCGGGATGTAAAAAATTATCTTTGGCTCTTTTTGAGAACATGAATAAAGAATTGGCACTGAATACACTTTCTTTTCTTTGCCGTCACAAGGAAGTTCTTCATGTAGATGATGAGACTATTGAAAAAGTAAAATTTATTATTTCCAAAAAATACGAAAACGATATGGTTTATATCCTAAACCCCTCCTTGGACGATATGTTAAATAATAATGTATACAAATTAAAAATTGACGACAAAACATATTTTGTTCCGTTGTGGCATAGTGAGGCCTATTTTGATGGACTTCATGGTGAAATTATTGTAAAATGTGTTCCTGATTTGGCTGATAATATGTATATTGATGAATCTAATATCATACATTTAACTTTAACAAGGAAATTCAGCGTTAATTTATTTGATCATCCTCGTGTAGAGTTCAGTATTGGTAAACATAAATTTGAGATTCCACATATTCGTTTAAAAAAGAAAAACACCTATTTCCTTGAAAATCAAGGTCTTCCACCGATTAACGCAGATGATATTTATACAGTTTCTGAAAAAGCAGGAATTTATGTAACGCTGACTTTTGTAGATTGAAATAAAAACATCAATATCATGTTTTTATTTAATTTAATGCTTATGATTTACCCAACATCAGGTTATATTGCTTTCGTTCTTCAGGGGTCATGTCCTCTGGATCTAATCCTTCTAATATTTCATTTTCCTTTTGGTCGGCAGCATCAAGAGCCAAAAAGTAGGCGCAAAGCATAAACACAAAAGGAAGAAGCACAATAATCCAGGAAACGGCGGTGAATCCCTTCTTACATAAAAAGTTAAGAAGGAAAGCGAACAACACCACAAAAAGAGTGTGGAAAAGTAAAGTAAACACTCTAAAGTTTGTCAAAAAACCGGCGATAAGACCGATTCCAGCCAAGACGAGATAAAGTTGTGCGGGGGTGCAGTATTTCTTAAAGTCAAATTGCTTCATTATAATAATAATGGAGAAATTTATTATTTGATTTTATGACCAAAAACTGAATTCAGCTAAAGGAACGAACCATCTATGTTTAATGGTTATAATTACGCAGGAATTTGAGTTGCGGGAGGCATTTCAACTTTCGCCATACGCATTTGACAGTACACATTTTCAGAACTTCTCTCAGCACAAAATGCATCAATTTCCTCTTCTGTCGCCTCAGGATCAGGTTCGTCATCTTGATCAGTCATTGCTTCAACCAATCCTTCTTTTTCTTTCCTATCTATGACTTCTAATGATAAAAAGTAAGATAGAGCCAAAAGAACGTAAGGAAGAAGAACAAGAACCCAGGAAACAGTGGTAAATCCCTTCCTACAGAAGAAATTGAGCACCCAGGCGAAAAGCACAACAAACACAGCGTTCACAATAAGCGTCATAATTCTAAAGTTTCTTAAGAATCCAGAAATTAATCCAATGGCGGCCAAGACTAAGTAAAGTTGAGCAGGGGAGCAATATTTTTGAAAATCAAATTGCTTCATTATATTAATAATGGAGAAATTTTCTTATTGGTGTGGATTCAGAATTATTTAAGTTCGTTTGGCCATGGCTGATTTAATATTTTTGTCCCATTCTTTTACAAACGGACTGTTACTTCCACCGGTTAGATTAGCATTACTATACCTATTTAACTCTTCACCAACTTTTCCAAGACCACCTACAGTTGTATATTTGATGCCCGCAAGAGCGCCCGTGCCACCATAATATTTGTTAAGCACTTGAATTGCCAAAGAACGGGCAGCCTGGACATTAATTGTGTTTTGTACTGCTGGATCATTTTGGTCTGAAGAACCTGAACAATAAGTAGTTGAACATACCTTCCAACGGTTTATACTTTCCCGAAAACCCTCTACAAGTTTGCGTAAATAGTTTTTGGCAGCTTCTTTATCTAATTTTGTGCTCTCTTTATCAAGCAAATCGTGAATGCTTTTCACATTTCTATAATGCTGTAGCCCATTTGAATAAATGTATGTTTTTTTTAATTTACTTATTCGACCTTTGTATCTTGGCCATCCTTTATCACCTTCTTCAATTCTTTTGGCAACATTGTTGGTTACTACCTCAATTTTACCACATTGAGGATCAAGTGGATTACTATAACATTGCTTAATACGTTTAAACTGAACATTGTTACACAAACTGTCATAATCTTCGTGAGTTTTATTCTTATCACACCAATCTACATATGCGGCTGCTTTATCCTTGCTACTCTTAGCTTTTCCAGTTGTCCCTCCACCAGCATCACTACAGATTTGTTTGTAATTTTTATGATTTTTGTTGTTATCACACCAACTGAAAGCAGAACCAATATTAGGGAAAGCTTCAATTATGTTTCCTTGTTCTTGGCCTACATCAAGCGCTAAAAAGAAGGTGGAAAATAAAAACAACCAAGGAAGAAATACTAATATCCAAGAAATCGCAGTCAATTTAATAGAACAAAGATAATCAAGAATGTAAGCAAATAAAATGACAAAAATAAAATGAAGAATCAATGTTCCCAATCGAAAATCGTTGAAAATCATAAATACCAATCCAAGCCCTGCCAATATAAGATATACTTGCGCAGGACTACAGAATTTATTTAATTGAAATGTAGTCATTATATACTAGTTTTGAAAAAAATACTATCAATATTAATCGATAATATTATTCATGTTGATTATTTATTACTTTTTTGCTTAAGCATTCACCATTGATTCCAAGTTCACATCCATAACAAGAAAGTCATTATTCTGTGCATCCATAGCATCTAAGGCGAGGAAAAACATGAGGGCCACGAATACGAAAGGTGCGAGGACAAGCGCCCAGGAAATAAATCCGAGCTTTTTCTTACATAGGAAGTTCAAGAACCAACCGTATAGAACAACAAAAATTGCGTTCACCAATAAAGTAGCTAAACGGAAATTCTTAAGAAAAGCTGACAAGAGACTAATACCAGCAAGGATAAGGTAAAGTTGAGCTGGGGTGCAATACTTCTCAAAATCGAATTGCTTCATATATATACAAAAAGAAATTTTCGTGCTCGGATAATAAATAGAAAAAAATTACACTTTCTTTGAGTGTAATTTTTTAATGATTATATTTTGTATTTTTTAGTCGATTCTTGTATTTTCTTGATAATAATAATAGATTGTCTGGTTTATTTTTTCTTTGGATTCTTATTTTCTTGATAATGGTTTATTTTTGTTTTCTAAATTTCTTAGGCGGCGGTTGCCTTCTTACGAACAACACGCTTCTTCTTAGGAGGCTCTGGCTCAGGCTCAGGCACTGGCTCCTCCTCTTCCTCTTCCTCCTCCTCCTCCTCCTCCTCCTCAACCTCAACCTCAACCTCTTCATCTGAATCAGCAACAATCTCTGTCATTTCCTCAGTCTCTTCCTCTTCCTTTGGAGTTGGCTCACTCTTCAACGATGCCTGTTCATCCGAGCTCAAGGGGATCTGACACTGGCCCTTATTAGATGCCTTAGGCTTCTGACAGATTGCTTGTAATAGCTTCCAGGTTACACCAAACTTACCGTTAGCAAACCAAATACCATTACATTGAATAGCCGTTGCGCATTTAATTCCCTTTGTTAGGAAATCGAGTGGAGTCATACCTGGGTAGTCCTCGCTTGGATATAGAGCATTTCTATCTTCATCGAAAATCTCTGACTTATAGACACCCTCCCAAGTAGGAAGCTTGATACGTAACTTAGGACCCTTGCTGTAATCAAAATCTCCTCTATTAGGATGATCCTTAGGAAACTTAGCATACCTAACCATAGGAGTCCATAGAGCTGAGATAACGTCCTCACTCTTATGTTGCTTTCCAAACCATTCTTTGGAGTAAACAAGAGCATCACTCTTAACCTTCTCCTCAAATGCGATCATTTTCTCAAGCAATTCTGATGCTGCAGGATTAGGATACTCTGCGTTAGGGAACTGTAATTCCATCTCAAACTTACCATTTCCTACCTCCGCTCCCTCTGGCTTATAATCAGAAGCACCCCACTGTATCATGGGAGGTGTAGCAAGTTTAAGTGCGCTACGAGTGCTCTTATTTATAATAGAAACACTCTTTCCACCAGAAGCATTTGCCTTAGGTGCTGCGTATTTGATGTCGTCTACGTTAAACTGTGCGGATGATACGATTTGCTCTGCCATATTGTATATATGTTAAGCTTCATTGTCTTTAAACCTATTTCATTTTTTTTTATTATTGAACATGGTAACAAAAAATGAAATACATAAATAATATGTTAACTTGGTTTTTTGGGTTCAAAATCTGTTTCTTTCATTTTGTATCCAAATATTTCGAAATCTCTCCTATAAGTTCTATTAACTAAATAAATGCTTTTGTTACACCAAAATCTACTATATGATTTTAAACCACTTGATAATTCGTGCGCATTCAAATCAATGCCATATTCTTTCATTTCAATATTCAA
>MDSV01060813.1_pt1 | contig 107209 bp, 112 predicted proteins | sample 810851 | NCBI WGS metagenome assembly MDSV01 (sample SAMN05326640, study PRJNA326480) | marine metagenome | isolation source: seawater | place: Atlantic Ocean: North East | collected 2012
ATGACTGAGCTTATATTGCCCGATTGGTAGTCAACAATAGTGACGTTCATCAAATTTAAATAGAGCCTTTTGTCGAAGGTATTGAATTTTTAATTCTTTTATCAATAGCTAATGCATCTTTAAGTGATCTAGCCAATCCCTTATAACAAGACTCGACTTTGTGGTGACTATTATCACCATAAATATTTTCAACGTGCAGAGTAACTCCAGCAGATTGTGAAAATGCCTGAAACCACTCTTTAAATAGTTCTGTATCCATCTCCCCTAATTTTTCAACTGCTAAATCTACTTTCCAAATTAAATAAGGTCTGTTTGATACATCTATCGAAACACGACTTAGTGTTTCATCCATAGGTATCATCGTTGAAGCATATCTTGTTATGCCCTTTCTGTTCCCCGCAGCTTTTTTTATTGCCTCTCCAATTGCAATACCTGTATCTTCGGTAGTATGATGTAGATCAATATGGGTGTCGCCTTTTGCTTTCACTTCTAGATCTATCAAGGAATGTTTGGATAGCTGCTCTAACATATGGTCTAGAAATCCAATGCCAGTTTTAATCTTATACTTTCCTTTCCCATCTAAATTGACTACGACAGAAATGCTGGTTTCTTTTGTTTTTCTAGTAATTTTCGCTTTTCTTTTCATAAACTAAGTCGATTTATCTTTGATATATATTTAAATGCTCATTTTATCAATAAATCACTATTGAAGATTCAAAATTAATCTCCACATAGAATAACATGAATACAGCTGAAAAATGGCATGGAACAACGATTGTACTGCTTAGAAAAAACAAAGAAACAGTCGTTGCAGGAGATGGTCAAGTAAGTCTGGGTAATACGGTCCTGAAAAGTAAAGCCAAAAAAGTTAGAAAAATAGAAAAAAGAGGTGTGATTGCTGGTTTTGCAGGATCTACTGCAGATGCACTAACCCTATTTGAAAGACTTGAAGCAAAATTAGAAAAACACGCTGGTAATCTTCCTAGAGCTGCTGTTGAATTAGCAAAAGACTGGAGAAGCGATAAATTTCTAAGAAGACTTGAGGCTTTAATGGCTGTAGCCGATAAAGAAAATAGTTTTATTATATCAGGTACGGGAGATGTTTTAGAACCTGAAGACGGAATTATAGGAATTGGTTCTGGTGGAAATTATGCACTAGCTGCTGCAAAAGTATTAATTGAGTCAGATTTAAGTGCAGAAGAAATAGCAAAAAAATCAATCAAAGTTGCTTCGGATATTTGTGTATTCACTAATAATAACATTACAATTGAAAAGATTTAATTATGCCAGATACTAAAAAAGTTACTAATTTAAATATTATAAAAAAAACAAAGAAAAACACCGAGTCCAAAGTAAGTGCTTTATCTCCCAGAGAAATAGTTTCTGAATTAGATAGATATGTTATAGGCCAAAAAGATGCTAAAAAAGCTGTGGCTGTTGCCTTAAGAAACAGATGGAGAAGACAGGCATTAGATGATGAAATGAGGGATGAAGTGCTTCCCAAAAATATATTAATGATAGGTCCAACTGGTGTTGGTAAAACAGAAATATCCAGAAGATTATCTAAATTAGCAGAAGCGCCTTTTATAAAAGTAGAAGCTACAAGATTTACGGAAGTTGGTTATGTCGGGAGAGATGTAGAACAGATTATAAGAGATTTGATTGAGATAGCAATAGCTATGGAAAGAGAGAAGAAAAGAAAGGAAGTTAATGCAAAAGCTCAACTAGCAGCAGAAGAAAAGGTTTTGGATGCTCTTGTTGGGAACAAAGCAAGTATAGCCACAAGAGAAAGTTTTAGAAAAAGATTAAGAAGTGGAGACTTGGATAACAACGAGATTGAGATTGAAGTTAATAATACTCCGTCTAACATGCAAAGTTTTGAAATTCCTGGAATGCCTGGAGCAAACGTAGGTATGGTTAACATTGGAGAAATTTTAGGAAAGTCAATGGGCAATAAAAAAGGAAAGAAGAAAAAAATGTCTGTTAAAGAGTCTCATGAAATTTTGGTCGCTCAAGAGTCAGATAAAATGATAGAGGAAGATAAAATTGTTAAAGAGGCAAAAAAATACACCGAAGAAAACGGTATTGTTTTTCTTGATGAAATAGACAAAGTTTCAGCTAGAGGAGATAGAGTTGGAGGTGATGTCTCAAGAGAAGGTGTACAAAGAGATTTATTGCCATTAATAGAAGGAACCACAGTTAGCACTAAACATGGTCCAATTAAAACAGATCATATTTTATTTATTGCATCTGGTGCTTTCCAATTAGCAAAACCTTCAGATTTGTTGCCAGAGCTTCAAGGAAGATTGCCAATAAGAGTTGAATTAAGTGCACTAAATGAAGATGATTTTAAAAGAATCTTAAAAGAGCCAGACAATAGTTTGATTAAACAATATAAAGCATTATTAAAAACTGAAAATGTTGATTTAGAATTTACAAATGACGGGATAGACATGCTCGCAAAAATTTCTGCTGAAATAAATTCTTCAGTAGAAAATATAGGTGCAAGAAGACTTCATACTATTATAGAAAAAGTTCTGGATGATATAAGTTTTAATGCTTCGGATAAATCAGGTGAAAAGATTTTAATTGACAAAAGTTATGTTCAAAACAATTTAGGGAATCTTGTAAAAGATACAGACCTTTCTAAATTCATATTATAAATTCTTTAATTTAATTACTAGCACACCTTCGCCTCCTCTTTCCTTTTCTGGAGAAGTTATAGCGCTTACTTTTTCAGATATTTCCAAGTTAGATTTTATATAATCAGGTATCGAGTACCTTAGTTTGCTTAATTCTTTGGACCTATAAACATCTTGATTAGTATTTGAATGCATACCTTTACCTGTGATGAGAAAAATTTCTTTAATTTTTTTTTTATGGCAATCAAAAATTATTTCTCTAACTTTAGAGTTTGCCTCATTTAAACTATATCCATGGAGATCAAATTTTACGTTGGAATTATCAGGATAATTTTTTAAAATTTCCCCTTCTTTATCAAATACATCTTTTGGATTTCTAATATATTCTTCCCAGTTTTCTTTATCTGTTTTAGAAATATTTTCTTTTTTCTTCACTTATTAATTATTTCAGCTAAGTACCAGTTTGGATTCTTGCTAAATATATTTTTTGAAAATTTCCAACAATCTTTTACAGTTTTTATTTTATCTGGATTTCCCTGTATAATTTTATTTTCTTTATCTTTTTTAACCGAAATAATCTCACTAACAAAATTTACAGTAGCATAAAATTCATTTTTTATTTTTTCATACTTTTCTAGACGTGATTCTTTAAAACCAATAAAGGTTAGCTCAGATTTAATATTATCTTTTTCTCTCTGAACAATAGCTTCTTCAAAATTTGATACCATCTTTGTAGTTAAAAGACCTTTTAGTTTTTTTTTATCTCCTTTAGCAAAAGAGGTAATTATTGTTTCATAGGCAATTTCAGCACCCTTTAAAAATTGTTCTTTTTGTTCACCTTCAAGGATATTTTCTTGAATTTTTTCTGTTTTAATGTTCTCTTTTTTAAATTGTTCAAATTTCTTTTCATCAAAAATACCTACTATCTTTTCTTCATGACCTGTTTTTCTTCCCAATATGTTTCTTAGCCTTAATATTATAAAGCCAGCTATCATAGCTAATAAGATAATGTCAATGTATCCAAAATTGTTACTCATAATTTGATAAATATACATTAATAATATATTTTTGTAATAGACAAATGAACTCATTATTACTGATAATTATTGGTATTCCTGTTTTAGAAATATTGGTCATGATTAAAATTGGCCAACAAATAGGCGCAATAAATACTGTTTTATTAATTTTTTTAACAGCAATGATTGGTGTTTATTATGCTCGAATCGAGGGATTAAACACGATTAAGTCAGGTTTCCTAAATATATACCAAAATAAAGTTCCTATTTATGAAATTATATCTGGCGCTTCTATTGCCATTGCTGCAGTACTTTTAATAATACCTGGATTTATTACTGATTGTTTGGGATTTATTTTATTATTTCCAATTACTAGAAAATTTTTAGTAAATACTTGGATTAAAAAAAAATATGTTAAAAAAAAAGATTTTGACCAGGGCACAATCGAAGGTGAAATAATTGATGATGATGAAAAAAAATCTAAATGAATTATAAAATTGTAGCAAAATATATAAAAAATCTTAACTTTAAAATACCGAACCCAAAAACTTTTTTTTTGTTATCAAAAGATATAGCTAATTACAAAATTAATATTGATATTAAAAGTAACCAATTTGAAAAAAAAATTATCGAAGTAGAAACGAGCCTTAGTCTAAACCCAATAAAGGATGATTTTGAAAAAATTGACACAAAAATAGTTCATTCAACAATAGTAGAATTAGAGTCAGAAACACAAGATAAAAAAGAATTAGAAAAAATAATTTTAATTGATATACCTACTGAAATTTATCCCGATATAAGAAATTCATTTATTTTTTTATTTGAGAAATCTGGATTTAAAGAAATTAAAATAGACAAATCTGTAGATTTTAAAAAATTATACGAAAAAAAAACTATTCAATAATAATTTTTTTTAAGTTCATTTTTTAGAAAAAATTTGTGATTCTCAATTTCTTTAGTTTCTGGTTTGATTATTGTTTTACAATATTTCCCTGGTAGATTTTCAAGATTATCAAATCCATTTTCATCTTTATCATTGGAGAAAATTAATTTAGGTTCTTTTGCATCTAAAAGATTTATATAAACTTCTCTTAAAAGTTCACAGTCTAAAAGTGCATTATGTTTCGATCTTCTTGATAAATCAATATTAAACCTCTTACATAGACTGTCTAATGAGTTTGAACTTCCGGGATATTTTGTTCTAGCTATTTCCAAAGTATCAACTACTTGTTCTTTTTTTATCTCGTTTTTTTTAATTAATTTGAGCTCGTGGTTTATAAATCCTAAGTCAAAAGGTGCGTTGTGGATTATGATTTTTTTATTTTTTATAAATTCAGTTAAAGCATCAGCAACTTTATCGAAAGTTTCTTTGGTTTTTAAATAATCATAAGTAAAGCCATGAATTTTCGTAGCTTCTTTAGGAACTTCTCTTTCAGGATTTATTAATTTATGAAATATTTTTTTTGTTGGGATTAAGCTTTTTGTTTCTATACAAGCAATTTCTACAATTTTATGATTATCTTTTATGTTTAAACCTGTAGTTTCTGTATCTAAAAAAATTTCATTCATATTTTCTTAATAATAATTTAATTTTTTTTTTTAAAATAATTAATGAACTATTATTGTAAACCACATGATCGCTTTTTTTAATTTTTTTACTAGATTTAATTTGTCTTTTATCCAAGATTGTGAATATCTTTTTATTGCCCCCATTTTTAAGATATCATCTAAGTCTTATATTTTTTTTAGATCCTACAAATATAGTAACGTCAAAAAATTTTGTAAGTTTACTCTCAATTAAAAGTGGAATTTCAAAAATTTTTATTTTAATATTTTTTTTTTCGTTTCATAAAAATTCTCATCTCCCTCCTCACCAAAGGATGAATAATTAATTCCAATTTTTTTAATATTTTTTTGTCTTTTTTTATAAGATTTTTAATTTTTTTTTTAATATTTTTAGTATTTTTAAAATTAAATTTTCTTTTAATCTTGTTAATAAAAATCTTCTTTCTATATAAATTTTTTACTGTTTTATCTGCACTGAAAATAGGATATCTGTTTCCGGACATCAGTTTTGCTACTGTTGTCTTGCCTGATGCTAACGATCCTGTGATTGCTATTTTAATCATTAGCCAACATTGAAAATATTTTTTCTTCTACTTTTGGTAAAAAGCCATTCCATATTTCAAAAGACTTTTGTGCTTGGTAAACAAACATTCCTAAACCATTCTCTGTTTTATTTTTTAATTTTTTTGCATTAGATAAAAATTTAGTTTCAAAAGGGTTATATATTAAATCATAAAAGAGTTTATTTTCGCACTTACTAAAATCTAATTTTATTTCTTCATTATCTTTTAAACCAATGCTGGTAGTGTTTATGACTATATCAAACTCTGATGGTTTTTTGCCCCAATCTAAGATTTCTATTTTAGGAAATAATTTTTTTAATTCTTCTGCTTTTTCTCTAGTTCTATTACTTATAACCACCTTTGATGCTCCTAAGCTATTTAAAGCATGTATAATTGATGCTGTTACACCTCCTGCGCCAAGTATAAAACTATTTTTCCCCTCAACTTTAAATTTTATTCGCTCAAGGGATTGGGTAAAACCTTCGATGTCAGTATTGTGACCTCTTATTTTATTTTCAGTTTTATATATTGTGTTTACAGATTTTGTTTTTTTAGCTTCAGGAGATAAATCATCCAAAAAAGGTATTATAGATCTCTTAAAAGGAACTGTTACATTAATACCTGAAATTTTACCATGCCTTAAATCATCAATTATGTTTTGAAAATCCTTTTCTGATAATTTTCTTTTTTCGTATTGAGCAATAATATTGTTTTTTTTAAACCAATAATTATGTAATTTTGGTGAAAGAGAATGCTCAATCGGATTTCCTATTACTAAGTATTTTTTCATTTTTTTACTTTTCTGCCTAATCTATTTATAATAAATAGTGCTAAAGCTGTTAATAAAGCAAATAACTCGAACGCATGTCCAGAATTACCAAGTATTTTTTGGACTAAATAAAAAATAATACAAACTACAAACCAAATTAAAATCAGCATTACAGATTATTTAAATACTCCTTTATTTTTTTTACAGGAAGGCCCATAATTGTATCTTCGTCTCCTTCAATTTTTGCAAATAAAGATCTTCCGTCAGCTTCGATTTGGTAAACCCCATAAGCATATAATTCTTTATCTTTTATCTTATTTAAATACGATTTAATTTCGTCTAAATTAAGTTGTTTCATTGTGAGGCTAGATGAGTCAGTATGATTCCAAATCATTGATCCGTTTTTAGAAATGCAGATAGAACTTATTAAATGATGTTTTTGGCCATTTAACTTTTTAAGTATCTCTAATGCTTCCTCTCTGCTTTTTGGCTTTGAAATTAACTCATTTTTTAAATCTATTACGCTATCTGCTCCTAAAACTAATTCGTCTGGTTTCATTTTACTAACTTTATTGGCTTTTAATTCAGCTAAATTTTTTGATATTAACAATGGCGTTGCTTTTTCATTAATTAAAGCTTCTTTAAACTGATCTTCATCTATGTTGGAGTGTATTACTTCGCAATTTATTTTATTATTTTCGAGTATTTTTTTTCTTACGCCACTTTTTGATGCTAATATAATTTTCATTTACTCTTTTGAATGTCATAGATTTTAATAATTGAAGCCGCAGTTTCTTCTATTGACTTCCTGGTCACATCTATTGTTGGCCAATTATTGTTTTTAAATAATTTTTTTGAATCCTCTATTTCTTTTTTTATATGATCTGGATTCGTATAGGTCGAAATTTTGGTTTCTTTCATAATGTTTACTCTGTTTCTTCTTATGTCTGATAGTCTTCCTGGGTCAGCAAACAAACCAACAACACAAAGGTTTGAACTATTATTTTTTAATTTATTTGGAATTTCTTGTTCCATTACCAAGGGTATGTTCATTGTTTTAAATCCTCTATTAGCAAGATATATAGAAGTTGGTGTTTTGCCTGTTCTGCTTACTCCTAGTAAAATAACATCAGCTAAATCTATATCTTCTGTTTTTTTTCCATCGTCGTGTGACATGGTGAATTGTATTGCATCAATTCTTTTGTAATAATCATCATCAAGGACATGTTGTGCACTAGGTTTATGTGATGCTTTTTGGTTTAATAATTTTGAAAAAGTTAAAATAAGATTTCCTAAAATATTAAAACATGGGATGTTTTTTTCCTGACTTTTATTAGAAAGATATTTTGCTAATTTTGTTTCAACCACAGTATATAAAATTATGGAATTTTTCATTTCTTCACACTCTTTAATAATTTTGTCCACTTGCTGTTCTGTTCGAACAAAAACAAATTCTTTTTTTTCATATTCAAAATTTTGAAATTGAGATTTTAGAGACATAAATATTCTATCTAATGTCTCTCCGGTTGAATCTGATATAAGATATACATTGTATTTTTCGGACATAAGTTTGTTGATATTTTTGTTAAAACTATATTTTATACATTTTAAAATTTCTCATTTAAAAAACATTAACATTTATTAACAAACTTCCAACATTTTATTAAATGTTAATATAGTAATTAATACCTCTACTGATTTGTTAATAATGTTTTAAAAGCTATGATAAATTATGTTTTTTTCATATTTTTATATAGAACAAAATGTGCAAAACTATGTATAAATACTTATATGTCTAACTAACATGACCTATTACAAATAATACTTTTATAAATATAATTATATAAATGAGTAAAATAACTAATTGTTTGATCAACAAAGATACTTCTTGTTTTCCTGTATGGTTTATGAGACAAGCTGGACGGTACCTGCCAGAATTTAGAAGTATTAGATCTAAAAATCCTGATTTTATAAAACTATGTTTAGATAGTGATTTAAGTTCTCAAATTACATTACAACCAATAAATAGATTTGACCTAGACGCAGCAATAATTTTCTCTGATATTTTAATGGTTCCTTATGGAATGGGACAAGACGTTAAATTTATAAAAGGTAAAGGACCAAAATTATCTGAATTTAATTTAAAAATATTTGAAGAAAATAATAAAAAAAAATTTACCGAAAAACTTAGTCCTGTTTATAAAGCAATAAACATAACAAGAAAAAAATTAAGTAAAGAAAAATCTCTTATCGCATTTATAGGAGCACCCTGGACATTAATTGTCTATATGATGGGTTTAAGACAAGATAAAAAAAATCTTAATTTAGAGAATTTAGAAAATAAAAATTTTGAAAAAAAAATAATATTAGAAAAATTAATTGAATATCTTTCTATTCATATAGAAAATCAGTTAGAAGCAGGAGCTGACGTAGTTCAAATCTTTGACTCATGGGCAGGATTGATACCAGAAAAAGAAATGAAGAATTATTGTTACAATCCTAATTTAAAACTAGTAGAATTTTGTAAAAAAATTCATTTACCGGTCATATGTTTTCCAAAAGGAATAAATAAAAAATATAAAGAATTTTTGGAAATAGTTAAGCCAAACGGGCTAAACATAGATTACGATGTAGATCCTATGTGGGCTAAAGAAAATTTAAAAAATGTTTGTCTGCAAGGAGGTATGGACCCAAAAATTTTATTTGAAGATGAAAAAAAAATATTCTTTGAGGTTGATAAATATTTAGATATTTTTAATAATTCGCCTTATATATTCAACCTTGGTCATGGATTACTTCCTGAGACTAACCCAGACGTACTGGCGAAAGTAATAGAGAGAGTTAATTCTTTTAAATGAAGAAAGCTGTAATACTATTTAATCTTGGCGGACCAGACAATCTCGATGCAGTTGAGCCATTTTTATTTAATTTATTTAATGATCCTGCTATTCTAAGCTTACCTGGAATTCTCAGATATCCACTAGCTAAATTAATTTCAAAAAGAAGAACACCTATTGCGAAAGGAATTTACAAAGAAATGGGTGGAAGTTCTCCCATTCTAGAACAAACACAAATGCAAGCAAAAGCAATCGAAGAAAGTTTAAAGACACAAGACGATGATTATAAGTGTTTTATTGTAATGCGATGCTGGAACCCAAGAGCTGAGAAAGTCATAAAAGAAGTTAAAAGTTTTGATCCAGATGAAATAATTTTACTTCCTCTTTATCCGCAGTATTCGGATTCGACATCTGGATCCTCAATTAAAGAATGGCTAGAAAAATGTAAAGAAAACCATGTAGACGCTGAAACTAAGACAGTCTGTTGTTACCCAACAGAGGACAATTTTATTTTATCTCATATAAATTTAATTAAAGAAACTATTTCTCTAAAAAATTTAGAAAACACTATTATCATTTTTTCTGCACATGGATTACCAGAAAATAAAATTAAAAAAGGAGATCCCTATCAATGGCAAGTAGAAAAAACTGTAGAAAAAATAGTAAACAAATTAGAATTAAAAAAAATGAATTTTATTTTAAGTTATCAAAGCAGAGTCGGCCCTCTTAAATGGATAGGACCAGCTACTGATAGTGTTATTTTAGAGCAATCAAAAAAGAACAAAAAGATAGTTTTAATACCAATAGCGTTTGTTTCTGAGCACTCAGAGACTCTTGTTGAGCTAGATATTGAGTATAAAAAACTTGCTTTGGAAAATGGATGTAAGAAATACATTAGAATACCTGCTATCACTTGCCATAATGATTTTATAAATTCCCTAAAAACAAGCATATTAAGAGCAAGTAATGAAGGTAAATACACCTCCTCGATAACATGCCCCAAAAATTTTAAAAAATGCCCAAGAATTAAACAAGCTTAGAATGAATTATTATTTATTATTTAAAGCATTACATTTAATCGCCATAATATCCTGGATGGCGGGCTTACTGTATTTACCAAGAATTTTTGTTTATCATTCTGATGCTAAAGATAATCAAGTCCAAAAAGAAACTTTCAAAAAAATGGAAAGACGTCTTTTCTTCTATATCATGAATCCTGCAATGATTTTGTCGTGGATTTTTGGTTTATTATTAATTCACTCTACTGGCCCACAAAGCTTTTCAAGTTTGTGGTTACAAATAAAGCTACTAGCAGTAATTTTATTGAGTATTTATCACTTCTTCTTACTTAATTGTTTAAGAAAATTTGATATAGACAAAAATGACTATTCATCAAGATTTTATAGAATTATCAATGAAATACCTACTATTTTACTAATTATTATAGTTTTTGTTGTAATATTTAAACCATTATAGGGCTTGAAATTATTACAAAAAAACCTATATTTAAATTACTTACCTAGTAACAAACAATCAAATATGAACCTACAAGAACTTAAGCAGAAAAACCCAGCAGAACTTATATTGGAAGCCGAAAAATTAGGCATTGAAAATCCAAGTACGTTGAGAAAGCAAGAAATACTTTTTGCTATTTTAAAAAAATTAGCCGAAAAAAATGAACAGATAACAGCAACTGGTGTTTTAGAGGTCCTACAAGATGGTTTTGGTTTTTTAAGAGCCATAGAATCCAACTATTTACCGGGACCAGATGATATTTATGTAAGCCCAAGTCAAATTAGAAGATTTGGTCTCAGAACCGGAGATTCTGTTGAAGGCGAAATAAGAGCACCAAAAGATGCTGAAAGATATTTTGCATTATTAAAAGTTAAGCAAATAAATTTTGAAAATCCTGAAAAGGGAAGAAATAAAATAGCATTTGATAATTTGACTCCACTATACCCAAACGAACAGTTAAAAATGGAAATTGAAAAAAATACAACTGAAAAGAAACCTGATCAAACAGCAAGACTCATAGATCTTGTTAGTCCAATTGGAAAAGGACAGAGATCACTTATTATTTCTCCACCTAAAGCAGGTAAAACAATTATTTTACAAAATATTGCAGATTCGATAGCTAAAAATCATCCTGAATGCTATTTGATGGTTTTGCTTATAGACGAACGTCCTGAAGAAGTAACTGATATGCAACGTTCAGTTAAAGGCGAAGTAATTAGTTCAACTTTTGACGAACCAGCTTCCAGACACGTTGCTGTAGCTGAAATGGTTATTGAAAAAGCAAAAAGACTAACTGAGCATAAAAAAGATGTAATTATTCTTTTGGATTCCATAACGAGACTTGGAAGAGCTTACAATGCTGTTGTACCAAGCTCTGGGAAAGTTTTAACTGGAGGAGTTGACGCGAATGCTTTGCAAAGACCAAAAAGATTTTTTGGAGCTGCAAGAAATATAGAACAAGGTGGCTCTTTGACGATTATTTCTACAGCTTTAATTGACACAGGAAGTAGAATGGATGAGGTAATTTTTGAGGAATTTAAAGGTACAGGTAATTCCGAATTAATTTTAGACAGAAAAATAGCCGATAAAAGAATTTATCCTGCAATTGATATAACACGCTCAGGAACAAGAAGAGAAGAGCTCTTATTTAAAAAAGAGGATTTAACAAAAGTAAATGTTTTAAGAAGAATTATTAGCCCAATGGGAACAATGGATGGAATAGAATTCCTAATGTCTAAACTCAAAAATACAAAAAATAATGCAGACTTTTTTGTTTCAATGAATAAGCCCAGCTAATCTTTCAAATTTTAATAATTTTTTTTTTAATTTTATTCCAGAACTAGCTGAAAATCCTCCAATTGATCCATCGGATTTAATAACTCTGTGACACGGAATAATAAGAGCATGTTTATTTTCTCCACACACTCGGCCAACATATCTTGGAGATACATTTAATTTTTTGGCAATTTCACCATAACTTTTTGTTTTACCTATTGGTATTTTTCTTAGTTCATGCCATATCTTTTTTTGGATTGATTTGCCTGTAATTAAAATTGGTACATCTATTTTTTTTAATTTACCGTTAAAATATAAAAATAAATTCTTTTTTAAATTTTTCAAATTTTTTGAAACAAAACCTTCATTTTTTCTCTTAGAAAATTGAATTATAGTTATTTTATCGTTTGTTTCCGTGGCTGAAATCCACCCAAACTTAGTGTTAAAAGAAATGGTATTTTTCATATATTCTATGCTAATGAAAAATAAAAAAAGGTAAATGAATATATTCGCACTATCAACAGGAAAGGGCCCATCTGGAATTGCTATTTTAAGATTGTCTGGAAAAGACAGTCTTCAGATTTCAAAATTAATTACAAAAAAAAATAACATCAAATCAAAAGAAGTTAATGTTTGTAAATTTTATGACCCTTCAAATGGGAAAATAATAGACGAGGGTTTATTGTTGTGGTCTCCTGGACCAAATAGCTATACAGGAGAAGATTTGGCTGAATTTCATACTCACGGTAGTAATGCAGTTATAGACAAGTTTTTGAGAATACTTGGGCACCAAAACAATTGCAGATTAGCTGAACCTGGTGAATTTACTAAACTAGCATTTCAGAATAACAAAATCGATTTATTAGAGGCGGAGAGTATAGGAGATTTAATTAATGCTGAAACTGAGCTTCAAAGACAACAAGCAATAAAATTAATTCAAGGAAATGCTTCGAACCACTACAATTCTTTAAGGGAAAAATTGGTAAAGTCTTTATCATATATTGAAGCAAAAATAGATTTTGCCGAAGATGACTTACCAGAAAATGTCCTAAAAGATGTGCATAAAGCAATAAAACAGGTTCATAAAGATATAAAAAAAATAATAGAAGATCAAAAAGTTGGAGAAAAAATAAGGAATGGATTTAGAATATCTATTATTGGCGAAGTAAACGCTGGTAAATCATCACTATTAAATCTTCTTAGTAAGCGTGATGCCGCTATCGTATCTGAACAGGAGGGGACCACAAGAGATGTGATAGAAACTTATCTTAATATAGATGGCTATCCTGTTATTCTAGCTGATACGGCCGGAATTAGAAAGGTAAAAAATAAAGTTGAAAAGGAAGGAATACAAAAAGCAATTAAAAAAGCTAAAAATGCTGATCTAACCTTAGTCATGTTTGATCTAACAAAAAAAAGAGTTAATAAGGACTTAAAAAAATTGGTTAAAGAAAACTGTATATTGGTTTTTAATAAGTCAGATTTAAATAAAAAAATACCTAAGAATGCTTTTAAAAAAAATGATCAAATTGGAATATCAGTTAAAAAAAATAAAAATATTGATAAGTTAATAAATATTATCAAAGATAAACTTTCAAAAAAATTTATGAAATCTAGTAATATTTTGGTAACTAGAGAAAGACATAGAGTAAAATTAAATTCAGCCTTGAAAGAGATAGAAAAGTTTTTAAAAAAAGATCAAACTAAGGAAATTGAAACAGCAGCAGAGGACTTGCGACTCGCCACGAGACATCTAGGAAGTATAGTGGGTAAAGTAGATGTAGAGGAGATACTAGGATCTATATTTAACGATTTTTGCATTGGCAAATAGTTAAAATAATACCTTGTAAAATTCTATATGGGGGATACATTTAGCCTATGAACAATGATTTGACTTATGATGTGGTAGTAATAGGCGGAGGACACGCTGGTTGCGAAGCAGCTGCAGCTTCGGCTAGAATGGGCGTAAACACTGCTCTTTTTACACATAAAATTGAGACTATAGGTGAAATGTCATGTAATCCTGCAATAGGTGGGCTAGGTAAAGGACACCTGGTGAGAGAGATAGATGCTCTCGACGGGGTAATGGGTATTGTTGCTGATAAGTCAGGTATCCAATTCAGACTTTTAAACAGAAGTAGAGGCCCAGCAGTTCGAGGTCCACGAACGCAATCTGATAGATCATTATATAAAAAGTTTATGCAAGAAATTTTGTTGAACTATAAAAATTTAACAGTGATCGCAGACCCGGTTATAAAATTTTTATTTGAAAAAAATAAAGTTAAAGGATTTGTGTGCAAAAGTGGGAAAATGATTTTTTGTAAGCAAATGATTTTAACCACTGGTACATTTCTAAATGGTTTAATACATATAGGGGATACACAAATTCCTGCAGGTAGGTATGATGAAAAACCGTCTACAGGTTTAAGTGAGCAGTTAAGCAAATTTAATATTAAAATAGGAAGATTAAAAACTGGTACACCACCAAGATTGGATGGGAAAACAATAAATTATAATGATCTTGAAATGCAAGAGGCAGATGAAGATCCATACTTTTTTTCTTTTTTAACGGACAAAATTTTCAATAAGCAAATATCTTGTGGGATGACTTATACTAATAATGAAGTGCATAGAATTATAAGTGACAATATATCAAAGAGCGCAATGTACTCTGGTAATATTCAAGGTGTCGGACCTAGGTATTGCCCTTCAATTGAGGATAAAATAGTTAAGTTTAAAGACAAACAAAAGCATCAAATATTCTTAGAACCGGAAGGTTTAAAGGACAGCACTGTTTACCCAAATGGCATATCTACATCGCTTCCTGAGGAGGTACAGCTTCAAATATTGGCTAAAATCAAAGGTTTAGAACAGGTTAAGATGATAAGAGCAGGGTATGCAATAGAGTATGATTATGTAGATCCAAGGGAGTTAAAATCTACCCTGGAGACTAAAAAAATTAAATCTCTTTTTTTAGCTGGTCAAATTAATGGAACAACTGGTTATGAAGAAGCAGCAGCCCAAGGGTTGATGGCTGGAATAAACGCTGCTCTAAAAGTAACAACCGATAGCCAATTTATCTTAGATAGAGCAGATTCTTACATTGGAGTTATGATAGATGATTTAATTACAAAAGGAGTTTCAGAACCTTACAGAATGTTTACATCCAGGGCAGAATATAGATTGCTCCTTAGAGCAGACAATTCAGATCAGAGATTAACTCCGCTAGGGATAAAAATAAATTTAGTAAAAAAAGAAAGAGAAAAAAAATTTTTAGAAAAACAGGAAAAGTTAGTCAACGTAACTGATAAGTTAAAAAACAATTACATAACTCCAAACGAGGCTGCTAAACATTCTATTAAAATTGCTATGGATGGCGTGAAAAGATCTGGGTTCGAAGTTTTGTCTTTAAAAAATGTAAATTTAAATAAAATAAGAGAGATATGGGCTGATATACCCCAATATGAACACACAATTGACGAACAGGTTGAGACTGATGCCCATTATTCAGGTTATCTAACTAGACAGTCACATGACATAGAAGCCTTTAAGAAAGATGAAGCAATTATCATCCCTGAAAATATAAATTATGACACATTTAGCGGACTATCAAACGAGATTAAATTTAAGCTCAATAAAATTAAGCCAAAAACCTTAGGTCAGGCTCTAAGAATAGATGGAGTAACCCCAGCCGCTGCAATAATATTATTAGGCTTTATTAAAAAGTCAAAATTTAGAGACTCTGCTTAATGGTAGGGAAAGAAACTAAGAAAAACCTAAAAAACCTTAATTTTTCAGATAACGACATAAATAAGCTTACTCTTTTTTGCAGTGAAGTCCTAAAATATAACAAAAAATTCAATTTAATATCAAAATCAACAGAAAAATTAATATGGACAAGACATATAATTGACTCTGCCCAAATTGTTAAGTTTATTAATTTTAAAGAAAGCGGTTCGCTAGCTGATCTTGGAACAGGAGCAGGTTTTCCAGGTATTATATTGTCTATTTTTAATAAAAATAACAATTTTCACGTGAAACTATATGAAAAATCTAAGGTAAAATGTGCCTTTTTGAATAGTATAATTGAAAAATTGAAATTAAAATGCTTATTATTCGGAAATAGTTGTTATGATCATGATTTAGATAGTGATTATATTGTTTCTAGAGCATTTAAAAAGCTGCCTGAAATATTGCGAATTTCACGTGAAATAGTGAAAAAACCGCATAAATTAATAGTTTTGAAGGGAAAGAATGCACAGGAAGAGGTAAATAATGCTTCCAAGAATAGGATTTATAAGTATAGACTAGCCCAAAGCATGACCGATAAAGATTCGAAAATACTATTAATGGACTTTAAAAAGTGAATAGTTCCATAATATCAGTGATAAATCAAAAAGGTGGAGTTGGGAAAACCACAACCGTCATCAATTTAGCTGCAGTTCTAGCTCAAAAAGGAAAAAATACTTTGGTAATTGATCTTGACCCACAAGGGAATGCCACTACAGGATTAGGAAGATCAAATAATGATCAAGATAAAAATGTTTATAATCTTTTAATAGGAAAAGTAAGCTTAGAAGATGCAATACAAAAAACTAATATTAAAAATTTGGATCTCATAGGTTCAAATGTAAATCTTTCAGGACTTGAAGTTGAAACTGCAAACGAAGCTAATAGAGCCTTTCTCCTTAAGGAGATTATCCAGGAAAAAAAAAATAGCACTTTATCAAAGTATGAAAATATATTTATAGATTGTCCACCCTCACTTAGCTTGCTCACTGTGATGTCGCTTGTGGCAGCAGATGAATTACTAGTTCCATTACAAACAGAATTTTTTGCACTCGAAGGTATCACTCAACTAATAAAAACAATTGAGAGAATTAAAATAAATTTAAATCAGAGGTTAGAAATAAGAGGTGTTCTGCTAACTATGTTTGATAGAAGAAATAAACTTTCCATTCAAGTCGACCAAGAGGCTAGAAACCACTTTAAAGAAAAAGTTTATAGCACGGTAATACCAAGGAACGTTAGATTATCAGAGGCACCTTCACATGGCTTGCCTTGTGTCACTTATGATAAAAATTGTTTAGGAAGTAGAGCATATTTTAATTTAACAGAGGAATTTATTAATCAAAAAAATCAATCAATTGTAAATGTAGCATGAGTAATATTAAATTAAAAAAAGGACTGGGAAGAGGATTGTCATCATTGTTTGGTGACATAAAAGAGGAAATAAAAAAAAAAGAAAAAAGTTCTGAGCAGTTAACAGTTTCAATAGCAGATTTAAATAGAAATCAATTTCAGCCAAGAACAACTTTTACCCAAGAAAAATTAAATGAATTGGCAGACTCAATAAAAGAAAATGGGTTAATTCAACCCATTGTTGTAAGACCAGATAAAAAGGAATCTGGCAAGTATGAAATAGTTGCAGGAGAAAGAAGATGGCTTGCCTCAAAAAAAGCTGGCTTACATGAAGTCCCAGTTGTTGTTTTAGATTTGACTGATAATCAAACTCTTGAAATTGCGATCATCGAAAATATTCAAAGACAAGATTTAAACTGTATAGAGGAAGGAAGAGCTTACGAACGCTTAAGGAAAGAATTTAGATACGACCAGGATCAGATAGCTAAACTCATGGGTAAAAGCAGAAGCCATATTAGTAATACACTAAGACTTTTAACTTTACCTCAAGATGTGATTTCTATGATAGAGGAAGGTCTGTTAAGCGCGGGTCAAGCAAGACCCCTTGTAGGTTTGCATGCTAAAAATGCAACTGAAATAGCTGAGCAAATTGTTAAGAGAAAATTTAATGCAAGGCATATTGAACAATTAGTTAAAACAAAAAAAAGTAAAACTCCTTTATACTTAGATCCAAATATTTTTGAAACACAAAAACAAATAGAAGATAAACTTGGATTAAAAGTAAATATTGTTAATAAAAAAAATAATTCAGGCAAAATAACAGTTGAATATAAAAATTTAGAACAATTTGAATTAATTTCCAATCTTCTTAAAAAGAATTAGAAGCTTGGTTACAAATATTTATTAATAAGCTTTTAATAACCACATCGTTTCTTATCTGGGAATTTTTTTTTAAAAGCAATTCTGTTTTTCCTACTTTATTTAAAATGAATTCCAATTGATTTTTTTTCCATTTTTTTAATTGATTAATAAATATTGGTTTATCTTTCCAGAATATCTTAGGTTTTATATTATCTATTGCCTCTTCTTCATTTCTAAAACTCTCATCTAAATTTTTAACTTCTATTAACTTTGATATTCTACTGTTCATTTGATTAAGATAAAAAAAAGTGTCTTCATTTAAAAACTCAATTTCATTTATTAGGCTATTTACTTTTGTTTTATCTCCTAAAAGTGAAGCATCTCTAATTTGATTAAAACCCTTGTTAAACTTAATATTTAGGAGATCTTTTAATTTATCTTCATCAATTTTTTTTTCTTGAAATAAATCTTTAATCTTAGTTATTTCAGCACTAATTAATTTCCTGTCTAAATTACAATTATTTATAATTAAATTTATAATTTGAGGTGATAATCCATTATAACCTTTTAGTTTTAAGGAAATATAATTGCTTAAAGTTCTTTCATTATCTTGATAACAAGCAACTATTCCCAGGTTGTTTTCTTTTTCAAAATAAGTTCTGACTTTAGATCTTTTCTCTAAAATATTTGCAAAAATATAAATTTTTATGTCTTGAATATTTCCCTCTAAAGATTTTATTAATTGTTCAAATATTTTATCACTTGCTTCATGTAAAAAAATTATTTTTTTTGAACTAAATAAAGAAGAATTATTTATTTGATCTATCAGAATATTTTTATTTTTAATTATTTCTTCTTGGAATAAATTAATTATTTCTGCATTTTTATTTTTACTTTTTATTTCTTTTTTTATATCATCTTTAATACCATCATTTTCTCCATAAAATATTGTAGAAATATATTTTTCTAAAATATTAATATCTTGCTCTATTATATAACTTTTTAAAATCAATTATGCTTTATAATAAATATTTAAGAAATTTATTATATCCTCTGCTATTTGGTTACCTAAATTTTTGGTACTAATTTTTTCTTTATTTATTGTATCAGAATGATTTTTAGCAACATCAAAATTTATAGATTTTACAAAATTTTTATTAATAATTTTTGAATCATTCATATGTCTAATTTTCATATTTGTATTTAAAATAATTTTGTATTTTGTAACTTTTCCACTTGCATCTTTAGTTTTTATTTCTTTAGTTTTATTTATATTCAACTCTATACTAATTTTACTTTTACCTAATTTTGAAGAAATTAGTAAAATTTCATTTTTTAAAAGATAACCAATTTTTTTATCTCCTAAAATTTCTATTTTTTGAACGTGAAAATATTTTTCATTTTTTTCGTTAATCTTTTTATAACCACAAGAAAATAATAAAAGTGGAAGTATCACAAATAAACAGAATATTTTTTTTGTATTCATAAAATCTTATTTAATAAGAAAGTTAATTATTTTATTTTTAACATAAATTATTTTATTAATTTCTTTATTTTTAAGTAAATTTGATAATTTATCAAACTTTTTAATTTCTTTAATAAATTCATTTTCAGTAAGATCTTTTTCAACCTGAACTACATCTTTAGTTCTTCCGTTAATCTGTACTGCTACTTTAATTTTTTGTTTTGCAATGCTCTTTTTGTCAATTTTTGGCCACGTACTCATATCCTTTTCATTCATTTCTTCTAGGCATTCGTGAGCTAGATGTGGAGTAAAAGGTATTAAAACTTTCATTAAATTTATGAAATTTTTTCTCAAACATTCGTTACTGATTTCCTTATTAATACTGGAGTTAAATAAATTAAAAATCTCGTATACATTAGCAACAGCCACATTTAGATGAAATTCATTTATTAGATCTGTTATTTTTAATATATAGCTATTAAAATTCGTATCGAAATCTTTATCGTATAAATTTTTTGAGTCTTTTCTATTTTTTAAAATTAGCATTAAATTATAAATTCTTTGAAGAAACTTATAAGCAGCATTAACGCCCTGATTTGACCACTGAACATCTTTTTCTGGAGGGCTGTCTGAGAGTATAAACCATCTTACTGCATCTGCTCCATATGAATTAATCATACTTTCAGGATCTACTACATTTTTTTTTGATTTTGACATAGACTCAGAGGGCCCAATAACTACTTTAGAATTGTCGCTCAATTTAGTAAAATTATTCTTATCATCTTTTTTAATTTCATTTGGACTCAACCATTTTCCTTTTGAGTCTTTATAAGTTTCATGACAAACCATTCCTTGAGTAAATAAACCTTTAAACGGTTCACTATCTCTAATTTTTCGATTTGTTTTTTTTAACGCTAGCATAAAAAATCTTGAATAAAGCAAATGAAGTATGGCATGTTCAACTCCTCCAATATATTGGTCAACAGGCATCCAATGGTTTAGTTCCTCCAGATTAAATGGTTCTTTTTCATTTTTTGGGGAACAAAACCTCATAAAATACCAAGAAGAGTCCACAAAAGTATCAAGGGTATCAGTTTCCCTTACGGCAGGCTTTCCAGTTTTTTTATGAATAGTTTTTTTCCATGTAGGATGATTTTCTAAAGGATTCCCACTTTTTTTTAAATCTATATCATTTGGTAATCTTATAGGAAGCTCACTTTTTTCTACTGGCAAAATAGTTCCATCCTCTAAATAAATTATAGGAATAGGACATCCCCAATATCTTTGTCTAGATATACCCCAATCTTTCAGTCGGTAAGAAATTTTTTTTGAACCAATTTTTTTTTTCTCAACCTCAGCAATAATCTTTTTTTTTGCAGATTCTACATCAAGACCATTTAAGAAATCTGAATTAATTATCTTACCGTTTCCAGTAAAAGCTTCCTTGAGTTGGGATGTGTTTTCTTCATCCGAAACAACTTTAATAATCTCAATTTTATATTTTTTTGCAAATTCAAAATCTCTTTGATCATGAGCTGGACAACCAAAAATAGCACCAGTTCCATAATCCATAAGAATAAAATTTGCAAAATATATAGGTATTTTTTTATTTTTAATGAAAGGATGTAATGCAAAAAAACCAGTTTTAAATCCTTTTTTTTCCGCATTTGCCATTGCTTCCTCAGTAGTTCCAACTTTTAAACAGTCTTCTTTAAATTTTAAAAATTCTTTATTTTTTTCAAATTTTTTACTTACAGGGTGATCTGGTGATAAAGCTAAAAAAGTAGCTCCAAAAATTGTATCAGGTCTTGTTGTAAAAACTTTTATATTAGTTTTATTATCTTTAATCTTAAAATCAATCTCACATCCAATAGATTTACCCATCCAGTTCTTTTGCATTAACTTAACTTTTTCTGGCCAATTTTCTAAACTTTTAAGACCCTCTAACAGTTCTTCTGTAAATTTTGTGATATTAAAAAACCATTGTGATAATTTTTTTCTTTCTACAAGAGCACCAGACCGCCAGCCTTTTCCATTAATAACTTGTTCATTAGCTAGGACGGTTTGTTCTACTGGATCCCAATTAACATAATTCTCTTTCCTTGAGACAAAACCTTTATTATAAAAATCTATAAAAATTTCTTGTTGATGCTTGTAATAATTTTCATCACAAGTAGCTAGCTCTCTATCCCAATCTATAGACAAACCCATCATTTTAAGTTGTCTTTTCATTTCTGAAATATTTTTTTCCGTCCAATTTTTAGGATGTAAATTATTCTCTTTGGCAGCATTTTCAGCTGGTAAACCGAAAGCATCCCAACCCATAGGGTGTAAAACACTATAACCGTTCAAATATTTGAAACGCGCTATAACATCACCGATAGTATAATTTCTAACATGTCCCATGTGAATTTTTCCTGAAGGATAAGGAAACATTTCTAAGCAATAAAATTTTTTGCTTTCTTTATCTCTATAAAGTTTTTTATTTTCCCATTTCGACTGCCATTTTTTTTCAATCGATTGAAAATTAATTCTTTCCATTTTATTACAGAATTAGCTTTTCTTTTTCTTCTTGTCTTGCTTTTCTAATATTGCAGCTTGGGTTAATATTGATTTTATAAGCTCTTCTTTAATCTTAGAATCAATTTTATTAATTACACAGTTGGAATTATTCACACATTTTTTTTGATGAACTATGACTTTAAGACTATAGGATTGAATTTCATTTGATAAAAATCTAACAGTAATTTTAATTGACTCATCCTTATTTGATCCATCATTATACCAATCACTTATAATTATACCTCCTCCATAATCAACAGTTGATAGAGGAAGAAAATCTAATATTTCTAAAGAAGCTCTCCACATTGGATTAGATGTGCTAAATTCAAAATTTGTACCTTTGTTACCCAACCCCTTAATTGATAAACCTCTACCTTCATCAACATTTTTTCTTGCTCTGTCAGGTCCAGAATTTGGAATTTTTCTAGCATCAACTGTAGGATCATAAAGACCACAATTAGTTACTAAAAATAGTAGAATGAGAGTAAAAATAATAGATTTTGTAAATTTCATCTTTAGAAAATAACCTTTGTAAATGCTATATTAAGATTTACATAATAAATGGCATAAAACAAAGGTTTTTGTATAATTAAAGTGTTGTATTTGTGCAACATTAATAAAGAAAAAGGTCTATTTTATCATTTTTATAAGCAAATAGTAGGCTTAATTAGATATCGTGTATCCAGTTTAATAATTATTAAATTAATTAATAACAACAAAGGAAAAACATGAAAAACATACTTAAAGTTATGCTTGTTGTTTTAACAACTGCTGCTTTGAATTCAATTGCATACGCAGGAGCACTATCAGTTTCTGGTGGAGCTAGTGCAAGATACGCAATCATGAGTTCTGACAGTACGACTGGTAAAACAGATGCAGACAAAGGTGTTGGAGTAGTCAACGAGTTTACATTAAGCGCTAGCGGTGACGTTAACGGCATGGCATGGGCTTATGCATTGGATTTAGATCCAACTGCAGGAACTGGAGCTGTTGTTTACGACGATGCTAAATTAACATTAGAAACTGGCTTTGGTACATTAGGTGTTTTTGCGTCTGAAGGTTCTTTAGGCACAAAATACAGCTGGGACCCAAGTGCATATGGTGTTGGTTCTGATACAGGTGACGGCTTTGGAATGATATACGCAGGAAATATTTCTTCTTACGATAACATCCAATACCACTTACCATCAGGAATCTTACCACTTGGCGGAACATTTAAAGTAGCGCACTCACCTAACGGTGCTGCGTCTTTCTCTAGCGGTGGTTCTCCTAGTGCTAACAAAACAATTTATGACGTAACTCAGTACCAAGTAACATTAGCGCCGATAGATGGTTTAAAAATCTCTGCGGACTACATGGAACACTCTGGAGCTGACCAAGACGTTCAAAAAGCGCAAGATGGTAACATCGGTGTGAAATATTCTGCTGGCCAATTTACTGTTGGTTACGGAAGATCATACAAATCTGCTGCTTTGGATAGTACTACAGACGGATACTCTGCGGCTCTAGATACAGCTTTATCTGGATACGAAAGTATTCAAAACAGATCTCTGGGTATTGGTTTCCAAATCAATGATGACTTATCAGTGTCTTACACACAAGAGAAGTCTGAACCAGATGCGATGACTGCTGCTACGGCAACTTATGAAATGGAAATCCAGTCAATCCAAGCTGCTTACACAATGGGCGGAATGACAATTTCTGTATCACAAGACCAAGGTGAAAACGCTGACTACATACAAAATGCGGACCAAAAAGAACTGTTAGTTGCAGTTTCTATTGCGTTTTAATTAGTACGTAGTATTAAAAATATTAAAAAAGCCGGCTGATAATTTTAGCCGGCTTTTTTTTTATCTCAGATAAAATTCCAAAAGATTTGCTATTTATCGTATTAATTTTAGTTAAGTTTTTTAACTTTATACCTCCTAAAGGAATTAGTTCATTTTTATGACGATTGTTAATTAAATTAAATCTATTTACTCCTAAAAAACCTTTTTTCTCTGAATAATTTGTTTTAAACAACCTAGAAAAAATTATTTGTTTACAGCCTTGTTTTTTTTTCAAAAATATTTCTTTAATATTATGTGCAGAACCTATTATCTTTATTGGTAAATTTTTGAATTTCATGAGATTTAAATCTTTGTTATATGATGAAAGATAGCAGCCATCAGCTTTTAACTTTATTGATAAATTGTAATTGTTTGCCACATAGAATTTAATAGATTTTTGTTTGCATTTTCTTCTAAAATCTTTCAATTCACTTATTTTCTCTCTTGGACCGTTGTTTCTATAAATAACTATGAATTTGTCTCTTTTTTTTATTAAATTTAAATTTAATATTTTGCTATTCTCAATGTATAAATAATAACTATTTTTTAAAATAAACATTTATGAACACAATAATTGATAGATTTAATAAAATAAAATTTAATATAAACAATTCTAATAACATTAATAAAAAAGTGAACATTATTGCTGTTAGTAAAACCTTTTCATATGATTATATTAAGCCACTCATTGAGTTTGGTCACATTCATTTTGGAGAAAACAAAGTACAAGAAGCTGAAAAAAAATGGAAAAATATTAAAAGTAATAATAAAAACATTAAATTACATATGGTTGGGAAACTTCAGACTAATAAAGTAAAAAAAGCAATCGAGTTATTTGATTATATTCATTCCTTAGATAATCAAAAATTAGCCGATACTTTAAGCAAGAATGAAAAAGAAAATAATAAAAAACTAAATTATTTTATCCAAATTAATATTGGAAATGAAAAACAAAAATCAGGAATTCCGTCAGATAAAATTAAAGATTTTTACAAATATTGTACTAAAGAATTAAGTTTAAATATAATTGGTTTAATGGTCTTACCTCCTAATGATGGAAATGAAGAAAAACATTTTAAATCATTGTATGAGCTGAATAGTTTGTTAGGACTTAAAGAGCTAAGTATGGGAATGTCATCAGACTATTTAAAAGCATTAAAATTTAATTCTACATTTTTGAGAATAGGCAGTGCAATTTTTGGTAGTAGAAATTAAAAAATTTTAAGTTTAGTTTTTTTGTCTATCAAACTTAATATAAACAATAAATTTTTCTTTGAAGTTGCAACACAACCTTTTGTAGGACTATAATTTTTATTAGAAATATGTAAAAAAATTGCACTACCTTTATTTTTAACAACTGGTTTTGAATTATAATCTAGGACCAAGATTAAGTCATAAATGTTTTTGCTTAGATGCAATTTTTCTGCACTAAAATTAAATGGGAATTTAACTAGCCTGTTATAAAAATTAGATTTTGGATCATCACACCATCCCATGTTTTTTTTAATTGGAATTTTTTTTAATTTAGTTTTTATCTTTGGAATTCTATCTTTTCTATATAATAGCAATTTAAACCCAAAAGAACCTTTTGGTGTTGTTTTATCCCCTTCTTTTTTTGAACCAGAAATTCCTTTTTTTCCAATTGAACATTTTATTCTATAGTTGTTAAACCTTAGTTTTTTATTTATTAATTTAATATGCATGAACAAAATAACAAAATTAGTGCACTTTGTTTTGGGAATAATGAATTTAATAATTCATTGAATGAAATCAAAGAACATTTAGGTTTTAATCTAACTTTTTTACAAAAAAATGAAATTATTGAAAACATTTCTAATTATAATACCATTATTATACACGAAGACGTATTAAAAAATAAGAATTTTTTAAAATCTCTAAATAAACTTAGTTTAATAAAAATATTAATTTTTAAAAAAAATAATTTTGAAGAAGTTAAATTTGATGAAAAAATTGGTTTACCAATAAGTATTAAAGATTTTAATAAAAAAATAATTGAGCTAAACACAAAAAAAAATTTTTCTATAAATTCATCAGTTCAAATTAAAAATTATATATTGGATAAAAATGAAAAAAAGTTAAAAAAACAGGACAAATTTATAATTATTACAGAGAAAGAAATTCAGTTGTTGGAATTATTGTTTTCTGAGAAAAAACCTGTGAAAAAAAAAAAAATATTAGAAACAATTTGGAAATATTCATCGGATGCGGATACCCATACTGTTGAAACTCATATTTATAGATTAAGAAAAAAAGTTATTGATAAATTTGAAGATGACAGTCTTATTGTAAATAATAAAAATGGTTATAAGATTTGAAGAAAAGAAATAAAATTGCAATAGATTTATTTACTAAGAAATATAGAAAAAGAATTGTTAAACCTAAAAAAGGAAAGGGTAGCTATAACAGAAAAAAATTTAAGAAAGCCTAGCTCCAATTTTCTGAATAATTTTCGAAGACATATCTGTTCCTTTTTTTAAACTTTCTTTAGTGGAAAAGTTGTTGATTTTACCATGTAAAAAACCTGCTGCAAAAAGATCGCCAGCACCAGTTAAATCAACGATTTTTAAATTTTTTTTACTTTCACATTCTACAACTTCATTTTTTTCTATAGCAACACTTCCTTTTTCACCTCTCGTAATAACGAGAAGTTTTTTAGTTTCTTTAGCAAATGATATAATTTCATTAAAATTTTTAGCACCGATCAGAGATAAAATTTCTTGTTCATTGGCAAATGTAATGTCTAATTTATTTTTTACTAAATTAAGAAAATGTGGTCTATGACGGTCAACACAAAATTGATCAGACAAGGACATTGCAACTTTGTTTGAATTTTGTATTGCTTTTTCAAAAGCCTTTTTTGGTTCTCCCTCGTCCCAAAGATATCCTTCCAAAAAAGTTATTTCACTATTCCTAATAGCTTTGGTATCAACATCTTTTTCATTTATTTTTCCTGCAATTCCTAAAAAAGTACACATTGTTCTCTCAGAATCAGGAGTTATTAAAATTAAACAAGTTCCAGTGGGTAAGTTTTCTTTTTTTTTTGAATAAAAATACTCTACTTTTTCTTTTCTCATACCATCTTCATATTTATTTCCTAAATTATCTTCACTAACTTTCCCAATAAATCCAACCTTATTTCCAAGCTGGGACAATCCCACAATAGAATTTGCAACTGAACCACCAGAAACAGTTTCTTCAATTTTTAAATTAGATAATAGTTTTTTAAACTCATCTTTATCGACAAGTTTCATAGTACTTTTTTTTAATCCATTATTAGTTAAAAAACTATCTTCTACCTTGCAAATAACATCTACTATTGCATTTCCTATTCCTAGAATTTTCATTTTAAGCTTTCTTTGTTTTAATTGGTTTTTTTCTTTTTGGGTAACAGCTTTTACAAATTTTACAAGTTATACCGTAACATTCCCTAGCTTGACAATACTCTCTTCCATACCAAATTATCTGTAGATGAAGTTTATTCCATGATTTTTTGGGAAATAGTCTTTTCAAATCTTTTTCGGTCTGAACAACATTTTTACCATTAGTTAAACCCCATCTTTGTGCCAATCGATGAATATGAGTGTCAACTGGAAAAGCTGGGTATCCAAAGCCTTGAGACATCACCACGCTAGCTGTTTTATGTCCTACGCCATGCAATTTTTCCAGGTCTTCAAAATTTCCAGGCACTTTTCCTCCATGTTTCTCTACTAATTGTCTTGAGAGCAAATATACACTTTTAGCCTTTCTTTTAAAAAAACCTGTGCTTCTTATTAACTTTTCAATTTTTTTTCTTCCTAATTTAACAAAGTGTTCTGGCTTATTATATTTTGGATATATTTTTCTTGTTGCTTTATTCACATTAACGTCAGTAGTTTGTGCAGACAAAGCTACAGAAACTAAGAGAGTAAACAAATTTCTGTGTTTTAAAGGTACTGGAACACTAGGATAAATTTTATTTAAAATCCGAAGGATATTTTTAGACTTTTCTTTATTGTTCACTTAAAGTTCAAAACGTTTCTCATAGAATATAAGCCAGGTTTTTTGCCTATCAACCATCTTGCGGCAGTTAATGCGCCTTCAGCAAAAAGCGCTCTATCAAAAGCTTGGTGATTTAAGGAAACTAATTCTTTTCCGTTTGAAAAAGAAACTTCATGTTTACCTATAATTGATCCTTTTCTCAATGAATTAAAATTAATTTTTTTGCTATAAGGAAAAGATTTTTTGTTAAGATATTTTTTTCCCATTAATCTATAGAAATCTTTATTTTTTCCTATAGCTATACCTTTGCCTAGCATTAAAGCTGTTCCTGAAGGATGATCTTTCTTGTGTCTGTGATGAATTTCAAAAACCTTACTTAGATAATTATTACTAAGCGATTTTGAAGCTATTTCGGTCAAATACATTAATAAATTTACACCTAAGCTCATATTGCCAGCTTTAAGTATAGGTATTTTTTTAGAATATTTTTTTATTAAAATTTCTTCTTTTTTAGAGAAACCTGTTGTTCCTATAACTACTCTTTTTTTTAATTTTGAAGCAATTTTAAGCACTTCTAGAGTGCACTTTGGAACTGTAAAATCTATAATTACATTTACATTTTTAAATGTGTTTACTGAATTAAGACGAGGCTTTAATCCTGCAACTTTTCTTTTAATTACCCTACTTTCTGTAATTGCAACAAGTTTAAATTTTTTTTCGGTCTTAGAAGACTTAATAAGTTGTTGCCCCATTCTACCTAAACACCCAGCAATAGCTAAGTTAATTTTTTTCATTATTTTTGATTTTTTCTAGGATCTTTAAGTTTTTTTAGTTTATCTGAAATTCCAGATATTCTTAATGTTATAAGTATTACATATAGTAAGGCAAAACCAAGTGCCATTGTAGATAAAACAGTATACACACCAGCTAAAAATTTTTCTTGAAACCAGTTTTCAATACCTGAATTGGACATATATAGTACATTCCAAAAAATTAAAAATGAAATTTCATAAATTATAATTAATTTAAACATTTTTTACTTTCTAATTTCTCCAAAATTTTTTAGCTTTTTCAAAAAAACTTTTAATTAAAGGATTTGACTTTGTATCTTCCAAGGTTTTAAATTCTGAAAGTAACTCCTTTTGTCTTTTGTTTAAGGAGGTAGGTATTTCAGTGACTATCCTGATATACAAATCTCCAAATAAATTTCTTCTTAAAATCGGCATTCCTTTACCCTTAAGTCTTAACTGTTTTCCACTTTGAGTTCCAGAAGGAATTTTAATTTTTGTTTTTCCACCGTCAATTGAAGGCACTTCTACAGTTGCTCCTAATGCTGCATCTGCAAAAGAAATTGGCAAATCATAATAAAGATTTTCCTCTGCTCTTTTAAAGATATTATGAGTTTCTACAGACACAAATAAATACAGATCACCATTTGAACCTCCTCTATTACCAGCTTCACCTTTTCCTGCCAATCTTATTCTAGTACCGTCATCTACTCCCTTAGGAATCTTTACTGAGACAGACTCATTTGATTGAGTCTTACCTGCTCCACTACAATTATTACAAGGGTTCGTAATTTTTTCTCCTTCCCCATTACATTCAGGACATGTTTGTTGTATGGTAAAAAATCCCTGATTAGATCTTACCTTTCCTTGACCACCACAATAATTACAAGATGATGGTTTTGTTCCTGGTTTTGATCCACTCCCTGAACAAGTTCCACATTTTTTATAAGTTGTATAATTTATTTTTTTTTCAGTTCCTGTAAATGCGTCATTTAAATCTATAGAGACATCATATCTTAAGTCATTGCCTCTGTTAGAACGCCCCCCTCTTGATCTTCTAGATGTTCCAAAACCAAAATCTCCAAAATCTCCAAAAACATCTTCAAAAATATCAGAAAATGAAGATGAAAAATCAAAGTTACCAAAACCTCCTTGCCCTCCTCCTTGAAAAGCGGCATGTCCAAACTGATCATAATTTGCCTTTCTTTTTTCATCGGAAAGCACATGATAAGCCTCGCTAGCTTCCTTAAATTTTTCCTCAGATTTTTTATCACCTTTATTTTTATCAGGGTGATGTTTTAAGGCTAACTTTCTGTAAGCTTTTTTGATTTCGTCTTTACTTGATGATTTATTTACACCTAAGACTTCGTAGTAATCTCTTTTTGCCATAAGAAGCTTTTCTCCAATTACAAATTAGTCTTAGGCTCTTTTTTCTTTATCTTCTTTTGAATCTACGACTTCTGCATCAACAACATTATCTTTTTCTTTTTCTTTATTATCCTTGCCGTCTTTATTGCCACCATCTTTATTTGTATTTTTTTGCTGGCTTTTATATACAGCTTCTCCTAATTTCATTGATACTTGAATTAAATTTTGAGTTTTTTTCTTTACTTCTTCAGTGTCTGTACCTTTTAGAGCATTTCTAAGATCTGAAATTCCTGTTTCAATAGCTTTTTTTTCTTCAGCTGAAATTTTATCACCGTGTTCTTTTAGACTTTTCTCCGTCGTATGTATAATGCTATCAGCTTGATTTCTTGCATCAACAGAGTCCCTTTTCTTTTTATCAGATTCCTTATTAGCTTCGGCTTCTTTAACCATTTTTTGTATTTCTTCATCAGATAGACCGCCTGAAGCTTGAATTTGTATTTTCTGCTCTTTACCTGTTCCTTTATCTTTAGCAGATACATTAACTATTCCATTGGCATCAATATCAAAAGTAACTTCAATTTGAGGAACTCCTCTGGGTGCAGTCGGTATTCCAACTAACTCAAAATTTCCTAAAATTTTGTTGTCAGATGCCATTTCTCTTTCACCTTGTAAAACTCTTATAGATACAGCGGGCTGATTATCTTCAGCTGTAGAAAAAACCTGGCTTTTTTTAGTTGGAATCGTTGTATTTTTTTCAATTAATTTTGTCGATACACCTCCCAAAGTTTCAATACCTAATGATAAAGGCGTAACATCTAACAGCAATACATCTTTAACATCGCCCTGAAGCACACCAGCTTGGATAGCAGCGCCCATAGCAACTACTTCGTCAGGATTAACACTTTTATTAGGCTCTTTTCCAAAGAAATTTTTTACTGTTTCAATAATTTTTGGCATTCTAGTCATTCCTCCAACTAAAACTACTTCATTAATTTCAGCAGCAGAAAAACCAGAGTCTTTTAGTGCAGTCTTGCATGGTATAAGAGTTCTTTCTATTAAACCTTCAACTAAAGCTTCAAGCTTAGCTCTAGTGAATTTTAAATTCACATGTTTAGGACCAGTTTTATCTGCAGTTATAAATGGAAGATTAATTTCTGTTTGTGTCGCAGAAGACAATTCTATTTTAGCTTTTTCGGCTGCTTCTTTCAGTCTTTGTAATGCTAGCTTATCATTTCTAAGATCTATACCATTGTCTTTTTTAAATTCTCCAATTAAATAATTTACAATTTCGTCATCAAAATCCTCTCCACCTAAAAAAGTATCTCCATTTGTAGATTTAACTTCAAAAACTCCATCTCCAATTTCTAAAATAGAAACATCAAAAGTACCTCCACCCAAATCGTATACTGCAATTTTTTTTCCACCTTTTTTATCTAGTCCATAAGCCAATGATGCAGCCGTAGGTTCATTTATGATCCTCAAAACTTCTAATCCTGCAATTTTGCCAGCATCTTTGGTTGCTTGTCTTTGGGCGTCATTAAAATAAGCGGGAACAGTTATAACTGCCTTAGAAACTTTTTGTCCTAAATATTTTTCTGCAGTCTCTTTCATTTTTTGTAAAATGAAAGCAGATATTTGAGATGGAGAATATTTTTTACCTTTTCCTTCTACCCAGGCCTCACCTTTTTCTGATTTGATAATTTTAAATGGAACTCTTTCAACATCTTTTTTAACTGAACCGTCTTCAAAAACTCTTCCTATTAATCTTTTTGCAGCAAAGATAGTATTTTCAGGATTTGTTACAGCTTGTCTCTTAGCTGGTTGACCAACTAATTTTTCACTATTTTCCAAAAACGCAACAACCGAAGGAGTAGTCCTAGCTCCTTCTGTATTTTCTAATACTTTCGCTTGAGTACCTTCCATGATCGCAACACATGAATTGGTAGTTCCAAGGTCAATTCCTATCACTCTGCTCATAAATATTTATCCTTTTGTTTAACTCTTATATGGGTGTTTTTTTTTGTTCTACAAGTCATCAAAATCTACTTTTTTTCCTTTTCTACTGTCGATTTTTTCTTAGAAACAGCAACAAATGAAGGTCTCAACAGTCTTTCCCTATACATGTAGCCAGTTTGTATCTCCTGCATGATAATACCAGGCTTCTCGGTGTCATTTTCAATTTCAAGCATAGCCTGGTGCAAATTTGGATCAAATTTTTCTTTTAAACATTTTATTTTTTTAATGTTGTTCTTTTCAAAAATTGACACTAAGTCTTTTTCTATTACTTCAATATTTTTTAAAAACTTTTCTAGATCTTTACTTTCTTTTAATGTCTCATCATTTTTTATAGATATTTTTGCTCGCTGTAAGTTATCTAATAGAGCCAAAGTTTCTCTAGCAAAATTAAAACCCCCAAACTCAAAAGCTTCTTTTGTTTCTTTTTCAAATCTTCTTCTTTGATTCTCTAATTCCGCAAGCGTTCTTAAGAGTTTATTTTCTGTTTCTTTAAGTTTTTCATCAAGCGAAAGTTCTTTTTTTTCACTTTTTTTATCATTTTCAGATGATTTCTGATTTTTTTTCATCTCATCTTCATTTGTGTTTTTATTAGTTTTTTCCTCGTTCTTACTTTCCATAATTGTTATATAGGAGTTAAAAAATTAATTACTAGATGCAAATGAAAAAAATTAATAAAATCTTGATTGGAACTCACAACAGAGGAAAATTTAAAGAGATAAGCCATTTACTCCCAAAAAGGATAAAAAAATTTTCACCTACAACATTTGATATTAAAGCCCCATTAGAGTCAGGAAAAAGTTTTGCAGCTAATTCTAAATTAAAAGCCAATCATTTTTTTAAACATTCAAATATGACCTCACTATCAGATGACTCTGGATTATCAATTAATTGTCTTGATGGAAAACCTGGGATTTATTCCGCTAGATGGGCAAAAAAATATGGAAGTTTTAAAAATGCAATGAAAAAAATAATTCAAATGGTTGAAAAAAAAAATAGAAATAAAAAAATAAAAAATACTAGAGCAAAGTTCATTTGTAGTTTGAGCATAAAAAGTAGTCAGATGAAAAATACTATAAGTGTTGTGGGGCAAATTTATGGAAATATATCAAAAAAAATTATTGGTGGTAAGGGTTTTGGATATGACCCTATTTTTATTCCAAAAAACTATAAAATTACATTTGGTCAAATGAATAAAAAGAAAAAAACTCTAATAGACCATAGATATATTGCTTATAAAAAATTAAAAAAAAAATTTAATTTTTAATAAAAGTCTTATTTTGTGTTTTGTAAATTATTAATTCTTGAGAAATTTTTCCTTCTTGAAAAGCAAAGTTTCCAATTTTACCTTTAATTTTATCTTTTATAAAAAAATTATTAATTGATTCTATTCCATTATTTTTTTTCCAAACATAGTAAATTAGACCAATAGCATCATAGGCCAAAATTGTGATCTCATTGGGCTGTAAATTAAATGTACTAAAATATTTATTATTATATTCTTTAAAATTTTTAAAATTTACCGAAGGATAATATAAATTTTTTACAGAGTTTTCATAAAATATACTTTCATCAAACCACTGATTTACAGTAGTAAACAAAATCTTTTCATCATCAATGTCTGCAAAAACTAATGATGCTAAAACACTTTTTAAACTATTTCCAAAGTCAATTATTATAACCGAGTCAAAATTAACTTTTCCCAGTGTATAAATTTGTTCTAATTTTGCTAATTCTCTTTTAGATGCCTCATCTTCCTTTTCTTCGAGCAATTTTTTTCTATACTCTAAGTTTCTTTTTCTTTGAGAATAATTAGTTAGTTTTTCAATTTCACCTGTTAAAATTTTTGGATCAGAGTCATACTTAAAAATCTTATAATTTTTTAATTTTATTTTTTTTACTTTTTTATCAATAAGCTCTGTGTATTCATTTTTTGGATACATTATTATAGTTTTTGATTTCTTCTTTTCTTTAATAAATTTTTCTATTGCATTAATTTGTGACTCAAGACTAATTCCAATACTAATAATATTTTCTTGTATCCTAGGTTCTTTATTTGACAAAGAAATAAAAATTGCTTCATTGTATTTATACAATTCTTCAAACCCACTTGAATCCGGTGGTCCCAAAATTATCTTTGCACCGCTATCTATTATTTCTTTAACAGCTCTGTTAAGCTTTTCCTTATTGTCCGAGCCACTATCTCTAGGAATAATCTTGATTTTTTTATCACCTATTTCATCCAGAGCTAATTGAGTTGATAATAATAGAGAATCCCCTAAATTTTTATACTTGCCTGAAAAAGGGGCCAATAACCCAATTTTAATTTCCCCAATATTTTCATTACTTAATAAATAAGTATTAAAAAATATTAATATATAGGATAAAAATATAATAGTTATTTTAATCATTTATAATGAATAATTTTTCACCAGGTCTATACATTGTTTCTACACCAATAGGCAATCTTAATGATATAACATTAAGATCGTTAGATGTATTAAAAAATTCAGACATTATTTTATGTGAAGATACAAGAAGATCATCTAAGTTATTAAGCCATTATAAAATTAAAAAAAAACTTGTTCCATATCATAAGTTCAATGAAAAAAAAGAACTTAACAAAATCATAAAACATTTAAATGAGGGCAAAATTTTGTCATTAATATCTGACGCTGGAACTCCAATAATCTCAGATCCAGGATATTTATTAATAAAAGAGTGCATAAACAATAATATTAAAATTTATCCAATACCAGGAGCTTCATCAATTACTGCCTCAATGAGCGTCTCTGGCTTTGAGGACAAGTTTTTATTTTATGGTTTTTTGCCAAAAAAGGAACAGGAGCTTAAAAAAACTCTTTTAAGTTTAAAGGATGTCGACTTTTCTATCATTTTTTTTATACCAGGCATTAAAATTAACTTTTACTTAAAAATTTTTAAAGTTTATTTCTCTGGTAGAAACATTTTTATTGCAAGAGAACTGACAAAACTGCATGAAACCCATTATAGAAATAATATAGATACCATTGAACTTTTTAAATCTCCATTAAAAGGTGAGTTAACTGTTGTAATTTCTAAAAAATATAATAACAATAAAATAGTTAATGATTCTGAGATTATTAAACAGGCTATGAAATATCTTAAAAAATATAGCTTAAAAGATGTAGTAGAGTTAATTTCAAATAAAGAAAAAATTTCAAAAAAAGAAGTCTATAAAATATGTCTAAAAATAAAAAATGAAAAAAATTTTTAGTATAATAATAATTTTTTTATTTGTTCAATCATGTGGTAGTAAATTTGGACCATTCGGACAAGGTGTCAGCATAACATTTGATCCTCGAACTGTCGGTATGCAAATTGATGATACAATTATGCAAAAAAACTTAATTGCTAGGCTTACACTAACTGAAAATAAATATTTTTTATCTATACAGGTTGAGGTCTTAGATGGAAGAATATTTGTAACAGGTAAAGTTGATGAACCAGAAGAAAAAATAAAGATAACAAAATTAGCCTGGGAAACAAAAGGAGTAAGATCTGTAAAAAATGCAATTGAAATTAAGGGTCAGTCGAATTTTAAAACTTCAGCGAAAGATATTTTGATTACAAGTCAATTAAGGACAGCTTTAATTTTTAATAAAAAAATAAAATCTTCAAATTACACCTTAGAAACTATTCATAAAAAAATTTACATTTTTGGTATAGCAATGGACGAAGAAGAAAGAAGAGAGGTAATGAAAGAAGCTAATGAAATTTATGATGTAAAAAAAATAATACCTACTATTTATCTTGTTACTGAATTGAGCAGAAGTAGGAGTTAGTCTTTTTTGTACTTAATTATATCAGAAGAATAAGCAGCTACCGACGCTAAGTTTAAAATATCCGAAGTAGAGGATCTCAAGGGTGCAACTTCAATTGGAAGATCTAAACCGATAAGTAAAGGACCAATAAGTTTTGCATCACCAAAAGACTTCATTAATTTAGTAGATATAGCAGCACTATGAAGGGCTGGCATGATTAAAATATTTGCATTTCCCACAATTTTTGAAAATGGATAAATTTCTTTATAAACTGGATTTAAAGCGACGTCTGGCTGCATTTCTCCGTCAAAATCGAAATCAACTTTTTCTTTTTTCAAAAGTTCTATAGCTTCTCTAACATGCTCAGTGTTTCTTGAAATTGGTTTTCCAAATGTTGAATGCGAAAGAAATGCAACTTTTGGATCAAATCCAAATAATCTGGCAACCCTTACACAAGATTTTGAAACTGCTACAAGTCTTTCTGAAGTAGGAAAGTCTTTCACATTGGTATCAGCTACTAATACTGTTTTTCCTTTAAATACAATCATTGTCATGCCAAAAATAGGTTCACCGGGTCTAGGATCGCAAACAGTTTTAAGTTTTTCGATAGAAGCAGAATAGTGTCTTATATTTCCAGTAACCATTGCATCTGCATCCTTACAGGCAACCATAGAAGATCCAAAAACAACCCTGTCATTTCTAACCAATCTATCTACATCTCTTTCTAATTGCCCTGTTCTTTGTAATTTTTTGTAAAGAAATTTAACATAACGTTCTCTTTTTTCTTTATCAGTAGAGTTTATAATTTTAATATTATAATTTGCATCTAAACCAATTTCTACTAAAGTTTCTCTAACTCTTTTTTCACTTCCAACTACAATTGGTTTACCGAGATTATTTTTTCCAAACTCAATAGCTGCCTTTAACATATTTTTATCTTCTCCTTCTGCAAATACTACTGTTTTTGGTTTTTTTCTTACGTAAGCATTTATACCTTGCATTATAGACATTGACGGATCCAGTCTGTAACTTAATTGCTCTTTGTAATCTTCAAAATTTGCAATTTTTTTTCTAGCTACTCCAGTTTTTATTGCTGCTTTAGCAACAGCTGACGGAATGACACTTATTAACCTAGGGTCAAAAGTTGAGGGAATAATATAATCTTTACCGTATTTTGGTCTTTCTCCCCCGTACGCTGATACTACTTCATCTGGAACCTCTTCTCTCGCTAATAATGCAATTGCTTTAGCTGCAGCCATTTTCATTTCTTCATTTATTTCTTTCGCCCTCACATCAAGTGCACCTCTAAAGATATAAGGAAAGCCAATTAAATTATTTACTTGATTAGGATAGTCAGATCTGCCCGTAGCAACAATTGCATCTGATCTAACTTCATAAATTTTTTCAGGTTTTATTTCTGGATCAGGATTTGCGCAAGCAAAAATTATCGGATTTTTTGCCATTGACTTAATCATATCAGTTGAAACAACATCTTTAGCCGAAAGACCTAAAAATACATCGGCATTTTTAATTGCTTCTGATAAATTTCTTAGTTTAGTTTTAACAGCATGCGCAGATTTAAATTGATCAATTTTATCTCTACCTTTGTAAAGAACGCCTTTTGTATCACACATAATAAGATTTTCATTTTTAACACCTAAAATTTTAAAAAGATTAGCGCAAGCAATTGCTGAAGCCCCAGCTCCATTAACTACAATTTTTACGTCCATAATTTTTTTTTTAGAAATATCAAGTGCATTTATCAGAGCTGCTGTAGTTATTATTGCTGTCCCATGTTGGTCATCATGAAACACTGGTATATCCAAGATCTCTTTTAATTTTTGCTCAATAATAAAACAATTTGGAGAAGCTATATCTTCAAGATTTATTCCTCCAAAAGTCCCAGCAATATTTTTTATGGTATTTATAACTTCCTCTGGATCTGTGCTATCAACCTCAATATCTATAGAATCAATATCTGCAAACCTTTTAAACAATACGGCTTTACCTTCCATTACTGGTTTAGAGGCTAGAGAACCAAGGTTACCCAATCCAAGAATGGCAGAGCCATTACTTATAACTGCAACTAAATTTCCTTTGCTAGTATAGTCATAAGCATGATCAGGATTTTTTGCTATTTCTCTAACCGGAGCAGCCACTCCTGGCGAATAAGCTAATGATAAGTCTCTTTTTGTGGTTAAAGGTTTTGAAGAATTGACCTCAATTTTGCCTGACTTTCCCTTAATATGGAAGTCAAGTGCTTCTTTATCTGTATAATGATCAATTTTAGATTTTTTTGTCATCGATTTTTGAGTATGTAATATAAATGAAACAATTTCACTATTAATTTTGACCGAATTATGAATTTATTGTCTTCAACATCTGTTTTTAGTTTTTATACCTTAATTAGCAGGGTGCTAGGATATATTAGAGACATATTAATAGCAATTTTTCTTGGAGCATCGATATTTGCGGATGCTTTTTTTGTAGCTTTTAGAATTCCTAATACCTTTAGAAGGTTGTTTGCAGAAGGAACATTTAATGCTGCTTTTATTCCAAGCTACACCTCTGAAAAAATTAAAAGTGAAAATAACGGAAAAAACTTTGCCGATGAAGTCTTAACTCTCTTAGTTTTAATATTGCTTTGCATAATTTTTTTAATTGAAATTTTTATGCCTTACTTTGTTTACCTAATTGCACCTGGATTTTATGACAATAGCGATAAGTTTGACTTAGCTGTTCAGCTCACAAGAATAACTTTTCCATTTCTACTTTTCGTAAGTTTATCTTCATTTTTTTCAGGAATTTTGAACTCTAATAATAAGTTTGCAGCTGCAGCTGCAGCCCCTATTATTTTAAATATAATTTTAATTTTAGCAATTTTAATTTCTTTTTCCTTTGACTTAAATATTGTAAAAAATTTATCCTACGGTGTAACATTTGCTGGAATTTTACAATTAATTTTTTTAATAATTTTCTGTAAAAAATATTACAAACCATCATTTAGTTTTAAAACAAAAATTAATTCTAAAGTAAAATTTTTTTTAAAAAAACTTTTGCCTAGTATTTTTTCTTCTGGAGTTACACAAATTAATATTTTAATTGGAACAATAATAGCTTCGTTCGAAGCAGGTGCTGTTTCCTATTTGTATTATGCAGATAGAATTTATCAAATAAATTTAGCTATAGCAGGAATTGCTGTCGGTACAGTTTCTCTCCCAATATTGGCTAAAAATTTAAAAATTGGAAACATTAATGAGGCCATGAAAATTCAAAACAAATCACTAGAACTTTGTTTATTATTATCTTTGCCAGCTAGCCTAGGTTTGGTGATAGCATCTAATGAAATAATAAATGCTCTTTTTGGTTATGGCTCTTTTTCTCAAGAGAATGTTAATCTTACTGCTGATGCTTTAAAATATTTTGGATACGGAGTTCCTGCATTTGCACTAATAAAAGTTCTTTCAAATTTTTTCTTTGCTAGAGATAATACTAAAACACCATTTTATTTATCTCTTTTAAGTGTTCTTTTAAATATTACTATAAGTCTAACTTTTTTTAAAAAAATAGGCTTTATAATAATTCCTATCGCAACATCTATATCTACATGGATAACAGTAATTATTTTTTTTCATCTACTGGTTAAATCTAAATTTTTAACTTTAAAAAATCTACCTTTGGTTAATTTAATAAAAATTATTTTTTCTACAGTTATTATGTCTATTGCTTTGTATTATGGGCTAGATTTTTTTGAGGATAAATTGGTTTATCATAATATTTATAAGTCCATTTATCTAATATTTATGATAGGTTTTATGGCAGTTATATATTTAATATCCTGTTATTTTTTTGGAGTATTAAAAATAAAAAACTATATAACAAAATAAAATGAGCAATTATAAAAAGTTAGTTTTTTCAGGAGTCCAACCTACTGGAAATTTACACCTAGGTAATTTTTTGGGAGCACTTAAAAAATTTGTTTCATTACAAAAAGAAATGAACTGTATATATTGCGTTGTCGATTTGCACGCTATCACTATCTTTCAAGATCCAAAAAAACTAAAAGAAAATGTACTTGAAACTACTGCTGGGTTTTTAGCAACAGGTTTGGACCCAAATAAGAGTATAATTTTTAACCAATCATCTGTTAGTGGTCATGCTGAGTTAGCCTGGATATTAAATTGTGTATCTAGATTAGGTTGGTTAAATAGAATGACACAATTTAAGGACAAAGCCGGTTCTGACAAAGAAAAAGCTAGCGTAGGACTTTACGTTTATCCAAATCTTATGGCCGCTGATATACTTTTGTATAAAGCAACACATGTTCCAGTAGGTGCGGATCAAAAACAACATCTTGAACTTTGTAGAGATATTGCGCAAAAATTTAATAATGATTTTAAAGCTGAAGATTTTTTTCCTTTACCAGAACCTTTAATCCAAAAAAATATTTCTAGGGTTATGAGCTTAAGAGATGGAACAAAAAAGATGAGCAAGTCTGAAGAGTCAGACTTTTCAAGAATTAACTTAAAAGATAATGCAGATGATATAATAAAAAAAATAAAAAAAGCTAAAACAGATACTTTGCCGATACCTGATAATGAGGCTGATTTAAAAAAAAGATCCGAAGCTTTAAATCTATTAAATATTTATGGAGATTTAACAAATACTAGCCTCACTGAGGTTCTAAAAGAAATGAAGGGTAAAGAATTCTCTTTCTTTAAAAAAAAACTTTCAGATGTTGTAGTGGAGGTTGTATGCCCTGTAGGTGAAAATATGAAAAAATTGATGAAAGAGAAAAGTCATTTGGACGCAATTCTTCAAAAAGGCAAAGAAAAGGCCTCAAATATAGCTGAGGAAAACTTAAAAAAAATTCGTAGCATAGTGGGGTTAATATAAATTATTATGGTAGTATTAAAGTATTATGATTCAAACTGAAGAAACACCGAACCCAGATTCACTAAAGTTTTTGTCTCCAAAAACTATTTCTGTAGTTGGAACTCAAGAGTTCCAAAAAAGAAAAATAGATGAAATTAATAATAATTTTATAAAAAATTTACTTAACTTTAAAGGTGTTGAATTAGTTCTTTTGTCAGAAAAATTTCTTACTGTAAAAAAAACTGGTGCTGTTTCATGGGATGCCCTAAAGCCAATGGTAATATCTCATATTAACGACTATTTTCAAAATAATAATAAACCAATACTAGATTCTAAAGATAATACTGATAACAAAGAAAATGAAGTATCAAATGAAACAATAAAAAAAATCAAAGAGATTTTAGATACCAAAATAAGACCTGCAGTAGCAAGAGACGGTGGGGATATAAAATTTAAATCATTTGAAGATGGAGTTGTGAAAGTAGAGTTACAAGGAAGTTGTTCTGGTTGCCCAAGTTCACTTATGACATTAAAGCGAGGTGTACAAAATCTTCTTTGCCATTATGTCGAAGAAGTAAAATCTGTAGAGGCTATATAATAAGATGAACAAAAATTTAAGCTATAGAGATAAACTTTTAGAATTAGCAAAGATATACAAGATTGCTGAAATTAAATCTTATTTAAAAGATAAAAAGTATTTAACTACTCCACAATTAGAACATATTTTAAAAAAAAATAAGATTACGATACCTACTGAGGTAAACAAAAGTATTTTAGAGATTCAGGCAAAAAAAATTACAAAACCTATATATTCTACTGGAAATAGAATTGGAAATTTTTTTTCATCTACTTTAGACGCAATAGTTTATTTTTTTGTATCTTCTGTTAAAGGAATCTTAAAATTCTTTTTAATGATAGGCGTGGGAATTGTAAAATTTTGTTCTTTTGTAAATAAATCGACTATTTCTATTTTAAACGGAATACATAATTTTAAATTTCAATCAAAATTAGCTGACAAAATAGTATCTTTATCTATGGCCTTTGTCTTTTTATTTTTGATAGTCACGGGAGGTTTTTATATAAAAAGTGTTTTAAAAGAGGCTAATTTTGATCAAGTAAAATTGGAGAAAGAAGTTACTAAGCCAAAGTTAAAACAAAAAGAATCAAAAAAAATAATTAAAACTCCTAAAGACAAACCTAAGGATAAAATTAAAGCTCCAGAAAATAAAGTAGCTAAAATTCCTGAAAAACCTAAACAAAAAAAATCTGAAAAAGTTACAGAATTTGTTTTACCAAACTTGAATTTAAAGACTGAGACAGTTTTAAATTTATTTGAAGATGTGCAATATGATTTAAAAAAAGTAAGATATGAAAAAAAAGTTAAGCCTATTTATTTTACCCAATTTCCCAAAGATCTTGATGAAATTTCCAATGTAAAACTTAAAAAAGAAACTTTTATTAAAATAGTCCTTCCATTGGTAGTTGCAGAAAATCAAAAAATTTTAAATGACAAGTCCAAACTAGAAAAAATTGTAAAAAGAAAAAATCAAACAGAAAAACAAAAACTTTGGTTAAACCAAAAATTTAAAGAATATAAAATAAATGATAAAAATTTGGCGGAGCTAGATAGAAGAATGGATATTATACCAATTTCAATTGCTTTAGCTCAAGCAGCCAAAGAAAGTGGTTGGGGAACATCAAGATTTGCTCTAGAAGGAAATGCTATTTTTGGTCAATGGACATGGGATGGCTCAGGTATTGCTCCGCTTGATAGAAGCAAAGAGAAAAAACATAAAATTTTAAGGTTTCCGATTCTTAGAGCCTCAGTTAAAGCTTACAAAAATAATATCAATACCCACAAAGGCTACAAAGAATTTAGAAAAAAAAGATTTCAGCTGAGAAAAAAGAATAGACAAATTGCAGGACTTCAACTTATTCACTCACTTGATAGGTATGCTCAAACAGGACAAGAATATACTAAAACTTTGGAAAAAATTATTTTACAAAATTCATTAGCAGAATTTGAAAATGTTATGCTGACAAATTCTGTAGTTAAAAAAGAACTTAACTTATAAGAATTACATTTCAGCTACAATAAACTGCATACCAAGCCATCTAAAGTATCCATTTTCTTCTCTTAAAGAGCAATTAATCCGACCTCTTTCAGTAGTAAATTTTCCTTTTAAATTTATTTCTATTTTAGAATTTTCTAAGAAAACAACTTCTGATTTTCTCCATTTATTTTCTTCATTTGAATAACAATTTATAAGATTTAAATTTTTAATATCATCAAAAAATTCAACAATAACTCTAGGAGGATTGTTACTATTATTTATATATTTTTCATCTGGTAAAATGCTTTTATATTTAAAAGGTAAAGTTTTAATCAAAGTTTTGAATCTTTTTATTTCTCCATATTTTTCATTTATAGGAAATCTTGGTAACTCAATTAAATCTTTTGTCTCATCAATAACTCCAGAATGTTGACCGAAAGCATATTTAAAGTTAAAATTTTTTACAATTTTTTTAAATTCTAAACTGTATTCTCCAAAAGGGTATGAAAAAAATTTGGAATTATACCCTAAATTTTTTTTGAAAATAGAAATTGAAGTTTCCAAATCTTTTTTAATTTCTTCTGAACTTCTGTCAATCAAGTATTCATGAGTATGGCTATGATTTCCAATATGAACAAAATCTTCTTTAGCTAATTCATTTATTTGATCCCAAGTCATATATCCATATTTGCCAACCTCCCTAGTACTTACGAATAATATAAAAGGTATTCTTTTAGATTTTAAAATAGGCCAAGCATTTTGATAAAAGGATAGAAAACCATCATCAATAGTTAGTAATATTTTTTTTTTATTTTTATTACTTTTTAATGCTTCCTCAAAATCATTTGTATTTAAAAAATGAAAACCTTCTTCTTTAATCATTTCCAAATGCATTTTGAAGTCAGAAATTTTTATGTTAGTCGAAGGGTATTTATTTTCTTCAAATCTATGATACATAAGAGCAATTATTCCGTAGTCATTTATTTTTTCATTAGAATAAGATTTGTCAGGAAGAAATAAAAAAACTATAAATAAAAGAATGATAAATGATTTTTTAATAATAAATTGCACAGGCAAAAATAATTCAATTGGGTTAAGAATTGATAATAATTTTTTTACAAAGAAATTTCAAACTAATATTAAAAATAGTGATATGCTTGTTAGTAACATATCGGATTTTCTTCAAAAAAATAATGTTAAAATTGATAAAAATTTTTCAGTTATAGTTAATTTGGGCCCAGGCAGTTTTTCGGCAATAAGGATTTCATTGTCAGTTGCTAAGGGAATTAAAATATCTAAAGGAGCTAGTCTATATGGGTATAGTAATTTAAATTTACCCGAATTTAACCTTAAAAATATTGAATTTTTAATTAAAAATAATTTAATAGAAAATAAATTGATTAAACCACTATATTTAAGTTAAGTTAAATAAATTTATGAGCAAAATAGAAGAAAAGTGTAAAGCAGCAGGAGTAAGATTAACCGATCAAAGAAGACTTATAGCCAAGGTTATGTCAGAATCCAAAGACCATCCAGACGTGGATGAATTGCATAAACGAGTTAATGGTGTTGATAAGAGAATAAGTATCGCAACAGTATATCGTACAGTAAAACTTCTTGAGGAATCCGGTATACTTAATAAACATGATTTTAAAGATGGAAAATCTAGATACGAACAGTCAACAGATGAACATCACGATCATTTAATAGATGTTAATACTGGTGAAATAGTAGAATTTGTTGATGAAGAAATTGAAAAATTACAAAACAAGGTAGCTAAGAAATTAGGTTATGAATTAGTAGACCATAAATTAGAACTTTATGGAAAAAAAATAAAAAATTAGAAAATTGCTAAAAAAAATATTTATCAAAACTTTTGGGTGTCAGATGAACGAGTACGATAGTGACCGTATCTTGGACTTAGCTAAAACCGTAGGTTACGTAAAGACATCAGACATTTCCAACACCGATTGTTATGTATTAAATACTTGTCACATAAGAGAGAAGGCAACAGAAAAAGTTTATCATGATGTCGGAAGAATAAAAAAAAAATTTAGAAATAGAAATAAACCTATACTTTTAGTGACAGGCTGTGTAGCCCAAGCAGAAGGAGATGAGATGCTTAGAAGAGAAAATTTTATTGATGGTATAGTTGGTCCACAATCCTATCACAAAATACCAGATATAATTAAAAAAATAGAAATTAAAAAAAATAGAATTAATGATACTCAATTCGATGTAGTTGAAAAATTTGATAAATTAAACTTAATCGGAAATAGCGACTCTAAAATTTCTACATTTCTAACTGTGCAGGAGGGTTGTGACAAGTTTTGTCATTTTTGTGTGGTTCCTTATACTAGAGGTCCCGAATATTCCAGATCATTCGAGGAAATATTATTAGAAGCAAAAGAACTAGTAAATAATGGTTCTAAAGAAATAATCTTACTTGGACAAAATGTTAACGCATATAGTTATAAGAATTATAAATTATCTCATATTATTAAAGAACTAAATTCAATAGATGAATTAAAAAGAATTAGATTCACAACTTCACACCCTAAAGATATGACCGATGATTTAATAGATCTTTATAAAAATTGTAAAAAATTGATGCCTCTTTTGCATTTACCAGTTCAAAGTGGATCCTCAAGGATATTAAAATCAATGAATCGTAAACACACAATTGAAGAATATGTAGAAATAATAAAAAAACTTAAAAAAAGCAGACCATCTATAAAATTTTCTAGTGATTTTATAATTGGTTATCCAGGGGAAACCGAGGATGATTTTAATAAAACTATTTCTTTGATGGAAGAATTTAAATTTATAAACTCTTATTCATTCACATTTAGCCCAAGACCTGGAACTCCAGCTGCAAATTTAAATCAAATAAATATAGAAGAAGCTAAAAAAAGACTAATATTTTTTCAAAAAATTTCTGAAAAGATTAAAAAAGAATATAGAGAAAAACTTTTATACAAAGAAACGGAAGTACTTTTTGAAAACAAAACAAAAAATCAAAATGAATTTTTTGGCAGGGACAAGTATCAAAACTCTGTTATAGTTAAATGCAAATCTAATTTAGTAGGCAAAATTATAAATGTGAAGATAAATGATTTTAATGTTAATACTTTATTTGGAGAAATTAGCTTCAATGAAAAGAATAGTGTTGCCGCTTAAAATATGTCTGAAATAACTCAATTAAATCAAAATTTTACAATAAAAAAAATAGACAAAGAGACTGTTAATATTCAAATCTTGGACAATGATGTATTAATGGCCATAGTTGGGGAATTTAATATAAATTTATCAGAATTAGAAAAGTTAACTAATACCACAGTTTTTTTTAGAGGCAACTCTATAACCGCCAAAGGTAAATCTGAAAATATAAATAAAATTTGTGAGGCAATTAAATTCCTTATCAATAAATTTATTTTAACAAATACAGTTGAAAAAAATGATATAATTTTATCTGTGAAAAATGGCACAATAATAAAAAAAGATAAATTAAATATTCAATCACTAGATAATTTAATTAAAACTCCAAGAAGATCAGTTATAGCTAGATCTCAAAAACAGTCAGAGTACATAAAAGCTTTAAAAGAAAAGGACATAGTTATGGCTTTAGGCCCAGCTGGTACAGGCAAAAGTTTTCTAGCAGTATCAGTAGCCATCACACTTCTAATGGAAAAAAAAGTAGAACGTGTAATTTTATCAAGGCCGGCAGTTGAAGCGGGAGAAAAGTTAGGTTTTTTACCGGGCGACATGAAGGAAAAAGTAGATCCTTATCTAAGACCTTTGTACGACGCCTTATATGATCTTTTTGGTTTTGAAAAAATACAAAAAAAATTAGATAATGGCGAAATAGAAATTGCACCTTTAGCATTTATGAGAGGCAGAACTCTAAAAAATTCATTTGCTATTTTAGATGAGGCACAAAATGCTACTTTAACTCAAATTAAAATGTTTTTAACAAGAATAGGTGAAAATTCCAAATTAGTCGTCAACGGTGATCCTTCGCAAATAGATTTGATAAACAAGTCTCACTCTGGCTTAGTACAGTCAAAAAATATATTAAAAAAAATTAAAGAAATTAAAACTATAGAATTTGACCATAGAGATGTAGTAAGACATCCTTTAGTTTCTAAAATTATTCAGGCATATCAAAAAAATTTTAATGATAAAAATTAATGTGTTGCTTCATAATAAAAATTGGAAAAGATATATTAAAGATCCAAAGTCTTATTTGAAAAGTAAGATAAAAAAGTTAAATAAAAAAAATTCTTTTTTTAAAAATAAAAAAGCAAATTTTTCTTTGCTTCTAACTGATAGTATAGAAATTAAAAAACTTAATAAAAAATTTAGAAAAAAGGATAAAACCACTGATGTTTTATCATTCCCATTTTATGAAAAAGACATTTTAAAAAAATTATTAAAAAAAAAAATTAATTTTTATTTAGGAGATGTGGTTATTAATTTAAATAAAATTAACGGTTACAAAAATGAAGATTTTAAAAAAAATTTTGACAAACTTTGGATACATGGTTTTTTGCATTTGCTAGGATATAGGCACAAGTTAGATAAAGAGTTCATAAAAATGAGTAATTTAGAAAAAAAATTTTTTAAATCTATAAATTAAATGCTGTCCAATCATCTTTTTAATAATCGAATATTTATAGTATTCGTATTACCTTTTATTCTTGGTCTTTTATCAGTTTTAAGTTTTCAGCCTTTCAATTTTACACTTATAAATTTTTTGATAATACCATCCTTATTTTTAATAATTTCATTTGTTAGAAAAAAGTCAAAAAATGTTTACAGAAAAAAACCTTACCTTAAAAACATTTTTTTCATAGGTTATTTTTTTGGAATTGCTTTTTTTCTTTCAGGAACCTATTGGATTTCTTACTCACTTACATTTGACGAAAATTTAAAGTTTTTAATACCCATTTCAATAACATTAATTCCTTTGTCTTTAGGATTATTTTTTGGTTTAGCATCTTTGTGTTCAGGACTTTTTTTAAAAAATAACTATTCTTCTTTTTTCTTATTTTGTTTAATTTTTTCTATTATAGATTATTTAAGAGGAGAAATTTTATCAGGCTTCCCATGGAATTTATGGTCCTATTCATGGTCATGGCTAGTTGAAGTAATTCAAGTATTAAATCCAATTGGGCTTTATGCTTTTAATTCAATATCAATAGTTTTTTTTTGTTCACCGGTAATATTATTTTTTAAAAGCAAATATAAGTACTTTGTATTTTCAATTTTTTTATTAATCTTTTTCTCATTCTATATTTATGGATCCTATAAAATTAATAATAATCAAGAAACTACTAGAGAAATTAAAGAAACTACTAATATCAAAATAATCTCACCTAATTTTGATATGAGATACATTTATACGGAGGAAGAAATTAAAAAAACAATAGAAAAAATTGTCAGATATAGCGAGCCTGACCCAAAAAAAAATACTGTCTTTGTTTGGCCCGAAGGAATATTTGCCGGTGTTTATTTGGAAGACTTACAAAAGTTTTCACATGTTTTTAATAAAAACTATTCTCAAAATCATTTATTAATTTTTGGGATTAATACTCAAGATAAGTCTAACAATGAGTATTATAATAGTCTTATAGCTACTAATAATAATCTAGATGTACTTTATAAATATGACAAAAAAAAACTTGTTCCATTCGGTGAATTTTTACCCTTCGTCAATTTCTTTGAAAAGTTTGGTTTAAAAAAGATAACTTATGGATATGGTTCTTTTTCAACAGGAAGTGATCAAAAAAATTTTAAATTTAAAAATTTGAATATTCTTCCACTAATATGTTATGAGATAATTTTTCCAAATCTCACTCAAAACTCTGATGAAAAAACCAATTTGATCGTAAATATATCTGAGGACGCTTGGTTTGGGAATTCTATAGGCCCACACCAACATTTTGCTAAAGCGATTTTTAGATCTATAGAAAATAATACTTTTTTAGCAAGATCAGCAAATAAAGGCATTAGCTCTTTTATAGACAATAATGGAGTAGTATTAAAAAGATTAGAACCAGATGAGACAGGGAATATAGAATTAAATGTGCCTTTAATTAACAACAATTTTAAAAACAAAAATGATTTGATATTTTTTATTCTTTTATTTACATATACAATCATCTTTTTAACTTTACGAAATAAATTATAATGAGTGATAATAGTTACTTATTTACTAGCGAGTCTGTTTCAGAGGGTCATCCAGATAAAGTTTGTGATCGAATCTCAGACATGGTTGTTGATACATATCTATCAAAAGAACCATATGCCAGAGTTGCATGTGAGACTTTAACTACAACTAACAAAGTGGTTCTTGCAGGTGAAATAAGAGGACCAAAGATTAATGAAAAAGATCTAATAGAAAAAGTTAGAAATTGTATTAAAGATATTGGATATGATCAAAAAGGTTTTAGTTGGAAGACAGCAAATATAGACTGCCATCTTCATGAACAATCTTCAGACATTGCTATGGGCGTGGACTCCAAAGGAAACAAGGACGAAGGAGCTGGAGATCAAGGAATAATGTTTGGTTATGCTTGTAATGAAACCAAAGATTTAATGCCCGCACCTATACATTTTTCTCATAAAATTTTAAGACTAATGGCAGAAGATAGAAAAAAAGGAATTATTAAAGGAATAGAGCCTGATTCTAAAAGCCAAGTAACAATGTTATATGAAAATAATCAACCTAAAAAAGTAACATCAATAGTTATCTCTACACAACATTCTAAGGACCTAAACCAAAAACAAGTCAAAGAGAAAATTTATCCCTATATATCAAAATCAATACCCAAAGATTTGATAAAAGATTTGGATGAAAAAAACGTGTACGTAAATCCTACTGGACAGTTTATAATTGGTGGACCTGATGGAGATTCAGGATTAACTGGAAGAAAAATTATAGTTGACACTTATGGAGGTGCTGCTCCTCATGGAGGGGGGGCTTTTTCAGGGAAAGATCCTACAAAAGTTGACAGATCAGCTGCTTACGTAGCTAGATATCTTGCTAAAAATATAGTCGCTGCTGGCGTTTCAAATAAATGTTTAATTCAACTTGCTTACGCAATTGGTGTTTCAAAACCACTTTCAATTTATGTCAAGCTTGATGACAACGACAAAAGTAAAGTTGAAAATATTAAAAAGTTAATAGATCAAAATTTTGATTTGTCACCTAGAGGAATTAGAGAACTTTTAGGATTAAACAAACCCATTTATCAAATTACATCAGCTTATGGGCACTTTGGTAGAGAACCATCAAATAATGGTGAATTTTCATGGGAAAAAATAGATAAAAAAGATATTTTTTCAAAGTAAATCTTGAAAAATCATTAAAATTTTATATAAATATTCATACATTATTGAAATTTCAAAAATGGGCCTAGGCCCATTTTTTTTTGGAAGAGACAAATTAAATAATATTTATGTTAAATAGAGGATTAGATAAATTAGAATTACTAAGAATAGTAGAAGCCGTTGCGAACGAAAAATCTATTGATAAAGAATTGGTAATAGAATCAATGGAAAGCGCAATCCAAAAAGCTGCCTTAACCAAATTTGGTAACGATAATAGTATTGAGGTAAGTATTGATAGAGAGAGTGGAGAAATTAAAATCCAAAAGGTACTTGAAATAGTAGAAACTCCCGAGGATCCCAATAGAGAAATAGCTTTGAAGGATGCAAAATCAATAAGTGAAAAAAAAGATTTAAAAATAGGTGATAAGATATTTGAAGAATTACCTCAAATTGATTTTGGAAGAATAGCCGCTCAGAGCGCAAAGCAAGTAATTAGTTTTCGAGTAAAAGAGGCTGAAAAAAATAGACAATTTAATGATTTTATTGATAAACAAGGACAAATACTTAGCGGAATTATTAAAAGATTAGAATACGGAAACGTAATCGTAGATTTAGGAAAAGCTGAAGGTGTAATAAAAAAAGATGAGCTAATACCTAGAGAAATTTTAAAAATGGGAGATAGAGTCAAGGCTTACTGCTATGAAGTTAAAAGAGAACTAAAGGGCCATCAAATATTTTTATCAAGAGCACATCCTCAATTTTTAGCTAGATTATTTTTTCAAGAAGTTCCGGAAATTTACGAAGGAACAATAGAGATCAAATCTGTAGCAAGAGATCCTGGCAGCAGAGCAAAAATATGTGTTAATTCTAAGGATAGCTCTATAGATCCCGTAGGTGCCTGCGTTGGTATGAGAGGAAGTAGAGTGCAGACCATAGTAAATGAACTACATGGAGAAAAAATTGATATTATTAAATGGACAGAAGACCTTCCAACTTTAATCTCCGAGTCTTTATCGCCAGCTGAAATACAAAAAGTTTTAATTGATCAAGCTAATAAAAGAATAGATGTAATTTTAACTGAAGAAAATTTAAGCAAAGCAATAGGCAGAAGAGGTCAAAATGTAAGACTAGCATCCAAGTTGACCAATTTTGAAATAGACATTCTGACAGACAAAGAAGACTCTGAGAGAAGACAATCAGAATTTAAATATAAAACTGAAACTCTTGTAAAAAGTTTAGAGGTCGACGAAACTCTTGGACAATTATTAGTTTCAGAAGGTTTTCAAGGTATAGAGGAAATTTCTCAGGCTAAACCAGAAGATATCTCAAAGATAGAGGGAATAGATGATGATACAGCAAAAGAATTAATTGATAGATCAAAAGAAAATTTAATTAAAGAAAAAGAAGAAGTTTCAAAAAAATTAAAAGAACTTGGAGTTGAAGATGCCCTTATAAATCTTAAAGGTATAACACAAGGTATGCTGGTTTTGTTGGGTCAGAGAAATATAAAAAAGCTAAGCGATTTTGCTGACCTGTCCTCTGATGAATTAATTGGAGGTTATGATGAGATCAAGGGAAAAAAAATTAGAGTAGAAGGCTATTTAGAAGAATTTTCTCTTTCAAGAGATGAAGCCGACCAACTTATAATGTCTGCAAGGGAGCTAGCCTATAAATAAAGATTTATGAAAGACAAAAAAGAAAAAAAAAAAACTTTAACCATATCTACAACTTTAACCAAAAAGATTAATGTTCCCAATGTAAGTAAATCAGGACAAAAATCTTTTTCAATAGAGAAAAAAAAATCTTTTAAAGGTCAGAGATTTCCAAATAAAAATAATCCAAACACAGGAAACACTAATAGATTTGATGGGAACAAAAAGAATTTTGCTCGAAAATTTGTTGAGCAGCAAGCCACAAAAGCTTTTATTAAAAAAGATGAAAAGAAACCTAGTAAAAATAAACTAAAACTAAAAGGACCTATAGATAAAAAAGATTTTAAACTTACAGTATCGAGAGCATTAAATGTAGAGGAAATTGAGATAAAACAAAGAAGTTTAGCTTCTGTAAAAAGAGCTCGTCTCAAAGAGAAAAAAAACAAGACAGGAACAGAAGAAAAAAAAGAATTTAAAAAAATTATTAGGGATGTGAAAATACCTGAACAGATTTCAATTCAAGAGCTATCGAATAGAATGGCTGAACGCTCAAGTGATGTCATTAAATTTTTATTTAATATGAAGGTTATAGCTACGATTAATCATATTATAGACAAAGATACGGCAGAATACATAGTAAAAGAATTTGGCCATAAAGCAGTGCTAGAAGAAACACCTGCTCTAGAAATAAATAAGCAAAAAAGCACATCCCAAGGTAACTTAAAAAAAAGACCTCCAGTAGTAACAATCATGGGACATGTTGATCATGGAAAAACATCACTTCTAGACGCTCTAAGAAATACAAATGTTGTTTCTAGCGAGCACGGGGGAATAACACAACACATAGGTGCGTATCAGGTTAAAACAAAAAAAAATGAAGTCATCACTTTTATTGATACTCCTGGTCACGCTGCTTTTACTGAAATGAGAGCAAGAGGTTCTAAAATTACTGATTTGGTAGTTTTAGTTGTTGCTGCTGATGATGGAATTAAACCACAAACAGTTGAGGCCATTAAACACTCAAAGGCAGCAAAAGTTCCAATTATTGTAGCTATAAACAAGTGTGATTTACCAAACAAAAATATTAATAAAATTAAAAATGATTTAATGCAATACGAGTTAATAGCAGAAGAATTAAGTGGTGATACTTTATTTGTAGAAGTCTCTGCAACCAAAAAAACAAACTTGGAAAAACTTAAGGAAAGTATTCTTCTTCAATCTGAAATTTTGGACTTAAAATCTAGCTTCACAGGATCAGCATCAGGTGTTGTACTCGAGTCTAAAATTGATAAGGGCAAAGGCCCTGTTTCTACAATTTTAATATCAAGTGGTCTACTTAAAAGGGGAGATTATTTTGTTTGCGGAAATACTTGGGGAAAAATTAGAGCAATGATTAACTATGAGGGAAAAAATGTAGATGAAGCCTCCGCATCAATGCCGATTGAAATATTAGGAATGAACGACTCTGCTTTTGCTGGAGCTGAATTTCTTGTTACAGAAAATGAGGAAAAAGCAAAAGAAATTGTAGAATTTAGAAAAAGTAATTCTAATTCTTCAAAAAAACTAATTCCTAAAGATAAAACAACATTGTTTGAAAAGAAAGACTCTAAAGAAGAGCTTAATATAATAATAAAGTCAGACGTCCAAGGTTCTAGTGAAGCCTTAAAAAATGCTGTAAACAAAATTGAGCATGAAGAGGTTAAAGCCAATATTATACTTTCAGATATAGGGATGATAAATGAAACAGACGTCTTATTAGCAAAAGCATCAAACGCCTTATTGATAGGCTTTAATGTTAAGCCAAATAGAGAGGCTAAAAAATTAGCTGAAGAACAGAATATTGATATAAAATATTATAATGTGATTTATGAAGCTATAGAATTTGTAGAAAAAGGACTTTCAGGTTTGTTAGAGCCTGACATAAAAGAAAGAATTAATGGCTCAGCAGAAATACAAAAGATATTTAAAGTCTCAAATGCCGGAAAGATAGCAGGATCAAAAGTTATTAATGGGGAAATAAAGAACAAATCTAAGGCTAGACTTATCAGAGACGGGGCAGTTGTTTACGAGGGAGAAATTTCGAGTATATTTAGAGAAAAGAATGCTGTAAAAGAAGTTAAAAATGGACTTGAGTGCGGAATAAGTCTTAAAGATTTTATAGATTTTAAAGAGAAAGATATTATCGAGTCTTATCATGCTGAAAAAATAGAGAGAAAAATTTGATGAAAAAAAATAATCAACATCCGTTTTACAGCCAGAGACAACTTAGGGTTGGAGAACTTGTAAAACAAAAATTAGGTGAAATTTTTATTAGAAATGAGGCAAAAATACCCTCAATTGACACTAAAGTAATAACTGTAACAGAAGTTAGAATGACGCCAGATTTAAAAACTGCCAGAGCCTATGTAATTCCTTTGGGTGGTGTTGAAATGGCTAAAACTGTAAGCACCTTGACGGAGTTCTCTCATCTTGTTAGAAAAGCATTGTCAAAGAAACTTGATATAAAATTTCTTCCTAAACTTTCATTTGTAGAAGATAACTCATTTGAATACGCTGAAAAGATAGAAAGATTAATTAAAAAAAATAAGAAAAATGAAACAAACAAAAACCAGCATAATTAAATCATTGGCTATTAATGATAAAGATGTAGGATCTGCCGAAGTTCAGATTGGTCTTTTAAGTAAAAAAATAGAAAAACTATCGGAGCATTTTAAAAAATTTAAAAAAGATAAACACTCAACATTAGGCTTATCTAAATCTGTAAATAGAAGAAAAAGACTTCTTAATTATTTAAAAAGAAAAAGTCCAGATTCATATAGCCAAGTGATTAAGAAACTAAATTTAAGAAAATAATGTTTAAAATTACAAAAGAAGAAATAGAAATTTCAGGAAAAAAAATAACACTAGAAACAGGAAAGATTGCAAGACAGGCAGATGGTGCTATAATTGCTACATGTGGTGAGACTGTTGTAATTGCAACAGTAGTGGGCGCTAAAGAAGTCAAAGAGGATCAAGATTATTTTCCGCTTTCAGTAAATTATCAAGAAAAATACTATGCTGCAGGTAAAATACCGGGAGGTTATTTTAAAAGAGAAGCAAGACCAACAGAAGCTGAAACTTTAATTTCAAGATTAATAGACAGACCAATAAGGCCATTATTTCCAGATAGTTTTCTTAACGAAGTTCAGGTTTTACCAACTGTACTTTCCTACGATGGAGAAAATCAACCTGATATTTTATCAATGATAGCATCTTCGGCAGCACTAGCTATTTCAGGTCTACCTTTTCAAGGTCCAATAGCAGCAAGTAGAGTTGGATTTAAAGATGGAAAATATTTATTAAATCCTTCACCAAAAGAATTGGAAGAATCAAAATTGGATCTAGTAGTTGCTGGAACCAAAGATGCAGTACTCATGGTAGAGTCAGAAACTTCAGGACTAACAGAAAAAGAAATGTTGGACGCTGTTAAATTTGGCCATGAAAATTTTTTACCAATAATCAAAGCTATAGAAAATTTAGCTAAAAAAAGTGGAAAACCTAAATGGGAAGTTGATACCCCAGATCATTCTGCTGTTAAGAAAAAAATTGCTAAGGCTTTAGAAGAAAAGCTAAGAAAAGCATTTAAAGAAATAGACAAGAAGAAAAGATCAACAGCAATTTCAGAGGCAGAAATAAAATGTAAAGAGATGTTTGCAGAAGATGAAAATGTAAGTGAAAATCAGGCAATGGCTCAACTTAAATCTATAGAAAAAGATATAGTTAGAACAGCAATTTTAAAAGATAAAAAAAGAATTGATGGAAGAGGCCTGGCAGATGTTAGACAAATCAAATGTGAAGTAGGAGTGTTGCCTAGAACACATGGATCAGCTTTATTTACTAGAGGAGAAACTCAAGCTTTAGTAGTTACCACATTAGGCATGACTGACGATGAGCAGAGATTAGAAAGCTTGGATGGCATGCACAGATCTAATTTTATGTTACATTATAATTTTCCACCATTTTCTGTTGGAGAAACTGGAAGAATAGGTACTGGAAGAAGAGAGATAGGCCATGGAAAGTTAGCTTGGAGAGCTATAAATTCATCATTACCAAAGAAAGAAAATTTTCCTTATACTTTAAGAGTTGTGTCAGAGATTACAGAATCAAACGGATCATCTTCTATGGCTACAGTTTGTGGAACTTCTTTATCTCTAATGGATGCGGGTGTACCAATAAAAGAACCTGTAGCAGGTATTGCGATGGGTTTAATAAAAGAGGGAGATAATTATTCAGTACTATCAGACATTCTTGGAGACGAGGATCATCTTGGCGACATGGATTTTAAAGTAGCAGGGACTAAAAATGGAATAACATCTCTTCAAATGGATATTAAAATTACAGGTATCACGTTTGAAATTATGGAAAAAGCTTTGCAACAAGCAAAAGCCGGAAGAGAACATATTTTGGGCGAAATGAACAAAGCTTTAAAAACCTCAAGAAAAGAATTTTCAAAACACACTCCTAAAATGGAAAAGATCCAAGTAGATAAAAAAGATATAGCCACAGTCATAGGAAAAGGTGGAGCAACTATAAGAGAGATTGTAGAAATATCTGGAGCTAAAGTAGACGTCAAAGATACGGGAGAAGTAACTGTTGCTGCTCCAGACGAAGAGTCCAGAAACAAAGCCATAGAATTTATTAAAAGTTTGGTTGCTAAACCAGAAGTAGGAAAAATTTACAAAGGAAAAGTAGTTAAAATAATGGAATTTGGGGCTTTCGTAAATTTTTTGGGAAAACAAGATGGCTTAGTTCATATATCTGAGCTTGCAGGGAAAAGAGTAGCCAAAGTCACTGATGTTGTTAAAGAAGGTGATGAAGTTTCTGTAAAAGTTTTAGGTTTTGACAGAGGAAAAGTTAAATTATCTATTAAACAAGCTGTAGCTTAATAAACTTAAATTTTATACTCGAAATTTTGAGTTTCGTCATTAACTTGAAGCTCTCTTGCACCATTACGCAAATGAAAATTTCTAGCCATATCTGTTAGTGGAGATAAAGTAATCAATCTGTGTAAATGATTTGACTTCTTGATTTTTTTAAAAACTTCCTTAACTATCAATTTTCCCCCACCCTTTTTTTTTGACCATACAGTATAAGCAATAGCTATTTTTCCGATATTTTTATTTCTCCATGATGTACTTTGTAAATGGGCATCTCTTGTCATTAAATCAAATTCATTAATTGTTTTAGGAACTTCATTTGTAAAACCAAAACACATTATAGCGCATATTTCTTTTTTATATTTAACACCAAAGATTTTACGCCCAAAACTAGTTCTAAACTTATTATCAAGTTCTGGTCTAACTGGATCTTCCTTAACATCACATGATTTAAGTTCTATTAATTCCGCTCCTTTAATCCAATCAAAAAAAGTATCAATATTTTTACTTATAAATTGCTTATTTTTTCGAATTCTTGCTTTAATTCTAGGTTTGAATTTTTTAGTATTTTTCGAATAATTTTTTGAAGTATTATTTTCAAGATATTTTGCAACTAATTTGTCTTTTACATTTTTAAATATTTCTCTCATTTTCTATCTATATTATTTAAAATTGTTAAAGTTTTAAGAAATATTTTTAGGATTTGGCATTCCTAATTTATTATAACCCGCATCAACATAGTGTATTTCACCTGTAACACCTGCGGCAAGATCGCTCAGTAAATATAAAGCTGATTTACCTACATCGTCAATGTCTACATTTCTTTTTAGAAAAGAATGATCAGCGCTCCATTTGTATAAAAATTTTGCGTCTCCAATAGCAGAAGCAGCCAAAGTTTTTATTGGACCGGCGCTAATAGCGTTAACTCTTATGCCTTTAGAACCTAGATCTCTAGCTATGTATTTAACACTAGACTCCAAAGCAGCCTTGCAAACACCCATAACATTATAATTAGGAATAACCTTTGAAGATTCATAAGTTAAGGTTAACATGCTGGAACCGTTTTTCATTATTTTGGAAGCTTCTTTAGCAATCTCGGTAAATGAAAAACAAGAAACCAACATGCTTTTTGTAAAATTTTCTCTAGAAGTGTTTATGTATTCTCCTGATAATTCAGCTCTATCAGAAAAAGCAATAGCGTGGACTACAAAATCTAGTTCACCCCATTTCTTTTTTATCTCTTGAAATGTTTTTATAATATCATCTTTATTTTCTACATTACAATTCAATAAAAATTTAGAATTTACAGACTCAGCTAAAGGAGTAACTCTTTTTTTTAGAGCATCTCCCAAGTAAGTAAATGCTAATTCAGCTCCATTCTCAGATAGCTTTTTAGCTATTCCCCAAGCAATGGATCTATCATTAGCTACTCCCATGATTAGTCCTTTTTTTCCTTTAACCAAGCTCATAATTACACCTTTTCAAAAATTAGAGTAGCATTTGTTCCTCCAAAACCAAAGCTATTTGACATTACTGTATTTAAAGTAATATTTTTTTCAACTTTAGTTACTATTGGAAATTTTTTTGCTTCAGCATCCATCTCACCTACATTTGCAGAAGCTGCAATAAAATTATTTTTCATCATTATTAAACTATAAATGGCTTCATGCACCGAAGCTGCACCAAGAGGATGCCCAGAAAGAGATTTTGTCGAACTTATTTTTGGTATTTTATCTTTGAAAGCTTCAGAAATTGCTTTTAATTCTGTAATATCACCAACAGGCGTAGAAGTTCCGTGAGTGTTTATATAGTCAATTTTATTTTTAGAGGTCTTTATAGCCAAATTCATACATCTTACGGCTCCTTCTCCAGATGGAGCAACCATATCATTGCCATCTGAAGTAGCTCCATAACCTGTTATTTCAGCATAAATATTTGCCCCTCTTGCTTTTGCATGCTCATATTCCTCTAAAACTAATACACCAGCCCCGCCAGCAATTACAAATCCATCTCTAGTTTTATCATAAGGCCTAGATGCTTTTTCTGGAGTGCTATTATATTTTGAAGAAAGAGCTGTCATCGCATCAAACATAGCTGTCATAGCCCAATGTAGTTCATCACTTCCACCTGCGAATACTATTTTTTGTTTTCCAAATTGTATGAGTTCTACTCCATTGCCTATACAATGCCCACTTGTTGCGCAGGCTGAACTTATAGTATAGTTAACCCCTTTAATTTTATAAGGTACTGCTAAAGTTGCTGAAGCAGTGCTCGCCATTGTTCTTGGAACAATGAACGGTCCCATTTTTTTAGGATTTTTTTCCCTAGTTTTGTCAGCTGCTAAAATAACATTTTCTATAGAAGGACCTCCTGATCCCATGACCATTCCTGTTGAATTATTACTTATTTCATTTTCTTTTAAACCAGAATCTTTGACGGCCTCACTCATTGCAACATAATTGTATGCTGAACCACTACCCATGAATCTCATTACCTTTCTATCTACAAAATCTTCTAATTTAATTTTAGGTTTTCCATGAACATGGCTCTTTAAATTATGTTCTTTGTACTCTTCACAAAATGAAATACCTGATTTTGTATTTAACAAAGAGTCACAAACTTCTTTTTGATTATTCCCTAAGCAAGATACTATTCCAATTCCTGTAATTACTACTCTCTTCATGATTTAAAAAGACCTACTTTTAAATTTTCAGCTGAATATATTTTTTTTCCATCAGCCTTAAGAATTCCATTAGCCAAACCAACTGTAGTACCTTCTTTTATAAGAATTCTTTTCATATCGATTTCATAACTAGCTAACTTAATATTTTTTAATACTTCTCCAGTAAATTTAACAGCATTAACTCCTAAAGCTCTTCCTTTTCCAGGATTACCTAGCCAACCCAAATAGAAACCAACTAATTGCCACATAGCATCTAATCCCAGACAACCCGGCATTACCGAATCATTTTTAAAGTGACAATCAAAAAACCATAAATTTTCTTTTATATCTAGCTCAGCCTTGATTAATCCTTTTTTAAAACTTCCTTTATTTTCCCTAATTTCTGATATTCTGTCAAACATGAGCATTGGAGGAAGGGGTAATTTAGCATTACCTGGACCAAAAAGCCTACCATTTGCGCAATCAATAAGTTCTTCATAGTTATAGGAGGATTTTTTTTCCATAAATTAAGATATTTATTACTTTATTTAAGAAGATTATAATATACAATTTACCTAAGATAGTTATAAATTAGGCAAAAAAATGAACAATAAACAAATATTTGTTGAAAAACTTAGATCTGCGGGCTTAAGGCCAACAAAACAAAGAATTGATATTTGTGAAGTTCTATTTAATAGAAAAAACACTTTTCATTTCACAATTAACGACCTGTCTACTCTTTTAGAGAAAAAATTAAGCAATAAAATTTCACTTGCGACAGTTTATAACACCATCCATGCCTTAAAAAGAAAAGGTTACATAAAAGAAATTTTAATGAGCGGTGACAAGAATTACTTTGATACAAATATTTCTAATCATCATCATTTTTTTGATGAAAATAACAATAAACTTATAGATTTAAAGAACAGCGATATAGGAAATATAAAAATTAAGAAAAATATTTCTGGAAAAAAAATAAAATCTGTAGAAGTACTAGTTAAGATTGCAAATAGTAATTAAATTCAAATATTACCAAATTATTAAATTTAAATAATTATACATTAGAATAATTCTAATGTATTGACTCTAATTCATAATAGTTATAAATTGCCCATATGAGCGAGCAATCAAAATGTCCATTTACAGGAGCTGGAACACCACCAAAATTTCCGACAGGAAGAGGTACTTCAAATCGTGACTGGTGGCCCAATAGCTTAAATTTAAAAATATTAAGTCAACATTCATCATTAGTTGATCCCATGGATAAAAAATTCAAATATGCAAAAGAATTTAAAAAACTTAATTACAAAGCTTTAAAAAAAGATTTAAATAAATTAATGACAGATTCCCAAGATTGGTGGCCTGCCGACTATGGTCACTATGGACCATTATTTATAAGATTAGCATGGCATGCTGCCGGAACTTACAGAACAGGAGATGGAAGAGGCGGTGCTGGGACAGGAAATCAACGCTTTGCTCCACTGAACAGTTGGCCAGATAACGTTAACCTTGATAAAGCAAGATTGTTGCTTTGGCCTATAAAAAAGAAGTATGGAAAACAAATATCATGGGCTGATCTTTTTATATTAATTGGAAATGTATCTTTGGAGTCAATGGGATTTAAAACATTTGGTTTTGGAGGAGGAAGAGAGGACATTTGGGAACCAGAAGATGATATTTACTGGGGATCAGAGAAGGAATGGTTAGGGGTTAACCGTTACAGTGGCAAACGTGATCTTGAAAATCCTTTGGGAGCGTCACATATGGGATTAATTTATGTTAATCCACAAGGACCCGATGCTAATCCAGATCCTCTTTTAGCCGCTCATGATATTCGTGAAACTTTTGGTCGTATGGCTATGAACGATTATGAAACAGTAGCACTTGTTGCAGGAGGACACACTTTTGGAAAGTCTCATGGAGCCGCGCCAGAGTCTCACAAAGGTCCGGAGCCAGAAGGTTCAAAAATTCAAGACCAAGCAACAGGTTGGAATAGTAATTATAAAAGCGGTAAAGGAGTAGACACCATAAGTAGCGGACTAGAAGGTGCTTGGACACAAACTCCTATAAAATGGGATATGGGATATTTAGATTGTCTTTATGACCATGAATGGGAATTAACCAAGAGCCCTGCTGGTGCACATCAGTGGACACCAAAACAAAATGGTCAAGCTATAAAAATGGTTCCGGACGCACATGATAGAACAAAAAAACATCCTCCTATGATGTTAACAACCGATATTTCTATGAGAGTAGACCCTCAGTACGGACCTATTTCTAAAAAATTCCACGAGAATCCAGATGAATTTGCTGATGCTTTTGCTAGAGCATGGTTTAAATTAACCCATCGTGATATGGGTCCTAAAGCTTGCTATTTAGGTCCTGAAGTTCCAAAAGAAAACTTAATTTGGCAAGATCCTGTACCAAAAGCAAAATATAAACTTAAAAATAAAGATATTAACACTTTAAAAAAACAAATTTCAAAATCAGGCCTTTCAATTTCCCAACTAGTATCTACTGCTTGGGCCTCAGCATCGACTTTCCGTGGTTCAGACAAAAGAGGTGGAGCTAATGGAGCTAGAATTAGACTTGAGCCTCAAAAAGACTGGGAAGTTAATAATCCAAAAAATTTATCTAAAATTGTTAAAACTTTTGAAAAAATTCAAAAAAGTTTTAATACTAAAAGTAAAACAGTTTCTATAGCAGATCTTATTGTTCTTGGTGGCTGTGTTGGAATTGAAAAAGCTGCTAAGAAAGCTGGACAAAAAATAACAATTCCATTTAACCCAGGACGAACAGATGCGTCTCAAGATCAAACAGATACATATTCATTTGGTCTACTTGAGCCTAAAGCTGACGGATTTAGAAATTATATCACAAATAAAACTAATGGATCATCAAACAAACCCACAGTATCAGCTGAAGAAATGTTAGTTGATAAAGCTCAGCTAATGAAACTCACAGCCCCTGAGATGACAGTTCTTGTTGGCGGCATGAGAGTTTTAAATACTAATTTTGATAATTCAGAGTATGGTGTTTTTACTAAAAAACCAGAGACACTCTCAAATGATTTTTTTGTTAACCTGCTTGACATGGGTACAAAATGGAAAGAAATTTCAGAGGAAGAAGATATATTTGAAGGAAGAGATCGAAAAACAAATAAAGTTAAGTGGACAGGTACTCGTGTAGACCTTATATTTGGATCAAATTCTCAATTAAGAGCAATAGCAGAAGTTTACGCATCTGAAGATTCTAAGTCTAAATTTGTAAATGATTTTGTTTCTGCATGGACTAAGGTTATGAATTTAGATCGTTTTGATATTAAAAAAAATTAAAGCCTTCCCCATAAACTTTCTTTTTTAACCCACCCACTAAATTTATCGACTTTTATTTTACACCATTCTTTTTTACATTTTGAAATCAAACATAATTTGCCTTTAGCTAAAATTACCAATGGTTTTGAATATACAGTTGGATCTTTAAAAACTATGAGCTTTTCTTCTTTTGAAATACCAGCCTTTTTTTTTGAAAGCTGAGAAACATGTATCCAACCACTATTATTTTGATGATCTAATATTTTTCTGAAGTTTTCGGATTTATCTTTTATTAAAACTGGAAGGTATTTTTTTTTATAAAATAGTTTTATAGGGTATTCAAAAGATGGACCCTGTCTTAAATTAACTTTATCATTTCTTAGGGTTAAAAAATAATCTTCTGCTGAAAATAAGTTAAAACTAATTAAAAAACAAATGAATGAAAAAAAAGTTATTTTTTTTAAACTCATCTCTTTGTACATTCTTTTATACAGTTTGAATTCCTACTTAATCTAATTTTTCTAAAATTTGATGTTAACGCGTTAAAAACTATCATTTTACCTGTTAAATCATTTTTTGGATTAATTATTGTATTAATAACTTCATTAGCCTGCAAAGTCCCTGCCATTCCAGCTAAAGTGGACATAATACCTTCAGACTCACAATTGTTTTCTGCTCTAGGAATTTCAGGCATAAAACATCTAAAACATGGAGTTTTCTTCTTAAAATTAAAATTAAAAATATGTCCATCAAATTTACTAATTGCTGCTGATATCAATATTTTCTTTTGTTTTAAACAATAGTCATTTATTAGATATCTTGTTTTAAAGTCATCAGTTCCATCACATATAATATCAAATTTACTGATGATATCAGAAATGTTCTTTTCACTTATCTTTTGTTTGAAAATAGATACTTTAATATTTTTATTAATTTTTTTTATGACTCTTAAAGCTTGGGTTACTTTATATTTTCCAACATCTTTAGATGTAAAGAGAATTTGTCTGTTTAGATTCGACATTTCAACTTTATCATAATCAACAATACCAATATTGCCCACTCCTGTATTGGCCAAATAAAGCAACAAGGGGCATCCTAGACCTCCTGCACCAACTACTAAAATTCTAGAAGATAAAATTTTTTTCTGCCCTATTATTCCAACTTTTTTTAGAACTATTTGTTTTGAAAATCTTTTGAAATCCTTTGTACTTATTTTCATTGAAATTTGACTAATTTATATTTTTTTTATTTATCAAAAATTTATCTATAATTTTTTTAGCAATTACAGATGCAATGAAATTTTTTTTATTTTTTTTTAATAAATTGAGTTTCACCTTTTTTATTTATAATTATAACTTCATTATAATCTGAATTAATACCAGTATTTTTTCTTGAAACATCGTTAGCAATAATTAAATCGCAGTATTTTTCTTTTAATTTTTCAAAAGAATTCTTTATTAAATTTTCAGTTTCAGCAGAAAAGCCAACAACAATTTTTGGTCTCAATCTATTACTTTTCCCTAAGAAATCCAAAATATCTTGATTCTTTTCTAATTCTATATTGTTAAAATTATTTTCTTTTTTTTTTATTTTATTTTTACTAGTTTTTTTTGGTTTAAAATCTGAAACAGCCGCTGCACAAACTGCTATATCAACTGGTAAAAGTTTTTTAACTTCAGTAAGCATTTGATTTGAGGTTTTTACATTTTTTATTTTTAAATCACTAGAAGGATTTATATTTGATGGTCCAGCAACCAATGTTGTTTTAATTCCATATTTAGCCAATGCTAATGCTATTTCATAACCTTGTTTCCCACTAGACTCATTCGAAATGAATCTAATTGGATCTAGGTACTCTCTGGTTGGCCCAGTAGTAACTATAGCTTTTAACTTTTTTTCCTTTAAAAAATTTCTTTTATCAAAATAGTTTTTCAAAAATGAAAATATTTGTCTTGGACTAGACATTCTGCCCTCACCATATTCTCCACAGGCCATTTCTCCTTTTATGGGGCCTATAAATTTGTAACCAAAACTCATCAAGGTTTCTAAGTTGTTTTGAGTAGCCTTGTGTAACCACATTCTAACATTCATCGCAGGAACAAGTATTATATCCTTGTCCGAGGCTAAAATAACGGTTGTAGCTAGATCTTCTGCTCTACCTACGCTTAATTTAGACATTAGATTAGCTGTTGTTGGTACTACAAGAATTATGTCTGCCCATCGAGATAAGGAAATATGGTCGATCTCAGATTCATTTTCAGCATCAAAAATTTCTTCATAGACTTTATTTTTTGTTAAAGAGGCCAATGATAATGGGGTTACAAATTCCTTCCCACTCTTAGTTAAGATAGTTTTAACATAAGCATTTTTCTTTTTAAGAAATCTTATTATATCAAGAGTTTTATAAGCAGCTATGCCTCCGCCTACAATTAGAAGAATTTTTTTATTTTTTAATGACATTTTATAATTAGAATACTAATAGAATAACAATTACAACACCTAAAACACTAATAATGATATTATTTTTTAAACTTTTTAACTTCATTTTTTCAATCTCTAAACTTTTATTGCTTCTCATGTTAAGATTAAGTTTTCCTTCTGCTATTAATTCTAATGCATAATTTGCTTTATCCATGAATTTTGGAAAATCAGGTATTCTTTTTAAAATTTCAGCAGAAGTATTTATGGCTTGATCAATATTACCCTGAGGACCTTTAAAATTCTGTATCCAATTTTCTAAAACTGGTTTTGACACTTCCCAAATATTTGTTTCGGGATATAGCTTTCTAGCAACTCCTTCTACTACCACCATAGTTTTTTGCAGAAGCAGAAGCTGTGTTTGTGTAGCCATATTAAATTTTTCTGTAATCTCAAATAATTGTGATAACAAATTCCCTCCAGAAATATCTTTAATTGACTGGCCAAATATTGGTTCACCAACCGATCTTAGTGCTTGTGCAAAATCTTCTTTAGAAGCATTGGAAGGAACTAAGCCTGCCTCGAAGTGTACTTCAGCCACTTTAACATAGTCTCTTTTTACGAAGCCATACAGAATTTCAGCTAGATATCTTCTGTTGTTCTTATCTAATCTTCCCATTATGCCGAAATCTACAGGAATTATATTTCCTTTTTTATCAACAAATAAATTTCCTTGATGCATATCTCCATGGAAAAAACCATCTTTTACTGCTTGTTTAAGAAAATGCTGAATTAAATTCTCGGCTAATTTTTTTAAATTTACACCTGATTTTTTTAAATCATCATGTTCTCTTATAGAAATTCCATTAACTTTATCTAATGTTAAAATTCTTTTTGAAGTATAGTTCCAGTAAATTTTAGGGACATTAAAACCTTGATCTTCTTTGGTGTTTTCATATAGTTCATTTGCAGCTGCAGCTTCAAATCTTAAGTCCATCTCTATATTAGTTATCTCTCTCAATAAATGTATAACTTCTATTAATTTTAGTCTTTTAGTTTTTGAAATGAGATTTTCTATCAAATAAGCAAGAAGCATCAAGGCATCAAGCTCTCTATTAAATAATTTTTCTATATTAGGCCTTAAAATTTTAATTGCTACTTCTTTGTAATCATTATTTATTTTAATCTTTGCAACATGCACTTGAGCTATTGAGGCCGCCGCAATTGGCTCACTTAAATCTTTGATATTTTTAAATTGGTTTTCTCCTATTTCTTTTTTAATTATTTCTTTTGAAAGATTGATATCAAAGGGTGGTAATTTATCTTGAAGTTTTACTAAGTCATTAGCAAGTTGCTCTCCTATAATATCAGGTCTTGTTGCTAAAAATTGACCTAATTTAATAAAAGTTGTGCCCATACCCTCTAGAGCGTCACATAATTTTTCTCCAGGTTTTTTTGAGTAACCACTCGGAGGTTTTTTTGAACCTATACTAATAAAATTAAAGAAAATTTTAACTATAAATGGAATATTGTAAATTTCATTTATTGTTTCTATAGCACCAGAAGAAGCTAATTTCCTGGCAATGACAAACAACTGATAAATTCGTGTAAACATTTTTAGATTTTCCAGCCTGAGTGAATGGCCGAAATACCACTTGATAGATTTCTAAATTCGATATTTGAAAAACCATTTTTTTTTATTAAATTAAACATTTCTTTTTGGTCATAAAATTTTTCTATACTATTAACTAAATAATTATATGGAAGATCATCACCAACAACATATTTTCCTAAAACAGGAATTAGTTTTGAGTATTGTTTATATATTTTTTTAAGTATTTCATTTTCGACTTTCGAAAATTCTAAACACATAAATCTGCCTCCCCTTTTCAAAACTCTATGTGCCTCTTTTAAACACAAATTAATATCTGTTACGTTTCTAATTCCATAGCTTATGGTATAAAAATCAAAAGTATTATCTTTAAAAGGTAATTTTTCAGCATGGGCGCAATGCCACTTTATGTTTTCAAAATTTTTTAGTCTGTCTTTTCCTATTTTAATCATTTCTTTATTTGGTTCGACGCAAAAAACTCTACCTTTATTACTTTTTATTGAAAACGCTTTTGCAAGATCTCCAGTACCTGATGCAACATCTATTAAAAAGCTATTGGAATTTGGTTTCATCCAATCTATCATATTTTTTTTCCAAAGCCTATGTACGCCAAAAGACATTAAATCATTCATTAAATCATATTTTTTGTAAACTTTATTGAATACAGAGTTTACTAATTTGGTCTTTTGGTCATTGTATAAATTCATAAATAAATTATATGCTAGAATTACTATAAGTTGAAGATAACAAAAATAAATGAAGTTGACCCTAATATTTTAAAGATATATATACATCTAAAATTATGCCAAATACAAAGTCAGCAATTAGAAGAGTAAGAAGGGTTAAAAAGCAGACCCACATAAATCGTTTGAGAAAAAGCAAATACAAGTCTGCAGTGAAAAATATGGAAACTTTGATTAAATCTAATAAAAAAGATTCAATTAAAAGTTTTTTTCCTAAGTTTCAATCGATTCTCATGCAGGTTGCTAAATCTGGAGTAATAAATAAAAAAACCGCAGCTAGAAAAATTTCTAAAATATCAAGACGAATTCCAAAATAGACTATCCATCCAATCAATTTCAAGTTGTTAAAAATACAATATTTAGAAAGTTGTAGCTATATTTAGATATTTAAATTTTAAAGTTGAATTTAAAAAAATAATTTTTGTTAAAAAAATTTAATTTTTTTTTATAATTTTTTTTTCACTCATAACGATAATCATACAACCTAAGTCAATTTTTTTTTGTTTTTTTAAAAATAAATCTTGAACAACTTCAATTAAAAAAATAAAAAAGATTTCAAATTAATTTTATTACATGGAAAAAAATTCAACAACACCCAAAGATATTTTTATAGCTGAAGAAGAAAAAACTTTAAGCTGGACAGAAGTTCAGTCTGCTTTTGAAAAAACTTTTGGTTCAGAAGTTTATTCAAGTTGGTTAAGAAATATTACATTAATTAAAGAGTATAATGATTATTTAGTTCTTGGGGTACCAACCAGATTTTTTAGAGATTGGATAGTTTCTAGGTACTTGGATAAAATATTAGAACAATTAAAAATATTTAAATTAAGTATTAATAGAATTGAATTCAAAATTTTAGAAGAAACTAAATCATTAAATGGTGATACTTTTAAAATTGATGATTTCAAAAAAGTTACAGAAATCAAAGACTCTATTTTAAATTACAATCGTCTCAATCCAAATTTAAATTTTGATAATTTTATTGAAGGGTCAAGTAATAAAATAGCTTTATCTTCATCAAAAAAAATATGTAAACAAATATCAAGATATAATCCTCTTTATATTTATGGAGGAGTGGGTTTGGGTAAAACACATTTGTTAAATGCAATTGGTCTTGAACTCCAGTCTGAGAATAATGTTATGTTTATTTCAGCAGAAAGATTTATGTATCATTTTATAAAATCTATAAAAAAAAATGATATGGTGAATTTTAAAGATTTTTTTAGAAAATCATCTGTCTTTATTATTGATGACATCCAGTTTATTCGAGGCAAAGAAGGACTGCAGGAAGAATTTTTTCATACTTTTAATAGTTTAATAGAGAAAAGTTCTCAAATAATTATCTCTGGAGACAGGCCTCCAATGAAACTTGATAGAGTTCAAGAAAGGATTAAGTCTAGGCTTTCAGGTGGTTTAGTAGTTGATATTGACACTCCTGATTTGGATCTAAAAACTAAAATTATAAGAAAAAAACTGGATGATATTCAAAATCAATTTAAGGAAAATTGTAATATTAGTGAAGATGTAATTAATTTTATAGCAAATGAGAGTAAAACAAATATAAGAGAACTATTAGGTATTCTTAATAGAGTTATAACTTTCACCAAAATACACAAAAAGACACTTAATACATCAGACTGTAAAAACATACTAAAAGATGTGTTTAATCAAGCGAAGGTAGTTACAGTTGATAAAATTCAAAACATAGTATCTGGTTTTTTTAACATTAGTTTAAACGATATGCTTTCACAAAGAAGGTCAAGACCTCTTGCTAGACCTAGACAGGTGGCCATGTTTTTGGCAAAAAAAATGACTACCAGATCATTACCCGAGATTGGCAGGCGCTTTGCAAACAGAGACCATACCACAGTGATACATGCGGTTAAGACTATTACAAGGCTATGTGAGAAAGACGATGAAATGAAAAGAAATATTGGTCAAATTAAAAATTTGCTACTAGAAAAGTAAAAAATGCAGTTTTCTATTAAAAGAGATGTTTTGCTAAAATCCTTAAATCTTGTACAGGGTGTTATAGAAAAAAAAAATACACTACCAATTTTATCCAATGTTTTATTAAGAGCTAAGGATAGTAAACTCGTTATTATAGCTACAGATTTAGATCTAGTTTTTAATGAAGAAATTAACGAAATTAATATTACAGAAGAAGGCAGCACTACCACGTCAGCAACAATCTTATATGATATCCTAAGAAAAATTTCAGCTAACTCAGAAATAAACTTTAATTTGAAAGGAGAAAACAAATTAAGCCTAAAAACTGAAAACTCAGATTTTAACTTACTTTGTTTACCAACAGATAATTTTCCTAACTTTTCAGATAGTTTTGATGAAGATGAGATAACGTTAAATAAAGCAAAGCTTTTATCTCTTCTCAACAAAACTAAAATATCAATCTCTAATGATGACACTAGACATTATTTGAATGGTGTTTTTTTACATTTAACAGAGTCGCAAAATAGATCATATTTGACAGGAGTAGCGACAGATAGTCATAGACTATCATCAAGCAGTATTGAAATTGATAAAAGTAAAAATCTTAATTCATTAATTTTACCTAGAAAAACTGTTTTTCAACTATGCTCTTTGCTACAAGAAACTGACGAAAAAATTGTAATCAAAACTAGTGAGAATAAAATACAATTTGAAATTGGAAAAATAAAATTGATCTCAAAGGTTATAGATGGGAAATTTCCTGATTATAAAAAAGTTGTTCCATCCAATAATGAAAAGGTTTTAAATGTACTTTGTAAAGACTTTATTGAATCAGTAGAAAGAGTTACCACTGTTTCTATCGATAGAAAAGAAGGTGTCAAACTAGATATCAAAAAAGACAATATTAAACTTTCTGTTACTAGTACAAATTCAGGTGAAGGCAATGAAATTATAAAAGCCAGTTATAATTCCGATGATATGACAATTAGCTTTAATTCAAAATATTTGATTGATATTGCTTCTGAAATTGAAGATAAAAATTTTAAAATGAATTTAAAAGACTCTGTTTCGCCAGTTTTGATTGAAGATAGTTCAGACAAAAATAGCTATTACGTTATAATGCCAATGAAAATCTAGATAATATTATTTTTAACTTTTTTTTTTTCATTTTGATCTAAAACCATTGATAATCAATAGTAATTTTAGTGCCTGACGAAAGTGAATTTTCTATACATTAAAAAAAATGATATAACTTTCTATCTTTATTCAACAAATTAATGTCAAAAAACTTAGAAAAAATAAACAATAAAGCATACGGAGCTGACTCAATTAAGGTTTTAAAAGGGTTGGATGCTGTTCGTAAAAGACCAGGAATGTATATTGGTGATACTGATGACGGATCAGGCCTTCATCATATGGTTTTTGAGGTAGTTGATAATGCTATTGACGAAGCCTTAGCAGGATACTGTAAAAATATTTCAGTTAGTATTAACAAAGATAATACTATTACCGTCGAAGATGATGGTAGAGGTATACCTGTTGACATTCACAAAGTTGAAAAAAAATCAGCAGCAGAAGTTATAATGACCCAACTACACGCTGGAGGAAAATTTGATCATGATTCATACAAACTATCTGGTGGTCTACATGGAGTTGGAGTATCTGTAGTAAACGCGCTATCGGAAAAACTAGAACTAAATATTTTTAGAGACTCCAACGAGTATTATATTCTTTTTGAAAATGGAAATGCTGTTAAGCCATTAAAAAAAATAGGAAAAACAAAAAAAAAAGGAACAAAAATTACTTTTTTACCTTCAAAAGAAATATTTTCTTCTATAAAATTTAGTTTAACTGTATTACAAAAAAGAGTAAGAGAACTTGCGTTTTTAAACAAAGGGGTAGGTTTAACATTAATAGACAAAAGTTCTTCTAAACCAAAAGAATATATCCACAAATACGACGGCGGTATAATTGAATTTGTTAAATTTATTAATCAAAAAAAAGCAATTTTTGTAAACAAAAATGAAAAAGAGGTTTTTAAGAAGCCTATATTCATTACCGCTCAAAAAAATAATGTTATAGTTGAGTGCTCTTTAGAGTGGAATGCTGGTTATTCAGAAGAAATGCTAGCGTTTACAAACAATATCCATCAAAAAGATGGAGGAACGCATCTCTTAGGCTTTAGAAGCGCTTTAACTAGGGTTATTAACAAGTATTCTTCAGAAAAAAGCAATAATAAAAAAAATAAAATAAATTTATCAGGGGATGATATTAAAGAGGGCTTAACTGCAGTTCTATCTGTGAAAATGCCTGATCCTAAATTTTCATCCCAAACGAAAGATAAACTGGTGTCATCTGAAATTAGATTAATAGTTGAAAATATAATTAGTGATAAAGTTTCCACTTGGTTTGATCAAAATCCAGGAGTAGCCAGAAATGTTTTAGAGAAGATAACACAGGCAGCAGTCGCAAGAGATGTTGCTAGAAAAGCAAGAGACAACGTAAGAAGAAAAGGGTCTTTTGAGTTATCAGGACTACCAGGTAAACTAGCGGATTGCCAAATATCAAAAAAAGAAGGTACTGAACTTTTTATAGTAGAGGGAGATTCTGCAGGAGGATCTGCTAAACAAGGAAGAATGAGGGAATATCAAGCTGTTCTTCCTTTAAGAGGAAAAATTTTAAACACATACGTAAATAATAAAGTGAAAAAAAATGGTAGTAGCTCTGATTATGCCACAAAAGCTCTCGCTAAAATGATGTCTTCAAATGAAATAGTAACATTAATTAATGCGCTTGGTACTGGCTCTAAGGACTTTAATATAGAAAATTTGAGATATGAAAAAATCATAATAATGACAGATGCTGATGTCGATGGTTCACACATTAGAACACTTCTATTAACTTTTTTTAATAATTATCCATTTAATCAGTTAATAGAAAAGGGAAATCTTTTTTTAGCACAACCTCCGCTATTCAAGGTCTCAAGAGGAAACAAAACGGTTTATTTAAAAGATGAAAAAAACTTAGAAGATTACATCATCAAAACATCTGAAAAAACTGATAAAAAAATTAAAAAAAATAACCAAGAATTTAAAAAATTTATGGAAGAACAAAAACAAAAACTTTCAATACAAAGATTCAAAGGTTTGGGAGAAATGAACCCAGAAGAACTTTGGCAAACAACTTTAAATCCTGAAAACAGAACTTTATTAAGAGTTCAATATTCCAAAGGAACTAAGGAAAAATCAAAAGAAGATCAAAAAATTATTCAAATATTAATGGGCGATGATGTTTCTCCAAGGAAAGATTTTATAACTAGTAATGCTTTAGAAGTTACTAATTTAGATATATAATCCATATAATGAATTTTTCTACTCTCTTCAGAATAGAAGAAAATTTAAATTTAGATAGAAAAACTCTTGTAAATTTAAGATGGATTGCAATTATTGGTCAATCAATTGCAATTAATTTAGTCTATTTTTTTCTTGATCTTAAATTTCCAATTATAATTGCGTATTTGATTATTTTTGTAGGATTAGCTACAAATTTATATTTACAATTTAAAATAAAAGCTCTTCAATTAAGAGATTTTTATGCAGCTATATTTTTAGTATACGATTTAATACAACTTAGTCTTTTATTATATATAACTGGAGGAATATCAAACCCATTCTCAATACTTCTTATTATACCCGCAATAGTTTCATCTACATTTTTAAGTGTGGGAACAACTACTATCTTAGGCATTTTAACAGTATTTTTTTTATTTCTTTTAAGTATTTTTCATTTTCCTTTGCCAGGGATACATGAAAATGCTTTTACCTTTCCTAAATATTATTTAATAGGATTTTTTTCTTCAATAATTATTGGATTAATATTTCTTTGTTATTTCGGCAATAGGTTTGCTGGAGAGACTAAAAAAAGATCTGAAGCTTTAAATAAATTACAGCAAATGATTTCAAAAGAATATGAATTAGAGTCCTTAGGTGGACAAGCCGCTGCCGCTGCACATTCTTTAGGAACTCCTTTGGCAACAATTACGGTTGTAGCTAAAGAATTAAGAAAGGAAATAAGCGAAGAGTCGAAGCACTCTAAAGATTTGGATTTATTGATAAGTCAAACAAAAAGATGTGGAGAAATATTGAAACAAATATCCAAAAAACAAATAACCAAAGATAAATTTATGAGTGCATTAAAATTTGAAGATTTATTAACAGAAATTAATAGATCATTTATGGAAACATCAAATAAACCCATAAAATTAAACTTAGAAAATGATAAAAATAAAATAAATATTAAAAGATCTGCGGAAATGATTTTTGGTTTAAGAAATTTTATAGGTAATGCAATTAAATTCTCTAAAAAAGAAGTAGAAATAAAACTCTATAGCAATAACAATTTTATTATTATTGAAATAAAAGACGATGGTCCGGGATTTCCAGAGGATATAATTGAAATTTTGGGGGAACCTTACATAAAATCTAAATCCCCAGAAATCAACAACAAATCAGGAACTGGTCTTGGAACTTTTTTAGGCAAAACACTTCTTGAAAGACAAGGAGCTAAAATAAAATTTTCAAATATCAAAAATAATTTTGGAGCTTCAGTCAAAATTTCTTGGGATATAGAAAATTTAATTTCTACTTCTTAAATTCAAAAGTATAAGATAAAATTTTGTAAGCTAATTTAGCTACCAAGAAATTATAAGAATTAAAATTTTTAATGGGAGCTAGCTCATTGATATCAGCTCCTACTATATTAGAAATTTTACATACTTCTTTAATAATTGTTATGACTTCATCCCAAAGAAGACCATCTGGTTCAGGAGTCCCAGTAGCGGGCATAATACTTGCATCCAAACCATCAACATCAAAAGTTATATAAACATCCTTTTTTGAAAATAAATTATTAAGTTTATGTAAATCCCAATTTTTTTTGTCTTTAGCCCAAAAAATTTCAATTCGATCTTTGTTATTCTTATAAAACACCATTTCTTCCTTAGATATATTACGAATTCCAAAAGAAACTACTTTAACATTTTTATAATCTAAGCACCTCTTAATAGCAGATGCATGAGAAAATTTTTCTCCATTATATTTTTCACGTAAATCTGCATGAGCATCAAAATGTAACAAAATAAGTTCTTTATATTTTTCCGTAAAAGGTTTTATGGCCCCTGGAGTTATAGAATGTTCTCCACCAAAGACTAAGGGAAACTTATTTTTTGAAATAATTTCTTTATTAATTTTATACAATTGGTTTAATGCTAACCTAATATCTTTTTTAATTTTGAAAGGCTTTATTGTTTTAATGCCTATGTTTTTATAAGTTTCTTTTTCTAAATCTTCATCATAAAGCTCAACTTGGTGTGATGCTTTTATAATTTCTTTAGGACCATTTTTTGTTCCACCACCATAACTTACAGTTTTCTCCAATCCAAAAGGAACTACAATAACTTTGTTATCTATTTTAGTATTAGCCTCGTATCCTAAAAAACCTTTTTTTTGGGTTAAGTATTCCATTTGTTTTAAAATAGATCAGAAAAATTTTTTTTAGATCTTTTTTTCCAGTTCTCACGATGGTAAGCATCACTTGCAATAAGAGGTAAAACACTCGTTGCTTCAGCAAATACCATTTGTTCTTTTGATGTATCAACTTTTCCCCATGAGCTTGCTTCTTTAAGTGTCGAACTACTACAAGCACCATCTCTTGTATCAGCTACAGTTATCTGAATCGCATATTTATGCATATCAACTTTTTTTCCTAGTAATTCTGCACAGACAACTGTGTCTTGTACAAAGTTTTTTGGTACTCCTCCACCAATCATTAATAGGCCAGATTGCTTTGATTTTAATTTTATTTCAGTAAGCTCTCTAAACTCTCTAATTGAGTCAATCATAACATGTTTTTTTGGATTTTGTTCTTGGTGCATTACCAAACCAAATCCAGCAGAACTATCTGTAAATGCTGGGCAAAATATGGGAACTTTGTTATCATATGCTATCTCTATCAAAGAATTTTTTTTCTTTGCATTTTTTTTTAAATATTTTCCCATTTCCTTTATAAATTCTCTAGACGTATAAGCTTTTGGCTCCAGGGTATTTGCTATATCACAAATAGTCTTATCACAGGCTTGTAACTCCTCTTCATCAATATAGGTATCATAAATCCTATCAATATAATTTTTTCTGAGCACTGAATCATCTTGAAACTGAGAACCTTGATAATGTTTAAAACCTAAAGCCTCAAAAAAATCCATATCGACTATCGATGCCCCTGTAGCGATAATTGCATCTACCATATTATATTTAACTAGGTCCGAATATATTTTCATACAACCGCCAGCTGAAGTAGAACCTGCTAAAGTTAAAAAAACAGAACAATCTTTATCACTTAGCATTTCGTTAAATATTTTTGCCGCATTAGATGTATCTCTTGATGTAAAAGACATTTTACCCATGGAGTCAATTATCTTACGAGAATCGAAAGATGTTATGTCTATATGTTCAACAGGTTTATCTAGGAATGAATTTTTGTTGTGTCCAATTTTTGGACTATTTTTTGTTTTCATTACGCAACTAAGTAATCAACCTTAGTGGAATTTTCATATAAGGACATTATAGGCTTATCATTTAATTCAAAAATTTTATCAGAATAAAATCCATTAAATTTTGTTCTAAAAGTTAAACCATAAGCTCCTAGTTGCCCAAGTTCGATATAGTCACCTTCTTTAATGTTGTTGGGTAATAGAAAAGGACCTTTCATATAGTCTAAACTATCACAAGTCGGACCAAAAAAATTAAATGCTGTAAGTTTTTTTGATTGCACTCTTCCATTAGAAATCATTCTAGATGGAAAAATGAAATTTGGAACACCACCATCAAACAAAGAACCATAAGTTCCATCATTAATGTATATTTTTTGTTTTTTTCTTGAAATGATTTTTACAATTGTAGAACCACTTTCAGCCACAAGAGCTCTACCAGGTTCACACATTAGTTCTGGAGTTTTACTAAGCTTTAAATTTTTAAAAGCTTCTTTAATTTCATTAATATAATTAATTAATGGTTCAGGAATTAAATCTGGATAAATTGAAGGAAATCCCCCGCCTACATTTATAAAATCGGGAATAATTTTTGTTTTTTTAATAATATTGCCCACCTCATTAATTGCTTTTGAAAAAGAAATTTTATGCATACATTGAGACCCAACATGAAAACTTATTCCAATTTTTTTTGCATGTTCTTTGCACAGTCTTACTAGACCCAGACCTTCACTTGGCGATGCACCAAACTTTCTCGATAAATCAATTTCTGCATGTTCGTTTGAAATAGCAATTCTGACATAAAGATTTATATCTTTCGCTCCATTAGTTGCTTCTAAAATTTTTTGAAGCTCATCTTTTGAATCAAGAGCAAAATCTTTTACACCTAAATCAAAATAAGCTTCAGCAATATCCTCTCTACTTTTAATAGTGTGCATAAAATATAATTTCATATTCGGCTTAAGTTTTTTGATTAATTTTATTTCGTTAATTGAGGCAACATCGAAATGTTCAATACCACTATTAATAATATGCTTTAAAACTTTTTCATTTGGGTTAGTTTTAACTGCATAAAGAATTTTGCCTAAAAAGTTCTTTTTAAAGAAATTTACTGAAGATTTTATGGACTCTGGCCTTATACAATATACCGGAAAATTCGGCTGTAATGTCTTAACTAATTCGTTAGCGTCTTTAAATTTTTGCATCCCATGTATCCCTCTTTTTGTTTACATAGCAAGGTTTCTAAAAAAATTTTTCTAAAAAAACCTTTTATTTCTTCGTATTTAAAGTTTTTTTTCTTTATGTAAAGAAAATAATTAGTTTTATGGGTTGGAAATTTTAATTTAGTGTTTATATAACCCTTGTATGAAAACAGTAGATTCAACTTCAGCTGGGCCTAAAATAGAGGATTTCGAAGACAAGTCTTTGCTTATCTTAGATGATGACGACCCTCTGAGAGGAAGGCTTTCTAGGGCCATGGAAAAGAAGAAATTTGTAGTAAAAGAGGCAAAAACAGTAGAAGAAGCGCTAAAAATAGTAAGAAATACACCGCCAAAATTCGCTTTAATTGACCTAAGACTTGAAGATGGAAACGGATTAGATGTTGTAAAGGAACTAAACAAGTTTAGAAAAGACAGCCGAATAGTGATGCTAACCGGTTATGGCAACCTAACAACTGCCGTAGCAGCCGTCAAAGCGGGAGCAACAGACTACATAGCTAAACCAGTAGATGCCGACGATGTGGAAGCAGCTTTGCTTACTCCCCCCGAATCAAAGGCAAAACCTCCTAAAGACCCAATGTCTGCAGATAGGGTAAAATGGGAACATATTCACAGAGTATTTGAGCTTTGTAATAGAAATGTTTCAGAAACAGCTAGAAGGCTCAAAATGCACAGAAGAACCCTCCAAAGAATTCTTTCAAAAAGATCGCCAAGGTAGTTGTTTTAAATTAATTTTTTTATTTTAGGGATAATAAGAGTTATTAAAAGAATTTTAAAAAGTTCGGCTAGCAAAAAAGGTTCTGCTCCTAATTTAAAAACAGGCTTATCCCATCCTATTAAATTTCCAAGCCAAATTAAACCAATCAAATAAATTAAACTAGTAGCAAAAGTTACTTTTATAAAATTCAACAAAAAATTATTACTATATTTAAAGTAACCGGCAAAAAATACAGCTGCCAGAAAACCAATCAAATAACCCATTGTAGGCCCTGTAAAATAAGCTAATCCTATTCCTTTTTCGGGTGTACCTGAAAAAACCGGCAGACCAATAATACCTTCAAATAGGTATAAAAACATTGTTGCTAAACCAAGTTTCCATCCCAAAGATACTCCTATAAAAATGACAACAAAAGTTTGCATTGTCATTGGAACTGGGTAAAAAGGAATTTTAATTTTTGAAGAAAGTGCAAGTAATACTGTTCCTATTAATGCAAAAAATAGGCCTTTTATTATTTGTGATTCTTTAATTGTTTTTACCAACTCCATATTCATAACATTACTTTTTTTTTTAATTGAAATCTAGTTATTTGTTAATTTAACAAAAACATCCTCTAAATTACTGTCATCTGTTGAAATATCCAGTATTTCTAACCTGTTATCTTTTAAAATCTTTAAAATGTTGTCAAATTTGAGTGAATTTTTTTCATAGGTGACAGTTATTGTATTATCTTGATTTATTAAAAATTTAGTTCCATTTAACTTAAGGGATATTTCTTCATTTATTTTTGCAACTTTAAAAGTAACTTTTTTAGTCTGAATTCTGTCCAAAAGTTTTTGAGTAGTATCTAATGCAACCAAATTACCTTTGTCTATTATAGCTATACGGTCTGCCATTTCTTCAGCTTCAGATAAATTATGAGTGGTAAGTATTATAGTAACCCCATCTTTGTTCAGTTTCTTTACGTTATCCCAAAGATTTCTTCTTAATTCTACATCTACTCCAGCTGTGGGCTCATCTAAAACTAAAATTGGAGGTTTATGAACCATGGCTTTTCCAATTAATAAACGTCTTTTCATTCCTCCTGATAAACTTCTAGCATAAGAGTCAGCTTGTTTTTCGAGTGAAACCATTTTTAAAATAGTTTCAGTAATTCTTTCTTTATTAGGAACCCCATATAAACCAGCTTGTAAATCGAGCAATTTCTTTGGACTAAAGAAAGCATCTAAATTAACCTCTTGTGGAACGATACCAATTGATGCCCTAACTTGTCTTGGATTTTTATCAAGATTAAACCCCCACACCTCAACTTTTCCATGAGTCTTTACAACCGTGCCACCTAAAATATTAAGAAAGGTGGTTTTACCTGCTCCATTAGGCCCTAGAAGACCAAATATTTCACCCTGTTTAACTTCAAAGGTTAAGTTGTTTAAAGCTTTTTTAGAACTTTCTTCTTTCTTGTCCTTAACATAAATCTTTGTAAGATTTTCAACAGTTAGAGCAATTTTATTCATAGTATATTTAATTATATCACGAAAAAAATTAAGGTATTATGAATATATGAGTTCTTTAAAAAAATCTGACCATTTCTACCTTATAGACGGGTCCGGATATATCTTTAGAGCTTACTATGCTCTTCCTCCACTTTCAAGAAAGAGTGATGGACTACCAACCGGAGCAGTAAGTGGATTTTGCTCAATGCTTTTTAAATTATTAGAAGAAGCTAGATCAGATAGCTCTATTCATAAACCAACTCATTTTGCTGTTATATTTGACTCGGCAAGAAAAAATTTTAGGAATGATATTTACAGTGAATATAAATCAAATAGAACCGAAGCCCCCGAAGATCTTGCTCCTCAGTTTGAATATATAAGAAAATCTGTTGAAGCTTTTAACTTACCTTCCATAGAGCTTATAAATTATGAAGCAGATGATCTCATAGCCACCTACGCCAAACAAATAGTAGAAGCAGGTGCAAAGGTAACAATTATTTCGTCAGACAAAGATTTGATGCAATTAGTTTCAGACAAAGTCAGATTATATGATCCAGTAAAGTTTAAAGTTTTGGGGGAGAAAGAAGTATTAGAAAAGTTTGGTGTTAAACCAAATAAAGTTATAGACGTACAGTCACTAGCAGGCGATTCCTCAGACAATGTACCTGGAGTTCCAGGTATTGGAATTAAAACAGCAGCAGACTTAATTAACAAATATAAAAATTTAGACAATCTGTTGATAAAAGCAGATGAGATTCCTCAAAAAAAAAGAAAAGAGACTCTAATAGAAAATAAAGATAAAGCACTCTTAAGCAGAAAATTAGTAACATTAAAAAATGATGTTCCTGTAAAAGATCATCCAAGCACCTTTATTTTAAAAGATATTAAAAAAGATAAACTTTTTGAATTTCTTAGAGAAATGGAATTTAATAGATTATTAAGTAGAGCTATTAGTTTCTATGGTGAACCCGATAATAAAAATTTAAAAAATCAAAAAAATATCAAAAAATTGGAAAAAATAAATGTGAAAAATTATGAAAGCATTATCAATGAGAAAGATTTAGAAAAATGGATTAACATTTTGAGCAATCAATCAATTATATGTGTTGATACTGAAACGTCATCTTTAAATCCTATCGATACTGACTTAGTGGGAGTATCTTTTAGTTATGAACCTAATAAGGCCTGCTATATTCCAATTGCTCATAAAAATATTAAAGGACTTAAGAAAGATTTGGTTTTAAAAAAAATTAAACCAGTTTTGGAAGATCCAAGTATCAAAAAAGTTGGACAGAATATTAAGTTTGATTATATTGTTTTAAAACAAAATGGTATCAGTATTGAGTCTTTAGAAGATACAATGTTAATTTCTTATACATTAGACGCTGGTTTAAATCGACATGGTTTAGATACAATTTCAGAAATTCACTTAGATCATAAAACAATTTCTTATAAAGATTTAGTTGGTTCAGGAAAAAAAAAATTAAACTTTTCAGATATTGATCTTAAGAAAGCAACTGAATATGCAGCAGAGGATGCTGACGTAACATTAAGATTATATAATTTTTTAAAAAACAGGCTAGATGAAGAAAAATTAAATAAAATCTATGAGTTTTTTGAAAAGCCTATGGTTAAGTTGTTAGCTAAATTAGAAATTAATGGAATTAAAGTAGATAGCAAATATCTCAAAAATTTATCTGATATATTTGAAAAGAAAATTAAAAAAATTGAAAAAGGAATATACTCATTAGCTGGCAAAGAATTTAATATTGCTTCACCAAAACAACTAGGAGAGATAATATATAATGAACTTAAAATTGCTAAATTAAAAAAAACTAAAAAGGGTGGACTAGCTACAAGCGCAAATATATTAGAAGATCTTGCTAGTAAGGGTCATAAATTTCCAAATTTAGTTTTAGAATGGAGACAAATTTCAAAATTAAAAAACACTTATACTGATGCTCTTCAAGACCATGTTAGCAAAAAAACCAAAAGGGTTCATACTTCTTTCTTATTGGCAGCAACAAATACGGGAAGACTAGCTTCGAGCGATCCAAATTTACAAAATATTCCAATAAAATCTGAATACGGAAAAGAAATTAGAAAAGCTTTTGTGGCTAATAAAAATAATATTCTAATATCAGCTGATTATAATCAAATAGAAATGAGGATTTTGGCTGATATTGCAGATGTTAAAGAACTGAAAAAGGCTTTTAAAAACAAAGAAGATATCCATTCACTAACTGCTAGTCAGGTTTTTAATTTGCCGTTGAATAAAGTTAATGAAGACCTAAGAAGAAAGGCAAAGACAATTAATTTTGGAATTATATATGGGATAACACAATATGGCTTAGCAAAACAAATCTCAGTTTCAAATGAGGAAGCACTTCAATTTATAAATTCTTACTTTAAAAAATTTCCTGAGATTAAAAATTATATGAGCTCAACAATTAATTTTTGTAGAAAAAGTGGATATGTTAAAAATTTATTTGGTAGAAGAATTCACCTAAGAGGAATTAATGATAAAAATTTTAGTGTTAGAAGTTTTCAAGAAAGGGCTGCAATTAATGCTCCCATCCAAGGATCTGCAGCTGATATAATAAGGCTTGCTATGATTGAAATTGATAAGTTGATCGAAGAAGATAAAAAATTTAGAACAAAAATGTTATTACAAATACATGATGAACTTATTTTTGAATGTGAAGAAAAAGATAAAGATTATGTCCAAAAAGTAATAAAAAAAGCTATGACTTCAATTTCAACCTCAGAATATCATAAGTTCTCGATTCCATTGGAGGTTAACATTAATTCGGGATATAATTGGGGAGAAGCACACTGATTTAATATAATAACGCCTAAATTTTGACAATTTAATTAGGATTATTAAAATATTATATGGCTCAAACAATTGCACTTGTAGATGATGATCGTAATTTGCTTACAGGTATAAGTATTGCCTTAGAGAGAGAAGGCTTTAAGGTTCAAACTTATATTGACGGTGAGACAGCGCTAAATGGAATGACTAGAAATCCTCCAGATCTAGCTGTCATTGATATAAAAATGCCTAGAATGGATGGCGAAGAACTCCTAACTCGATTAAGAAAAAAAATGTCAGTACCAATTATTTTCTTGACCTCAAAAGATGATGAGGTTGATGAACTTTTAGGGCTTAAATTAGGTGCAGATGATTTTGTTAAAAAATCAGGAGGCTTTTCAATGAAAGTTTTAATTGAAAGAATAAGAGTACAATTAAGAAAAAAAGACGACTCAACTGATGACTCAAAAAATTTAATAACACATGGAAAATTAAAATTAGACCCATCCCAGTTAGAGTGCGAATGGAACGGAAAACCCCTGCCAGATAAATTAACCACAACGGAATTTTTAATTGTTAAAGAGCTAGCTAAGAGACCTGGGGTTATTAAAGAGCGAGCACACTTAATGGATATAGCTTATAAAGACAATACAGAGATCGAAGATAGGACCATTGATAGCCACGTAAAAAGGATAAGAAAAAAATTTAAAAAGGTTGACGATAAGTTTTCTGCAATTGAAACTAGATACGGAAGTGGATATAGATGGAATGTTAGTTAATGAAGGCAAAAAAATCAGCATCAATATTAAGAAAATTCCTATTATTTAATTTATTAGTTTTTTCAATATTAGGTCTTTTTACTATTTTTTATCTTAAAGCAATACAACCTAACTTAGTTAAAAAAAGAACCGCCAGCCATATTGTAATTATTAAAAACACCTCTGACCATTTAAAAAGATTAGATATTAAATTTGATCAAAAAAGCATAAAAACTTTTTTACTCTCATCTAGATTTCTTTTTCAAAGTTTAGATAGAGTTCAATTTTTTGATAAAAATGGAAATATTATTGGAGATTCTAATATTCTTGACTTAGACCAATCAGTTTTTTCTAAATCTGAACTTGTAATTCAAGAAAAAATAGATGGATCAAACATACAAAATAAACAAATAGATAAAAAAATTTTAAATGAATCTAATTCTAAAAATCAAAATGTAATTAAAGATGAAATTTTAAAAAAATTTCAAAACAAACCTATTGTATTAGAGAATAAAGTTAATGATAATTTTTTTGTTAGTACTATTAATAAAGTTATAACAACAGATGAGAACTTCGGATATATCATGGTTACCGAACAAGCTAATGATATTCTAATCGCAGTAGAAGAAAGAAAAAATTTTATACTTAGAACAGTCCTAGCAGTAGCTTTGGTAATACTTATATTCTCTCTCTTTTTAAACAAATATGTTTTAAAACCAATTAAGTTTTTAGTTATGTATACAGAGTCTATAAAATCAAAAGCTGATAAACCTATTAATATGGATAACTTTTTTGTAAGAAGTGATGAAATTGGTAAATTAACAAAATCAATAAATGAAATGACAACTGAATTACAAAAAAGAACAAATAGAGCTGAAACTTTCTCAACAGATTTAGCTCATGAAATTAGAAACCCACTTGCTTCATTAAAAGGAGCATCTGAACTTCTAGATAAAACTAATGAAAAAAATGAAAGGAAAAAACTATTTGAAATTATTAATCATGATGTTCAAAGAATCGAGAGACTTATAACCGACTATTCACAAATGTTAAAAGATGAAGCTTCTTTATCTCGAGAAAAAATGAAGAGAATAAATTTAGATACAATTATAAAAAATGTGGTAGAAGACTTTAAGCAAAATCTTTCTAACCATAATAAAAAAATAGATATAAATTTCATTAATAAGAATAAAAATGGAAAAGGTTATTTTATTTTAGGAATTGAAAATAGACTAGAACAAGTCATTGCAAATTTATTAGATAACTCAATTTCTTTTAGTGAAGAAAATAGCAAGATAGAAATTGAGATAACCGAAAAAGAAAAAAATTTTCTCTTAACAGTTAAAGACGAAGGACCTGGATTTAGTGAAACATCTACGCAGAAAATCTTTAAAAGATTTTACAGCAACAGGCCACAAAATTTTGGAGAACACTCAGGACTTGGCTTGAATATCGTTAAAAATATAATTGAACTTCATAAAGGAACAATATCAGCGTCAAATCGAGCTAACAGAGAAGGGGCTCAAATAGAAGTTCTTTTGCCCAAAATAACCTAGCATTGTTGCTTGATAACATTTAATTATATTGTTAAAAGAAAAATTTATTATGTCTGAAGATTATAAAGTAAAAGATATCAGTTTAGCAGAATTTGGTAGAAAAGAGATTTCAATAGCAGAATCGGAAATGCCAGGTCTTATGGCATTGAGAAAAGAATATAAAGGTAAAAAACCTCTTAAAGGAGCAAAAATTTTAGGTTGTCTTCATATGACAATTCAAACTGCAGTTTTAATAGAAACTTTAGTTGAATTAGGCGCTGATGTTAGATGGTCATCTTGTAATATTTTTTCTACTCAAGATCATGCAGCCGCAGCCATAGCAAAGTCTGGAATTCCAGTTTATGCATGGAAAGGAGAAACAGAGGAAGAATATTGGTGGTGTATTAAAAAAACTATAGAAGGTAAAAAAGGTTGGTCCCCAAACATGTTACTTGATGACGGAGGAGATTTAACTGCATTGATGCATAAAGACTATAAGGATCTTTTAAAATCTGTAAAAGGTTTATCAGAAGAGACCACTACAGGTATCAAAGCACTAATAAAAATGGAAGCTGATAAAAAACTTTTGGTACCAGCTATTAACGTTAATGACTCTGTAACTAAATCTAAATTTGATAATTTATATGGCTGTAGAGAGAGCTTAGTGGATGGAATAAAAAGAGCCACAGACGTTATGATGTCTGGAAAGACAGCAATTGTAGCTGGGTTTGGAGATGTAGGAAAAGGTAGTGCTGCTTCTCTAAGACAAAGCGGAGCAAGAGTTATGGTAACAGAAGCAGACCCTATTTGTGCCCTACAAGCTGCCATGGAAGGATATGAAGTAGTATTAATGGATGAAGCCATTAGTGATGCGGACATAGTTGTAACAGCAACTGGTAATAGAGATATTGTGACCGCAGATCATATGAGAAAAATGAAAGACCGTTCTATACTTTGCAACATAGGACATTTTGATAATGAAATTCAGGTTGAAGCTTTAAAAAATTATAAATGGAATGAAATAAAACCACAAGTTCATGAAATAGAGTTTCCTGATAAAAAAAGAATTATCCTTTTAGCCGAAGGAAGACTAGTGAATCTTGGTTGTGCGACCGGTCATCCTAGCTTTGTTATGAGCGCATCTTTTACCAATCAAGTTATGGCTCAGATAGAGTTATGGAATAATCACAAAAATTATAAAAATAAAGTTTATGTTTTACCTAAACACTTGGATGAAAAAGTTGCTATGCTTCATCTAGATAAAGTTGGAGCTAAATTAACCAAACTCACAAAAAATCAAGCAGATTATATAAGTGTGGATACTAAAGGACCATTTAAATCTGATAGCTATCGCTACTAAAAAGTAGCCAATGTTAAAATATAAATTATCCCAGATAGATACTATTTCTAAAAAAATTATTTCCAATTTATCAAATAATGATTGCATTTTTCTTTTCGGAGAGCTCGGGAGTGGAAAAACTACTTTTACTAGAAGTTTAATTAATCAACTCCAAGAAAAAAATAAAGTTAAAAAAACAGAAGTTCTTAGCCCAACTTTCAATCTATTGTATGAATATGAAATAAAATCTCTTAAAATTATGCACTACGATTTGTATAGATTAGAGTCCCCCAATGAAATTGAGCAACTAGGTATTTTTGAAAATAGTGAAAATGTGATTACAGTAATAGAATGGCCAGAGAAAATAAAAAAAACTGTTGAAAATAGATTGGAAATTACAATTTTTTATGAAAATAAATCTGAAAATAGAAAAATAAATTTTCAAGGATTCGGGAAATGGAAAGAATTTAAATTTAATGGAATTTAAACTTAAAAAAATTAGAAGTGATGCCTCTTTTAGAGAGTTCTTCAGGCTTTATAAAGGAAAAAAAACATCAATTATTGTTAAGACCCAAAAAGAAAAGTTTAAAAATCTTGTAGTCTATTCTGCAATAAATAAATTTTTAAAAAAAAATAATGTGAATGCCCCAAAACTAATTAGCCATCATTTTAAAGAAGGTATTATGGAAATAGAAGATTTTGGAGACAAAACTTTATTGCATTACGTTAAACAATCTAAAAATAAGTTAAAACTTTATAAGAAATGTATAGATATAATTTTAAAAATTCAAAGGATAAAACCAATAAAAAAAATTAAGTATGGTTCAAACAAATTTTTTAACTTTGCCACTTATAATAAATCAAATTTGCACAAAGAATCAGATTTGTTCTTTGATTGGTATCTTCCTGGTATTTTAGGAAAAAAAAAATCTTTAAAATATAAAAAAAATATAAAACGAGAATTAAACAAATTATACCAAAAAATATTTTTTAAAAATAAATTCTTAGTTCACAGAGATTTTCACGTTTCTAATATTATGCCTAATAAAAAAAAATTTGGAATCATTGATACACAAGATGCTATTCTAGGCAATCCAATGTATGATCTAGCATCGTTAATAGATGATGTGAGGCTTAAAGTTCCATCTAATATAAAACAAAAGTTATTTAAATATTATTTAAATAATTGCTCTATTAATAAAAAAGAACTTCATTTATTAAAGTATGATTTTGATATTTTGTCTATCCAAAGAAATTTAAAAATTTTAGGAATTTTTTATAGACTTTTTAAAAGAGACAACAAACCACAATACTTAAAATACATGCCTTATACCTGGAGTCTAATAGAATTAAGAGTAAAAAATAAAAAATTTAAAGACTTGAAAATTTTACTTAACAAAGCTGTAAGTAGTAAAATGAGAAGAAAAATTAAATTTTAAATGAAAATAAAAAAAGCAATAATATTAGGAGCAGGATTTGGAAAAAGAATGCATCCAATTACAAAAAGAATTCCAAAACCTCTAGTAAGAATTAATAATGTAACTTTGTTAGAGGGTAGTATTAAATTTCTTAATTCTTTAGGTGTTAAACATATTATTATTAATGCTCATCACCTTCACAGAGAGATGGTTAACTTTATAAAAAGAAAAAAATTTCCTTTAAAAGTTGATGTAATTGTAGAAAAAAGAAAAATTTTAGATACAGGAGGAGGTATTTTAAATGCTTCTAAAAAATTTAAAAAAAAAATATTTTTTGTTTTAAATCCTGACACTCTTTGGAGGACAGGATATAAAAAAGAATTTAGAAAATTAGAAAAAATATATTTAAAAAATAAAAAACCAACAATGCTTTTGGTCTCTAAAAATAAAAGTTATGATAATTCATTTAAAGGTGATTTTAACTTAAGTTCAAAAAAAGAAGTTTTGAGACAAAAAAATAATAAATTTATTTTTACTGGAGCTCAAATTATTAGCAGATCAATATTTAAAGGTAGAAAAGTTAAACCTTTTTCTATGAATAAAGTTTGGGATGATTTAATAAAAAAAAAGCAGCTATTAGGAGTTGTTAGTAGACAAAAGTTTTTTCATATTAATAATTACAAAGTATATAAAAAAATAAACAAAAAAATTATTGATTAGATATTATTTCAGTCTTTCTAGATTCATCTAAATATTTAGCACCTAAGACTTTACCTGAATTATCAAAATCTATTATGAGAGGATTACCTGTTGGAATTTCAAGCAAATTAATACTTTCATCAGATATATTGAAAATTTTTTTACCTAAAGCCCTAATAGTATTTCCATGTGCTGAAAGAATAATATTCTTATTTTGTTTAAGATGCTTTTCTATATGTTTTTCAAAATAAGGAACAACACGACTATAGGTATTTTTTAAAGACTCACTATTAGGTATTTTTTTTAGAGTTTTGTATAAAGGATCTTTGTGAGAACTATACTTGGAGTCTTTATCTAAGTTCGGAGGAGGAATATCCCAAGATCTTCTATATTTTTTAAACTGTTCTTCACTTAGTTTTTTTTTAGTTTCATCTTTATTTAAACCTGTTAGAGCCCCATAGTGCCTCTCGTTAAGTTCCCAAGCTTTCGTATAACTCTTATCTTTTCCAAGAATTTCCAATATTATCTCTAACGTGTTTATTGCTCGTCTAAGATAAGATGTAAAACACATATCAAAATCCATATTTAATTCTTTTAATAATTGTCCAGATTTTTTAGCTTCTTGTATGCCTTTCTGGGAAAGATCGACGTCCACCCAACCTGTAAAACGATTTTCCGCATTCCATGTACTTTGACCATGTCTGATTGCTATGAGTTTGCTCATTGAATATAATATCTTTAATATATTAAATTATTAATATGAAGGGTATTAAATTCTTTTACATTACCTGCTCCAAAAAAAAGGAAGCATATAAAATAGCTACATTTCTTGTAAAAAACAAACTAGTAGCTTGTGCAAATATTATTCACAATGTTGACTCAGTATTTGCTTGGAAAGGAAAAGTGACTAAATCAAAAGAAATTTTAATTGTTGGAAAAACGATGAACAAAAATGTTCAAAAAATTATCAAAAGTGTTAAAAAAATACATAGTTATGAAGTTCCATGTGTTATTTTTTTTGATATTAAAAATGGAAATATGGATTTTTTAAGATGGATAATAAAATCCGTATAGTTCGTTATTTTTATTATTTTTCTCTTATAGGCTTATTAGTTTTATATTTATTTCCTGGTAGTCTAATTGGATATTTTCTTTATCAAGATTTTAGTCGGCAACCCGATATGATTCCTAACCCCATGGGAACATCAATTAACCATGCTTTAGCTTTTTTTTATCTAACCTCACTTGGTTTAATCAGCTATATTAAAGAGACGAGTTTTAAAAAAACTTTAACTTTTCTAATATCTCTAGCATTATTATTAGAATTATCTCATTTAATTATACCTAACAGATCTTTCCAATATTTAGATCTTTTCGCAAATTTACTTGGAACATTATTAGCTATTGTTATAATATTTTTATATAAAAGATTTAAATATGGAAAAATTTGACGAAAGAAAAAAATCCTTTGAAAAAAAATTTGCTCATGACGAAGAGTTGAAATTCAAAGTTGCTGCAAAAAGAAATAAATACCTTGGCCAATGGGCATCACAGAAACTTGGATATGATGCTGATAAGGAAAAAGAGTATATTCAATCTGTTATAAAAGCAGATTTTCAAGAAGCAGGTGACGAAGATGTTTTTAGAAAAATAAAAACAGATTTAAAAGATCATAATGTTTCTGATGATGATATTAGAAACAAAATGAAAGAGTTTGATGAAAAAGCTAAGTCTGATTTTATCTAGTTTATTAATTTTATTTTTAATAACCAATTCGTTTGCTGAAGAAAAATTTATAAAGGGAAAAGCTACCGTCATTGACGGAGACACAATAAAAATTCAGGGAAAGTCCATCAGACTTTCAGGTATTGATGCACCTGAGATGAAACAACTTTGTTTTAGAAATGATGTAGCTTTTAACTGTGGCCTTTCCGCTAAAATGCATTTAGAACTACTTATTAAAAAAGACAAAGGTAAAGCCAGTTGTAGATTTGAAAGCTTGGACAGGTATGGAAGAATTCTAGGTAATTGCGGAGGCTTAAATACGGCTATGGTTGCTGACGGTTGGGCTGTAGCATACACACGATACTCAGACAAATACTTGCCTTTGCAAAAAATTGCAAAGAAACAAATGCTAGGACTTTGGGCTACTAAATTTGATTATCCTGAAGATTGGAGAAGAAAATATAAATAATTTATAATGTTTAGGTGATTCGAAAAACAAATTTTTATTTATTAATTTTATTATTCTTTATTACTGCCTGTTCATCTATCCCAAAAAATACTAAAAATAGCTGTGCAATCTTTGAAGAACGTTATTTGTGGTATAAACATACCAAAAATGTCGAAAAGAAATGGAATGTTCCAATCTATATTCAGTTAGCTTTTGTAAAAAAAGAAAGTGATTTTAATTGGTTAGCAAAACCGCCTCGTAACAAATTATTTAAAGTAATTCCTTATAAGCGCAAATCCAGCTCTTTTGGTTACTCTCAAGCTGTTAAAGGAACTTGGGAACAGTACAAAAAGGAAACTGGCAATAAATTAGCTACTAGAGCCAGATTTAAAGATTCTGTAGATTTTATTGGTTGGTATGTGAACAAAACTCATAAAATACTAAAGATATCTAGGAATGATGCTTATAGACAATATCTAGCCTACTATAAGGGATGGGGTGATTACAAAAACTATTCAAAAGATAAAAAAGCAATAATTTATGCTAAATCTGTAAAAGAAACTGCAAATTTATATAGAAAACAATTAACTTTGTGTCAAAAAAATCTTAATAAAAATAAATATATTATTTTTTAATTTCTCTACTTAGTTGCAAATCAACTTCATCCATTCTTTTAGAATTTTTACAAAGTAAAAGATAGAATACTGGTGTAGTGAACAGAGTTAAAAAAGTGCTTATTAGCATTCCTCCAAATATGGTGCAACCAACGGCCAATCTTATTCCTTCCCCTGCTCCTGGTCCAATGTTGCCAATTATTAAAGGAATCATTGCTATAAGGGTTGATAAACTAGTCATCATTATTGGTCTAAATCTTCTCTTACAAGACTCTACAATAGCATTCTCAACAGTTTTACCTTTAACTCTAAGTTGATTGGCCCAATCTACTATAAGAATACTATTTTTTGTGGCAATTCCAATAAGAACAACCAATGCTATCTGAGAAAAAATATTTATCGTACTATTAAATAAAAGTATAAAGATTAAACCTCCAATCGCTGCTAAAGGAACTGTCAGCATCACGACAAATGGTTGTCTCCACGCATTAAAAGTTCCAGCCATAACAAGATATGCGCTAATCAAAGCCAAAGTAAATATTATTAACAATTCACTTGAAGCTTCCTTTAAATCTAAGGATTTTCCTTTGTAATATATTCCTGCTAAAGGCGCTTTTTCATCAATAGTTTTTTCAATAAAATTCAATGCTTCATTAAGTGTATAACCACCAACTAAACGTGCAGTTAATGTTATCGATTTAGATCTTTGATACCGAGATAATAATTTTGCTGAACCTTTTTCTTCAAAACGAACAACGTTAGCTAAAGATATCAATTTACCAGTAGTTTCTGAACGAACATAAATTTTGCTTAGACTTTCTGTTTTTCTTCTATCTTTTAATTTTGCTTGTAAAATTATTGGATATTCTTTTCCGGACTGATTTAATTTTGTTACTGTTTTTCCTGAGAATAATGTTTCAATAGATTTTCCTATAGACTGAATAGAAAGACCCAAATCTTTTGCTTTCTTTTCATCTATTATCAACTCTACTTCTGGTTTATTTTTTGAATAATCCGACGTTATGTCTGCTAAATTTTTATTCTTTCTTAATTCATCCATTACCAAATTTTGCCATTTATAAAGTTTTTCATAAGATGGACCTGTAATTGTTACTACAACTGGTTTTTGATAATTACTCACTCTAACAGAATTGGGTGTAAGAGGAAAAGCCATTGTTCCAGGAACAGTAACAATTTTACCAATTGCCTTTCTAACGATTTTTTGAGCACTCTCTTTTCTATCTTTCCAGTTATCTAATAATGCAATTATTATAAATGAATTGTAGGATTGAGATGATCTACCAAAGCCAGGAACTCTCATAATTAACCTTTGATAAGGTTCATCATCTTTTTGTAGAAGTGGAATTAATCTTTTTTCAACTTTTTCTGCTTTGTCAACTGTGTATTCAAAAGAAGAAGACTCATCAGTTTTACCAAAGACTAGATAAACTCCTCTATCAGGGTCTTTTTCTAGCAAAGTTTTTGGTGTAATTTTAAAAAGAACGCCAGCAAGAATTATTACAAAAATCATAAACCAAATAATAGTTTTTGGTTTTTTAATCCAATAATTTAAAGTTTCAGAATAAAAAGACTCAAAAGATTTAAAAAAATTTTCAAATTTTAAAACTATTTTTGTTTTATTTGTTTTTTTGCTCAATAGTTTTGACCCTAACATTGGAGCAATAGAAAGTGCTGTAAAGGTACTAATAACAATAGTAATTGAAAGTGCTATTGCCATTTCTCTAAAAAGAGTTCCACTAATTCCTCCTATAAATAACAAAGGAGCAAAAGTTGCTAAAATTATAATGCTAGTTGATAAAATAGCAAAAATAACATTTTTACTTCCCGTTGCAGCAGCTACCAGAGAAGAATCGCCTTGTTCAATTCTATAATAAATTGATTCTGTCATAACCACACTATCATCAGTGACTATGGCGACGCTTAAAATAATTGCCAACAAAGTAAAAATATTGATTGTAAGACCAAAAATCCACAAGCCTAATGCTGCTCCAATTAAACTAACAGGCAAAGTAATAGCTGGAACTATCATCGCTCTAACATTTCCTAGAAAAAGATAAATTATACCTACAACGAGCGCCAATGCCAAAAGTATTGACTGATAACACATCATTATAGCTTCTTTAATGTAAACCGCTCTATCGAAGCTCACGGAGAGCGTTAAACCACTAGGCAAAGTTTTTCTTACTTCTTTTATTTTTTTTCTTATATTTTTTGATAGGGTTACGGTACTTTCATTTGTTCGTGCATAAATTCCAATTCCTACTGTATTTTCATTTATTGAATTACGACTTTGGGCTTTAAAAAGAGTTTTTTCTGATACTGGTCCATATTCGATTTCACCAAGATCTCCTAATGTAATTGTTTTGCTCTTAATTTTTTTTATCGGCAGTTGTTTAATTGAATTAATATTTTTATATGTTTTGCCAAGATCTAAAGTGAGATCAATATTATTAGCTTCTATAGTTCCTGCAGGAATAGAAACATTATTTTTTCTTATTGCGTTCTCAACTTCCCTAACTTCCAAGTCATTTGCGCTAAGTTTTATGGGGTTTAAGTAAACTCTTACTGCTTTTTCATTTATTCCACCAACTATAATTCTTCCAGTTCCAGGAACAGAACTAAACGAGTCAACCAGATTTCTTTTTACATAATCTCCTATGTCCAGTGAGGTCCAAGTAGTACTGCTAACAGAAAGCCACATACTAGTAGAAAAGCCTGCTGAAGCTTTTCTAATTTCTGGGGTTTTACTCTCTTCAGGAAGATTATCTAAAATTCTTCCAACCCTTTCCCTAATGTCATTTGCAGCGTCATCAATATCAATACTAGTAAAAAATTCTATTTTAATTGTACTCCTCCCAATTTCTGAGAGTGTATCGATAGATTTAATTCCCTCTGCACCACCGACAGCTAATTCGATTGGTTCTGATATTTCTGATGAAATTATTGAAGGGCTGGCCCCGATATAATTAGTTCTAATTTCAACTACTGGTGGTTGAAGATTTTTTGGAAGCTCTCTCGTGCTAATTTGGAAGAAGGTATACAAACCAAAGACAACTAGCAGCAAAGATAAAACAGAGCTCAGCACTGGTCTCTTTATATTTAGAAGACAAAAGTTATGCATATTTTATTTGATTATAGGCTTAACAGTCATTCCTTTGCTAAGACGCGTAAGACCTTCTTTGACGATTCGGTCGTTTTCTTCAAGACCTTTTAAAATTTCTAGGTTACCATCTTTTCTTATACCAGTGACAATTTCAATTTTTTCAATTTTATTATTATCTAAAATTTTATAAATGAATTTTTTTTCATCTTCAAAAATTATACTTGTATCTGCAACAGAAAGTGCTTTTTTTTCATTATAAAAAAGTTTTATATCCAAGAGTGAACCGGGAAGAATTTCAAGATCCTTATTATTAATTTTTGCACGTGCTAAAATAGAACGAGTTTGTGCATCAATTCTTGAAGCTACAGACTCAATTATACCTTCATAGTTTTTTTCTTTGTAAGCCAAAAATTTTGCATTTACTTTAAGATCCTTTTTTAATACTGCTGCAAAAACCTCAGGAATTTGAAGATCACATAGTATATTTTTTGAGTCATCTAATGTTAACATTATTGAATCTGTTCCTAAAATAGAGGAACTAATTCCCCGAGTACCAGTTTTTCCTGAGAAAGGAGCTATAATATTTCTAGACGATAGTTTAGCAATTACTGCACCCTTTTTAACATTCGCATTAAGATTAATGGGTTCTAAAAGTTCACTTTTTTTTATTTTAAAAGAAATTGTTTTACTACTTAAAGCAGTGCAGTAGCTCTCAATAGTTTGGTTAAAATTTTTTTGTTTTACTATTTCAACTATTACGCCTGGCGGAGGACGTTTAGAAAATTTTTTTTTAAAGTGTAACCCGATTGCGCTGCGCCCACCTATCACGGCTGCAATTGCTATAAAAAAAATTAATATTAATACTGTCGCTTTTCTTGATTTTTTCATTTATTTATTTTCCCGTATTCTGACCAAGATCCATCATAAACAATAGGTGTTTTACCACTTATAATAGAATTTGCTAGACCCAAAACACACGCAGTTACCCCTGAACCACAAGTAAAAACTGTATTTTTTTTATTATTAATATCTTCTTTATTAAAAATTTTAGATAACTCATCTTTATTTTTAAAAGTTCTATCAATTTTATTTAAACATTCAGTAAATGGAATATTTTTTGAATTTTTTATATGACCGCTCTTGAGTCCTTGTCTTGGTTCGGGCTTTATTCCTTCAAATCTTTCTCTTGATCTTGCATCGATTAAGTCAAATTTTTTTGAAAAAATATTTTCTTCAATCTGTTTTTTATTTTTTGTCAATGATTTATTTTCAATTACATTATAGTTTGTTTTTTTAAACTCAACTTTTTTATTTTCAGTAGGTTTTTTTTCATTTATCCATTTTAAAAAACCTCCATCAAGAACAGAAACATTCTTAGGGTCATGACCAAAGTAAATAAAACTATACCAACATCTACACGAGCTAACTACGTCTGAGTTGTCATAAACTACTAAATGATCAGAATTTTTTATTCCAAATTCTGAAACTAATTTTTTCCATTTTTCTTTATTTGGCAACATATGTGGTAAAGAAGATTTTTCATCAGAATTTTTGTCAAGATCAAAAAATACTGCATTAGCTATATGTGCTTTAGAATATTCACTATAAGCATCTCTACCAGAGTTTGGCATATGCCAGGTAGCATCTATAACTCTTACTTTGTCTAAATTTTTTTCCAACCATTCAGTTGATACTAAACTCATATGATCCCTTTTTTTTCAAAGTATTTTTGGTGATATTTTTCTGCACAAACATAATTAGACTCTTTAGTAATTTTTGTAACAATTTTACTATTGTGTTTTTCGTTTAGCTTTTTTTTTACTACTTCTGCTATTTTTTTTTGTTCCTCATTAACATAAAATATTTCACTTCGATATTGAGGTCCTATATCCGGCCCCTGCCTATTCAATGATGTTGGATCATGTATTGAAAAAAAAAATTTTAATAAATCCTCATACTTTAACTCTTTTTCGTTAAAAGATATTTTAACTACTTCAGCTGAGTTGCAAGCACCACTACAGACTTTTTCATAGTTAGTATTCTTGGTATTTCCTCCACAATAACCAACTTCTGTAGAAATTACTCCCTTTAATTTCTTAAACTCAGTTTCTTTCCAAAAACAACCTATCCCAACAATTGCAGTTTGCATATTTATGTTTTAATTCTAATATGATACTTGATTAATTAAAAGGCGGTAAATTTGCTCTCAAAATCTCAAATTGCAGTTTTCTATATGGTTGGAAGTGTAATCTGCTTCTCGACCATGGATATTCTTGTTAAGTATCTTGATAATTTTCCTGTAGCTCAACTTTTATTTATGAGATTTTTTTTTGGATTAATTCCAATCCTTTTTTTAATTCCTAGAAAAAAGATTTTTACATTTTATAAAACTAAAAGGCCAATTTTACATGCTTTCAGAGCAATCAGCGGAGCAGTATCAATAATTGCACTTTTTATTGCTTTAAGAAATCTACCACTTGCAGATGTAATCTCTCTTACCTTTGCTGGACCTATTTTCGTAACTATTTTTTCAATAATATTTCTATCTGAAAAAGTAGGAATAAAAAGATGGTCTGCAGTATTTATTGGATTCATCGGCATGTTATTTATTGTACAACCGGCTTTTGTAGAATTAAACATCTACTATATATTTCCAATAATATTTTGTATTGGATTTAGTTTTGTAGCGATAAGTATTAGATCCTTATCAAAGACTGAACCAAACTATTTAATAGCCTTTTATTTTACAATTTTAGTTTTGATTTTAAGTCTTTTCACTTTGCCTATGGGATGGAATGTTCCTTCTAAGTTTGAACTATTTCTTTTTGTCATTCTAGGTTTAGCTGGTGGAATTGCAAATTTGCTTTTAACACAGAGCTATCGTTTAGCTGATGCTAGCCTAGTATCACCTATAAAATACCTGTCTTTAATTTTTGCAATATTTTTTGGCTATTATATTTGGAATGAGATTCCAAAACCCATGATGTTATTTGGGTCTTTTCTCGTAATTTTAAGTTCTTTAATTATTTTTAGAAGAGAGTCCACTTTAAAAAAGCAGGTAGTCCCCCCAAGATCATGAAAAAACCATTTTATTGGGAGAAAGCAAAAAAGTATTTAAGCAAAGATAGAGTTATGTCTAAGCTAATTAAAACACATAAAGGACATTTGATTACAAGAAATAATTTCTTTTATTCTCTTTCTAGATCAATTATTTCCCAGCAAATAAGTATAAAAGCTGCTGATTCTGTTTTTTCAAAGTTTGAAAAAAAATGTAAATACAAAATCAATCCCAGAAATGTTTCTAAACTTTCCATATCATCAATAAGAAATTGCGGTTTAAGTCGTCAAAAAGCTAGGGGGGTAAAAAGTTTAGCTGAGAAAATTTTAAACAAATCTTTTGATCATAATTTGATAAAAAAAATGAATGATGAGGAAGCAATTATTTATTTGTCTAATCTTAGACAAATTGGAAGATGGTCAAGTGAAATGGTGCTTATATTCTTTTTTAATCGCCCTAATATCTGGCCTATTCAAGATATTGGATTATTAAGAGCAATTTCAATTAATTACAAAAAAAAGTATTTCCCCCCAAAAAATTTTGTAAGTAATTTAAAAAAAAAATTTAATCCATACTGTTCAGTCGCTACCTGGTACTTATGGAGGTCAATAGACAATGAACCAGTTCAGTATTAAATCCCCTCAACTATTTGTAAGTTTCTTTTAGCATTTCCTTTTAATATACTGAGAGCTTCTTTATATTCATTTGAGTTATAACATTTTACAGCATTTTCATAACTTGGAAATTCTGCAATTACCGTTCTAGGTGAAATTGAACCCTCTAGTGAAATATTTTTTCCACCTCTTACAAGAATTTTTCCTGAATATTTTAGTATTGCAATAGTTGCTTTTTCAGCATATTTTTTTTGTATTTCAGTTTCTGCAACTTTCTCGTATATAGATATCCAATAACCTTTCATTTACATCTCCTTTAAAATGATTTAACTTTTTTCATGGCAGAAAAACTTTTAATATCCTGGGACGAGTATAATTCAACAGTCGAAAGACTTGCAATACAAATAGCTGATAGCAACTTCAAACCAGACATCTTGATAGGCATTATGAGAGGTGGAGCACCCATTATAGATGTTTTAAGCCGAGTTTTTAAATTAAAGTGCGCATACCTAGCTGTAGAATCATATTCCGGAAAAGGAATAGAGGACCAACAGGGCAAATTAACTTTTTCAAGAGAGATGAGTTCAACAGTTCAGAATTTAGGAGGAAACCTACTTTTATGTGACGATCTTTCAGATACAGGGGTCACTTTAAATAGAAGCATGGAATGGTTAAGAGAATATCCCCCTTTAAAGGGAAAGATAAAGTCAATTAAAACAGCAATTTTATGGAAGAAGGCTAAATCAACATTTAATCCAGATTTTTGTGCAGTAAAACTTAAAGATAGCCCTTGGATTGTACAGCCTTTTGAAAAGTATGAAGAGATTAGAGTGGAACATTTAAAAGAAAAACACAAAAAATAAAGGCCAGTTTTCACCGGCCTTTATCAAAACTTAAATTTGTTTAAACTGTAAAACTAATTACACTTAGTACAGCTATTACCCATATAGCAGGCGAAGTCGTACCAAATTTTCCAGTTAAGATTTTGATTAATGCATAAGCTATAAATGCTAAAGCAATACCATTGCTAATACTGTATGTTAGAGGCATTGCAATCATTGCTAATACAGCAGGACCCGCTTCAGCTATGTCATTCCATTCAATGTCAGTTATATTTCTAACAAAAAGAATAGCTACATAAAGCAAAGCAGCCCCATCAATTTCTTTTGGTAGGCTAGTAGCAAGGGGAGAGAAGAATAAACATGCTAAGAATAACAATCCAATAACCAAAGAAGTCATTCCTGTTCTTCCACCAGCTTTTACTCCAGCTCCTGACTCAACATAACTTGTAACAGTTGTGGTACCCATCATAGCTCCAGCAACGGTTCCAACGCTATCAGACAACATTGCTTTATCAATATCTTTAACTTTTCCTTTGTTATCTATTTTTCCCGCAACATTAGCTACTGAGGTTAAAGTTCCAGCAGTATCGAAAAAGTCTATAAACAATAAAGTAAAAATTACAGTAGACATTCCAGCAGTTAGGGCTGCAGTAAGATCAAATTCAAATAGATAAGTCATTGGAGGAGGCGTACTTACCAAACCATTAAACTTAGCTAAGCCTGCTACCCAAGCGACAATACTAAATGCAAGAATTCCTATAATTATATTGCCTCTTATTTTCATTTTTTCTAATACTATCATCGCAACAAAAGCTAAGCAGCCAAGTAGCACTAGAGGATTCTTTAAGTCACCTAACGTTACAAGAGTTACAGGATGATCTACAACAACTCCCATAATTTCTAATCCAATTATTGCTAAAAATAATCCTATACCTGCACCTATTCCTAATTTTAAACTTTTAGGTATCGAATTTATTAACCATGCCCTTATTGGAGTTAAAGATATTATTAAGAATAATACTCCAGCTACCAATACTGCACCAAGAGCCGCCTGAGGTGTATACCCCATAGAAGCCACAACTCCATAAGCCACGAAAGCGTTAATTCCCATACCTGGAGCTAAACCAATAGGCCAAGTTTTTCCATGAAATGCCATTATGAAACAAGCTATTGCTGTAGCTACAATTGTTGCTGTGAAAACAGCTCCGAAATCAAAAAAACCTTTTTCTGGACCAGCAAATTCACCAGACAGAATGAAAGGATTTAAAAACATTATATACGCCATTGTCAAAAAAGTAGTGACACCAGCTATTACTTCGGTTTTAAAATTTGTTTTATTTTGTTTGTACTTAAAATAGTTATCTAACATGAGACCTCCTTTTGTTATTATACCTAAATACTCTCATTTCCTTAAATTCATATTAAAAAATAATGTCCTTTAATATTTTACAACCTGCAGGTAATATATCTGTTTATAACATTTGTTTATATTCTAAGATAAGTTGAATTATGAAAAAAATATTCTTTATTGTTTCTGTTTTAATTTTTGTAGCTGGATGCCAAACTGTTTCAAAAAAAATAGATAGTAGCGTTGAAAAAGAAAAAAAAGAATTAAGCAAATGGCTTAATAAAACCGAGACAGAGCTAAAAATTAATTTTGGTACACCTGATAAAATAGATTTTTTAAATAGTGGAAACAGAAACTATATTTATATAAAGGAAAAGTTAAAAGTTAAGTGTGTGAGAAATTTTGAAATAAATCCAAAAAATATAGTTGTAGGTTTTACTAGTAAGAATTGTTTCTAAATTATAATTTATTAGATATTTTTAATGCAAAAGAATAATCAAAAGCAATTTCTTCGATAGAAGCATCTCGACCTGACCTTCCTCCGTGACCGGCATTCATTTCACATTTAAAGAGAAGCAAGTTTTTGTCAGTTTTAAATTCTCTTAATTTAGCAACATATTTGGTAGGCTCATCAAAAAGAACCCTGTTGTCTGATAAACTAGTTGTAACTAGAATATTCGGGTAGTCCATTTTTTTTATATTTTCATAGGGCGAATAAGAGCGAATATAGTTAAAATGTTCTTTATTATCTTTGGCATTACCAAATTCATTAAATTCTCCAACAGTTAATGGTAAAGAATGATCTAAATTTGTAGTTAAGGTGTCAACAAAAGGCACAGACATAATCATACCTAAGAATAAATCTGGAGCTTCGTTGGCTACTGCACCCATAAGAAGACCTCCAGCACTTCCGCCATAACCAATAATTTTTCCTTTGCTTGTAAATTTTTTATTTATCAAAAATTTTGCACAGGAAATATAATCTTTAAAAGTATTTTTTTTATTTAACATTTTTCCTTCTTCCCAATATTTCATTCCTCTCTCCATACCTCCTCTGATATGAGCTGTAGCCCAGATTATGTCTCTGTCTATTAAACTTAATCTATTTGAGGAAAAATTTGATGAAACTGAATATCCATATGACCCATAACCATAGAGAAGTAAATGTGCGCTACCATCTAATTTTGTTTTTTTATGGTGCGTAATTGTAAGAGGAATTTTTCTTCCATCGTGTCCATCGCAATTAATTCTACTTACAACATAATCATCACGATTATAACCTGAAGGAATTTGTAATTCCTTGACTAATTTTTTTTCTTTTGTAACAACATTATATTCATATACTCGAGAGGGTGTTTTTGGTGAATCATAACCTATTCTTAAAATGTCCGTATTTCTATCTTTTTGCATTAAATTTATACCTGGACTAATTACTTTTTCTTCGGAAATAATAATTTCCTCCTCTAAGTTGGTTTTTAAATTTCTAACCAACAATCTAGGCAATGCGTCAACAATTTCAGATCTTATCATCCAGTTGTTAAGAAGAGAAAAGGAGCCAATCAAAACCTCATCTTTTGCTGGAACATACTCTTCCCATTTATCGATACTTTCATTTTTGCATCTGCATATTTTAAAATCCTTAGCTTCTTTATTTGTATGAATCCAAAAATAGCCATTCCAACTATCTAAAGAATATTCTATTCCATTTTCTCTTTTTGAAAAAAGTTTTGGTTTTGGTTTTACCTCATCTTTACTGAAAAAATATATTTCAGAAGTAGTATGTTCAGATGTTGAAATAAAATAAAATTTTTCATCAGAACTTGTTCCAATTCCACAAGTAAATCTATCATCTTTTTCTTCAAAAATGAGCTCATCTTGATCGATGGGAGAACCGAGCTTATGTCTATAAATTTTTCTTGCTCTATGAAATTTGTCTAACTTAGTATAAAAGAAATATTTATCGTCGTAAGACCATGTTATTGAGCCAGATGTATCTGGTATTGGTTTTTCAATAATTTTTTTACTAGAAATTTCTCTAATAAATATTGTGAAGTATTCACTGCCTTTGTCATCAACAGAATATCCTAGAAGTTCGTCATTATTCGATACAGAAATATCTCCAGTGTTAAAAAATTTTTTACCTTTGGCCTCTAAGTCTCCATCCCAATATATTTCAATTTTTTTATCATCAATTTTTTTTCTTAATTTTTTTGAATAATCTCCTTCTTTAGTAACCTTGGTCCAATATTCATACTTTTTATCTTTGAACGGTAAAGATTCATCATCTAGTTTTATTCTTCCCTTTATCTCTTCAAAAAGTTTTTTTTGTAAGGATTTTGTGTCAGATAAGCTTTTTTCTGTAAAATTGTTTTCATCTTCAAGGTATTTTTTTACCCCAGGAAGGAGTTTGCTAGAATCTTTAAGAACTTCCAATATATTATCTTGATGAATCCACGCGTAATCATCTTTCCAACTTATTCCGTGACAACTTTTAGTAATCGGTTTTTTCACTAATTTTGGTATATTCATCTGAAGAAAGATTATTATATGAATTTGTTTTTAGTTGGAACTATCATCTTTGTCATTATTTATTTATTTCTAAACTGGTTTGCCAAATCTAGCAGTAAAAAAATTGCTCAGTTTTTAAAAAGATTAGCACTTTTATTGTCAGTAGCTTTAGCAACTTTACTTGCAGTTGGTGGCAAGTATATATTTTCACTTCCTTTTTTACTAATATTATTAACTGGATTAAAAATTAAGGGTCTAACAGCGTTCCAAATGCTACAGCTTTGGAGGCTTATACAATTTCTAAAGAATTCAGGGAGATTTTCTCAAGGTCAATTTGGTCAAACAAAAGGTTCATCAAGTGTGACAATAGATGACTCTTATAAAATTCTTGGACTTAAAAAAGGTTGTTCAAAAAATGAAATATTAAAAGCAGCTGCAAAGTTACAAAAAAAAATCCATCCCGATGTAAACAGAGATGTTAATACAGAAGAACTTAGTAAACTTGTAAATGAAGCCAAAGAAAAACTTTTAAAAGAATTAACTTAATCGAGCAATTCTTTAGCTTTATTTAAAACTTCGGAAAAGGAAATAGAATCTTTTCCCAATGTGTTATGAACAGTTTGGTTTTTTAGTCCCTCAGGCTCAATGGCAATCATTTTTGATGAATATTTCCCATATGTCATGACAGGTGAGTCCATAAATAAAGTTAAAGTTTTAACTCCAAGAGCACAACCGATATGGGCAAAACCTGTATCGTTTGATACTACTAAATTACAATTCTTTATAATAGGCAGGGTTTGTTTAATACTAAGTTTTTCAAAAGAGTCACAATTTTTTCCAACATCTGAATTTTTAAATTTATTTATTAAATCAATATCATTTGTTCCACCAGCTATATAAAACTTACATTTATTGGTTTTTACTAATTCCTGAGATAGTTTTATATAATTATTTATCGGCCAACGCTTGGTTTCTCCGCTTGCGCTAATAGCTAAACAAATATGTTTGAAACTTTTATCAGTGTTATTATTTGTACTAGCAATGTTTAAATTAGGTTCTGTCGAAACAGTTTTTTTAATTATATTCTCAGTAAAATTCTTTGCGCTAAGTACCAAGTTGTCTTTTTTAGCAAAGTTTTTTAGCAAAGAATATTGATTTATAGATTTAATTCCTGCTACTAAGCAAATTAACTTGTATCTTAAAGAATTATTAAAAATGAAAACTTTATCAAAGTTTCGTTTTCTTAATTCATTTGACAATTTAAAAAATCCATTAATCCCATCTTTTTCTTTATCTAGATTTATTATTTCATCAACATGCTTGTCTTCTGCCAACAAGTCAGAAGCTTTCGATGTCTCTTTGGCCAAGAGACTTACTGGAGTATTAAATTTTTTAGAAACTGCGTGAATGTAGGGAAGCAGAATCACCATGTCTCCAATACCGTATCTTTGTTGAATAACTAAAACTTTCATTTTTTTTTGTATTATTATAACTTAGTATAAAAAATTGGGTGAAAATATGATTAAAAAAGGAGTTTATGCTGCTAGCCTTAGTATTCTTAATGATGATTTTTCGTTAAATACTGATGCTACCATTAAACACGCTGAAGATATTATTAAAAAAGGATTACACGGTGTATTCTTTTTTGGTTCTACCGGACAAAGCCAATTAATATCAAATTCAGAAAAAAAGGAATTAATATCTAAAATTGCTACACATAAACTAAAAAAACAATTTTATCTTGGAACTGGATCAAACTCATTAAAAGAAAATATAGATTTAATTAAATATGGAATGGAGTTTGATTTTAATACGTTTTTAATTATGCCGCCGGCTTACTACAAAGGAAACACTGACAAAGGAGTTTATAATTTTTATTCTTCAATAATTTCCAAAATTCCTAAAATTAAAATTATCCTATATAATTTTGAGAAACTAAGCGGATATAAATTTAGTATTGATTCAGTTAACAAATTGGTTAGTGATTTTCCAAAAAATATTATTGGATGTAAAGACTCAAGTTATAATTTATTTGAAAAATTAAAAATAAAAGATTTTTTAATGTTTCCTGGTTCTGAGGCTAAATTATTAAAGGGTTTAGAATTAGAATGTGCTGGCTGTATATCAGCAGTAACAAATGTGACGCATTCCTTAGCCAGAAAAGTGTTTGATGATTATGAAAAAAACAAGACACAAACTGTTAATGATAAACTTATATTAGTCAGAGAAAATTTTGATAAGCACAATTTAATTTCTGCATTACATAGCTTTATGTCAGAAATTGATAAAAGTTACTCAAATTTACTTCCACCCTTATTAGTCTTAGAAGATAATGAAAAAAAAGAATTGTTAGAAAATTTAAAGAAATTAAACTTTATTGAATTCAAAAATATAGCAGCGTAATTATGCATTTAGCAAGATTTTTAAATAATTTATTCAAAAAAGGCGGTTTCATCTTAGAAGATGCAAGCGGAAGAGAGTATATAATTGGTGAAAAAAATAATTTAAGTAAAATCAAATTAAAACTAAAAGATAAATCTTTGCATTACAAATTACTTTTGTACCCTGATTTATACTTCGGGGAGGCTTATACTGATGGTTTAATTGTTTTTGAGGGAGGTTCTTTAACTGAATTTTTAAATTTAGCCTTGGAAAATATCGGAAGAAAAGAAACAAACAAATTTAGTGAATTATTAAACACCTTTAGAGGGTCTTACAGATATTTAACGAATTTTAATTTTATTAAAAAGTCTAAGATGAATGTAGCGCATCACTATGATATTTCTGATGAGCTTTATTTTCTGTTTCTAGATCCTCTTAGGCAGTATTCTTGTGCTTATTTTAAAAATGAGAATGATACTCTAGAAACAGCACAAAAAAATAAAATTAATCATATAATAAAAAAATTAGACATTAAGCCAAACCATAAGGTTTTAGACATCGGCAGTGGCTGGGGTTCACTGGCAATGGAATTGGCAAAACAAGCTAAGTGCCAAGTTACTGGAATTACTCTTTCTGAAAATCAATTTAAATATAGCAAAAATAAAGCGAAGGAACTTAATTTAGATAATCAAGTTGACTACAGATTAATTGATTATCGTGAGATTAAGAATGAAAAATTTGATCGTATTGTGTCAGTCGGAATGTTCGAACATGTTGGAAGAAAATTTTATAAAAAATTTTTTAAACAAGTTTTTGATTTATTAAATGAAAAAGGTGTAGCTTTGATTCATACTATAGGTTCAATTAATCCTCCAAGAAACCCACACCCCTGGATAACAAAATATATTTTTCCCGGGGGATATACTCCTAGCTTAAGCGAAGTTACCGGCCCTATTGAAAAATCGGGGCTTATAGTTTCAGACTTAGAAGTTTTGAAGATACATTACGCGCATACGTTGAGACACTGGAAAGAGAGATTTATTAACAATAAAGCTAAAGTTTTAGCCATGTTTGATGAAAGATTCTTTAGAATGTTTGAGTTTTATTTATCTTCTTGTGAAGCCGCGTTTAAACATGGAGATCAAGTTGTTTATCAATTTCAACTTTCTAAAAAATTAGACACAACACCTGTTACTAGAGACTATATTTACAGCTAACTTGCTGTTATTAATAACAAAAGCATAAAAAATGAAAAAAAAGAAAAAAAGGCTTAAAAGCAAAAAGCGTATAAAAACTAAAAAACCAAAAAAAAAGTACTCTTATTATAAAAAAAATAAAAAATCTAAAAAGAAAAGAACTTTTAGAAGAAAAAAGAATAAAAAGACTAAAATTAAATATAACTCAAAGAGTATAATATTAAAAATAATTAGGCTTCAAGATAGTTTAAAGCCAAAATTTAAATTTAATTTTAATTTAGATAAATCCATTCAAAGTTTTTTTCAAAAAATTGCTGATAAAATTGATGAATATAAGGCTATTAAAGCAAAAGAAGATAAACGAAAAAGACTAGAAGAAATTAAAAAAATGCAGCAAGAGAAAGCGGAGGCTACTAAAAAGCTTAAATTAGAGAAATTATTAAAGATAGAAGAAAAGAAAAAAGAAATAAGAGAAGAAATAAATCTTGGAAGAGAAAGAAAAAGAGATCTCCAAAAGTTTATAAGAATGGAGCAGGCTATTGTTAGAAAAGAACAAGCAGATAAACAAAGAAAATTCTTAGAGCAAATTAGATTAGAAAAGAAAATTGAACAATTTCGTAAACGTGAAGCTTTAGAAATTAAAAATTTAGAAAAATTTGTATTGAATCAAGAGCGAGACTCTTATTCGGGAGTTCAAGAAAGAATTGATAATATTAAACAAAAATATCAAGCTTTAAGAGATCAAAAAATTAGAGAAAGAGTTGAGCAGCTAGGTATAGAGGTAGGAGAAGGCGACGATCGTTTAATTCTTCTTGAAAAGGAAAGACAGTATAATCTTGAAAGACAAAAGATTGAGTTTGCTCTTGAAAGTTATTTTCGAAGTGCGCACTCAGCTATTTTTCAAATAAACAAAAGATGGATCCCTAAGTACCTAAGCATTATGAGAGTTGTTGATAGACGCTTTGAGACTGGTGAAATATTTATAAAATGGGATGATAGACCTGATGAAGACTGGCTCATGCTTATTTATATAAAGGACAACAATCCTGACTCAGGAATTGTGGTAGAAGATAAAACCAATCCTTCAAAAAATATATCTACCGAATATAAAACTAGTGAAATATTTAAATTTTCAGATTCTCTCGTGGATAGCTTAACTAATTTGTTGGATAGAGAGAGAAAAAAAAGAAAGCTTAATTAATTAATTCATCAAGTTTTTTAATCTCACCAATTTTAAATATAACCGCATCTTCTTTTTTGTAGCCAA